>Ga0182011_10004981_pt1 | contig 10531 bp, 4 predicted proteins | sample 711E1DmetaG_FD_120481 | JGI IMG/M metagenome (GOLD analysis project Ga0182011, IMG submission 120481) | Permafrost microbial communities from Stordalen Mire, Sweden - 711E1D metaG | ecosystem: Environmental > Terrestrial > Soil > Wetlands > Permafrost | place: Sweden: Stordalen | collected...
AGAATCCAGTCTCCCGCCTCGACCGTGTCGTGCAGCGGTTTCAGGTACCTTGCTCGAAACATCCGCTGAAGGATTACAACACAACACAGTGCAATGGAAATAGTTACAGCGATTACGGCGGACATCGGCGCGTAGATTCCTGCCGGCAGTAAGCCCTCTTTTCTCACCGCGACTATCCAGATTGGATTCTTCCAGGCGACGCCGGCGTCCAGCGGCACGCTGGTGAACCGGAAACCGTTGTGCCATCCCTCGTGCTCGCCGCGCATGAGATGGTCCGTGATGTCCGGTGCGGCATTCTGGATGGAGGACGGCGCCGCAAACCACGTCCCGCCGCGGCTGATCAGCATGGCGGCAAGGGCCGCGCCGCCGATCGGGGGCTCGACCAGATCCATCGTGAACAACGGCAGGCTGATTTCCTCGCGCACAACGCCGCGAACGCTGTTGGTGCCTCCTCTCACTGAGAAGACATATGTCAGGCCGAGCTGGTTGTTGTGTGTGTAGCCTTCCGAAGCGACGCGGGAATTCTCCTCGCCGACGCTCTGCTTCCACCAACTCTCCTCGGAGAAATCGTAGAAGCTCGTCTTCTTCGATGCGGCCTGGAGGATGCCTCCGCCGTCTGTCAGAAGGAGCAGGTTGACGAACGGCGCGTTGTCGGTCATTCGATGAAGAATATCGCCCAGCGGATTGTCGAGCACGGATCGGACGCGGGGATCATTCTCGCTCAGGCTTGGCCAGTCCTGCTTCATCGACTGAATGGAAGAATGCCTCTCCAGTGTCGTCGCCTGGGGCATCTGGTTGCCAGCGATCAGGAGTGTTCCAAGCCCTGGCAGGTTCTCGATGAACTGCAGCCGCGCGGCTTCTTGTGCAATTCGAGTCTCGATCTTCACGGCTACGAGGCGGTTGAACTCCACCTGCGCGGCCTTGTGAGCGCTGGTCAGCGACATCAAGATGGCGGTGTCAAGGACGACGAGCAGCAGGCACACGCAGAGAAAAACCAGCAGGATGACTGACCGGGTGAGAGCCTTCGATGTGTCCGTGTGTACGGTTCTCGTCATGGTGCGCCCCCATTTATATTGTCACAATCACGCACCTCGGCCAATGGCATTATGGATTCTGCGTCCAGGTGGATGATCGTCCTTGGCCGCACGAGGGCTTTCAACTGCAGTTTGTAGGATTATCGGAAATCAGCCAAATCAAGGTTGTTAATGGTCACGTTCCCGAGTATCGATCACATTATTGGATGGAGGGTTGTGCGATGGGGCGATCGAATCTCAGTGTACTTGTGGCTGACGACCACGAAAATACGCGCAAGGTGTTTGTCAGAACCTTGAGTTCTCTTGGATTCTCCTGTGACGAGGCCAAGGACGGCAGGGAGTGCCTCGCCAAGTTCTCAACCAACTTGTACGACATTGTATTCCTTGATCTCGTCATGCCCGAAATCGACGGCGACACCGTTCTTCGGTGGATCAAGAGTCGGGCGCCGGGTACCGATGTCGTTGTGGCGTCGGTTCAGGACGATGTCGGAATCATCCGGCAGGTTCTCGCCGCCGGGGCGCGAGCGTACCTTGTGAAACCCGTCAGCGAGCCACAGATTTCCGCGGTGATGAACGGGGTGCAGAATCGGCGGACCGCCTCCGGTCGGTTGATGGCGGCGTGCGCGTGATGGACCTTTGAACCGTTGTCCTCTAGAGCCTGAAGTTTCCCAGTTCTAGCGCCTGTGGTGTTGAGCAGGCTATGCATGTAAACTGTTTATTACGAATTACTTATGTGTAAATCGTTTGCTTGCCTGGCGCCCTTCTCGATCCAGATCGACAGAATCGAAATATCGGTTGGATTGACGCCCGAAATCCTGGATGCCTGGCCCAAATTCTCCGGCCGCACGAGATTCAGTTTCTCCCTCGCCTCGAATCGAAGCGCTCTGATTTCGCCATAGTCGATGGCGGCCGGGATCTTCCGCTTCTCGAGTTTATCCATCTTCGCAATCTGCCGAAGTTCCCTTTCGACGTAGCCTTCGTATTTGACGTCAATCTCAACCTGCTCCAAGACTTCAAAGGGAAGATCCGATCTAGCACCGGGCAGAGACGAGTACTTTATTCCCGGTCGCTTGAGAGTCTGCGCCAGCGATGCGCCATCCATAAAGGTTGTTCGCAGCCGGTTGATCTCGTCGTTGATTTGCGCGATGTTCTGACGTGTCTCTTTCAACTCGTCGCTCGACACGATGCCGAGACGCTCACTGTGAGACAGCAGGCGGATTCTCGAATTATCCTGTCTCAAGAGGAGTCGGTATTCCGCCCTCGAAGTGAACATCCGGTACGGCTCCTCGGTCCCCTTGGTGACAAGATCATCTATCAGAACGCCCGTATATGATTCCGAGCGAGATAGTATAAGTGATTCTCTACCAATTACTTTCAACGCAGCATTGGCACCAGCCACGAATCCTTGTCCGGCTGCCTCTTCATAGCCGGTTGTGCCATTGAGTTGACCCGCGAAGTAAAGATTTTCGACCAGTTTTGATTCCAGCGTATGTTGAAGCTGGCGCGGATCAATGAAGTCATATTCGATGGCGTACGCCGGCTTCAGGAAGACAGCCCTTTCAAGACCTGGAATGGAGTGGATCATCTCTTTCTGAACAGTCTCCGGAAGACTATTCGACGTGCCGTTGGGATAGACTTCGATGGCATGGCGACCTTCGGGTTCAACGAATACGTGGTGTGAGTCGTGGTGCGCGAACTTCACGACCTTGTCTTCGATGGATGGACAGTAGCGGGCTCCAATTCCTGTTATGCTTCCGCCATAAAGCGAGCTCTTTTCGAGATTGCGGCGAATGATGTCGTGCGTAACAGACGTCGTATGAGTCAAATAGCAGCTCATCTGTGATGATCCAGGCGACCATGGGCGCATGGCGTTTGAGTCATGTTCCACGTGGAACAATCCATTATCTTGTCTTGCTGCTGACGAAAAGAACGGTGGTGGAGTCGCCCCAGGCTGCTCAGTCATCCTGGAGTAATCGATGCTATCCTTGTGAAGCCGAGGCGGCGTGCCGGTTTTGAGTCGCCCCATTCTGAACCCCAAGCTCCGGATGGATTCGCCAAGATCATCGGCTGCCTGTTCACTGATACGGCCTCCGGGGAACTGCGCCTTTCCGATATGAATGACACCTCTGAGAAATGTTCCGGCCGCTATTACAACGGCTGTGCCTCTGATGTCGCCTGTGCTGGTCCGTATGCCGTGGAGTTTTCCGTTGTCGACAAGGAATCCCGTTGCCAGCGCCTCGATGATCGTCAGGTTCTCACTGGCCTCGAGGACAGCGATCATGCGCTGTGAGAACGCAGCTTTGTCGCACTGTGCTCGTGTCGCTTGAACCGCCGGGCCTTTTCGCGTGTTTAGAGTACGGAATTGGATCCCGGTATAGTCGGTGTTCCTTGCCATCTCTCCACCGAGAGCATCGAGCTCATACACGATGTGCGACTTGGCCATGCCGCCGATGGAAGGATTGCACGACATCCTGGCAATCGCGTTCTTGTCGATCGTGACGAGAACGGTTCTTATACCGAGGCGCGCGGAGGCGAGGGCGGCTTCGTAGCCTGCGTGGCCCGAACCGACAACAATCACATCAAATGCTATCGACATAAATAGTTACTAATAAAGTAGTTACAGCCAATACTACTTTCCGATACAGAATCGAGAGAAGATGCTGGAAAGCAGCTCGTCGTGATAAACTCTACCGGTGACCTGGCCGATTAGCTCGAGTCCCGACCTCAGTCGCTCGGCGGCAAGAACAACGACGTCGTCTTTTCCTGATCGAAGCATGCCCAAAGCTTCCTCGATCTCGTCCCGGGAAGCGACCAGGAGCTGGCGGTGCCGCTCTGAAATCACAGCGTGAGGAGGCGATGCCGTGTTGAAGCCCCGCGAGAGTGTGGTCGTCATCGCGTCTCGCAGATCCTCAAGCCCGTTGCCTTGCGTGAGACTTGTCTCCACGCCAGCGATGTTTCCCGGGAGACCGCCGGCGTGAACTACAACTCCGAGATCCGTTTTGTTGAGGACGACCACGCAATGGTCGGCCTTGAACTCCGCGATGTGCCGACGATCGTCATCGGTCAGAGGTTGCGAAGCGTCGACAACATAGAGATGCAGCGTCGCTTTCTCCATCTGCTCTCGCGTACGCCGGATGCCTTCTTTCTCAACTTCGCACTCGGTATCGCGAAGCCCGGCAGTATCCACGATTCGCAGCGAAATGCCGCCCAGAATCAAGCCCTCTTCGATGGTATCACGCGTAGTGCCTGGCATGTGAGATACAATTGCCCTTGGCCTTCCTATCAACGCATTTAACAAGGTAGATTTCCCCACATTGGGTCGTCCGGAGATCACAACCAGGGCCCCTTCTCGAAGGAGATAACCCTCGTCCCAGGTCTCGATCAGTCGGTTGATTTCGTCACGGCCGACGGTAAGGCGGCGCGCCACATCGTCCAGCCCTGCAAGAGGCAATTCGTCCTCCGGAAAGTCGAGCGACGCCTCGAGATCGGCGGCGACGGCAACGAGTCGCTCGTAGATTTCCGCCAGCTTGCGGCTCAAGGAACCTTCAAGCTGCTCGACGGCTGCCGCAGCGGCACGCTCCGATTTGGCTTGGACCAGGTCGAGCACGGCCTCGGCTTGAAGCAGATCGATCCGTCCGTTCAGGAAAGCGCGTTTGCTGAATTCCCCAGGCTCCGCAGGTCGCGCGCCGGCATCGAGCATGCAACGGAGTATCCGGCGGGCGGCGACGTTGCCGCCGTGTCCCTGGATCTCGATCACATCCTCCCGCGTGTAGCTGTGGGGCGCTCGCATGATCAGCAGCAGCGCCTCGTCGATGACGCCGCTGCCGTCGGCGACGTTGCCGTGAAGGATCACGTGCGAGGGTCGTGCAGAGGGTTTTGGGCCGGAGCAGAGGAAGACGGCGTCAGCGATTCCGAGACTGTGGGGGCCGGAAACGCGGATGATCGAAACGCCTGCCTCGCCCGGCGCGGTAGAAATTGCGGCGATCGTGTCGTCAAAACGTGCAGGCATATGCGTCTCCAATTCGAGTCATTATAAGATCAATTGCCACGCTTGAGTAGTCCTGCGGGTGGTATGATGACAAACACACGTTGTCACGCAAGCAGATGAACGTCGCCCGCGCCGCTGGAGATGGATACGGCGCGAAGAGCAAACTTTCGACGGCAAGTCATACGGAAGTCGCCATTCATAACAACGCCATAACATGCTGTACAGTAAAACCTTGCAAATCTTATGGTACCGGTCCCTTTTGCTGTTGACTCGCTGCCCGCACCTTCGTATTGTGTGCGCCCTGTGAAATCGCAGGAGCGATTGACGCACGGATTGATGTTAACCTGTCCGTGCCATGAAGTTCCGCGTTGTACAGTTGTTACCCGTTTACTATTTTTAACCAGTTTCGACCCGAACCTGGAGGCGCGATGAGAAAGTCTGTTTCGCCCAAAGTGAAATACTCACTTGGGTCCGATGGCGAGTTCGTTATTGAGCACTACAACTCTGCGAAGCCCTTCGCCAGCTTCTTCCCCGGGATCGCCGGCCGGCACGGCATACCGATGTGGGTCTTCTATGTGAACCGTGGGCAGTGCATCTGCAGCATGGGCATCGAAGACAAGGAACATCCGATCATGGAATTCCTCTCCGCGAACCGCGCGTACCAGCTCAGCTCCACGCAATGCTTCCGCACATTCCTCAAGATCCACAGCGGCGCGAAGCCCGGGTTCTACGAACCGTTCCAGCAGCGACTGGCCGATGAGCGCATGAGCCGCGTGCAGAAGATGATCATCTACCCGGCGCAGCTCACGCTCGTCGAAGAGAACCTGACGCTTGGCCTGAAGTTCACGGTGGATTTTTTCAACGTGCCGGAGGATACCTACGCGGGTCTCGTCCGTATCCTGAAGATCGAGAATCTCAACCGCAAGCCGGTCCGGTTTGAATTGCTCGACGGCCTGCCGCTCATCATTCCGTTCGGCGTCGACAACTATAACCTGAAACACATGCGGCGCCTGGTCGAGTCTTTCGTCGAAGTCATAAACTACGAGACCAACGTTCCTTACTACAAGGGCCGCGTCAGACAGGAGGACCGCCCCGAGGTCGTCCGCATCAAGGAAGGCAACTTCTATGCGGGCTTCGTCGCCGACGGGGGCCGCTCCACGCTCGTCAAGCCGATCGTGGATCCGACGTTCATCTTCGGGGATCTGACCGACTACAGTTATCCGTCGAAGTTCCTCGCCGCGACGCCGTTCAGGATCAAGCCGGGCCAGATCCTCGAGAACCGTTTGCCGAGCGCGATGGGCCTGACCTCCGCCACGATCCCGCCGGGCGGCACCTTCACGTATTACTCCATCATCGGCAGCAGCACGCGCGTCGACGCCCTCAACCGCATGATCCCGCGCATCACCCGCCGCGACTACGTCGAACGGAAGATGAAGCAGAACGCGGCGTTGATCGATGAGCTGACGCAGTGCAATTTCACGAGCAGCAGCTCGAAGGAATTCGACCTCTACTCGCGACAGAATTTTCTCGATAACACGCTCCGCGGCGGCCTGCCGGTTTCGTTGAGCGGCGATGGGAAGGTCACGACGTTACACCTGTACTCGCGAAAACACGGCGACTTGGAGCGCGACTACAACGATTACCGCCTGTCGGCCACGAACTATTCGCAGGGCAACGGCAACTTCCGCGACGTCAACCAGAACCGGCGCAGCGACCTGTTCATCAACCCGGACGTCCGCGAGAGCAACGTCGAACATTTCTACAACCTGATCCAGCTCGACGGCTTCAATCCGCTGGGCGTGAAAGCCTGCAGCTTCAGCGTCAGAAATCGGAATGTATTGGACGAAGTCCTGCGCAAGGCTTTCTCCGGCGGGGACGCTTCGGTCGCTGGGGACTTCTTCGATCATCAGCGCTTCGCGCCCGGCCAGGTGATGTCCTACATCGCCGAGCACGGCCTCAAGCTGCGGTTGAAAACCGACGACTTTGTCGGCCAGGTGCTTGCGGCTTGCGAGAAGCACCAGGAAACGGACGCGGGCCACGGCTACTGGAGCGATCACTGGACGTACAACGTGGACCTGCTCGAGAACTACCTCGCCATCTACCCGGAAAAGCTTCGCCATGTCCTTCTCGAGAAGAAGGATTTCACCTTCTATGACAACCCGCACCGCGTCCTGCCGCGCGACGACAAGTACGTCATCTGGGACGGCCGTCCCATGCAGCTCGGCGCCGTGGTCGGCGATCCGGAAAAGGAGAAGATGCTGCGGTCGCGGACCGACAGCCCGAACGAGATGCGCGCGGACTTCGGGAAGGGCGACATCTACAAGACCACCCTGATCAACAAGATGATTTGCCTGGTCGTGAACAAGCTCGCGTCGCTGGACCCCGCCGGCGTCGGCATCGAAATGGAGTCCGACAAGCCGAACTGGTACGACGCACTGAACGGTCTGCCCGGCCTCATGGGATCCAGCATCTCCGAGACGCTCGAGCTCAAGCGGCAGATCCTGTTCATGCTGGATGCGTTTCAGGCGCTCGGCCTGGCCGACACCGCGCACTGGCCGTTGTTTGTAGAGGCGCGGGACTTTATGGACCGCCTCGGCAAGCTGCTGAAAGAGTTCTTCACGAACAAGGGCGGCAACCGCGACTTCGAATTCTGGGACAAGTCCACGGCCGTGAAAGAGAACTATCGCGAGAAGACGCTCATGGGCATCAGCGGACAGGAAAAGCCGGTGAAGGTTGGCGAGCTGAAGGCGTTCCTGGAGCTGGCGCTGAAGAAACTGGATCACGGCATCGCGAAGGGCTGGAACCGGAAAGAGGGCGTCCTCTCGACCTACTTCATCAACAAGGTGGTCCAGCATCAACCGCTCACCGTTGCCGGGCCGAAAGGCAAGAAGGTCGTAAAGCGCAACAAGAAGGGGCTGGTCTGCTTCCGCGCGACGAAGTTCCAGCAGATCCCGCTGCCGCTGTTCCTCGAGGGGCCGGTTCATTTCCTTCGCATCGAGAAGGACCTGGCCACCTCGCGCAAGCTGGCCCGCCATATTCGCGCCAGCGGCCTTTTCGACAAGAAGCTGCAGATGTTCAAAGTCAACGAATCGTTGCAGGACCAGCCGATGGAGATCGGCCGCACGCGCATCTTCACACCGGGCTGGCTCGAGAACGAATCGATCTGGCTGCACATGGAGTATAAGTACATGCTCGAGTTGCTCCGCAGCGGGCTGTACACGGAGTTCTGCAAGGACTTCAAGAACGTCTTCGTGCCGTTCCTCGATCCCGCGGTGTACGGCCGGAGCATCCTGGAGAACTCGTCGTTCATATGTTCGAGCGCGAACCCGGATGCGGGCATCCATGGCAACGGATTCGTGGCGCGTCTCAGCGGTTCGACGGCCGAGTTCATTCATATCCTCCAATTCATGATGGTCGGCGAGAAGCCCTTCCACGTGAACGCGGAGGGCAAGCTGGAACTGGAGTTCAAACCGGTCATTCCGGGCTGGCTGTTCACGAAACAGGTCTCCAAGGTTCCGCTCTGGATCGACGGCAGCCGGAAGGCTGTCGGCTTCCCGGCGAAGACCTTCGGCGGCATGTTCCTGGGCGGTACACTTCTTGTCTACCACAACCGACACGGCGCCGACACCTTCGGGCCGAAGGGCGTTTCGCCGGCAGGGATCACGCTCTACGCGCGGGACGGCAAGGTCACCAGGGTCACCGGCAGCGCCGTTGCCGGCACGCTCGCGCGGCAGGTCCGCGACCGCCAGATCAGCCGCATCGAAGTAGAGCTGGAGTAAGCATTCTTGTAACCCAACGCATTCTGAGCAGAAGTACGTTTAACAAAAGGGACCGGTCCCGCTAAAATAGGAGTCGACGGAGAATATGGAAACGCTAGAAGTAGAAGAAAAGGAAGTATCCATGTCGTCGGAAAACAAACCTGAACAGGCCATCGCGTACGATGCGCGCAGCTTCATCATACACGGCAGGCGCGAGTTGCTGATCGGCGGCGAGTTCCATTATTTCCGGACTCCGAATGAGCTGTGGGAAGACCGCATCATCAAGATGAAACGGTCGGGTTCGAATCAGATCACCACGTACATTCCGTGGAACTGGCACGAGCCGCGCGAAGGGCAGGAGCGGTGGACCGGCGACCAGGACCTCGTCCGTTTCATCAAGCTCACCCAGAAGCACGGCATGTTCCTCGTCGTGAAGCCCGGCCCGTACATCTGCGCCGAATGGGACTTCGGTGGCCACCCGGACTGGCTGCTCGGCAAGAAGATCCGCCTTCGCGTGCTGAACGACATCTACCTTTCCTACGTGGAGAAGTGGTACAAGCGCGTGGCGGAGGTCATCAAGCCGTACCTCGTCACGAACGGCGGCAACATCATCGCCATCCAGGTCGAGAACGAATACGACCATTTGATCCACTTCGGCGACGAACCCATTTCGATCGAGGACGCAGTCAAGTACTTCAAGAAGCTCGAAGAGTTCATGGACAAGTACGGGATCGACATCCCGAAATTCGCCAATGAGGCGGCGTTCCTCCGGGGTGGCTCGATCATCGACACGCGGACGTACTATCCGAGCATCCCGTGGTTCTGGAAATGGGAGCTCGAGAACTACGACAACAGCCTCGAGGCCGCCAAGAAAGGCCAACCGAATGCGCCGACGATGGTGCTCGAGCTGCAGAGCGGCTGGTTCACGATGTTCGGCCAGCCCCCGTTCGTGCCCGATGCGCTCCTGACCGAAGCGGTGACCCAGAGCGCGCTGGCGGCGAGCGCATCGTTCCTCAACCTGTACATGTTCGTCGGTGGCACCACGTTCCCATTCTGGGGCTGTCGCGGCGACATCTACGACCTGTACCCGCCCGGGACCGGCACGACGACGAGCTTCGATTTCGGCGGTTCGCCGATCCACGAGTGGGGCGAGCTGATGCCCGGCCGCTTCGACTGGATCAAGATCTTCAACCGCTTCTGCAAAAATTTCCAGGACCTGCTGCTAAACTCCGACAACGTGGACGACGTGAAGATCCTTTCCGGCGGCAGCGACGTGGAGCTGATCCACAAGAACGGAGCGGAGAAGGATGTCACGATCTCCAGCCCGTCGGAGCGATTCAAGATCCTGACCAAGAAGCTCGGCGACCAGCATCTCGTCTGCGTCCGCAACATGTCGGACGACACCAAGGTCGTGGACCTGGGCTGGAAGACGGATGGATTGCCGATCCTCAAGGGCGTGGAACTTCGCACGCACGAATGCTTTACGCTACCGATCGGTGTGAAGATTCCGTACACGGACATCACCGTGGTCCGTTCGAATTCCTCGCTCCTGTTCGCGCACAAGGTGGATGGCCATGTCGTGTTCGGCCTGTTCGGCAAACCGGGCCGCAAGGGCGAAACCGTCCTCAACGTGCCCGCGTCGGATGTCAAAGTGCTGTCGGGCAACGTCCAGGTCGGTGGCGGCGCGCAGGCGACGCTGAGTTACACGCACGACGGCATGTACGCGCTGAAGGTCCGCAACCACATCCTCG
>Ga0182011_10004984_pt1 | contig 10528 bp, 14 predicted proteins | sample 711E1DmetaG_FD_120481 | JGI IMG/M metagenome (GOLD analysis project Ga0182011, IMG submission 120481) | Permafrost microbial communities from Stordalen Mire, Sweden - 711E1D metaG | ecosystem: Environmental > Terrestrial > Soil > Wetlands > Permafrost | place: Sweden: Stordalen | collected...
CCTTCGCCTTCGGTTCCGGCCTGGCCGGTCTCGCCGGCGCGTTTCTTTCCCAGATCGGCAACGTCGGCCCCAGTCTCGGACAGAATTACATCGTGGACTGTTTCATGACGGTGGTCGTCGGCGGCGTCGGCAACCTCGCCGGCACGGTCTACTCCGCAGTGGGCATCGGCACGGCTGACGAGACGCTGCAGCAGGTCCTTGGCTCGCCCGTGATGGGCAAGATCATCGTGCTCACCATCATCATCCTGTTCCTGCAATGGAAACCCGGCGGTCTCTTCGCCTCGCGCGGCCGCAGCCTCGACGATTGATCCCATGAGCCGGACTCCCAACCAACTCGAAACCTGGGGCGTGGCGGTCGCCGCGCTCGTCATCCTGGTCGTGCTGCCGGGCCTGAACGCCTTCACGCCCGTCGCGAGCGCCCTGCACATCAGCGACTTCACCATCAATCTCTACGGGAAGTATCTCTGCTACGCCGTGTTCGCGCTCAGCGTCGACCTACTCTGGGGCTATACCGGGCTGCTCAGCCTCGGACAGGCGCTCTTCTTCGCCCTCGGCGGATACATGATGGGCATGTACCTCATGCGGATGATCGGCGACCTCGGCCAGTATCACCAGTCCATCCCCGATTTTCTCGTTTTCCTCGGCTGGGACACCCTGCCGAAATTCTGGCGGCCGTTTGCCAGCTTCCCGTTCGCGTTGTTCATGACCATCGCGCTGCCCGGGTTCATCGCCCTGATCTTCGGTTTCCTCGCGTTCCGCTCCCGCATCCGCGGGGTGTACTTTTCCATCCTGACCCAGGCCTTCACCTACGCCGCGTGCCTGCTGTTTTTCCGCAACGACCTCCTCATGGGCGGCAACAATGGCTTCACCGACTTCAAATTCCTGCTCGGTTACGATCTCCGCAGGCCCGCGACGCAGCTCGCGCTATATCTCTGCACCGGCCTGCTGCTGCTTGCCACCTACCTGCTGTGCCGCTGGCTCACCACCATCAAGTTTGGGAAGATCCAGCGCGCGATCCGCGACAGCGAGAACCGCGTGCGTTTCTCCGGCTATGCCACCGCACACTTCAAGCTCTTCGTGTTCGTGCTCTGCGCCGTCATCGCCGCAATGGCCGGCGCGCTCTACGTGCCCCAGGTCGGCATCATCAACCCGAGCGAAATGGCGCCGGAGAAATCCCTGGAGGTTGTTGTCTGGGTCGCCGTCGGCGGCCGCGGCACGCTCCTCGGGCCGATCATCGGCGCCATCACGGTCAACGCGATGAAAAGCTGGGCCACGCGCGCCTATCCCGATCTCTGGTTCATCTTCCTCGGCCTGCTGTTCATCCTCGTCGTCGTCTTCCTGCCTGGCGGCATCGTGAGCCTGCCCGCGCGCCTGCGCGCCGCGTGGTTGGCTGAAAGGCTGAAGCGACGGAGAGTTCAACCCGAGGATTCAGCCCCATCCATGCAGATGACGGAAGGGCAGAAAAATACCGTCCCTTCGCCAGTTCCTGAAAGGCTGAAAGGCTGACCCGACCTCACCGCCCGCTTCGATCCTGCCGTCCCCCTCTTCGCAGTCCTCCCGCTTTTTCGATTTCCCGATTTCACTGTTTCTCGCTTCCACGATTTTCCGCCATGAGCCACCCGTTGTTAACGGTTGAGGACGTCACCAAGACCTACGATGGCTTCAAGGCCATCTCCGACCTCACATTCTACCTGTTCGAGGGCGAGCTGCGCACGGTGATCGGACCCAACGGCGCGGGCAAATCCACTTTCTTCGACCTGATCTCCGGCCGCGCCAAGCCCGACGCCGGCAAGATCGAGTTCGGCAGTCCGACGGAACCGTCATACGACCTCACCGCGCTCAACGAATATGAAATCAACCGCCTGGGCATCGGCCGGAAGTTCCAGACCCCGAGCGTCTACATTGACCATACCGTCTGGGACAACCTGATGCTTTCCCTCAAGGGGCCGCGCGGCGTCTTCGCCACCCTGTTTCACCGCCTGTCGTCGACCGATCGCGACCGGATGGACGCTCTGCTCAAGCTCATTGGGCTCGACGCCAAGCGCGACTGGAAAGCGGGGCTGCTCGCGCATGGCGAAAAACAATGGCTGGAAATCGGCATGCTGCTCGCGCAGGAACCAAAACTGTTGTTGGTCGACGAGCCCGCCGCCGGCATGACTGACGAGGAGACCCGCCGCACCGGTGAGCTTCTGGTCTCGTTGGCAGGCCGGCATAGCATCATTGTCGTCGAGCACGACATGACCTTCGTCCGCCAGATTGCGCAAAACCGCAAGGTCACCGTTCTGCACCAGGGCACCGTGCTGTTCGAAGGCGGGTTCGACGACGTCCAGGCCAATCCCAAGGTTCGCGAGGTCTACCTTGGCCGGGGGAAACCAGGAAAATGAGCGCTGGGTCTCCACCTCTTCTCAGCCTTTCCGCCGTCGAAACCGACATCGGTGGATCGCGCATCCTGCGCGGTGTCACCCTGGAAGTCGGGGCCGGCGAGGTCGTGGCGCTGATGGGCCGCAACGGCGTCGGCAAGACCACGACGCTCCGCACCATCACCGGGCTGCTGCCGGTGCGCGCCGGCACCATCACCTTCGCCGGCCAACGCCTCGACCGGATGCCGGTCGACGCCCGCGCCCGCGCCGGCATCGGCTATGTGCCGCAAGGCCGTGAGATTTTCCCTCACCTTACCGTCGAAGAGAATCTGCGCATCGGACCCGCGGTCCACCGGCGGGACGGTCCCGACGCCCGCACTGACTTCGACCGCGTCTTCGCACTTTTCCCGGTGTTGAAGGACATGCTCTCGCGCAAGGGCGGCGTGCTTTCGGGCGGCCAGCAGCAGCAACTCGCCATCGGCCGCGCGCTGCTCACCCGGCCGCGGTTGCTCATCCTCGACGAGCCGACCGAGGGCATCCAGCCCTCAATCATCGACCAGATCGGAGACACGCTGAAGAAACTGAAGACGGAGGGCCTCAGGCATTCCTATGTCGAGGAGATTGATCATGCCATCAAGACCCTCAAGGCTGAGGGCTCCCTCGCGATTCTCCTGGTCGAACAATACGTCGATTTCTGCCGTGATGTCGCCGACCGGTTTTACGCCATGGACCGCGGCGCCGTCACCATCTCCGGCCCGATCGCCGACCTCACCAACGAGGTCGTCCGCGAGCACCTGCAGGTTTAAAAGGCTGAAAGACTGAACGGCTGAAAACTGAAACCCTCCCTCACACGTGAAAGATGATGTCATCAAGTGATCTATGTAGGAGTCTCCTTTTCTTTCAGCTCTTCAGCGTTTCAGCTTTCCCGCTTTCAGCCTTTCAGCTTTTCCCCCATGCACCTGACTCCACGCGAACGCGAAAAACTCCTCGTGGTCGTCGCCGCCGACCTCGCCCGTCGCCGGCTCGCCCGCGGACTCAAGCTCAATTACCCGGAGGCGATTGCGATCATCACCTACGAGATTATGGAGGGCGCCCGCGACGGCCGCTCTGTCGCCGAGCTCATGAGTTTCGGTACAACCATCCTCAAGGTGGCCGATGTCATGGAGGGCGTCCCCGAAATGGTCACCGAGGTGCAGGTCGAGGCCACCTTTCCCGACGGCACCAAGCTCGTCACCGTTCACCAGCCGATCCGATGAAGAAAAGGCTGAAGAACTGAATGGCTGAAAACTGAAACATGCAGGACGGAAACCGTCACTCGTTCTATTAGTCCTTCAGCTTCTCAGGCATTTTGCTTCCCCACCTTTCAGCTTTTCAGCTTTCAGTTTTCAGCCTTTTCCCTCCCATGATCCCCGGCGAAATAATCACTCCAGCCGACGCGCCACCGCTGCCCGCCAATCAAGGTCTCGCCACGTGCACGATCGAGGTCACCAACACCGGCGACCGGCCCGTGCAGGTCGGTTCGCACTTCCACTTCTTTGAGGTGAACGAGGCCCTGCGTTTCGATCGCCCCGCCGCCCGCGGCTTCCGCCTTAATATTCCCGCCGGCACCGCGGTGCGCTTCGAGGCCGGCGATACCCGGCGGGTCGAACTCGTCGCCCTCGCCGGCACCCGCGAGGTTTTCGGCCTCAACGGCAAGGTGAACGGAAAATTGTAGGGCCGCCGCTCGTCAGCGCGTGGAATCCACCAAATCCAAAATCGGAAATCGGAAGTCGAAAATCCTCCCATGCCTCTCTCCCTTTCCCGCCGCCAGTACGCCGAGATGTTCGGCCCCACCGTGGGCGACCAGGTCCGCCTCGCTGACACCGAGCTTTTTATCCAAGTCGAACGCGACTTCATCGCCGAGGGCGGCGGCTACGGCAACGAGATCAAGTTCGGCGGCGGCAAGGTCATCCGCGACGGCATGGGTCAGTCGCCCGTCGCCTCCGACGCCGAGTCGCTCGACCTCGTCATCACCAACGCCCTCATCCTCGACGCCATTCTCGGCGTTATCAAGGCCGACATCGGTGTCAAACATGGTCTCATCGTCGGCATCGGGCACGCCGGCAACCCCGGCATCCAGAGCGGCCTCGGCTCGTTCTGGCCCGATCCCGCGACGGGCCGGAAGAATCCCATGATCGTCGGCGCCGGCACCGAGGCGCTGGCCGCTGAGGGCTGCATTGTCACCGCTGGCGGCATCGATTCCCACATCCACTTCATCTGTCCGCAGCAGATCGATGAGGCCATCAGCTCCGGCATCACCACCATGCTGGGCGGCGGCACGGGACCCGCACACGGCACGCTCGCGACCACATGCACGCCGGGCGCGTGGAATCTCCACCGTATGTTGGAGGCCGCCGAAGCCTACCCGGTCAATCTCGGCTTCCTCGGCAAGGGGAATTGCTCAACGCCGCAACCGTTGCGCGAACAGATTCTTGCCGGCGCCATCGGCCTGAAACTGCACGAGGACTGGGGCACGACGCCGGCCGCAATCGACACCTGTCTCGGCGTCGCCGACGAACTTGACGTGCAGGTCGCCATCCACACCGACACGCTCAATGAGGCTGGTTTCGTCGAGGAAACCATCCGCGCCTTCAAGGGCCGCGCCATCCATACCTTTCACTCCGAGGGCGCCGGCGGCGGCCATGCGCCCGACATCATCCGCGTCTGCGGCGAGCCCAACGTTCTTCCCTCGTCCACGAATCCCACCCGCCCGTTCACCGTCAACACGATCGACGAGCACCTCGACATGCTCATGGTCTGCCACCATCTCGATTCGAAGATTCCCGAGGACGTCGCCTTCGCCGAGTCGCGGATCCGCCCGGAGACCATTGCGGCCGAGGACCGGCTTCACGATCTCGGCGCCATCTCGATGATGTCATCCGACAGCCAGGCGATGGGCCGAATCGGCGAGGTCATCTGCCGCACCTGGCAGACGGCGCACAAGATGCGCGTGCAATTCGGCCGGCTGGCGGGTCCCTCGCACGAGGCCGCCGATAATTTCCGCGTGCTGCGCTACCTCGCGAAATACACCATCAATCCCGCGATCACGCATGGCATGGCACACATCATCGGCTCGCTTGAGGTAGGCAAGCTCGCCGACCTCGTTGTCTTCAAACCCGCGCTGTTCGGGGTGAAGCCCGAGCTAATCCTCAAGGGCGGGTTCATCGCCTGGGCCAACATGGGAGACCCCAACGCGTCGATCCCCACGCCGCAGCCCACGTTTTACCGGCCGCAGTTCGGGGCGGCCGGCCGCGCGCTCGGCAGCACCTGCCTCACCTTCGTTTCCGCGGCCTCCCTCCGCGACGGCGGCCTAGCCGGTCTCGGTCTGCACCGCCGGCTCGAACCCGTGCGCCGCTGCCGCACGATCGGCAAGCGCGACATGGTGCTCAACGACTCCCTGCCAAAGATCGAGGTCGATCCTGAGACCTACACGGTCAAGGCCGATGGAGTACATCTAACCTGCGAGCCGGCCAAGGTACTTCCGCTGGCCCAGCGGTATTTCCTGTTCTGATCTGGCATCGCTTCCGGGAGTAAACTGTCGCCTCGACGGTCGGACAAAAATCCATCATCTCCCCATGAAATGCGTTACCGGCTGGAGATAAGCGACGAAGCCTTGGCGCAGCTGCGTCCCCGCGTCGAGGAACTGGAGGACTTGCGCGACCTCAACGCCGCGGTTGTCCGCAACCAGGGCAAGCCCGGCGTTCCGTGGGACAAGGCCAAGGCCTCGCTGGGCTTGTAGCTGACACGGCCGCTACTCCTTTTAGCTGCTCTCACACCGCGTCGCAGGCTTGCCGGGCGCAGTTTTTTGCTGTGATCTATACAGCACGTCGCAAATCCTTGCGCATCGGAGGCCCCTGGAGGGCGAGGCTCCCGCCGAGCCACAATTTGCAAGGCTCGGCGGGAGCCTCGCCCTCCACGACATGCGCAATTGATCAAGACGCTGCATATAGAAACCGCTCGCCGGACGCACGGTGCGGCCGGACCCGCGAGCCTGCTCTTCGTAGCCTTGGCGCGAACCTGCTCAATCTCCGCGAGAGTCAGCAGGAAGTCCACGCGCGCACGCACCCCGCGGCGACATTATCGCGTCCCAACGCTTGCCAAACGCAATGCGGCAATGCAGCATTACGGCATGACGACAACACTTCCTCTTTCCAAACGCGGCAGCCTGACTCTGCCGCCCGAACTGCGGCGCAAGATGGGCCTCGATAAACTCCGCAATCCGCTGCTCTTGGTCGAGGAGCGCGACGGCGGCCTGTTCCTGCAACCGGCCGTGGCCCTCCCGGTGCGCGACCTGCCCAAGGGACAGATCCAGGCCTGGATTGCCCGCGACGAGGCGGACATGAAGGCCTTCCGGGCCGCCGAAAAGGGCAAGAAGCGGTGAAGCTCTTCCTCGACACGAGCGTCCTGCTTGCGGCGTCGGGCTCGGCGAAAGGAGCCTCGCGTTTCCTCATTGCAGAGGCGAACGCCCACGCTTGGGAGCTGCTCAGCTCCGACTACTGCGCCGAGGAAACCCGGCGCAACCTGCCCAAACTTGGCCGGTCTGCCGCCTTCGCCTGGAGAACCGAGATCGCGCCTCGCGTGCAGCTCATGCGGGCCAGCCTCGCTCTCGACAAGCCGCTCGTCTTCCCCAAGGCCAAGGATCGGCCCGTCGTCATTACGGCCCTGGCCGCCCAGGCCGAGTGGCTCTTGACCCTCGACGAAACCGACTTTCAAGGGAAACTGGGTCGCGAGGTATACGGCCTGCGCATCGCCACGCCCGGCGAGTTTTTGCTCGAGCAGCGCACCCAGGGCGACCTTTAAGGCCGCATCCCCTTTTAGCTGCCGATCCACGCGGCGTTTCTTCCGGGAACGATTGAGGCACAGCGGACTTGAGAATCCGCTGGACGGAGCTGGCGGCGAGGCATGGCAGCTACAATCGTTCCTCTTCCGACAAACTGCGTTCACCCTAAATTCCGCGGTTGAGGCGGCATCCACTCGCTCACGCTCGCGGCTACGAGGACCGGGAGCCTCAACTGCGGAATTTAGGTTCACACTTTCCGCAGGTCGCTGCGCAGCCCCGGGAGCACCGTCGCCAGAATTCCGCGCAGTTCCGTCAGCAGATCCCGCAATTCCTGCCCTCCAGGCGCAATGGCCCGGATTATCCAGCCGCCGCGGCGGAGGCGGGTGACGCCCACCCAGCGTCCGCCGCCATGAAGGGCCCGCACCTGCCGCCAAATCCCGTCGTCCGCCTCCAGACGCGAGCTCAGGACCAGGATCGTCGCCAGCCACGCGCCGGGAGTGCCGTGGAACGCGGCCGCCCCGGCCATCTCCGTGCCCGCACAGTCGAGACGTTCGCGTAGCACAGGCTCGCCTGCGTAAACCACATCGAGTGCCAGACGCAGCCTCCGCCAGGCGCAGCTTTCGTCGCGCCCCACCCGGCCTGGAGCCAGGGTGTCCACCCAGTACGTCTCTCCATTTTCCGCCACCTCGATCCGCGTGCTCTGCCGGTAATCGCACCCGGCGTGCGGGCAGAGCGGCTCGGGCGCGTATTCCAGCCATCCTCCCGCTTCCACCACGAAGGACTGCCGGCATTCGGCCGCGCCGGAGTGCATCGTAAATGCGCGAGTCGCCGCCGGAGTCATCGCCAGCAACGAAGCGCCGTTCTCAACGCGGACCGCGAGTTCCAGCCGGTCGCCGGCGAAGATGCCGGCCGTCGGGTTCACGATCCTGACCTGCAAAACGCGCCCGTCCCAATATGGCTTGCCGACGTGAAACGGCGCGCGAAACGACTGGCGTGACAGCACCGTGCGTCCGCCCGCGCGCAGTGCGGCCACGAGGTGAAGATGCCCTGAGAAGTCCATTGCAGCCGCGCCTGGCGCCAGTTTCAGGTCGCCCCGTTTCTTGCCCGCGCCGCGAACAAGACTTCGCGTTCGATCCAGGCGATCACCTGGTCGAGATTGTGTCCGCGCTTCAGGTCGCAGAACACAAACGGGCGATCGCCACGCATGGCTCGCGCATCGCGGTCCATGACGGTGAGATCCGCGCCGACATGCGGCGCCAGGTCGATTTTGTTGATGATCAGCAGGTCGCTAAAGCGGATGGCCGGACCGCCCTTGCGCGGGATCTTGTCGCCCTCGGCGACGTCGATAACGTAGACAAACGCATCCACCAGCTCCGGCGAGAAGGTCGCGGAAAGATTGTCCCCGCCGCTCTCCACCAGCACCAACTGCAAATCAGGAAACTGCGCTTCGAGACCGCGCACCGCCTGTTCGTTCATCGTGGTGTCGTCGCGTATGGCGGTGTGCGGACAGCCTCCCGTCTCCACGCCAACAATGCGCGCCGCTGGCAGAGCCTGATTCCGGGTGAGAAACTGCGCATCCTCCTGGGTATAAATGTCGTTGGTCACGACCGCCATGCTAGTGCGGTCGCGCAAGCTCTCGCAGAGTTTGAGGCAAAGCATCGTCTTGCCGGAGCCGACCGGGCCGCCGATGCCGATTCTAGGTGGCCGACTCATGGGAAAATGGTTTCACCACCAAGACACGAAGGCACAGAGCAACGGCCTTTCAACTCGGTGAACGCCCATGCCCTGCCTCTTTGTGTCTTGGTGCCTTTGTGGTTCACAGCATTTGTTCTCATTTGTCGTGCTCAGCAGCACATCACGAAATGAACAGCCGAAAGTCGGCCGTCTCGTGCCGCGCCGCTGCGATGTCCCACCACGGGTTGAACGCGCCGATGTCGGCCGCGTCGAGCGCGAGCGCGGTCGCAATGAATCCCGGCGATTGTGCGAGCACCTCGGCCAGCAAGGACTGGCAGGCATTCTGGCCGAGACGGAGCAGTTTGATCGAAGCCGTGATGAACCCGGCCACTGTCGTGTAAACCATGGCAGCGAGCACCGCTTCAAGGGGTGCACCCAGCGTGCGTCCCTCGACAACCGCAGCCAGGCACACCGGCGCCGGCCAGTCGCCGGCGGTCGCGCGCCGGTTGAATTCGGCGGCGAATCCGCCGCGAAGGGCGGCCGCCAGGTCAAGCCGTTGGCGCCCTATGGCCCGGGCCGCCTCGCGCGGCTCGCGCGCCCCCCGCAGGGCCGCCCCGAGAAAACACAACTCTCGCAGCCGCTCCCAATCAGGCGGGTTGCCTGCCGCCGCCCACGCCTGCGCCACGAGCGGCAGATCGGTGCGAGCCAACGCTGGCATCACGTATTCGAGCAAGAACGTGCGCAAAGTGGCGCGATCATGCACCACCCCCGACTGGACCAGGCCCTCCAGCCCGTAAGAGTGGGCATAAGCACCGGTCGGGTAAAACGAGTCGGCCGTTTGCAACAGACCCGCGACCCACCCCGATATGTCAATGGTGGAGGACGTGGCCATGGTCGTGTGAATGAGAAAGCTCGCGCGTGCGATCGCGCAGCTGGCCATGCCCGGCCAGGCTGTCGGAAAGCTGGTGCGGCTGGAAAACCGCGACCCGTTGATTGTAACGAATGCCCAGACGATCGAGCGTCTGCCGCAGGCCGGGATCGTCGGGCGCGAGGAGCCGGTCAGCCCGCGCTTCGATGGCAGAATGCAGGTTTCCCACTGCCCAACCGATGACCGCCGCAGCCTCGGGCTCCACCATCAGCGAAATCTCCAGAACAGGCTCCGGCGCTTGGCAGATGACATAACGGGCGCCCGCCCCGGCCCACACGACGTCGCCGTGCTTGAGCGGCACCTCGACCTCAACGCCAAACTCAGTACCGTCGTCAGCAACGGCGCGCCAAAGCCGCCGCGCAAGCCTCCGCCGGTCAATATTTATGGCCACCTCGGGCAGCGAGGCGTCGCCAGACTCCAATGGCGACTGGATCAAGTGCATGCTCGCAGGATCGCCAGAATGGAAAGTGCCAGCAAGCCGAAGAGGAAGGCGAGGAGCTTTAAATGCATGACGTCACTGGGGAAGCAGATGCCGTTCCAATCCATGGCGGATTTCGATTGCAGATGTCAGGAGAACTCATCTTCCGATTCTCGGGAGATGAGTCCATGGGAGGATACCCGCCACCCGATTTCAAGGAACATTTCCCCGGATATACCGACTTTACATGAATTGGGCTCACCCTACGCTGCAAGGTGCAGGAGTGGCGTCTCGCCCATTCCACCTCTAGTTGCCGCAACCTTATGAAA
>Ga0182011_10004985_pt1 | contig 10528 bp, 7 predicted proteins | sample 711E1DmetaG_FD_120481 | JGI IMG/M metagenome (GOLD analysis project Ga0182011, IMG submission 120481) | Permafrost microbial communities from Stordalen Mire, Sweden - 711E1D metaG | ecosystem: Environmental > Terrestrial > Soil > Wetlands > Permafrost | place: Sweden: Stordalen | collected...
AAATCGTTCAATCCTGCCGATGGCAACCGGTTCAACCTTGGCGCCGATGGTGCAAACCGCTTCACATTGTTCTTCCTGCGGGCAAACCCTTCCGCACACCGCAGGGAGTGCATTTGTCTCCTTTAACGTTTGTGCCGCAAGCTCAAAATTTCCCATCGCAACGTGAAAAATAAACTGCGGAATTTTCACGTTCACAGGACAACCCTCGATGCATTTCGGGTTCTTGCACTGAATACATCTCTCAGCTTCTTCTCTCGCCAGCTCCGGCGTGTAACCAAGCGGAACTTCAAGGAAATTTTTCGCGCGTTCCAGCGGATCCTGCTCGGGCATCCCATGGCGAGGAATCTTCATCCTCTCCTTGTTCGTGAGCTTCTTCGTCGTATGTTCAGCAGCTTCGTTGACCATTTCTAATTATACAAAGAATCTAGCATTTGAAGTTTGCCTTTCACTCAGCGTTTGTTATCGTTCACTTTTAACTTTTAATTCTTAATCCTCAATTCCTAATTCTTAATTCTTAAAAGTTACCATGCCGCTGTTTCGCGGTGCTCCTGGGTCTCGCAGATCTTCTCAAAAATATCCAGCGAGATTTTCTCCTGCGGCGAATACATTTTCTGTCTCGCCACCAGCAAATCAAAATCAACCGCATGCGCGTCAAACTCGGGGCCATCCACACATGCGAACTGCATTTTGTTCCCGACGACGACGCGGCACGCACCGCACATTCCTGTTCCATCCATCATGATGGGATTAAGGCTGACAAGCGTTTGTACCCCAAGCGGCTTTGTAAGGTCCGAGACCGCCTTCATCATCACAACCGGACCGATCGCGAGTACAACGTCGACCGGTTCTTTTTTCTCGAGCATTGATTTCAAAATCGTCGTAACAAAACCTTTTGTTCCATAGCTGCCGTCGTCGGTGGCGATACGTACTTCATCCGAAATCGCCCGCATTTCGTTTTCCATAAGCAGCAGTTCTTTCGAGCGCGCACCGATAATCGAAATTGTTCTGTTGCCGATCAGTTTGTGGGCCCGCACAATCGGATGAATTGCTGCGATGCCGAATCCGCCGCCGATTGCGACAAACGTCTTTCCTTTTTCAACATGGCTCGGAATACCAAAAGGTCCGACGACATCCATCAGAGAATCGCCGGCCTTCATCATGCTCATCATGATCGTTGTCTTTCCGACGGCCTGAACGTACAGAGTGATGGTCCCTTGGACCACATCCCAATCTGCAAGTGTAATCGGAATTCGCTCCCCGTCTTCATACAATCGCAAAATCACAAATTGCCCTGCCCTTGCTTTTTTTACAACTTGCGGAGCTTTGATGACGTAGCGATAGACTTTTGCGGCAAGGTCGTTCTTTTCTATAATAGGAAACACGTCTGCACCGTGATTATGGAAATACTGTAGGTATAAACTAATCCAACTAATGTGCCATACATTCGACGGGGAAATAATGATTGTATTGAATAGGGGGTATTCAGAAATGGGAAAGGATAAGGGGGCGTTTCCAGAAATGGGAATGAGGTCGATGCAGGGGGTCGGGTTCAATGTGCGGCATTCGATTGGGAAAGATAAAGCGTGTTCCGAATCTCATAGACGCTTGACAATCGACAGCCTGTATTTCTTGACTATCGTAACTTCACCCGACTTTACCTGATACTATTTCAGCAGGAGCAATTTCTTTCTTTCCGAAATGCCACCTATTCGCATTTCATAAAAGTAGATGCCACTCGCAAGGTTACTTTCCGATAGAACGACATTGTGGATCCCGGTTTCTTCTCCCGCATCAATAATTGTTTCCACTTTCCGACCGAGAATATCATAGAAGGTAATCGGTGCTCTTTCTCTCGTCCTTGTGAAAAATCGTATTGACAACAATAAGCTAAACGTCTTTATAAAAGTTGGGTTCCAATACCTTTATTACGAATATTTCAAATCAACTGGTACGATAAATTCACTTTTGGAATTGATTAGATCAGAAACTAGGGGTCCGTTTTTGTCCAATAGAGAAATGATTTTGTCGTAATCCCTTATGTCGTACAAATGATATTGTATTCATCTTATTACGCTCCGTTATTGGTATTACAGATATTTGAGAATTTTACTCTAACATTAATTCACAAGATTATCTTTTTTTGTGCATATCAATATCATAAAATTAAAGGGAAGTCCACTCCGAGAAGATGGGCTTCTTTTCAAAGTAGTTATTACTTCTTTTAAGCAAGAATTACTTACAAATCATCACTTACTGTTCAGTAATGGTTCTGCATTTACTTTCTTTTTCAAAAACCTATGCTGCAATTTTACCTTTATGTTTTCCATACTCATATAAACCGAAGGCACAAGAATAAGTGTTAACAGGAGAGAACTTGTCAAACCGCCAATGATTACCCATGCCAGACCGTTTTTAATTTCCGACGAAGGGCCGGTAGAGATTGCCAACGGCAGCATTCCAAACACCATCGCGACTGTTGTCATAAGAATCGGGCGTAATCTTTCTTTGCCTGCTTCAACAAGTGCTTCCAAAACACTTGCTCGTTCCTCTTTCAGTTTGTTCGTGAAGTCGACAAGAAGAATTGCATTCTTGGCAACCAAACCCATAAGCATTATCATCCCGATTAAAACGAACACGGAAATGCTTTGCCCTGTAAGTGCAAGCGTTAGCAATGCGCCTATTACTGCAACCGGCAGCGAAAATAATACTACAAACGGATATATATAGGAATTATACAATGCAACCATAACAAAATATACAAGCAAAATAGCCGCTGCTAACGCAAAGAAAAGACTTCCAAATGCTTCTGCCTGCCGTTCAAGCTGGCCTTTGTAATCGATTGTAACTGTATTCGAATGAATATTTTGAGCAATGATTTTTTGAATGTCATCACCAACCGTTCCAACCGGTCTTCCAAAAACCTCGGCGTTAACCGTTAGCGAAGAAATTCTGTCGTAGCGTTCAAGTTTATTCGGGCCAAGTGATTGGTAAATATTTGCGAACTGTTTTAGTTCAACAATCTCGCCCTTAAAGTTAGTAAATGTTATCGAACCGATATCGTCAATTTTCTTACGGTCGAACTGATCCAGCTTAACATCAATATCGTAATCTGTTCCAAGTTCGGAGTATTGCAAATCCGTATTGCCGGCAAATGCAAGTTGAAGCGTATTACCGACATCGGCAACGGAGAGGCCGAGCATCGACATTTTATCGCGGTCTAATGATATATGCATTTCCGGTTTGCTTTTATCAACTGAAAGCCGGATGTCGTTAATGCCCTGTACATCCTTGATCAAATACATTACCTGGTCTGCCACCTTGTAAATTTCATTCATATCGGGTCCGCGGAGAAGTATTTGGATTGGCGCTTCGCTCGTACCCATCATGCTGGCGGCTGCTGCCGTGACTTTTAATCCGGGTATCGTTGCAAGTATTTCTTTTTTTATATTGGCGGCATATTGCTCGACAGTTTGCTTCCTTTCTTTTTTATCAACGATTGTAACCGTTAATTCCGATTTGTGTTGTTCACTGCTTCCACTCATCATACTCGAACTTGAATAGCCGATATTTGAAAATACTTTTACAACATCCGGTTTTGAAAAGAGTAATCTTTCCACTTTTTCGGCAAGCATGTTCGACTGATGAAGTGTGTTTTGTGGTTCCCCCTCAAGTTGAATGGTAAACTCTCCGCGGTCGCTATTCGGCATAAACTCCGTACCGATAAAACTAAAGCCGATTAATGAAAATGACAGAATGAACAACACGGATGCCGCAGCAAATACTGTTTTTCGATGACCCAGCCCCAACCTCAAAACCTTTTCATAGAAAGCGACAAGTTTATTATATATATCTTCGAAGCCAAGTGCGATTTTTCCCATCAATGTGTTTCTGGTCCGTTTCTCTATTTTGCTGAAACGTGAAGCCAGCAGCGGCGTAACGGTGAAGGAAACAAAAAGACTCATCAAGGTAGAGAAGACAACCACAAGCGAAAATTCTCTAAGCATGCTACCGATCATACCGGAAATAAGGGCCACCGGCACAAAGACCACAACATCCACCATCGTAATTGCAACGGCGGTAAATCCGATTTCATTTCTGCCATCGAGGGCGGCTTTACTTCTTTCTTTTCCCATAGATAAATGCCGGTATATATTTTCAAGCACCACAATCGAGTCGTCAACCAAAATACCTATAACCAGTGAAAGGGCCATCAACGTCATGAGATTGAGTGAAAAGTTGAAAATATACATCGCGGTAAAAACCGATAAGAGGGAAGTAGGAATTGAGACAAGAACGATAAAAGAATTTCTGACGCTGTGAAGGAATAAAAACATTACTACTGCAACAAGTATTATTGCCAATCCTAAATCTTCTATCACCGCATTTGCGGATGCCAGTGTAAAAATGGAATTATCCGAAGCGATCTCGAACTTTAGTTCCGATGAAGCGTATTGCATTTCGATCTTTGCCATTTCCTCCTTAACAAGTTCACACACTTTAACGGAATTTGCATCGGATTGTTTTTGTATTTGCATGCCGATTGAACTTTTGCCGTTTATTTTGTTAAGATTATCATACTCGGCAATACCGTCAACAATTTCCGAAACATCTGCCAATCTAATGATACTGCCATCTGATTTTTTTGAGATGATAATATTTCTTAGTTGGTCCAATGAAGTTATCTTTCCGGATAAACGAATGGTATACTGGCTGGTTATTCCTTCTATTTTACCCGTCGCAAATTGCATATTGGAATTACTCACTGCATTATAGACATCGCTGATCGAATATTTATATGCAAAGAGCTTATTTCTATCCACATTTATTTTTATTTCGCGTTTATCGCCGCCAAGAAGCGTAACTTGGGCCACTCCGTTTATTTTTGATAACTGAGGCTTTATTTGATCTTTTGTGATTTGATATAATTTTGTTGATGCCATTTTTGCATATACACCAAGTTTTAAAACTGGCATATCTTCGCTGGAAAATTTAAGTAACGATGGTGCTTTTGCGCCTGTCGGTAATTGATACAGAACGGCATTCACCTTTCTCTGCGCATCTTGAAGCGTAATGTCGGTATTGGCATTCGCAACCAATTCCATTGTAATACTCGAATTTCCTTCCTGTGAAGACGAACTCATGCTTTTTACGTTTTCAAGAGCCGAAAGCGCGTCTTCTAATTTTTTCGTCACGGATGATTCGACTTCATCTGCCGAAGCGCCGGGATAACTGGTCGTAACCATCACAATCGGCACATCTATTTTGGGGATAAGCTCGTAGTTGAGCATTCTATAACAAAACATTCCAAGTAAAAAAAGCGCGGTAAAAACTATTACAACCAGCGTCGATCTTTTTATTGCTAATTCGGTTATTGTCATGATGAGTGTTTTACTTATTTTCGATGATTTTGATGGATCTGTTATCCGTTAAGTTGACTTGTCCGCTTACAATCACTTTATCGTGTTCGGTAAGCCCGGATATTACTTCGAGAGATTCGTTGCCTTCTCGCCCGATCACAATATTTCTTAATAGTGCTTTTCCGTTAGAGGCAACATATACTTTTGCGTCTTTGATGCTTCCCTGCAAAGCTTCGCGGGGAATATATAACGTCGCATTCCTTGAGTCGATTCCTACTTCAACATTTACAAATGTTCCGGCTTTCAAAGGATTTTTTGTGCTGTTCGCAATCTCAACTTCAACCGGATAATTATGAGTCTCATCGCCGCGTGGACTGACAAAACTGATTTTTCCATTAAATGCTATGCCGGGATAGATATCCGTTGTAATCGTTGCTTTGTCGCCGGCACGTAAATAATAAACGTTCGATTCGGAAACATTTACTTTTACTTTTAGCTTCGATACATCCACTATGGACGCAATCGGGTCGCCTTCCTTAACGTATTTTCCTTCTTCAACAATTTTTTTTGTAATTGTTCCTGCTATGGGCGTGGTTATTTTTGTGTAGGATAACTGCTTTTCTGCCTCCTCAAATTTATTTTTAGCGGTTTCGTATGACGTACGGGCGAGTTCATATTCCTGTTCAGAAGAAGCATCACCTTTATATAAATTTCCTGCGCGTTCAAAATCCTTCTGTAATCTTTCTGCATCGATCATTGCCGACTCGTAAGTAAGCTTTTTTATTTCGTTATCGATTGTCGCTATAACTCCACCTTTGGGGAAATACTGCCCGAGTTCGTAATTGAGAGAAGTTATTTTTCCGGGAGTTTCCGCAGGTATGTCAAGTTCCCTGTAAGGATATAACGTTCCTGTAAAGTTAAGGGTGAAAGAAGAAGTTTTCTTTTCCACGCTGGCGATGCTTACGGTAACAAAATCCGATGTAAGATTATCAGTCTGAGAAACGATACGGTTGCGGTTGCCTATCAATCTGAACGCCGCCAGGATAACGACGATCGCAACGACTACCCAGATTATTATTTTTTTCACACTCATCACTTTAGTTTGTTTATATAATTGATTAAAGTACCTTCGGCTTTTTCCTTGTCTAGTTTTGCTACATAAAGAGTCAGGAGTTTGTTATAGTAATTATTCTGAGTTTCTCTTAAGGAACTTTCCGCCTGGACCAAATCCAGCGAAGACCCGGTACCCTGGGCAAATTCCAATTGCGTGGTTTTATAAACGCTTTCTGCTAATGCTAAGTTTTCTTTTTCATTGTGAATATTATCCAATGCTGTCCGATATTGAATGGTGTAATTAGAGAATTCCACCTTTATCGATTGTTCCGACAATCTTAGATTCTCTTGCGCAATTTCGATGTTGAGCTGCGACTGTTCTACCTTCGCCAATCGTTCGAAACCCGAGAAAATCGGAATCTTGAGATTCAATCCTATTGCCGAGCTTGTATACCATTCCTTGCCCGAATTGAAGACATCAAACTCAGAACGCATTGCTTGATAACCATAATTTGCGAAAAATGAGATCGTCGGTAGATACGCAGCAATATTATTCAGCTTATCAGCTTCATACAACGCTACAGTGGTTTTTCGCATTTGATAATCTGTCCGGTTTTCGAAATAATTATTACTAATTTCTTCAGATCCACCGTATATCTCCGCAATATTCTCAGCAAGAGAATCTGAAATTACTATAGTGCTATCAACGGAGATTCCCATTGAATACTTCAGATTATTCAACGCTTGTTTACAGTTGAGTTCTGTCTCCTCAACCTGTGATTTTGTGTTATTGTAACTCACTCTTATTTTATCCACGTCTATTTTTCTCGCCATCCCGTTTTTATATCTCAGCTCTGTAGATTTAAGAGATTGTTCTGAAGCCGCGAGTATTGCATGGAGATTATCAACCTGTTTCTGAATTACCATAGCTCTATAGTAAGCAGAACTGACATTGTAAAAAGTTTGCTCATCGGTTTGTTCACTATTTTGCCGGGACATATCCGCATTTAATTTTGCCGCTTTTAATCCTATCCAAACCGAAGGATCAAAAATCTTTTGCGTCAACTGTATCGTACTGGTAGCACTGTATTTCGTTCCCATTTTCACCGGTATAAAAGTGCCCGGTTCTCCCCCGATAAATTCAGCCGGTAATAATGATGTGGCTACTATGAAATTATTGGTTAACGATCCGTCAATGTCAATCTGGGGAAGAGCATTGCCGATTTGCTCATTAATGAGTTTTCCACTAATCTCGGAATTGAGGGAAGCTATTTTAATATTGCTGTTATTTTGTTTTGCATATTCGATGCATTGTTTTAGCGAGAGCGTTTGAGCCGTAAGCGGTAGCGATAAAGCAAAGAACATGAGTATTGTCGTTATTTTTCTTTTATCCATAAGGTTGTCAATTATATTGTTGTTATAATATCTTACTTAGTTAGACATATAGTCAAAAAAAAGTTTCATAGACTGGAAATAAATCGTTGAATAATACTGATATATAATTTTTTGGGATCTTTTTTAATAAAATGGGGTGGAAGCGGCGGCAATTGCATCAGCACCGATATAGCCCCATGAGTAAAACAGACCCAGCTCAAAAGCATCTCTTGCGAAAGAGCTTTATTGTTTTTTGATAGTTCCATGAAAATACTTTCCATAAGACCGAAAATATACATCATCTCTTCGCTCGGGGTCGGTCGTTCCAGACTGAACATCAGTTGAAACAAATCCGTATTATTGAAAGCAAAGTCCCAATAAATGATTGCTATGTTGGATAACAATTTTTTCGGATCACTTTCACTTAGCTTCGCTTTCTCGATATCTTTGTGCATCATACGAAAACCAAAATAAATCAGTTCTTTAAAGAGAGCTTCCTTATTTTCAAAATATTCGTATACAATCGGAGGCGTGTATTCGATCTCGTCTACAATTTTTCTAATGGTAACGGCTTGCCATCCTTCTTTGCCGGCAATTTTTCTTGCGGCATCAAGAATGCTTTGTTTCATCTCCTCTTTATCTTTCAATCTTCTTTCAATGTGGCTCATAACATCATTGTTATATTATCTAACATTGTTAGACAATATAAATGTTCTTATGATATAAAGCAAGTTAGATACAGTCTAAATATTCTCAGGAAAATTACTATAAGAATCGGTATAAGTAAGATGGAAAAAATTGCTGATGGAATCATAACGATCAACATAGCCAATTGAAGATTAATGACATCAATCCCACGTTCTCTGATATTTTTGATTTGGTCTTTTTTCCAAAGCCATATGGTAACAGGCGGGAAAAGCAGAAGGAATAAACCGCTCAAATGCAGCAACGCCAGCCAGATGCTGTTGTAATCCGGATTGGTGTCTTCAGAAGCCTCCTTGTCACAGTTCGCCAATTCCTCAAAATCCACCTCTAATGCTGCAGCTATGACGTAGAGGGAGTACACTCTGGGATGAACTTCGCCGTTTTTAATGCGCTGTATAGTCCGGGCACTAGTCTAAGTTTTTGCCACAAGGTCTTCTTGCGTCATGCCCTTTTTTGATCTTAGTTTCTTTATTGGTTGCCCAGTTGTCATAAGAATTTTTCAGAATAAGAATATGCATATTTACAGTGCAATCCAACTACATGCGCACGACATTATGCTGAAACCGTTTGGATGCTCGTTTTGTGCCTGTTAGGCAACATTCGCTTAGCGCAATGTAATTACGAGTGAATAACTTAAGGTTACGGCGTGGGTGTTTTTCTCAAAGAAGAAGTCAATGAAGTTAACCCTGTACCCTCCGGTTCGATCGTATCGACACGAGCCGCACCTCGTGTACTTACACCTGTTCTTCTGCACTGTTCCAGAAGTCCCCTCCCTGAATCAATGATCACTTCAATTTCGCTTGGATAGTACTCAATGTGCTCGTTCCGGGACAATTTTGTCTTGTCTACTGATCTTTGAATGGAAACTCTCTTGTGTGCCAATCTTTCGTCACATCCATCCACAAAAACAATCCACGCCATTTGCCGAACGGCGCGTAATATTTTTCGATCGTTGAATCTTTTACTTTCCTTCCTTTTTTGAACAGCTCATAGAATTTTCCTCGGCACCATGAGTCCAGACCAAGATAATCGTACCTCCCCAGAAGTTTCAGAATGTTTCCGGCCACATACGGACCGACTCCTTTGACTGACCGAACGTGGTTGAACAATTCCTCGGTCGGAACGTCAGATGTTCTCCACTCTTCGACGGCTAGCTTTCCGCTTGCAATTTTGTGCGATAGCTCCAGCAAGTACGGCGCCCGGTATCCGCAGCGTATTTCTTTCCGGAGAAACGATTCGGAACATGCGGCGATGGCTTCCGGCGTCGGAAAAGAATAGACATCGCCGTGAATATTCGTTCCCAGTTTTGTTACAAGGGCATCGACCATGATTTCCGTCAACGCCCAACTGCAGTTTGTTGTGCATATCATTTTCACAATATCTTCGAAAACGGTTGGACAACGCAATAACCTTCCCGCCCCTTTTTTTGAAATCCAACGATACCGTGGATATTTTTTTGACTCAGCATAAAACCCTTCGAACGATTCCTCCACGCGAAACATGGATACAATATATTTCGAGATGCGTGAGATGTCTTGCTGTCTCAGCGCGGAAGCGTTTTCCAGAGAGACAAGAAGTTCTCTCTTGTTTTCGCTCAACGAGATAACGTCGTATCGTCCGTTTTCTTTTGGGATAACGGCATGAACTCGACGCTCCTCTTTGTTCACATGAAAAGGAGGAAGAGCGTACCAACCGTGGCTATACACTGTCGCCCAGAAATTGAAATTGCGCGGAAGGGGAAGGGTGAATTTCATTATACAGGAATAAGGTTTTGATTTTAATTTTTAATTTCGCATTTTTGTTGAAGGACAAAGGAGACGTATGAATCAAAAATGGGTTGCTTTTCTTCGCATCGTCATCGGCGTGTTCTTTCTTGCGCAGGGATTGAACAAGCTTGATTGGTACACTTCTTCGGAATTCCTCCGGACAAGCCTTGACCGCTATTCACAAAACTCGTCTCCTGTTACCGCTTGGTACCAAAAGCATGTTGCGTACCCCGGCATCGAAGCATGGTCGCGAATGATCCCGACAGGGGAGAT
>Ga0182011_10004986_pt1 | contig 10527 bp, 27 predicted proteins | sample 711E1DmetaG_FD_120481 | JGI IMG/M metagenome (GOLD analysis project Ga0182011, IMG submission 120481) | Permafrost microbial communities from Stordalen Mire, Sweden - 711E1D metaG | ecosystem: Environmental > Terrestrial > Soil > Wetlands > Permafrost | place: Sweden: Stordalen | collected...
TAAGGAGCATCAACAAAATGAAACAACTTTCTCCAGATACCATTGTTTATTATCGAGAATTAGGAATGTATTATCACATCTCTTCTTGTGATTTAGAGTCATGTTTAATGTGTGGTCTTATCAGATATTTGCCGGGCAAATGCGAAAACGTCATGGGCATATTCAATAAATAAATAAGGATGTTAAAGTATGAAGACAGTAAAAATTATATCTTGTGAAAGTAAACTATCCGAAAAATGGATAGGAATGACAGGAGTAATAATTGAGGAAAATCGTATCCAATGTTTAGTAAGATTCAGCGATGGGCAAACACATTGGTTCTTTAAAAATGAATTCGAGGAAATGGAATGACGGAAAAATCTTGCACAGATTGCGATAACCGCTGGGACTTTAGGCATGACAGGCCTTATCCTTGCCCGCACGCCTCACAGTGTTATCCTGAATCTGACATGCAAACATTAGGCAATAAATCTGAAATTGATAAGTATTGGATTGAAAGGAAGGAGGTTAAAGTTTAATGGAAAAGAAACCAACGCTAGAACAACTCGTAGCATTCTGTACACTCATGGAGGGGGATAATGCGATTAAAAAGGAGGCAAAATGAACTTGGATTCTAACGAAGATATAGCCAGAAAGGCCATTTTGTTCAACAACCTTCAATAAACTCAGTTCTCGCTACTTACCTTGTATGTGTGTTAAGAATGCTACCAATTATTATGGAATTAAACACGATAATAGTGTTTGATAATAAAATTAATAGGATGGATTACAATGGCAGTCTATGCAAAGAAAACAACAAATAAAAACCCAATATTCCATAATAGAGTTAACTCTATTGCAACAATGGATGAAAATTGGCGTGTAGAATTAAAGGTAGAAATTCCAATTCCTGATTCTTTAGTCTTATGTAATGGTTGTAATGAAAATATTCCTGATGGTTTTCTTGTTTATCTTGATAAAACTCACTTGAAAAATAATCAATGTTATGATATTTATTGTGAGAAGTGCTTAAAAGAATATTTTCCAAAAGCTCAAATAGTAGAATAAAATAAAAAGGAGTTACGATTACAATGGAAACCTTAAAATCAAACGTCACCAAGTTTGGTTCATCTGTCATCAAGATTGCCAACGACCACAAAGTAAAATCACCAATCACTAAGTAGTTGTTCAACAAAATCAATAATAACAATAAAGGATGGTAACAAAATGATTACAGATAAAGCAAAGATTATAACAGAAAGATTATATAACTGTTATGGAACTGATTCAGGAATTTTACTTGGCATTCCTCCTGCTTATCGAGAATCTGTTTTAGCAATAGTCAACGCTACGTTAGAGATGGCACAGGAACTAACCAATGAGGAAGAAACATCATGACAACAACATCTCTCCCAAAAACAGTCATAGAACTTTGTGACTATATTAATCTTCACAAAGATAAAATCTATATTCATGAACCAGATGGAACATTCTCATTAACAGAACTCCCCTCATCTAAAGCAATTCATCATGCACTTCGTTTCGTAGCAATGGGAATAATACCAAGTTATGTTGTTGAAGAAGAACAACCAGTAGTAAAATAATAAATAACAAAAGGATGGTTAAATAACAATGCGTATCAAAACAAAAACAGTCAAATTAACTCGTGAACAGGCAGTTCGTGAATGCCAAAGGTTATGGGAACTAATAAAAAAATATCAAACTACTAAACAGGATTTTATTTATCATAATTCATTAGGAAAAAGATTCCGGCAGTATAGATGTAATTGTCCTTTATGTGAGTACAAAAGTGGAATTGGTTTATCTTGTAAAGTCTGTCCTCTTTATGAACAATATGATGAATATTGTATTGGCTTAGGCTTTATTAAAGAAGATTCAGATTGGTTTGAGGTTGTAAGAAACTTAAAAGAAACTTTATAGTGTCGTTGAATAAAAAAATAATAATAAGGAGCAATTACAATGCGTATTAAAGAAGTAAAACTCTATCAATTCGATGAACTTTCTCCTTCATCTCAAGACCATGCAATATCACATCTCTCCGACATCAATGTAGACTCCGATTTCTGGTTTGATTGTATTATAGATGAAGCCAAAGAGCTCGGTCTTAACATCACAGAATGGGACTTATATCATCGTTCAATCAAAGGTTCTTTTACTAAATCAGAAGAAGATGTAGCTAAATCCATTAAGAAAGAACATGGTGAATCTTGTGAAACTTATCATGATGCTGTTGGTTATCTAAAAGAACTAGAATCCATCCAAAGTTCTAAAGATGATGAACCAGATACCGAAGCAATAGACGAAGAATTTCTTCATTCTCTACTCCAAGATTATCTCTCTCTCTTCAACAAAGAATATGAATACCAAACATCAAAAGAAGCAATCATAGAAACAATTAAAGCCAATGAGTATGAATTTACAGAAGAAGGAGATTTAGAATAATGACAACCAAAGAAGAACTCTCTCTCATTAAACGTGACCAATCTATCATCCTCATCAAATACAACTGTGAGGAATTTTGTAAGCGTAATATCTCCAAAGGATTACTCTCTCTCCTCGAAGAAACTTTTATTCTCTCCGACATAGAGAATCAAGAAGTACGAGAAGTTCAGTTAAAAGTATCATCTAATTAAAACAAACTAAAATAAAATAAAATAAAGGAATATAACCATGTATTATAACAACGACATTGATTCTCACGAGAATGATAACCTTTCCTTACTCTCAGGTAATGGTATAGAGTATTATCCTATCTGGATGGTAAAGGCTGTTCAACAACACCTAATTCCTAACACCATTTCTCGTTCCATCCCCTTTATCCCAAGAATAGATAGAATAGGAGTAAACTAACAATGAAAGAAGAATTTGACTTATATTCGCCAGAACTACTCGCCATGTTCAAGAGAGACATGGAAAAAGGTAATACCTATCATGCGATTCTTGAGAACTTCATTCAAGAGCATCCAGAAGTCTCTCAAGAAATAGTCAAAGAACATGAGTATTTCCCATACATCTTTGTTAAACTCGGTGCAAATTGTCCTGACCTATATCCATTTCTCGTTTTCTCTGAGTCAGTAAAATCAGAATTAAAGTCTCTATTTGATGCTCTTATCCTACAAGGTTATTATCGTTGTTATCAGAAATTAACATTGGAGAAGATGAAATAATATGAAAGATTATGCAGAAGAACAAGCCATAAAAGACTGTAAACATCTTTGGAGTAGAATAGAAGCTTCTAATAGTAACAAACAGGATTACCTTATGAATCATCCTGCATCAAAGTTTTATAATTATTATTGTACTTGTCCACTTTGTGAATGGACATCAGATGATGAATACGAGTTTCATTTAGAATTTACTAATTGTCCAGATACAGTTCGTGTTTGTCCTCTAATAAAACAGTATGGAAAAGATTGTTTCCAATTAGGCTACAGTTCTCATTTTACTAATCCTTTTTGGCTAGATAAGATTAAGAATCTAAAATTAATAAAAGAGGAGAATTAACATCATGCCAATAACCGAAATCTTTATTTACGAAGAACATGGTACTCATTTCCTAACCGATAAGTATGGTTTATCACATCTCCCATTTCCCTCAGAAATAGACCGTACTATCTTTATATCCTCTCTCCCTGACCCAAAGCCAAAGATTAATAAACACAAACCTGATGTCATTACCGAACTAGAACGAAATAGAAAAACAAATCCAGTAATAGAGATAGAAGATGATTCTGAAACTGAATCATTAGGAGAAGAGCAAGATGGCACTAACTAAATTACAATTAAAACAACTCGTAACCTTTGTTATTCTTATGGAGAATAGAGAAGGAATAACATCAAAAGCCCCTTCTTATCTTGAAGAAAAATACAATTCTTGCCTTAATGGAGATTCTGATTATTCTTTATTAGGATTACTTGATTCTCATAACGCAAGTAAATATCGTAACTATATGAAGTTATGGAGAATTACATGACAACTGATAATAATGAGGAACAAAAGGATACTCGTTCCTTTACCATTCCCTTTACAATCTCTATTACCTATCAACAAGTAAAAGACCTACTTTGTTCAGCACTTGAAGGGTACTCGGATTATTGGTTAGAATCCATCTCATTCAAATACCCAAAGAATAAGACACGTCGAGATTATAATCACGAATTTCGTCATCTAGACCTTCCTTTTGAAGAAGGATGTTCTGTTCTAATCTATTATACAGAAACAAATGATGGTTCAGGTGCAATCTTCTCTAAACCCTTGAATCTCCAAACAATAGAATCTGGTTTACACACAATGGCTGATAAGTATTATGCTCACTTCTCTAATTTCTTATCTGGTAATTATGATGCTGTGACTTCTGATATCTATTTACAATGCTGTTTATTTGGCGATATAATATATTCATAGAATAAAGTAATAAATAAAATAATAAAATAAAAGAGGATGGTTTAACAATGGCTAGTAACACTTATCAACGCTCAATAGAATTAAAGTCAATCAGGGAATTTGCTGTTTTACAAGTAATGGATAACAAAACTTTGACAACTTCATCTTTGATGCCAATCTTAACCAAAGAATTTGGGAAGAAACTAGATGGCATTAAGTTTGATACAGTTTCTAATTGGATTTATGTTGGAAGGAATGACGGAAAGAATCCTTTTCCGAGAGGAAACAAAAAGAAACAAAAAGGTATAATCATGATTCAAACAACAGGAACACTTTCTAAGAAACCAACTTTCAATGAAGTTCTTTCTTCTTTCTCCTCCCAACAAGAACTTGCCAACTTCTTACTTGATGGGTTTCTCCAGATAGCTAAAGAACGCAACGAATTAAGAACAACTCGCACTGATTCGATAATTCCATTAGAAAATCAAATTCGAGAACTCTCCGATGAAAATAAACTTCTAAAGGAGAAACTAAAACTTGTAACAACAGAACGAGACCGATGTATGAAAATTCACAATGAATCTCTAGTTAATAACACCCAATCAAACATCAATAAGAAACCAAGAACACTAGATGATGCATTAGCAATTATTCGTAATGAGAAAACAGATATTCGTGTCCCAAAGAGGGGAGAAATAATATAATGGAAATAAGTGAGGGTAGAAAAATTAAAGAAGAACAGATTAAAAACAAGGCACAATTAACCGCAATATTAAATATTCTCGATAAATATGATAATTGTACTCTTTTAGAACTAGCCCAACAAATAGACAGTCTTTATCATCCTGAGAAACAGGTGGTATGCCCAAAACCTGAAATGAAGTTTACAGGAAATTATACTTGCGTCTGCGGTGAGTCTTTCAGAGGTTACGAAACAGATAAATACGTTGCTCATACAAAGCAATGCAAGCAATTTCAAGAAGAAAAGTTGTCAGCAGTTCCCTCCACTCCTGCCAAAGAGAGGCTGATAAGATGTCCATTTTGCGACAAAGATTTCTTCCTTGACCAAGTTAAATTCGTCTCCACTCCTGCCAGTGAGGTAAAAATGATGGGCATTAATAAAAGAGTAAAAGTTATATCCTGCGAAAGTAAACTATCTGAAAAATGGATAGGAATGGAAGGAACAATAACCGAGGAAAACAAAATTCAGTGCTTTGTATTCTTTAGTGATGGACAGGTACATTGGTTCTGGAAAGATGAATTAGAATTAGTCACTCCTGCCAGTGAGGGGATGCTGCTGACGGATGAGGAAATTGTTGATTTCACAGAAGATTATCAAGAGCAGGTTTACAAAGAATTTGATGATATTCTCAACCAATTGAAATTTCTTGGAGATTTATGCGGAAAACAACTCTTGAAAGCCACGCCTCTCATTGAAGCAAGATGTTTCGAGAAGTGTATTCCCGTCCCTCAGCCTGAAACGCCTGATGAACTAAAACCTAAAATCGTCTGCCTTTGTGGTTCAACTCGATTCAGTGAGGCATTCCAAAAAGCACAATTTGACTTAACAATGGCGGGGGAAATTGTACTGACTATCGGTTGCAACATGAAAACAGATACCGAACTTTTTAAGGATTATTCAGAGAGTGAATTAAAGGAAATTAAAACCAAACTTGATGAACTCCACAAACGGAAAATCGACCTTGCCGATGAAGTCTTAATCCTGAATGTAGGCAACTATATCGGAGAATCAACTGCCAGCGAAATGAGTTATGCCTACGCTCATAACAAACCTGTACGATTCCTTAATCCAAGTAAAGCATTGGATTTTAACTGGAATCATATAGAAAACCGCATTTGGAAAGATACTAAGGGAGGGATAGATTAATGACAAAACAATCAGATTCCTTGAAGCCTGAAACGCCTGATGAACTGCTGACGGATGAGGAAATAACAAAGGCTTCACATATCGAAATGTTTACCGCAAGCGGTCATATGGATTGGGATAAAGGCTGGATGACTTCAAGACAGCAAGTCGCCAAAGCCCAACTTCTCAAATGCCACCAATCCAAGGCGGCTATCCGAGCAGACCAGAACAAGAAGATTGGGGAATGGTTAGAAAGGCGATGTCACAATTCAATTAGTGTCTTATATTTACCACAAGATATAGATAAATTTCTATCTGGGGAAATGCCACCAGAGGAGGCGGTTAAATGAGCATTAATGAAAGTGGCGCAGAGTGCAGTATATGCGGAAGTTATAACTGCGAATACATTTGTACTGAATGTCTGGCAGAATTTCTAATGGCTGAGAGAGCCAAAATTGCAGATGAAATGATGCTTCATGTTAGAGCCGAACCGAGTTTACCGCCTCGATGGGTAGCTGACCTTATAGCCAAACTCAAAACACCAGAGGGGGAGAAATGAATACTTTATTACTAAATGATGCTCTAAGAAATACTCTGCCTAACTTTATTCCCGATACAGAAGAATGGAGACGATGGCAGACTATTAGTGAATCCCAAGACCTTCACACCAAATCCCTCCTAGCGGATGAGGTGAGGGTACTGATAGATAAACGCATTCCCTATAAGAAATACCTACCCTTTTCAGCAGACCATACGCCGGAATGGGATATTTATGAAGCAGCACTTCAGGCAGTCTTAAAGTTGATTGAGGCGAAGGAATAAATATTACCTAACCATTACCGACCATCCTTTTCAAAAGCAAGAAGCCTAGAATTGACTACTCTAGGCTTCCTGCAATAAAGGGAGTAAATAAAGGGAGTTATTTATCTTCTATTCCCATCAACATAATAACATCTACGTCTCCACATTTTTATCTTTGCTATCGTTATCCAATCCTTTACTTTCATTACCATTCATCATTGGAGTAACAACTGTTTTTTCAAAATGTTTCATAACAGGTGGCATATATCTATTTACAAAAAATGACCCCATTCCAAAGGATATGCCAGCAGTAAAACCTGCTATCAACGCAGTCCATAGTTGTTGCATCCCTACCTCCTTTTAGACTTGCTCAACAACTTATCTAAATTCATAACAATCCATTAATACTATTATTAACACTTCCCAAGAATGACACCGCTACCATTATAAGAATAACTACTCCGATAATCATTGCAATCTGGAAATCTCCTGTAGCGATTATACTAACAATTGCTAATACTGTTAATATTATAATCAGCAATGGAATCATCGTGACCAATGAACTTACTGATGTACTTAAACTTGGAGTAGTTTCAACCTGAGTATCTCCATTGGTATTTGTTTGGACTTCTCCACTTCCTTTACTGTTATTTAGATTTCCTTGTGATGGAGGACTGACAACAATTCCTCCATCTCCTTCATCCTCACTATTTCCATTCACAACAACATCACAATTGACAACACTTACTATCACATCTTGTCCATTACTATCCCTAATCTTCACATTGTTTATTACCGCATTCCCATTACCACTTCCTATAGCAATAAACTTAATGACAGCAAAGAATCCTACTCCAGTTATTGTCTTATCTCCATTCATATCTCCAATCCCAACGATAGTTCCCTTTCCATTGTCAATCGTTCCTCCTGAGAAACTTGTCCCTCCTCCGTTTTGTTTAAACAAGTCTCCTTCCATAACTCTTTCTGCTTCCAATGCATTCTCATTAAAACTAACATCCATCATTCCACCTGAGATGGCCTCACTTGGTTTTATCGCAACAAGCACATAAAATTCATCTCCTATATTAATAGTATCAGAAGATACTACTGCTTTTACAATTGTGTTCCCATCTGCAAGTATCCCAATTGGAGTTATTACCACACAAAGCAAAATAGCAACCAATCCTAATAACAACCTTAATCTGCTTCTTCTCTTCATTTGAAGCTTCTATTTAGGTTGTAACGCTGTTACTGCTGCTTGTAATAGCTTAATATTATTCCCAAGTGTCGCTACATTAGAATTAGTTGTACTAAGACTATTCTGTAAATCATCCAATCTCTTATTAATATCAGCAATAGTCGCATCCGTTGTTGTTGTCTTTGGTAGATTATTAACACTTGTTGCTACTGTATTAACTTGCGTCTGCAATGCTTTTACTGTCGCATCTAGCTTCGTCTCTGTAGCAACATCTTGCCCTCTTTCTGTCTCCAGCATATTAATAGCCGTTTGCATTTTAGTTCCACCGCCACCACTACTCCCAGCAAATATCTGAATCATTGCCCATGATATTATTCCCATTAACATAATCAACAATATTGGATTACCAATTATTCCCATAAACCCACCTTTAGGTTTATCCATAATTGGTTCACCACTAGCATCATAGGAAGTAACTCTTCCCCTAACTCTTAACTTCGGCTGTCTATTCTCTTCATCGTCTATTCTTTCATCATAATCAGGTTGGTTCCTTACAGGTTGAGGTTGAGGTCTAGGAGTATTAACAATCTTAGGTTGTTGCGCTTGTCTCTTTCTTTCATCATCAACTCTTTGGGCTTCTTCTATCCTTCTTTGTTCTGCTCTTTGTTGTTCTTCTAATTCTTTAGCTCGTTTTTCGGCATCTCTCTTAACCTTTAAAGCTATCGCTCCTTCCAGCTTCTCTCTGGTCGCCTTTAGCTCGTCTAAAGAAAGTCCGTCTATTATCTCCTCTTGTGTCGGTTGTACCTGCTGTTTCTGATTTGTAGTCACTTAAACCTCCATTATTTATTTTATTACTATTGTTATTAACTACATTATTATTAACTTTATTCTGACTAAAGAATTGTCCAATTGACATATTTTCTGTAATCATAGGTTTAGTCGCAAAATTAATCTTCGGACTTATAATATCCTTCAAATTCATACTCTCAAGCGACCCAATTAATTTTCCCTTCTTAACTTCTTTAACACTTATTATTCTTCCTTTTTTCTCACCTCTTCTTATTGCATGGTCAATATTATTAGCTTCAAAATGGAAAGAGTTTATTTTTCCATTCTTCTTCTTTACCCTAACTTCGTACACAAGCGTAATTTGCATTTTATCACATCTTACCTTATTCAAACATCCTTTGTCTCATTTTCTTTCTCATCTTTAACCATTTTCCGTTCCCAACATTCTTAGGAAGGGGATTCTGCATCTTACCCATAGTGTGAGGTTTTATACTTGGCATTGAACTTTTCATATTCATCTACTCCTTTATTCTCTATTATTCTAACCTAATTCCCCATTCCAGCAAAGTTTGGAGGATACCATTTCTTTTCTTCTACAACAACTGGTGGAGGATTTTCTTGTTCTGTTGGTTTAGATAATCCATCATCTTCTTTTACCATAACCAAACTCTCTGTCTCAATCCTAGCAGGAACATCTACCTCTCTCCCAATTTCTTTTCCAAATTCCTCAGCAAAACTAAAGTAATCAGGTTGTCCTAACATTGCATCTGAAGGGTCAGCGATAACAGCATATAACCCATTCTTCATTCTCACAATGTTAGTCTTTGTGAACCCTTCGTTAATCCATCTTGCCTTCTGTTCTTGTGCATCTTTCTTAGTAGAAAAAGTTAGGTAGTTCAAGTTGTAGTCCCTCCTTATTATTGTTATCTATTCTATCTTTCCCTAATCCACACATCTTAAGGATATCATCGCCACTAAATCCATTCTTTACCAACTTCACCACAATATTCTTAACTTCTTCTTCCTTCTCATTCATCTTCGTATTCTCTCAGGAAGAACATCATTTCGTTTAGTTCCATAACTATCAAAACTACACATTCTGCACATTTTCTTAATGCCATCTTTAGTTTTAACATTATAATAAGCCTCTCTTTCGCAATCCGTATCCTTCTTATTATGAATACACTTAATGTCGTTGCATTCGCATTTCATAGACTCTTACTCCTCTTGATTAGTCTATTTCTATGTTCGGTTTCATCCTTTGCAATACTTCTCATTAGTCTTGCAGTAGTGGGGTCTTTCTTAGCTATCTTTTTAGCTCCTTGTCGATATTCTTTAATATCATCTTTCTCGTCTCTAATGTAAGGTAGTAATGGATTTTTTCTCATTTTGTCTTACTCCTCTATTTAACTCTTTTTAAATTAATTCCATCCATTTTTGAATATGAAATATGTCGTTCCATTGTGTCCATTGCTATTTTTGAATCCA
>Ga0182011_10004988_pt1 | contig 10523 bp, 10 predicted proteins | sample 711E1DmetaG_FD_120481 | JGI IMG/M metagenome (GOLD analysis project Ga0182011, IMG submission 120481) | Permafrost microbial communities from Stordalen Mire, Sweden - 711E1D metaG | ecosystem: Environmental > Terrestrial > Soil > Wetlands > Permafrost | place: Sweden: Stordalen | collected...
GCGCGTTTTCACCAGGCCCCAGAAAGGCAGGCTTTTCTGGCAGGCTTTACTTTTCGAGATCGACCAGTTAGGCATTGATTCAATCGGCATCGTTGCTTTTATCTCCACTTTTATGGGGGCCGTTGTTGCAATCCAGACAGCCTATAATATCGACAACCCCTTTATTCCCATGTCAATGGTCGGTTGGACCACACGGCAGTCGATAATCCTTGAATTTTCACCTACGGTGATCAGCCTTATCCTGGCCGGGAAAGTCGGATCCCGCATTGCCTCACAGATTGGTACCATGAGAGTGACAGAGCAGATCGATGCACTCGAAATCATGGGAGTGAATTCTGCCAACTATCTTATACTCCCAAAGGTTGTAGCTTCCGTTCTGATCAACCCGGTGCTGATTGTTTTCAGCATGTGGCTGGGAATCATAGGGGGATGGGGCGCAATGCTCTTTTCGAAACTGGTAAGCACGCATGACTACATTCATGGGATACAGATTGATTTTCAGGCATATATAATTTTTTATGCCCTGACCAAAACCATCTTTTTTGCTTTTATCATTTCTACTGTTTCAGGATATTTCGGTTACCAGACCCAGGGTGGGGCTCTTGAAGTTGGACAGGCCAGTACAAAGGCTGTCGTAGTCAGCAGTATCGTCATTATTCTGTTCAATCTTGTGCTAACTCAACTCCTGCTGGGATGATAGAAGCAAGGAACATCGATAAATACTTTGGAGAAAATCATGTGCTCCGCGATGTTACCTGTAAATTCCATCCCGGTAAGACCAATCTGATCATAGGCCAGAGCGGTTCCGGAAAGACTGTTCTGATGAAGTGTCTGGTTGGGTTGTATGAGGTCGATCATGGCCAGGTGTTCTATGACGGAAGGAACTTCTCTGTCATGAATATCGGGCAGCGAAAAGAAATCAGGCAGGAGCTGGGAATGCTGTTCCAGGGGGCTGCATTGTTCGACTCAATGAATGTTCAGGAAAACGTGATGTTCCCTCTTAATATGTTCACCAGAAAGTCTGCAGAGGAAAAACTGGACCGGGTGAATTTCGTATTGAAACGGGTAAACCTGGAGAACCAGAACAAGCTCACGACATCGGAACTCAGCGGGGGAATGAAAAAACGTGTTGCAATTGCGAGGGCTATCGTGATGAACCCGAAATATTTATTTTGTGATGAGCCGAATTCAGGATTGGATCCAATTACCTCCAATCTGATCGACCTCCTGATACAGGAACTAACGTATGAATACGGAATAACTACCATAGTTAATACACATGATATGAATTCCGTTCTTTCAATAGGGGATTCCATTGAGTTTATATATCAGGGTCAGATCTGGTGGTCGGGCAGCAAGGAAGAGATCCTGCATATGGGGAATAAGGAATTGAATGATTTTGTATTCGGCATGGAATTAACCAAAAGACTGAGAAAATGAATTTTTTTGATGTCCTTATCCTGGGCTTTCTGGCCCTTTTTATGATCAATGGTTTCAGGAAAGGCTTTATCATAAGCCTTGCTTCCCTGGCCGCTCTCGTTCTCGGGATTTATCTTGCCGTTCATTTTTCCAATTACATCCAGTCCATATTACTTGACAACTTTCATCCGTCCAGAACATGGCTCCCCATCCTTTCCTTCACGGCAACATTTCTGATTGTGGCCATACTTGTGCTGATCGTGGCCAAAGTGATGGAAAAGATCATAGATATCGTAGGCATGGGATTTCTTAACAAACTGGCCGGGGCAATGCTGGGGTTTGTCAAAGGTGTGGTGGTTGCAAGCATTATCCTGTTTATATTTTTCAGCATCGATAAAAAACAGAAATGGATCACTGCGGAAGACCGGAAAGGGTCCATTACAATGAACAAAGTTGAGACGGTCTTTCCAAAAATAATATCCGGGCTGGGAAGCAGCATTCATTTTCCCCTTCTCAACGATGAAAAGAAACCCTGAGAGCCGGAAAAAATAAAAATAAATAAACCGGGAACCCTATTCCATGACAGCCTTGATACCGGGCAGTTCCTTGCCTTCGATATATTCAAGCATTGCGCCGCCGCCGGTGGATATATAACTTACCTTATCGGACAGTTCGTATTTGTTGAGGGCGGCAACCGAGTCCCCTCCGCCTATGAGTGAGAAAGAACCATTGGCAGTAGCATCGGCGATAGCCTGTGCAATGCTTTTAGTGCCTTCCTCGTAGTTGTTCATTTCAAAAACACCCATGGGCCCATTCCACAATATGGTGGAAGATTTTTCGATAACATGCCGGAATTTCTGGATTGCAGAGGGGCCGATGTCGAGGCCGAGCCATGGTAGAGGAATATCATAGGCGCTCGACATTTTTTTATTGGCATCATTGGAAAAGGCGTCGGCAATAATTGCATCCGGGGGAATGTAAAGGTTCACACCAAGTGCTTTGGCCCCTTCGATGATATTCTTTGCAAGTTCGATATATTCATCTTCCACGAGGGAAGCTCCTGTTTCACCTCCCAGGGCCCTGATAAAGGTGAACATCATCCCGCCACCAATAATGAGATTATCGACCTTGTCCATCAGATGATTGATTATTTCAATTTTAGTCGAGACCTTGGCTCCGCCCAGAATAGCAGTGAAAGGCCGCCTGGCGTTTTTAATACATTTATCGAGATTCAGGATCTCGTTGGCCATCACATAGCCGAACATTTTGGTTTCCGGGAAGAATTTTGCGATAACTGCCGTGGAAGCATGGGCACGATGTGCTGTTCCGAAGGCATCATTAACATACAGGTCGCCAAGTTGTGCGAGCTTTCCGGCAAATGTTTCGTCGCCTTTTTCCTCTTCCTTATAGAAACGGAGATTTTCAAGAAGGAGAACATCACCAGGTTTCAGAGCTGATGCCATTGTAACAGCTGAGGGCCCGATACAATCATCGGCAAACTGAACCGGCCGGTTTAGCTTCGACGAGAGATAGACTAACAGATGCTTCAGTGAATACTTTTCCTCGGGTCCGCCTTTTGGCCTTCCAAGATGGGACATCAGTATCACTGAACCTCCTCCGATCAATATCTTGTTAATAGTGGGGATAGTGGCGTCTATCCTTGTTGTGTCGGTTATATTGAACTGAGCATCAAGGGGAACGTTAAAATCTACCCTGATCAACGCTCTCTTGCCTGCAAAATTGACATCATCAATAGTTTTCATGATCCTATTTTTAAAACTCAGGCAAAATTAAAATTTTTAAGCAGGACAATGCATATCTTTTTAATTTTACCCTGAAATTCAATCGTCTCAACATGCAGGATTTAAAAGTAGCTTTTATACAAACAGAGCTTAGCTGGGAAGACAAAACCCAGAACCTGAAACGTTTTGACGAACATCTGAAATCTATCAATGAAGAGGTTGACCTGATTCTGTTGCCCGAAATGTTCAATACAGGCTTTTCGATCAACCCGGAATCCTGTGGAGAAGAAATGCGTGGCGGAGGCGTTGAGTATCTGATGAAAGCTTCGCAGACATTCAATGCCATTGTCATTGGAAGCCTTCTGGTGAGGACAACTGGGGGTTTCGTTAACAGGCTTATCGCCGCACATCCCAGCGGTAAACAGGAAACATATGATAAGAGGCATCTTTTCCGTTTAAGCGAGGAGTACAGGATCTTTAAAGAAGGGAATGAAAGGCTTGTGGTCAATGTAAAAGGCTGGAAAGTCCGGCCGCTTGTTTGTTATGACCTCAGGTTTCCGGTCTGGAGCAAGAATACATATTCCGACGGAAAATACGAATATGATGTACTGGTATATGTGGCCAACTGGCCTGAAAGCCGTTCTAATGTCTGGAAAACTTTACTGGTGGCACGTGCAATGGAAAACCAGGTGTATTGTATCGGTGTGAACAGGGTAGGTGAAGACGGTCACGGAATATACCATTCAGGGGATTCCATGGCTGTTGATGCCAAAGGAAACATCCTTGCCTCCGTCACGTCAGGGGAAGAAGCTGTAAAAATTATAAGCCTGTCGGGCCGGAACCTTGAACTGAACAGGGAATCTTTTACTCTGGGTATGGACTGGGACAGGTTTAAAATAGAACTATAGGTATATGCCTCCGATATCAGCGGTCATCATAACAAAGAACGAAGAGGACAAAATCCGGCGCTGCCTTGATTCACTTAAATCATTTACTGCCGAGATCGTGGTTGTGGATTCCGGTTCGGAGGACCGGACTGCAGAAATCTGTCTGGAATCCGGATGCAGGGTTTTTCGCAGGGTGTTTGACGGTTACGGGAGCCAGAAACAATTTGCCGTTGACCAGGCTGTGAATGAGTGGGTGCTTTCTATGGATGCGGATGAGGTTCTTACTCCGGAACTTCAGAAAGAAATGGCAGGAATAGCAGCAGCAGGGGAACTTCCGTTTGATGCTTACGGTATTCCCTTTTCGCTGGTATACATGGGAAGAATACTTAAACACAGCGGAGTGGGGCATGAAACACATCTCCGGCTGTTCAGCAGGAACAAAGGCAGATTTACAAACTCGCCCGTTCATGAAGGAATCGTGACCAGCGGTACCAGCGGCAAGCTAAAGAACCGCATTCTTCACTATTCCTACAGGGACATCACTCATCATATTGAAAAGATCAACATCTATACTTCCCAGGCGGCTGAAGGATTTATGAAGAAAGGGAAACGATATTCCCATTTTGCCATTGCATGCAAGTTCCCCGTTAGTTTTTTAACATTTTATCTAATAAAAGGTGGCATACTTGACGGTTACCCCGGCTTTATGTGGTCATTTCTCGCAGCCTTCTATGCTACTGTAAAAATTGCAAAAACCATAGAACTTCGTGAGCTTACCTGAGATCATAATACCCGTTTTATTTATCCTGGCTCTCAGTTATCTGACCCTTGAATACAGCCTGCTGATTCCTCCCGGGAAAGGTCTTCCTGTACTGATGTATCATAATGTTTCCACTAGCCTGTCCAGCGGACTGAACATACCGGCCGACAAGCTCGAGCTGCAGTTTATGTATCTGAAAGAAAAAGGGTACACCAGCTTATCGCTTAAACAGCTTTCAAGGCTGATGGCGGAAGGAGGCGGATTACCAAAACGGTCATTTATCCTTACTTTCGATGATGCATACCAGAGTACCGAAGACATCCTTCTTCCCCTTCTTGAACGTTATGGTTTCTGTGCCACTATTTTCGTACCTGTTGCTTTTATCGGGAAATCCAATCTGTGGGACGATGGCGGCATTCCTGTTCTGAAAGCCGATTCTCTTCAGAAGATCTCCCGAAACCCGCGTATTGAGATCGGGCTGCATTCTTTTCTGCACCGCTCATACGATAATATGGACCTGGAAGACATGCGGGACGATCTTCAGAACTGCCGGCAAACCCTTGGATATTACAAAATTCCTTATTTCAACGCACTTGCTTATCCTTATGGTGCTTATCCGAAAAAAGACCTGAGATTTAAACAGGAAATGTTTAAAATGTTTGGCGAATCGGGCCTCGAATTTGCTTTCCGGATCGGTAACCGCATCAATTCATTCCCATTAAAAGAGAGGTTTGAAGTTAAGCGTATTGACATTAATGGCAGGGATTCGTTTTTTATTTTCAAAACCAAACTGAAAAAAGGCAGGGCCAGGGTCTTTGCCTGAAACGGCATGAAGATAACATTTGCAGATTTTTGCAGGTTCTGGTTTCTGATAGCCCTTGCCGGGCTGATCTCCATGCTGCCATTTTCGAAGATTGTAATCAGTATCTCCGAAATGGTTCTTTCCGGAGCCTGGGCCCTGCAAAGGTTTGATGTGGCCGGCTTTAGGCAATTGCTTAAAAGGGATTCCCGTTTCAGGGCAATTGGAATGGCATTACCCTATGCAGTATTGTTCTTTTTCAAAAGCATTGCCAAAGGGTTCCGTGATCTTTACAGGAACAAGCCTGCTCTGGTCTTTTTATCCCTGTATTTACTGCATGTTGCCGGCCTGATCTTCACCACCGATTTTGACTATGCCATGAAGGATCTCAGGACAAAGGCCCCGATTTTCCTGATTCCTCTTTTCCTGGGTACTTCGAAACCTCTGGGCCGGAAATTGTTCAATGCATACCTGTTTCTTTTCCTGCTGGCCCTGATCATCGGTACGCTGATGTATTCATGGAAGTTATACTATCTGAAATACATTGATATCCGTGATGTTTCAAGAAATGTTTCACACATTATCCTTGGTCTTGAGCTGGCATTGGGCCTGTTTATCATGGCCTGGTTTCTGTTCAGGCGTTCATTTCCGGCCTGGAGTAAGGTGATTTTCCTGCTGATCTCGTCCTGGTTCCTGGTTTATATATTTTACAGCAGATCATTTACCGGGCTCGCCGTTTTTACCATAACTTTAATGATACTGCTCCCCATTCTTGTTTTCCGGCAAAAACGGCCAGGCCTTAAGATCCTCCTTACCGTCCTGATGACCCTTGTAACCGCCGGTGCATTTTTCTACACCAGTAGGATTGTTAAAGAGTATTATACAGTTCATCCTGTGGATAAGACCAGGCTCGACAGCCTTACTTCCCGTGGCAACCCCTATATACATATCATTTCAAGTAACTATACTGAGAACGGGAACTATCTCTATCTCTATTGCCAGTTTGGGGAAATGAAGGATGCCTGGAGTAAACGGAGTAAAGTGTCATACGACAGCGCTGGAATTAATCATGAAAAGATTGAGTATACACTAATACGGTTTCTTACCTCCAAAAACCTGCGGAAGGATGCCGATGGGGTCAACTCCCTGAACACAGCAGAGATCCAGGCAATAGAAAGAGGGGTGCCGAATTATCTTTTCCTTGATAAATTCAGCATGAGGTCAAGGATCTATGAGCTGCTTTGGGGTTATGAAATGTACAAGCGGACAGGTGATCCCACTGGATATACACTTATGCAAAGAATCGAATTCTGGAAAGCCTCCCTGGGGATTATCCATGATAACTGGCTCACCGGCGTGGGAACCGGTGATATGAATGAAGCATTTCAGCAGCAGTATGTTAAAATGAATTCCAGGCTTCCTCCCGACCAGCGCTGGAGATCACATAACCAGTTCCTGTCAATTTTCGTCGGATTCGGCTTGTTCGGATTTTTATGGTTCCTGTTTACCCTCTTTTATCCTGGATGGAAACTCAGGGGATTTACTGATTATTTTTTCCTTGTTTTCATGATCATTGCCAGCCTTTCCATGATGACGGAAGACACACTGGAATCCCAGATGGGCGTGACCTTCTTTACTTTTTTCTATTGCTTCTTCCTGTTCGGACGAAAGGAATACGACCGGATCTGATATCCTCACCGGCCCCTGATCAAAGAGTATTAAGGGAAGAAAATCGCGATCTTGAACCCGGCGAAATTCAGGTTCAATTTGTATGAAACAGCGCTTTTGGGAACCCACTCGTGATGAGTGCTGTCGGCCTGTAACTGATAATAATAGACCTTGTAACTGGAATTCAGCGCCTGGTATTTATAGAAGATCTCATAACCGAATTTCAGGTTTTTCGCTACTTTCATCTTGTATCCAACCCCTATAATCATAGCGAATGCACCGCTTCCCTGTTGATAATAAGTTGTTGTATACCTCGTACCCATCCCGTAACCTAAATAAATGTTAGCGAAAAAAGTATTGTCGGTCCGTTTAAAATTATATCCAAGATATCCATAGATCGGCCAGAACAAGCCTTCCCTCCATTTCTCAACTCCCATGCTTGCACCCAGCAACCAGCGATTGTTATACATGACCCCGTTAACCGTTTGAAGGGAGGCCACTATCTCGTCATTTTTCGCCGTTAGAGTGTATCCATTAACCCCGGAATAAACATCGGTTGGGAATGAGCCGATCCCGAATGAAACACCTGCCTCAGTTTTATTGAAGTACTTCAGGGTGTTCGAGGTAGTATCACTTTCCTGGGCAAAACTCCTGAAAAAAATAACAAGAAAAAATGCTGCCATTAAGCAAGTGCCTGTTTTTTTGATCATAGGAATCCAATTATTTCATAAAGGTAAAATAAAAAATAATTAACTTGCCAGGGTTAATAAATTGTTTCATGAAGTGGTTCTTTATTGTCAATCCGAATGCAGGAAGCAGGAAGGGAACACGGGACTGGCCCAGGATATCCAGGCTCATCAAAGAATCAGGACTATCTCATGAGTCGATTCTTACCACCCACCGTGGCCATGCCATCGGCCTGACCCTCGATTGCCTGAAACAAGGCTATCGCCGGATCGCGATTGTTGGCGGTGACGGAACATTAAACGAGGTTCTTAATGGGATCTATTCACAGCAGGAAATTGAAACGAAAGAGATCCTTATCGGGATGATCCCGGTTGGCACCGGTAATGACTGGTGCAGGATGTTCAATATTCCATTTGATTATAAAAAAGCCCTGGAGATCCTCATTCAGGAAAAAACTTTTATACAGGATGTAGGCAGGGTAACTTATTATTACCATGACAAGCCCGGGATACGATATTTTATGAATGTGGCAGGCATGGGTTATGATGCTCTGGTTGCAAAGAAGACAAACATCATGAAAGAAAAAGGCAGGGGAGGACCCCTCACCTATTTTTATTTTGTTTTTGCAAGCTTGTTCCAATACCATTTCATGGAGGCCGTAATCGAGGTTGATGGGGAGTCGGTTTTCAAAGGTGAAATTTTCTCGATGAATGTCGGGATTTGCAAATATAACGGTGGGGGTATGATGCAGGTGCCTTTTGCAGTTCCTGATGACGGCCTGTTGGATGTGACTCTTATAAAGAAAGCCCCGAAGTATATAGTAATACAGCATGCCCGGAAACTGTATGATGGTTCGCTTGTAAATCTGCCGATGGTTAAAACGTTCAGGGGAAATCAGATCAGAATTCGCTCAACCGGCAGGATTTTCCTGGAGACCGACGGGGAATCGCTTGGGCATACCCCCTTTACTTTTGATATAATTCCTTACGGGATAAGGACTGTCGTCGGATAAATCTCAGGAATTGACAGGGTTAACCCAGTCACCATGTTCTTTTATCAGTCCGATAAGTTCACTCACCGCATTGCTTTCGGGAATGTTCTTCCTCACCATCTTCCGGCCCTTATACAGCATGACTTTTCCCCTTGCACTGCCCACATAACCGTAATCCGCATCGGCCATCTCACCCGGGCCGTTCACTATACATCCCATAACTGCAATCTTCAAGCCTTTCAGATGGCCGGTGGCGGACTTCACTTTTTCTACAGCCTCCTGTATGTTGAATAAAGTACGGGCACAGGAAGGACATGATATGAATTCGGTACGCGTGATCCTTACACCAGTTGCCTGGAGTATTCCATAAGCGACCGGTATTTCGAATTCAGGGTCTTCGGTTATAGAAACCCGTATGGTATCTCCGATACCATCGGCAAGCAGGCTGCCTATTCCGACAGCCGATTTAAGACGACCGTCTTCACCAGTGCCTGCTTCAGTAACACCAAGATGTATCGGATAATCCATGCCGGCCGATTTCATCTCCTTTGCAAGCAAGCGGTTCGATTGAATCATTACACGGGTATTACTGGTCTTAAGCGAAAGAACCAGATTGCGGAATCCATGTTGCTCACAGATCCTGGCAAACTCTAATGCCGATTCAACCATACCCTTTGGCGTGTCGCCGAACCGGGTCCTGATCCGTTCCGATAAGGAACCATGGTTTACTCCGATCCTTATGGCAGTGCCGTTTTCCCTGCAGATCTTAAGAAGAGGAGCAAGCCTCTCGGAAATTATCTCCAGTTCCATATTGTAATTGGCATCGCTCATCCAATAGGCGGAATCGTCCTGCTGCCCTTTTTTATCAACGTAATTCCCGGGATTGATCCGGACCTTTTCAACAAAATGCGCGGCAAGCTCGGCAATCGCCGGATTAAAATGAACATCGGCTATAATCGGAGTATCAAACCCTTCCTTCCTGAGAACGTCCCGGATAACTTTCAGGTTTTCGGTTTCCTTCATTCCCGGGACCGCAATGCGGACATATTCACATCCGGCTTCTATCATCCGGATCGATTGCCTCACCGTTGATTTAGTGTCCAGGGTATTGGTATTGGTCATGGACTGAACCCTGACCGGGTAATTTCCTCCCATGGGAACTCCGCCAATGTCGACGATCCTGGTCCTGAAACGCTTGTAAAGTGGGGCAGACATTGTACAAAGATAGCGATTAGCGAAGAGCGATTAGCGATTAGCGAAAAGCAAAATGTATTTCACTATTCGATATTCGTTGTTCAATATTCAATATTCGTTGTTCGATATTCGATATTCAATCCTTCAGTCCCTTCACTCTCGGCTTCCCTGCAACAAAGTCCTTCAGATAATATGGCTCAAAATAGGCCAGGTTTTCAAAAGCCCCATGTCTGAATTTTTCCATGGCAAGCGGATAAAGAAAACGGGCTGAAAGCCTGAAATCATCAATAAAAACTGAATGTTTATGAGCGCCCAGCAGAGGTTTGCATTTTAATGACCCTTCCCCTGCAAAAACTACTGTTCCGGATCCAAGGAA
>Ga0182011_10004989_pt1 | contig 10522 bp, 9 predicted proteins | sample 711E1DmetaG_FD_120481 | JGI IMG/M metagenome (GOLD analysis project Ga0182011, IMG submission 120481) | Permafrost microbial communities from Stordalen Mire, Sweden - 711E1D metaG | ecosystem: Environmental > Terrestrial > Soil > Wetlands > Permafrost | place: Sweden: Stordalen | collected...
GCGGTCCTCATGCATTCCAACCTCTTCCCGGAGGGGGCGAAACCCGCCCTTCCGGCGGACACGCTCTCCGTTGCAGGCCGTCCGGACACTATGCGCACTGAACCGCTCCGGACGGCGGTCCACCCCGGAGAAACGTCCCGCGCCGGGGTGCGCACACCCCGTTCCGCAGGCGCGGTCCCGGATACGCTTTCCGGACATCGGAATAAAGTGGTATCCCCCGGCGCGGACTCCGGAGTGACGCCTCCCGATACGTCCGTCCCCCGGAGGGACACGGTGTCTCACGGCGCGGACAGCACGGGGCGCCCGATTGATGCAGGGGGGCGGCGGGAATGACCCGGGGCGGTTTTCTCCACGCAGGCGCACGTTTTTCGAGAATCAGCTTGACTTCAATAGGTTTTCCCCCTAAATTAAGCCACTAGGTGAAGTACTTGAGAGTTTACTTTAACGGGGACTTCTTCGAATTCGAAAGCGTGAGCGTGCCTGTGGACCGTGTTTGTCCGGGGACACAGGCGGAATCGACCCGGCTTGCGATAATAGACGGGCGCCTAGCACGATCGTCGTGATCACAACTACAGGAGGAAGCAATCATGCCGAAATTGAATCTCAGGGATGACGGATTCGAAGAAGAGTCCAATCCCCTCGATTCCGACCAGTCAGTGGCACCCCCGCCGACCCTCCGTGAAGTTGGCGTGAGCGGAGGGGGAGGAAAGAGTTCGACGCTCCTCACTGCCCTTCTCCTTCTCGTTGTCGTGGCGGGCGGTGTGTTCGCACTGAATTATTTCAAAGTCATTCACCTGTGGGGGAAGAGGACGCCGAAGATCACCACAGAGGCGATCACCGATCAGCTTCCGGTGCCCGAGACTGCTGCCCCGGCCTCAAATGCGACCGATCAGGGCGCAGCGCCCACGGCAAGCGACGCAACGCCCGCCCCCACGCCGGACCCGAGCCTGGAGCCCGCGGCGACCGCACCTGCGACGCCGGTGCCGTCAACGTCGACCCCCACGCCCGCCCCGTCGCGGTCCACGCACAAGAAGGAGTCTGCGCCCGCACAGACATTCACCCCGCCTCCCTCCGGAAGCGGCAACTTCACCGTCCAGGTATCCTCATGGACGAGCAAAGACATGGCGGATAAGGAAGCGTCGAGGCTGAGCGCGGCGGGGATGAGCGCGTTTGTCGAGGATGCGGTCATCGCGGGGGAGAACTGGTACCGGGTTCGGGTCGGCCGTTACGGGAGCTCGAAGGAAGCGAAGGACGCCGCAGACCAGCTCGCCAAATCGATGGAAGGACAGATCTGGGTTGCCAGGGTCGCAGCGAAGTAGAATGATGCTGGACGCCGTCCCGCGGATCAGACGCGGGACGGCCTCTCCTCTCCACGAAGGTAGAAATAATAAAACACGGCCTCCGCGGACGTCAGAAGAAGCAGCGATGCGGAGTCACGGTTCAGGAGCGCCTGCGGGTCCCCCGGGGCCATGAGGAGTTTCATCACGAACGAGGCCATGCTCCAGCCGACGAAGAATATCAGTGCCATGAAGAACACCGCAAGCATTCCTCCCGGGATTCCTTCCTCCTGCCAGCGCCTTGTGTAGACCGCCGCGATGGCGACGACGTGGATGTAGAAGACAACAAGGGGAATCATCGTTAGTGCACCTCGGCAAATGAAAGCGCCGCGCGGACCGTGCGCAGGAGTATTTTGATGTCGAGCGCGAACGACCAGTTCTCGATGTAGTAGAGGTCGAACTTGATCCGCTCCTCGATCGACGTGTCCCCCCTGAGTCCATTGACCTGCGCCCACCCCGTCATGCCGGTTTTCACGCGGTGGCGGTCAAGGTATTTCGGGACCTTCTCCCTGAACTGCTCCACGAAGTACGGTCGTTCGGGGCGGGGGCCGACGAGGCTCATCTCCCCCTTCAGCACGTTCAGGAGCTGCGGAAGCTCGTCAAGGCTCGTCTTGCGGAGGAATGTGCCGACCGCCGTCCGGCGCGGGTCGTCCTTTTTCGCCCAGACCGGGCCCGTGACCGTCTCGGCGTCGGTACGCATGGAGCGGAACTTGAGTATGGAAAAAGGGGTGCCGTCGATTCCCACCCGCTCCTGTTTATACAGAATGGATCCGTGCGAGCTGAGGCGGACGAGGACCGCGATGAGGAACAGGAAGGGGGAGAGGACGAGGAGGAGGAGCGCCGAGACGCAGACGTCCATCATCCGTTTGGCAACCCGCCCCCATCCGGTAAGCGGGTTCCCTTTGAGCGTCAGGAAGGGGAGCCCCTCGTATTCGGTCAGGCGCACCTGGCTTGTCAGGACCTCGAGGACGTCGGGAATCATCATGAACTGGACGTCGAGCCCTTCGCTGTCCGAGACGAGGTCGAACAGCCTCTGGTGCTCCCCGGCGCGGAGAGCGATGAAGACGACGCTCACCCCCCGGGTTCCGATGAATTCCGCCGCGTTCGTGATCGGGCCGAGATACTCCACCCCGGAGAGCCTGAGCCCGGCACCGGCGGGAGCCTCCGCGAAGTACCCCGCAATGTCGAAACCGAACGAAGGGTGACGGTGGAGCCGAACGAAAACGTCATTCGCAAGCGCGTCATTGCCGATGATCACCGCGGTCCTGAGAAACTTCCCGCGCCTGTGCATCTTCCGTTCCAGTGACGCGACGAGCGCGCGCCCCAGGAGTATCAGCACAATCGAGGTGGCCCAGATGAGGGCGAAGACGGTGCGGGAATACGAAAATCCCCTGTAGAGGAACGCGGCGCTCATCAGTATGAGCATCCCGGCAGTGCCCCACCGGGCGATGGAGATCAGCTCGTCCGAAAGGCTCACTCGCCTGCGCGGGCGGTACACCTTGCTGGCCCGGAACAGCAGGAGCCAGACCAGCATCATCACTCCCGAGCCGGCGATGCACCCTTCAATCGGAGGGGGTGGGGCGGGGTCAAACCCGAGATGCCCGAACAACGGAGTCCGGAACCGTATCCAGTACGAGAGGAGGAACGATCCTTCGATCGCGACGGCGTCGATCGCCACGCGGATCAGGGGGATGACGAGATCCCCCTGCCGGGTGCCCGATGTCTCGTGAGATTTTCTCGCCACCGTGGTACCGGCCGTCAAGCGAATAATTCGCGCTCTGCAAGCCCGCAGAGTATGTGCCCGATTGTAATGTGCCCCTCCTGAATCCGTTGCGTATCGGCCGAGGGGACGATGATGGCGATGTCCACGAGGGCCTTCAGCGCCCCCCCGTCACCCCCCAGAAGCCCGATCGTCGTCATCTCCTTTTCCCTCGCGGCGGCGGCTGCACGTATGATGCTCTCGGATTTTCCGCTCGTGCTGATGCCGATGAGGACGTCCCCCTTCCCTCCGAGGGCTTCCACCGCCCTGGCGAATACGTTGTCGTATCCGATGTCGTTGGCGCCCGCCGTGAGCATGGAACTGTCGGTCGTGAGCGCGATCGCAGGGAGCCCTGGCCTCTTTATTGCGGGATTCATACGGATGACGAACTCCGTCGCAAGGTGCTGCGAGTCCGCCGCGCTCCCGCCGTTTCCGCAGAGAAGGACCTTCTTCCCGGCGCCGAGGGCGCGCACGAGGGCGTCAACGGCGAGCAGGATCGGCCCGGTGCAGGACGCGGCAATGCGCCGTTTCACTTCCGCGCTCGCGGCGAGCTCCTGTGCGACGAACGCCTGCCGGCGCTTCGCCGGATCCTCGGGTTTGCCCATAGTGTTCACGCTCTCTGGATTCATGTTCCGTTGCTACGCACCCAGCATCGTCCGGACGATCCCTTCGATGCTCCCGAGCGCGCTGCCGAGCTTTGAGGGGTCTTTTCCCCCGGCGGTCGCCAGGTGGGGGCGGCCGCCGCCGCCGCCGCCGAGCATTGCCGCCGCCGCGCCGACGATGCGCCCCGCCTGCACTCCCTTCCCTTTGATCAGGTCGTCCGTGACGATGCACACGAGCGCCGGCTTTCCGTCAATGACGGCTCCCAGTACTCCCACGCCCGACTGCAGCTTCGAGCGGAGGGCGTCCCCCAGGCTCTTGAGTTCGTCCATCGAGGCGGCGGAAACCCGTGCCGTGACAAGAATGCTCCCGTCGATCCTCGTGCCGCCGGAGACAAGGTCGTCAATCGAAGACGCCCCCTCGCGGACGCGCACCCTGGAAAGCTCCCTGCGGAGGTCGGCGGTCTCTTTCCCGAGCCGCTCAGCGGCTTCTTCCCTCTGCCTGATCTCCCGCGCGAGCTGATCGATGGCCCCTGAGGTCAGGGGACTTCCCGGGACCGCGAGCGGTCCGTCCGTGAACCCTGAAAGTGCGTGGGTGAGCCCCATCTCTCCTTCGAGCGCCTCTTTGTCCGACAGGAGCTTTGCAATCTGTTCATCGATTCCCCTGGCGGTGAGTATCCTCCCCTCAACGTAACGCCGTAGCCCGTCCCCGGTGACCGCTTCGAGGCGGCGGACGCCGCTCGCAATCCCGGATTCGCTGATGATCTTGAACAGCCCTATCTGTCCCGTCTCCTTCACATGTGTTCCCCCGCAGAACTCCACGCTGTACGACTCGTCCATGAAGACGACCCGGACCCGCTCCCCGTACTTGTCCCCGAAAAACATCTTGACGTTCGGGATCTTCCGCGCCTTCTCGATCGGGAGATCGACTTCGGTAATGACGGGGATGCCCTCTGCGATCTTCCCGTTGACGATTTCCTCGATCGCCCCGATCTCCTCCGGCGTGATCCTGGCGAAATGCGGAAAATCAAACCTGAGGTGGTCGGGCGCGACGAGCGACCCCTGCTGGTGCACGTGCGTCCCCAGGACGCGCCTGAGGGCCTCGTGAACGAGATGCGTCGCAGAGTGATTTCTCTCGATATTCGCCCGGCGCTCACGGTCGACACGGGCGGTCACCTCTGCCCCGGCGCCGGAGGGGAAAGACCCTTCCCGCAGGAGGACCTCGTGGACGATCCGCTCTCCCTTTTTCTCGGAGCCGACCACCTCCGCGACGAACCCGTCCCCTTCGATGAGGCCGGTATCGTCGACCTGTCCGCCCGAGCGGACGTAGAACGGCGTCCTGTCGAGATTCACGAATTTCCCCCCCGCGACGCTGTGGAGCCGCGCGTGCGTTTCGAGCGTCTCGTATCCGACGAATGCGGAGGGGGCGGAGTGAGAGAATACGTCGTCGCCGGGCCCCGCAAGAGAGGTGGGCCTTGAACCGTCCCCCCGGCGCGCCCGCGCACGCTGCTCCTCCATGAGGACGTCGAACCGTCCCGTGTCCACCGCAAGACCTCGCTCCGACGCCATGAGCTGAGTGAGGTCGAGCGGGAACCCGAACGTATCGTAGAGCTTGAACGCCTCGTCCCCGGGGAATTCCGCCCTGTCATCCCCCAGCCTCTCGAGGACGGAGGCGAATATCTCAAGTCCCCGGTCGAGCGTCGTGTTGAAGCTCTCCTCCTCCGCCCGTATCACCTTCTGTATGCGGTCCTGGTGCGTCTCAATTTCCGGGAAGACGTCCCCCATCGAGCGTACGACGGCCGGCGCGACGGCGTGTATGAACGGTTCCTTCATTCCGAGCGTTCTGCCGAACCGCGCAGCGCGCCGGAGGATTCGCCGGAGGACGTACCCCCGCCCCTCATTGCCGGGAATGGCCCCGTCGGCGACGGCGAACGAAAGCATCCGGACGTGGTCGGCGATCACGCGCATGGCGACGCGGTCCTGTTCGTTCTCGTAGGGTCTTCCCGTCAGCTCCGCGATTGCCCCGATGACCGGCATGAAGACGTCGGTGTCGTAGTTGGAGTCCTTCCCCTGGAGGACAGCGCATGCACGTTCGAATCCCATTCCCGTATCCACGTGCCGCTGGGGGAGGGGTTCGAGCTCCCCGTCCGTGTTCCTGTTATTCTGTATGAAGACGAGGTTCCATATCTCCATGACGCGGGGGTCCCCCGCGTTCACGAGCCCCTTCCCGGTCCCCCCCGGGGTCAGGTCGATATGGATCTCGGAACAGGGCCCGCACGGCCCGGTTTCTCCCATCTCCCAGAAATTGTCCTTGCGCCCGAACCGGAGGATATGGCCTTCTGCGATGTCCGTGACGCTCTTCCAGAGCGCAAAGGCCTCCTCGTCGGTCTCGAAGACCGTGGCATAGAGCCTTTTCTTCTCGATCCCCCACACCCGCGTGAGGAGCTCCCACGCCCATGCGATCGCCTCGGGCTTGTAGTAGTCCCCGAATGACCAGTTCCCGAGCATCTCAAAGAACGTGTGGTGGTAGGTGTCGCGGCCCACCTCCTCAAGGTCGTTGTGTTTGCCGCTGACCCGGATGCATTTCTGCGTGTCCGCCGCGCGCACATAGTCCCGCCGTCCCGTCCCCAGGAAGACGTCCTTGAACTGGTTCATCCCGGCGTTCGTAAAGAGGAGCGTCGGGTCCCCGTGGGGGATCACCGGTGCGCTGGGCACAATCCGGTGCCCCCGATCCCTGAAGAATCCGAGAAAGCTCTCCCGTGTCTCCCTGGACGTCATGAGACCTCGATCTGCGTCATCAGTTTGATTTCCTCGAGTATGCCGCTGACTTCCATGCACCGCGCAAGCTCCCCGGCGAACACCACGGCTCTCCCTTTCGTGTGGACCTCCATCGCGAGCGCCTCCGCCTGCGCGGCGGAACACCGCGTGGCTTTGACAAGCTGCGTGATCACTTCATCGAACGTGTGTATGTCATCGTTGAAGAGAATCACTTTGGCCGGATCCTGCGTCAGGACTTCGTCGTCCTGTTCAGGCTTCTGGAGGGGTTGCGTGGTCATAACATAAAAAATTACCAAAAAACCCTCACTATTGCAACCGGGCTCACTTGCGGAGATTCCATGCGATGCGTATATTTTACGCGACGAATTCAGAGACCACATACAGGATGTGTCATGATATTTGACATTGAAGTCCTCGAACGCATCTATGCGCGGACCCCCGGGCGCGTGAAAGTGGCGCGGCGCATCCTGGGGCGCCCCCTGACGCTAACCGAAAAAATCCTCTACGCGCATTTTCACCGCCCTCTGAAAGCCCCTTCGGTGCGCGGGAGTTCGTACGAGGAGTTCTCACCCGACAGGGTGGCGATGCAGGATGCGACCGCGCAGATGGCGCTTCTGCAGTTCATGTCCGCCGGGATACCCAGAGTTGCGGTCCCGACGACCGTCCACTGCGACCATCTGATTCAGGCGCAGTCGGGGGCGCGCGAGGACCTGAGCCAGGCTCTCACCGACAACAGGGAGGTGTACGATTTCCTCGCCGGCGTTTCCTCCCGGCACGGGATCGGGTTCTGGAAACCCGGGTCGGGAATCATACATCAGGTGGTCCTCGAAAACTACGCGTTCCCCGGCGGGATGATGATCGGGACGGATTCACACACGCCGAATGCGGGGGGGCTCTGCATGATCGCGATCGGCGTCGGCGGCGCCGATGCCGTCGACGTCATGGCGGGAATGCCGTGGGAGCTGAAATTTCCGAAAGTCATCGGAATTCATCTGAAGGGGGCGCTCGGAGGCTGGGCATCGGCGAAGGATGTAATCCTGAAAGTGGCGGGGATACTGACCGTCAAAGGGGGGACAGGCGCCATCGTCGAATACTTCGGGGAGGGGACGGATTCGATCTCAGCGACGGGAAAGGGGACGATCTGTAACATGGGGGCGGAGATCGGCGCCACGACGTCAATTTTTCCCTATGACATCCGCATGTCCGACTATCTGAAAGCCACCGGGAGGGCGCAGGTTGCCGCCATGGCGGACGGGGTCGCCCCGTGTCTGAGGGCGGATCCGGAGGTCGCCGCCTCCCCCGGCGAGTTCTACGACCAGGTCATCGAAATCGACCTCTCCGCTTTGGAACCGATGATCAACGGCCCTTTTTCCCCCGACAGGGCGTGGAAGATTTCGGAATTCGCCGGCGCGGTGCGGCAGAACAACTTTCCCGAGGAGCTGCGTGTCGCGCTCATAGGGAGCTGCACGAACTCGAGCTACGAGGACATCGAACGGGCGACGAGCGTCGCACGGCAGGCTCTCGCGGCGGGACTGCGGGTGCGGTCGGAATTCACGATCACACCCGGTTCGGAGCGGGTGCGGGCGACGATAGAGCGGGACGGACACCTGAAGACGCTCGTGGAAGCGGGGGGGACCGTCCTTGCGAACGCCTGCGGCCCGTGCATCGGGCAGTGGAAGCGGCATGACGTGAAGAAGGGGGACAGGAACTCCATTATCACGTCGTTCAACAGGAATTTTGCGGGGCGGAACGACGCCAACCCTGAAACGCATGCGTTTGTTGCGAGCCCGGAGATCGTGACCGCGCTCGCGTTTGCCGGCCGCATCACGTTCAATCCGCTCACGGATGCGCTCGTCAACGAGCGTGGAGAGCGGGTGACGCTGAACCCGCCGGCCGGCGATGAGCTCCCGCGGAAGGGGTTCGTCCGCGGGGAGAGCGGCTATGTTTCCCCGGCGCTCGACGGGTCGGGGATCCGCGTCACTGTGGATCCATCGAGCGACCGGCTCCAGCTCCTTGCCCCCTTTCCGGCATGGGACGGAAAAGACCTCCGTGCGATGCCTGTCCTCCTGAAGGCGAAGGGGAAATGCACGACCGACCATATTTCTCCGGCGGGGAAATGGCTGAAGTACAGGGGCCACCTCGACAATATCTCGAATAACATGTTCACCGGCGCGGTCAACGCGTTCACGGGGGGGACGGGGACCGGGAAGAACGTTTTCACGGGTGAGAAAAAGGAATTCTCGCAGGTGGCGAGGGAATACAAGAGGAAGCACCTCGCGTGGGCCGTCGTCGGGGATGAAAACTACGGCGAAGGGTCGAGCCGGGAGCATGCGGCGATGGAACCCCGCTGGCTCGGCGGGAGGGCGGTCATTGTCAAGAGCTTTGCCCGCATCCACGAGACGAACCTGAAAAAACAGGGGATGCTTCCGCTCACATTCACCGCAGCGTCGGACTATGACCGCGTGAGGGAGGACGACCGGATCACGATTGTGCTGTCGGGATTCGCCCCCGGCCGGCCGCTCCGCTGCATGCTTGCGCACGCTGACGGTACCGCCGAGGAGATCCTTCTTAACCACACATTCAATGAAAACCAGATCGGCTGGTTCAAAGCAGGGAGCGCGTTGAATCTGATCGCCGCGGATGGGAAGTCGCGCGTGAAGCCGTCGAAGGGAGAGGCCCGGAGGAAGGAGCCCTTGAAACCCGGGGCCCGTTCGACGAAGAAGCCTGCACGCGGCGCAAGGAAGGCCGCGCCGGGTGCGAAGAAGCAAAAAGGGGCTGCGCCGCGCCGCAGCCCCTCACGGAACTCGAAGCGGCGAAAATGAGTTAGTATATGAAGAGAAGAGGTGGACAATCATTTCACCGCAAAGCGAGGAGATATGCAATACGATCCAGTGGCAATACAGCCGTTCAGAGAGGAGCTCACGCGCATCGGGTTTCGTGAGCTGCGGAGCGTGAAGGATGTGGACGAGACGATTGCGAAAGGGAAGGGGACGAACCTCATCGTCATCAATTCGGTGTGCGGGTGCGCGGCGGGAAAGGCGCGTCCGGGGATAGCGATGGCGCTGAAACGATCTCCCGTCGCGCCGGATGAGCTGACGACGGTGTTTGCGGGGGGAGACATCGAAGCCACCGCCCGCGTCAGGGAGCATCTGGGAAATATCCCGCCCTCTTCTCCCTCGATGGCCCTCTATAAGGACGGAAAGCTCGTGCATTTCATCCCGCGGTACCAGATCGAGAATCGGGACGCGTTCCAGATTTCACAGCATCTTGTCGAGGTGTTCCAGGAGTTCTGCGGCGAACGAACGGAAACAGCCCGTCAGGCGGGTACCTAGGGAATCTCCGGGGGGGGCATTCAGGCCACCCCCCCCTCGCACGTCAGTTGTACTTCACAGAGCAGCCGTAGGACCGTGTCGATTTGACGGGCGCGGGCTTTCCGTCCCACACGGCCTCCATCACTTCCTTCACGTAATTCCTTGCTTTCGCGATATCTTCCTGATCCGTGGAAGCGATGTTGTCTATCCCCCCCGCGTAGATCAGCGTTCCCTCAGTGTCGATGATAAACATGTGCGGAGTCGTCTTCGCACCATAGGCCCTTCCCACCGCCCCTTCGGCGTCAACGAGATATGCGGTGGGGGCGGCGTGTTCTTCTTTGATCTTCGCTTTCAGCGCGTCCCCTTCGAAGTACCCCTCTTTCCCCCGAGCCGACGAGCAGATGGAGAGCCAGACAACCCCCTTCGACGTCATCGTCTTCTGCAGGTCCTGCATCGACCCGCTTCCGTAATGTTTCCCCACGAAGGGACAGGTGAAGTTCACCCATTCCAGAATGACGTATTTCCCCCGGTAGTCGGAGAGCGAATGAGAGATCCCGGATGCATCATTGAGCGTAAAGAGAGGCGCCTGGGAATCCACGGCCGCCTTCTCCCCGGCTCCCGCAGGTGCCGCCGCGGCAGCGGTGATCGCCAGCAGGAGCATGGCACGAGCTGCGTTCTTCATACCACTTCCCTCCGTATGTGAAAAGGCGGCTTCCTCGTTCCCCCGCCCCTAACAAC
>Ga0182011_10004991_pt1 | contig 10520 bp, 9 predicted proteins | sample 711E1DmetaG_FD_120481 | JGI IMG/M metagenome (GOLD analysis project Ga0182011, IMG submission 120481) | Permafrost microbial communities from Stordalen Mire, Sweden - 711E1D metaG | ecosystem: Environmental > Terrestrial > Soil > Wetlands > Permafrost | place: Sweden: Stordalen | collected...
AATCTCTCCGCAAAAGTGAAGAAAAATATCGCAGATTATTTGATGATGATCTAACAGGTGACTTCCTAGCAACACCGGAGGGAAAAATAAGTGAATGTAACCCATCATTTGTCGAAATATATGGTTTTGATAAACTTGAACATGCTGTAGGATCAGATATTTCTCACTTCAACTCGGCTGATTGGTTTAACCTGATTGCTCGCTTGAAGAATGAATGTAAAATTAAAGGTCATCAGAGTTGGCATAAAAGACCAGATGGTAAAGAAATTCATGTTGTCGCTAATGTTGTGGGTATTTTCAATGATTCGGGTGAACTAATCCAAGTTAAAGGCTATGTCTTTGATGATACTGAACGTAAAAACACTGAAGAATCTCTCCGCAAAAGTGAAGAAAAATATCACCGTCTTTTTGATGATGATTTGACTGGAGACTTCATCGCAACACTTGATGGGAAAATTCTTGAATGTAACCCATCATTTGCAGATATTTACGGTTTGGATGATTGTGAAAATGTGGAAAAATTGAATATTTCAAGATTTAACACCTTCGACTGGCCCTATTTAATTACTCGTCTTAAGAGTGAGCGTAAGATTAAAGGTTTTCATAGCTGGCAAAGAAGGTCGGATGGTATGAGAATTCATGTTGTTGCTAATGTTGTGGGTATTTTCAGTGATTCGGGTGAACTAATCCAAGTTAAAGGCTATGTTTTTGATGATACTGAACGTAAAAAAGCTGAGGAAGAACTCGCTCACAGTAAACGTCAAATAACGGAAATTTTAGATAGCATACAGGATGGCTTCGTTTCCCTTAATCATTATTGGCAACTTATTTATGTAAATCGACACGCGGCACAATACGCTGGTTCTGAACCTGAAGACCTAATAGGACAAAACCTGTGGGAAAGATTTCCCGAACTTATTGGAACCATTTATGAAACTGCCTTCCGTAAAGCAATGGATAGACAGGAAATTCAGCACTTTGAAGAGACCAGTTTGCGCACGCACGACCACTGGTTTGATATCAGTGTTTATCCATCGGTTGATGGGATATCTATCTACTGGCGAGATATAACCAGTACAAAAAGTTTGAAAATGAAAGACAGAGCTTGAAATGCTTATAAAGAATGGAAAAAAAGTTTAATAAAAATTTTGTAAATAATTTTTTTTATAATTCTATTTTTTGTAAAAATAATAGACACTTAAATATTTTTCAAATAATATTAAGATATCACGTTAACTGGGATTTTTGCTGCTTTCACTACTTTTTCTGCAGTGCTTCCTAATACGAATTTTTCTAGTCCGTGTTTGCCGGATTTCCCAATTATAACTTGATCTATTCCTTCTTCTTCGATTGTTTTGAGTATTATATCGGCGGGGTTACCTTCTTTAATCATGGTTATGAGGTTGACGTTGGTGCATTTACCGGCGCATTGTGTTTCTTCTAATTTCTGTTCAAAATATTCGACAGCTTTTTTTCCTTCTTCTTTTAATTGTTTATCCAGTTGTTCTCTTAGGTCTGGTTGTGGTATTGCATCCACATAACCCTTTTTCATCCAATCGCCTTTGCTGGTGTCAATCACGTATAAAACAATTATATCAGCGCCTGTAAAATCTGCAGTAGATATGGCATATTCTCCTGCTTTTTCTGCCTGTTCAGAACCGTCTGTTGGTAATAATATTTTCTGGTACATAATTTTTATCTCCAATAATATATTTTAACTTTATTTTATTTAAAATTTATAACTGATATTCGGTTAATACTAATTTAAAATATAAAAAAAATAAAAAATGCAGAATTATATAATTAGATTCTGCAATGTTGCTTTTTCCGCTTATGTTTTATGATATGAATGGTAGGGCTATTGTTTGGATTACGATTATGGTCACGATGATTCCTATTATGACCAGTGGCAGTCCGGCTTTGAATATCTCTGGAATGTTGACGTATTTGGTTCCGTAAGCCATGGCTACTGTTGGATCTGCCATTGGCAGCATGAAAGATAATGAACATGCTATAGCTACGGGTATTGCGTAAATTCCGATTGGTTGATGTTGCGCTGCTGCTAAAGTCACTGCTATCGGCACCAGTATAGCTGCCAATGCAATGTTAGACATGACCTGAGTTATGGTGACTGCTATGATCATCAACACTATCATGATGAGCAATGTGGATGCGTGTGGTCCTAAAAATCCTACGATGAGGCTTATCAGCCAGGCTGCGGCTCCGCTGTTGAGTAATGCTGCTCCTAGTGAGAGTGCTCCTCCGAAGAATATTATGAGACCCCAGTCTACACCTTCCTGTGCTTCCTTCCAGTCAATCACTCTGAATGCGAATATTAACACTGCACCGATTAACGCCACTGAGAAACTGTCCAGTCCTGTTTGGCCGGTGGTGACCCATAATCCGATGGTGAACAAAAGTATGACTATGGTTAGTTTTTCGTTCCTGCTCATTGGTCCTAAGGATGCTTTTTTAGCGGCGATGGTTTCAATTCCACCAACTACTCCTTTGATCTCGGATTTGTAAACAAATCCCAGCCATTTCCAGATGATGGTCATTAGTATGAATGCCAGTGGGAATCCGAATATCATCCAGTTTACAAAGGGAAGGTGGGTGTAAGCTGCCGCCATCAGGTTGGGTGCGGTTCCTATTTCTGTTCCGAATCCTCCTGCAAGAGAGCCATATGAACCACCTAGTGCCATGGATTTGGCGAAGTTACTTTCACCCTTTTCAGGATCGTGGACGCCCATTAATGGTATGATTTCTTTGATAATGGGAAGCAGCATAGCATAGGCCACCACGTTCTCGATGAAAGCTGAAAGAAGTCCAGTTGACCAAACAACCACAAAAATCGCTCTATCTGGAGTGGTACCAAACCGATTGAGCATGTTGTAGGTTAGACGTGCTGCGAGTCCGCTTCTGCGGATTGCTTCTGCAATTATGAAACCTCCTATCATCAAGAAGATGATTGGGTTGGCAAAACCAATAACTGCACTGGTAAAACTGGTTATACCAATTATGGGTTGAATGAAGAGCAGTAACAGTGATGTAACTGCTAGATGCAGTGCTTCAGTAACCCACATAACTATAGCGAAAAGCAAAAGAGCCATCGATGCGTGCCCTGCAAAACTTAAACCTGGCGTAGGTATCAGCATCACTACTGCGAAGATTAATATTGCTAGTGGTATACCTAATTTCTGAAGATTGATTTCCGTTTTTAAACCTCCTTGATTTTAACAGTTACACTTAATGATGTAGTACACTATAAACGTATTTCATAATGATTAATCATTTAATTTATTTATTTCCAAATTTATGAATATCCCTTTAATTATCCTTAATTTAAAAGATATTTATCATTAATTACTAAAAATCTAATTTAACATAAAATTCTATTCTTTATACGATTATAATAGATAAAATAAAATTATAAAATTTTACAAAAAAGTAAATTTGATAACTAAAAAAAATTTTAACCCTTTAATCTAATATAAAATTCATATTTACCCAAAAAAATAGATCCTGCAAGCGTAAATATTTAAAATATATTTAATACCTTAATTCAAAGATAAATTATGGCAAACTTTATTATTATAGGGCCTTTAGCCAGAGATAAAATCATTAAAAATGATACCATCTACCAATCTATTGGGGGGGCTGTTTATTATCAAACAGCAGTCTTTTCCAGATTAGGAATAAATAATACGGTAATAATGACCCTGGCAGAAAAGGATTATTATTTAATAAATGATTTGCCCGGTGATACAACTATCATTCCTATTTACGCTGAAGAAACAATGGAATTTGAAAACATATATCCTGACGATAATCCTAATCACCGGATTCAGCGAGCATTTATACCAAATAATCCTATAAATCCTGATAAAATTCCTAAAATTAATTTCAGTGATTTCGATGCTATACTACTTTCTCCACTTTCCCCTTCAGATATACCATTAAATACATTGAAATATCTTAGCCGATTTAAAACACCAATCTATTTAGGTGCTCAAGGATATATGAGGCACATCGAAAATGGAAAAGTCGTTTTAAAGCCATGGGATAACTATAGGAAATTCCTGAAATACGTTAAATTACTATTTTTGGATGAAATGGAAGCCAGAGTTATACTGGGAATGTTTAAGGGGAATTGTGATGAAATAGCCCGAAGATTATCCTCTTTTGGACCTGAAGAAGTGATTATAACACGGGGCGATCAGGGAGCCTTAATATATCCCAAGAGTGTAAGAGTCACTGAACCCTATGATATACCCGCTTTTCCCCCCAAACAAATAACGGATCCCACAGGATTGGGTGACACATTTATGGCAGCATATGCTGCCGAAAAAGTAGAATCAGATAATCCGGAAGTTTGCGGTATATTCGCATCCCTTGTCTCCTCACTAAAAATGGAGCATAAAGGAGCTTTTCAGGGTGATGGAATATTAATTGAGGAGGAAGTAAAAAACTATTTTCAAAAAAGAATATAAAAACTTCTTAATTAATATTTAATGCAGTAACAAAAAATAGTGAAAAAAAAAATTGAATTCCTCTAAAAATAAACGTATAAAATTTTTTTTTTAACCTATAATAGATGGTAAAATAATGAATGGTAGTAATGCGGCGCCAAAAAATGCAGCAACTCCCATAACTGTGTTAGAATATTTATTATCCATTACTCCGCTGACCATTAGTATAATACCCGCAAACGCCATAAGGGGTGGTATTATATAAGTGAAAACCAATACTAATCCTGGATCTGCCATTTAATTCACCTCAAAAAACTACTTATGAATAATTTTTAAAAAAAATAATTTAATTAAAACTACATAATTCTTTTAAGATTATATTATTTCATTAATCTTTTATATACTTTCTATTATGGAAACAAAAAGATTAGTTATATTATTAATCTATTTTCTAATACCAGCACGAACAATGCAGGTTCACAACAACAAAATCAAGTTATAATGAGGCATAAATGCCAATAAATCCTGTTCAAGTGGATTCTTAAGATAATAATCCTTCATGGTTGCAGTTAGGTATTATTGTATTTTTTCTTATTTAACTGAGAAATCCTTATTGTGTTCAATAAGAAAACTATTTTTGATTAAAATTAACAAGGATAAAATAGTACTTTTTAGTGGGGGCGATTTTGGGTGGTTTCGAATGATGAGTTAAGGAGGGAATTAGCTGATAAACGGTTAGGAAAGACTCAAATTAAAAAAAGCTTAACAGAAGATAGAACTCCTTCAATTGAAGAGATTAAGGAGAAATTAAGACAAAAACGGAAAATTCAAAGTGAAAATAGAGGATATTTATTTTGTAAAAACTGTAAAGGATGTTATGAACTTCAACCTGGTGAATCTGCTGAGGATTTCGATAACTGTAAATGTGGAGGGGAATTGAAACATTTAAAAACTCTTGACATAATAAAAGATGTCTTAAAAACGAAATAAAAGGAATATAAAATTAAAGGAAATGCATGGATTTATCCATTATTTTATTTCGTCAATAAAAACCAGAAATGATAATCATTATTATAAATTATTAACCAACTAATTACAGGCCCATTTTTTATTCTCAATTCACTATTGCTAGGTAAAATAAAATTAATTCTTATTATCAAAAATTGTTCTGCGTAGTTCTTTTTCAGATTCAGCAATCAAATCAATCTTATCTACCGATATACTTTTTTCTTTAAGGTATTCTGCAATTTCAACTGGTGTTACCCTATCCTCTAAATCAATTAACAATGCATCAGATTCAAAGGAGATTCTCATGGGATGAAATTCACAAAGTGCTTGATAAGTTTCCTCTAGTGAATTAGTTTTTACTCTGAAAGTACGTGTTTTACCTGCAATTCGAGCTATATCAATATTCATTCTTTGAAGAACAATTAAAACATGTTTCTTCAGGGTTTCATCAAGAACATGGACGTCAATATTATCTTTATCTTGATTTATACGCACTGCTTGGGCGATCTGGGCGAGATCGCGTGCATGGGCGAATGTGGGTTCAAGACCCTCCCCTCCATTACGGGGAGAATCATAAACTTTCATGAATCTTTCCAACACATCGTCATCATAATTTTCTTCAAGATAATCCAGATTTCTCTTAAACACTTCTAGAACATCTTTTAAATCAGGATTTCGAAGGAAAATATGTAGAGGTGCTCTTCTAAGATGTGCCTCATCCATTATGCTTATATCTAGGTTAGTTGAGAAGGCAGGTATGAAATGACTGTGTACAACCACCGGCATTCCTCTAACGTAGATCATATCCTTCTTATTTTCCATGGGCACGATAAGCCTGTTTAAAATTATCTCATGATCATCACGCTGCCGTCCTAAATCATCCACTAGGAGGACTCCACCAGTAGCCTTTATAATAGGGGAACTTTCATATAAGCCTTTATTTTCATCGTATCTGGTTTCTAATTTGTTTAATGTAAGTTCAGCACCAGTAATGACAAATGGGGCGAATATTTTAACCCATCTTGGATCTTGAGGTTGTTCACTACAATTTTTATGAAAATTGTAATCGTAAATCTGGATTACTCTACCACTAACTTCGATGAACTTAGGGATGATAAGAGGCGGGAGGAGATCAGGCATTTTACCCACGATAAAGGTTTTACCAGTTCCTGGAGGGCCATAAATGAATATTCCTTTTCCAATGGTGCATGCTTCAATCAAACACTGTTTAGCGTACTCCACACCCACCACTTCGTGGAAGGTGCCATCCACTATTTTGGAAGGTATTTTGATGGGGTAACGGTTTTTAATCTGTGATTCCATGATTTCAAAGTACTGTTCATAGGAGACTGGTGCAATGCCAATGTATGGATTTTCTTCGGAGATTGCATGGATTTTTTCACGACCCTTCTTAGTTATGGTGTATTGAATACTTGAAAATAAAAATCCACCACTTACGGGTGCGCAGTAACCAGTTTTTTCCAATTCACTAAGAAGTACTTCCATTATGTCCCAATGTATTCCTGTAACTTCATTTATAATGCTGCTTTTAACTGTACCATAATTAGCTATCATCTTCAAGATCAAGTCTTTTACAAATGTTTTTGAGAGTTGAAGTTCATCCAGAGTTCGGGGTTGTTTGAGTTTCTCAAATAGGGCTTCCATTTTGGAATCATGGTAGTAATCCATTAAATCATCACCGCTTCTCATTATTATAAAAACACGTATTAATAAATTAAGGTCAATTAAAAAAAATTTGAAGAGCTAAAGAAAAATAAATATTTTTTTTTAGTAAATATTATTTTTTTATAAAAATTCTATAATATCCCCTATATTAGATACCACATTTAATTCTATATTTTTTTCTTCTAGATATTCTTTCTCATCTGGTGTTAACTCAGAATTCACTAGAATGGCTGACATTCCAATATTAATAGCTCCTAATATATCCTTATCAAATTTGTTACCAATCATAATAGATTTTTGGGCTTGACATCCCATACGATCTAAGGCTAATTGGAATATCCTCTCATCAGGCTTAGCTACTCCCGCCTCCTCAGAGGTTACCACTTCATCAAAGAAATGATGTAAACCGAGTCTTATAAGTTTTTCCCATTGTTTTATAGTTATCCCATCTGAGATAACTCCCAGTTGATATCCTTTACTTTTCAAATAGATTAAAGTGGAGGGTGTCTTAGGAAACAGTCTTAGAAGAGCGAATTTAACGTTATGATATGTGATCATTCCTAAAGCTATAAGGAGAGGCTTCTCCTCACCAAAAACTTTTTCAGTTAAAATATTAAAATGTTTATCATAATTTGAGCCTTTTTCTTTTATTATTTCCTTCAGTAATTTATAAGCTTCATCTGAAGATAATGGCAGTCCTGCATCTATCATAACATTAATGGCAGCTTTCCTAGCTAATCTGGCGAACCCTGACGTATCATAAAGGGTATCATCTATATCAAAAAAAACAGCTTTTATCATAATCTCTCACATTTTTACTAAGAATTATTGTTTAAAACCGATAATAATTAATTATTTTTTATAATATTTCTAAGGGATGTATTAATGAAAATGGTAAAAAAAGAATTTTGTTTCATGTTATGTGGTTTATAGTTATGAGTCATATTTATAGCTTTATTCAATAATTATTCTTTCATTTATTGTAATACAAATTAAAAAAATGCATCGAGATTACTCTGTTTTTCCCCATAGAGTATATCCTCTTTAGAATAACCTACAGCATCTAATATCCTGGAAACAGCAGGTAAAATCTGATTATTTATATAATAAGATGGATCATACTTGGAAATATCCACATATTCAACAGGCACTGCCCTTTCATTGATAGGCTCTTTTCCCCTAATAACCACATATCTTATAATGGAACCGGGACCCACTTTTAAACCTTTTTTCAACGCTTTTCTTGCAGCTATCACATGCGGAGCTTTCTGAACATAATCATCCGGATTTTTAGTGAGTTGAGTATGGATCACCAAATCATCTAAAGGAATAATTCCACTATTTAAATCTTCAACAACATTCTTTATAATTTCAGCCGCTTTTTTCGGTGAACCATCCTTTAATATAGCCATCAAAACTTTTTCCTGAGTTTTTTTAGCTACAGGAGCCCAATCTCGCCTCACCAGTTCCAGACCCTTCACTACTATTTTATCATCTTCTATGAGGGCGTATCTTTTCTTAGTAACAAAGAAACCCCTCTGAAAGAATCCCTCAAATTTAAGCTCCATACCTTCAGGAAGATTCTGATTAACATCTCCTAGAAATTCCTTCGCCTTGTCTGTGATTACATTTTTAACTTGTTTTTGATCGATCTCACTCATTCAACAAGGACACCATTTACCATGCCATGTTGACCGGGACGAGAAGTGACTTTAACTGTTCCCAGATTAGTTTCCACCATAGCACCTTTATTAATAATATTTCTTCTTACAAATTGTATGTTGGCAGTGTTCTCCAACACACCCATGATTTCAACTACTTGGACTTTGTTATTTTTAGGATCTAACACGTTAATTCTGTTATCATTGGTGAGTCTCATTTTCGTATTTCCACCTTTAGTCCTGATTTTTTTAATTTTACGCTCACCAATTTTAGTTTCTGCAGGACTCCTTCCAAATTCGATTTTTCTTTTGTTCCGGTTACTTCTTCCTCTTCCACCTGATGGTTTTCTCAATGATTTTCCTTGCCATATCGCCATTATATTCACCTCTAATTAGTTTAAAAAAAATTTTATTCATTAATTTTACAAAGAGTTAATTAAAGATTCTTTCATATATTAATACATATGTAGCATTGATTTTGAGAATTAATATAAGTTAGTCTTATTTTTCTCTAAAGATTTAAATTTTTTATAGGTTACGTATTATTTAACTATTCATGTGGATAAGCTTTCATTACTTAATGCTTATCTTAATGTGAATTATATAAATTGGAATATATTTAAATATATTTGAATTCCAAACTCCAGATAGAGAATATAAAATAGGAACTCTTATTTTTTTTACTAAAATTCTTTATTTAGAAATTAAAATTTAAATAATAGACGAAAATAGATCCTAATTTAATCAATAAACAGGTGAATTTCTAATGAAAATCAGTATGTCACATGGAGCTGGCGGAGAAATAATGCAGGACTTAATATCAGATATCATACTCGGAAACATCAAAAATAAAAAGGTGGATGGCGGAGTAGGTCTAGACGAACTGGATGACGGAGCTTCCATTCCTTTAGGAGATTATGAAATTATTATCAGCACGGACAGTCACACTATCCATCCTATCTTTTTCCCCGGCGGAGATATTGGGAAAATATCTATGGCTGGAACTGTAAATGATGTATCAGTAATGGGGGCTAAACCTTTAGCCATAGCCAGTGCAATGGTTTTGAGTGAAGGCTTCTTAAGCGATGATCTAGAGAATATCGTTAAATCAATGGATGCCATCTCCAGAGAAGTCGATGTAGCAATAGTAACTGGCGATACTAAAGTTATGGAGAAAGATAAGCTGGATAAAATCATAATAACCACCACAGGAATTGGGGTAGTAAAGAAAGGTGAGGTTAAAAGAGATTCTAATCTTAAAGTAGGCGATAAAATCATACTCACCGGAAGTGTAGGAGACCATGGAATAGCATTGATGTCCTATCGTGAGGGATTTGGATTTGAAACAGACTTAAAATCTGATGTAGCACCAGTATGGGGAATGGTTAAAGCTGCATTAGATGTAGGTGGTGTGAATGCCATGAAAGATCCCACTAGAGGAGGAATTGCCAATGCTCTTAATGAATTAGCCAGTAAATCTGGAGTAGGAATGCTCTTAGATGAAGAAAGAATACCGCTTAAAAGAGAAGTAGTGGCTGCATCTGAAATGTTGGGAATAGACCCTTATGAAGTGGCTAATGAAGGAAAAGTGATAATGGGTGTGGAGAAAGACAAAGCTGAGGAAATTCTTCAAGCAATCAGGAAAACTAAATACGGGAAAGAAGCCCAAATTATAGGTGAAGTAACTCAAGACCGG
>Ga0182011_10004994_pt1 | contig 10514 bp, 9 predicted proteins | sample 711E1DmetaG_FD_120481 | JGI IMG/M metagenome (GOLD analysis project Ga0182011, IMG submission 120481) | Permafrost microbial communities from Stordalen Mire, Sweden - 711E1D metaG | ecosystem: Environmental > Terrestrial > Soil > Wetlands > Permafrost | place: Sweden: Stordalen | collected...
AGCCAGTCCGATTATGTCACGGTCTTTCAGTGAATATGGCTTGTTCTTTTCTAAAATTTCCTCATTTAAAAAAGTCCCGTTCCGGCTCTTTGTATCCCGTATCATAAAACAGTGCCCATTGGAACTAAAGAATATCTCTGCGTGTTCTACACGGGTAACGTAATCGTCGCCAATAACTTTTATATCAGGGGATATAGCATCCGGACTTCTGCTCGGCCTCCCTATTATAACAGCAGCATCTTCAAGTGGGATTTCCTGCCACATTTCGTGTCCCTCTATTTTCCCCGTGGCGAGTTTTTCAATCCGCAGGAATGCTTTTGCCTTTTCAGCCATTTTATACCCCCTGAAAAGAATTACCCTATTGTCACCCAATTTTCATCGTTCTGTCAAGGTAAGGAGTTTATCATGTAATACAATCATCTTAGTTAAATAAAAAGGAGGTTTATTCAAATGTTACTACTTATTCTGGAAATCGGGTTAACAATTTCTGCATGGCAGAGAGGGTGGAAAGGTTGGGCTTTATTGCCCGGAGCATTTGCATTAGCGGGTGGGTATATGCTGGGTATGGTATTAGGCGGTGATAGCTCAGTAGATTTCTTTAGTGTGGGTATTATTATTGATATTCTGTGCGTAATCGCCCTTATAATTATGGTCAGCAAACCGCGCGGTGTCCATGCATCTTCGCAAACCCCAGTTAAGCATGAGCAAAGTATCGATATTCGCCCGTCCATAACTTCGGAAATGTCTGAAATACATATAAAATAGCAAAACCATGTTGGTAACATTGACTACTATCAATAATGAACATATAATAGCAACATATATTAATTGTGGTGAATTGAAATGATATTTAAAGATGGTCAACTAATAAATGACAAATACGAAATAGACCGGTTTCTTGGAGAAGGTGCCTTCGCCGAGGTGTATAGAGTTAAGCACAAGTACATGGGAAGACAGGCAATGAAAGTGTTTAAATCCCCGAGCAGCTCACAACAGGAAATAGAAGAAAAGTTAAGTGAAGCTCTTATTCTCTCCAGAATCGGTCATCAAAATATCATTCGGGTATTCGATGCCGGTATTGTAGAAACACCAATCGGGGAATGCGGTTATTTTACCATGGAATACGTGGCCGGGGGCAGTCTAGATACTTTCTGGCGGTCATTCGGTCCCAAATTCGTTCCGATTGACGATGCGGTTGATATTACGAGGCAAATTTGTATGGGATTAGCCGTGGCCCACTCGGAAAAACCGCCAATTGTTCACCGTGATATCAAACCGCAAAATATCCTGGTTGGTTATGATTCGACTGGTCTTCGTGTTCGCATTGCTGACTTTGGACTGGCAAAAAAAGTTAATCCGCTTACGCTGCTAGCTAGCGCAAGGGGTACTCCGGCTTTCAAGCCGCCGGAATGTCTGACCAATATTGATTCATGCGCCGGGGATGTTTGGGCAATTGGTGTTACGCTATATCTTTTACTGACGGACCGTTTACCGTTTCCTATAGAAAGTACACTGGATTTTTCGAGCGGTAAAAGCTTCAAACACCCCATGATGCCGATTACAAACTTAAATGCCCAGGTAGATCCCATTCTTGCGGCCATAGTATCGCGATGTTTAGAAAAAAAACCTGAAGACCGTTATCCTGATGCTGTGGCATTGTTAGCCGAATTGATAAAATGGAAACCATCAGAGCGGAAACCAACTGTTAATGCTAAGTTTTCTGCTGACCAGTCGAAGAGTGTATTGGGTTTTGCAGCAAAATCCGACCATGTTGCAGCTGAAAAAATGGTGGATGATGCTTTGATTCTCTCTCAGGATACGGGAAAATTAATCGAAGCCGCTGATTTGCTGGAAGAAGCCCTGAATAAATCTCCGAAATTGCGTGATAAATACGAATATCGTTTAAAACTTTGGCGCCGTGGAATCGCGAGATAGGTGTTAATAGTATGGACCAAGAAGTAAACCGGGTATTAAGAAAAAAGTTCGAAAATAAAAATTACGAGGCGTTAAATCCGGACGAAAAAAGAGAATACGACCAGATTGTTGCGTTTTATGATAAGAGGAAAAAGCAAATACCCGGTTTATCCTCCGAACCACCTGTAAATTCGCCTAAGGCAAACGATCAGACTGATGTTCCTGAACTGATTGAAGCGATGGGAATCAAAACCGCCACCGGAATAAACTACATATTTCCGGGCAGTACTCGTCTTCCTGCCAGTTGTGCACAAATGTTCTCAACAGTTGCAGATAACCAATCAGAATTAGAAATTCAATTATTTACCGGAAATTTGAAAAATAAGAGCGGAACCCGGCATTTGATTACTTTTACTCTGACCGGAATCAGACAGGCACCAAAAGGTGTACCACAAATACTCGTTACTTTTAGAATCGATAAAATGGGATTGGTTACAGCCCAGGCTAAGGACATTAAAACCAACACTACAGTTTTATTTAAAGATTCTGGAGTGTCGGTCCGGATGGGATGGCAATTACAAGCAATTGACGGAACCTTGCGGCCATCGTCATCGCCACCTAGCCCGATTGCGCAACAAGTCAGTCACGAACCGAAACCGGTTAATCAACCAATCAATCCGGGGGATCAGAAAAAGAGCGCACCCGCAGTATCTCCCCCCAAATCCCAAAGGGAAGTTGTTCCTAAAACTGAAGAACCTCCGTTTAGCTTTGATTTATCGAACAGGACCAATGAGATATTGTTAAAAACTGCGCGGCCGGATATATACCGCGTTAACGCTTTCCGTGTGTTGGAAATACCGGTGAACACTTCTACTAGAGAAGCCAAAAATCAGATGCGGAAACTCGATATGAAGGAGAAATTGGGCAGTGACGGAATTGGTGACAGAGGCTTATTACCGCTTATACCTGCTCCCGATGCGGATGCCAGACGAGAGGCAAATCAGCGTCTGGAGAATCCCGAAACGCGCCTTATTGACGAGCTTTTTTGGTTCTGGCCATTGACCATCGGTTTATCCGGTGAAAACGACGAAGCACTGGTAGCATTGAAAAGGTCTGATTTTTCAACCGCTATTGCTATTTGGAAAAACCATGAGACCAACGCCAGCGAATCGAACGTGTCAATGCATAATCTGGCAATTATGTATCATGTTCTGGCACTGGATATCGAACAGATACAATTAACTACTACTATCAGCCAAAAACAATCCCAACAAAAACGCGAATATTGGGAGCAAGCCTTCTTCCGGTGGAAAGTATTACTAAACCATGAAGGTTTTTGGAGCCGAGTGACTAACAGGATTCGCGAGACAGATGATCCCAGGCTAACTACCGGGGTTGCCCGGCGGCTTCAGAACGGGTTGCCAATCGTCTTGCTGAACATTAATGCCATCTTGGCGGTTCGCAATTCTCAGAGAGGTAATACAAGTGAAGCAACGTACCATATTGATTTGATACAAAAATCCGGTTTCAGTAAGCAAGCTATTGACGAGGCTCTAAAACAAGCTATTTCCCCGGTGCGGGATAGAATTAAAGTTTTCACCGCCAATGCAGAAGCCGAATCAAAAAAAGACCCAACCAAAGGTGATGAAGCTGTGCGCGTTCTTATCCAGCAAGCTACTCCGTTTCTGGACACTCTTGACCTGTTATTAAGCAAAGGACACGTTGCCAGGGATGCTTCTCATGATGAAGTGGCTGCAATGATGCTACAAATAACCATCGCCTTTTGTAACAAGACGAATAACATGGTGGTAACGCAGGCCTTAATGGAACAGGCACTGAATATTGCCGCAAGTGCTTCAATACGTCAGCGGATAGAACAAAACATGGAAACCAACAAAGGAAACATGGTACTTGGTATCTGCTGGTATTGTAAAAAGAATCCAGCAGATGAAAGTTCCGCTGTTGCAGTGAAGATGCATGGAGAGGTAACTCGTACACGCACTTACCGGGGGACAAACATCCAATGGAGGAAAATGGATATTAAAGTGCCGCGTTGTAAGGAATGCAAGTCTATCCACGAAAAGAAGTCAAACAAACAGGGTGTTTGGGGCGGCCTAGGAATTTTGGCGGGGATTATTTTAGCAATCTTGGTAGGGACACTGACGAAAAGTGGTTGGGCGGCGTTTTTTGTCCTGGTGGGTTGTACAACGGCAGGCTTTGTCATTCCAGCGGTAACACAACCGAAAACACTTGGAATCAAAGAGTATAGTTACTGGGGTGAATTCCCCCAGATAAAACGACAGCAGGCACAGGGCTGGGCATTCGGGGAAAAGCCTAGCGACGCACATTAGGAAGAAGTGAGGAACACACAAATGCTGGACAATTTACGGGAAAATTTCAAACAGTATATTTATTACGGAAAAGAGTACAGGATTGCTGCACCGCAGTGGTTTAACCTGTCGGAAAATATTACGCTGGAAGATATTGCCGATTTGTTACAGTCTCCCCATGCATCCGCAGACTCTTCTCCCGGTGATGATGAACTACAGAGGTTGGCAATTGAGATGGGGACCAATTTTTGGCGGTTACAAAGGAGATTGATTGCCCAGAGCGAAATCCCCCCTGAAATGAAACGGATGGCTCGTGACCTGGAATCAATGGGAGATGCGTTAAAACAAGCCGGACTGGAAATCAAAGACCATACCGGTGAATACTATGACGGGCACATGGCGCTAAAGGTTATCGCTTTTCAACCAACAGTCGGGATTACACGGGAAATTATCACCGAAACAATCAAGCCGACAATTTACCGGAACGATTCGATGGTTCAGATGGGTGAAGTTATAGTTGCCGTGTCGGAACCGGCGGCGAAGGCTAGTTAACCTAAATTAATTCAAAGTTAATTGGTACAAAATATGGAAAGAGCGATAGGGGATTTCGGTTACTGGGATTTGCATTGCTAATTGACGAAGCAGAGGAAGCGCTAAAAAGTTATAAATCACAGCAAGGTTAATATGTTTAATAAAACAGGAGAGAACAAAATATGGAAAGAGCGACGGTGGATTTCGGTATTGATTTAGGCACAACCAACAGTAGCATCGCGGTTCTGCAGGGAACTGAGACCAAAGTATTTAAAAACAATGAAGGCCAAGAATACACTCCGTCAGCAGTCTGGATAGACGGAAAGGGCAGGATTACTGTGGGACGCACCGCTAAGGAACGCCTGGATTCAGATAATGAAAATACATTCTCAGAATTCAAGCGCCAGATGGGTACTCCGAATATTTATCGTTTCGCTGCCAGCAAACGGGAGATGCGCCCGGAAGAGCTGTCTGCGGAAATATTAAAATCCCTACGCGCGGATGTTAAGCAGCGAATTGGTGAAGAAGTCACCGCCGCGGTAATCAGCGTTCCGGCTGCTTTCGAATTACCTCAGACCGATGCTACCCGTAAAGCGGCTATAATGGCGGGATTGTTAGTCAGCCCGCTAGTACAGGAACCCGTGGCTGCGGCTCTTACATATGGATTCCAGAGTAAAAGCGATAGAGTATTTTGGATGGTGTATGACTTCGGCGGTGGGACTTTCGACGTAGCTATCATTCAAGTTAAGGACGGAGAGATTAACGTAGTCAAGCACGGCGGAGATAACCAACTAGGTGGCAAAAATATTGATTGGGAGATTGTAAATCAGTTGCTTGTCCCGGTTTTGCATAAGGATTATTCGTTGACTAATTTCAATATGGGCAATCCCAAATGGAAGGCAGCTTTTGCCAAGCTGAAGCTGCATGCCGAACAGGCTAAGATTAAGCTTTCCCGCGACACGGAAACTGATATTTTGTTAGATAATCTGTGCCAGGATGACCGCGGCATGTGGGTCAGATTCGAGCATACCCTCACCAGGAGTGCTATTGAGCCTCTACTCGAACCTTTTGTGGAAAGGTCAATTAATAAATGCAGGGAAGTGTTGGAAGAGTCACGGCTTTCGCGCGGTGATGTGGAAAAGATAATCCTAGTAGGAGGCCCGACGTTAACCCCCATTTTCCGTGATATCATCAAAACCAAACTGGGTATAGCATTAGAATTTAGTGTTGACCCATTAACCGTCAATGCCCAGGGTGCCGCCATCTTTGCTGGGACTCAAAAAATGCCCAAAGAGCTGTTCCAAAAGCAACATCCTTTGCTTGCCGGTCAGTATCGTATCGAACCGGAATATGCTCCAATAGGAACAGAACTCGAGCCCTTAGTCGGCGGCAAGGTCATTTCTCCCGACGGGAAAGCATTAACCGGCTTTACCATTGAATTCGTGCAGACCAGGACCAATTGGCGAAGCGGTAAAATCAGCCTCAGTAACGATGGCAAATTCATGACGACATTGTTAGCAACGGAAGGTGTTAATGAATTTGCCATTGAGTTAAGAGATGCGACAGGCAACATTTGTCAGTCATCCCCCTCCAGTTTAAAGTACATATACGGTATAATTCTCTCAGGACAGCCGTTGATTAACTCCGTCGGCATCGCATTGGCGGATAATCAAACTCTAAATTTCTTTGAAAAAGGCACCACTTTACCGGCCCGTCACAAAGAATATCTCAAGACCACAGTGGCAGTCAGGAAAGGTGTGTCAGGGATGGCGCTCAAAATTCCTGTGATTGAGGGAGAAAACAAACGGGCAGACAGAAATCCGCTTATCGGAACATTGGAAATTTCCGGCGATAAAGTAAAGAGAGACATCCCTCTTAATAGCGATGTTGAGGTTTTAATTGTTGTTGATGAGTCCCGTATTGTAACGGCGAAGGCTTTTATTCCGATTCTGGATGAAGAATATGAGAAAGTATTGAAGCTTGAGATAGAACCTCCTGACCCGGTGAAACTTGCCGAAGACTTAAACCGTGAAAAAGAGCGGTTGAAAAAAGTTAAGGCGCAAGCGCAACAGTCCGGTATCGCCCGTTCCAATAAAGCCCTCGCTAAAATTGAAAATGAGGATATGGTGCACGACTTGGAAAGTAGCTTGAACGCCGCCCGTGAAGACCAGGACGCGGCCGATCGATGTAAAAAACGGTTACTGGATTTTGCCGTAGCCATTGACGAAGTGGAAGAAGTCTTGAAGTGGCCTGTGCTTGTTGCGGAAGCTGAAGAAAATATCAAGATGACCAGAGAGGTTGTTACTCAACATGGGAAAGCGAATGATCGTGAAGAACTGAATTCTTTAGAAAGGGAGACCCGTTCCGCAATTGCGTCGGAGGATGCTGACCTGCTCCGTCAGAAAATCGGCCAACTGAATGACTTGAAATGGAAATTCCTGTTAGAGCAGGGTAGTACCTGGGTGGCGCTTTTACAAGATTTGGAAAACAAGAAAGCAGAGATGACCGATCCCTCCCTTGCCGAGGTCCTATTCGCGCAGGGACACCGGGCTATCGACAATAATGATGTTGAAGCGTTGAAAGCTGCAGTCCGTCAATTATTCGGTCTCTTTCCTACGCCTCCGCCAGTTGATCTTGGTGGACATGATAGCAAACTACGAAAATAGATTGATGCATCAGGAGATGACCACATGAATAGTAAACAAAGAACACAACCGCCTATTTTTAAGAACAGAAAACCACAGGTGTCAAGTGGAGCAAATGTTAGCGACCCACGGCTCGCCGAATCTGCGGCGTTGGCTTGGGCTGCCATCCTAGCCAGAAAAGGTAAACTGATTGAAGCTCAGAATATGCTATTGCCCATCGCCAATCAACCGCAAGCGGGAACCAGTGCCATCGATTTACTTGCAAAAGTTTATATTCAGCAGAAAAAAATCGATGAAGCTCAACGATTGTGGCTCAGAGCTATTCAATTAGAACCCAATAACATGCACTTTTTGCGTGCACTGCTTGGTATCGCCAAATTGAATAAACAAAAACAGAGTTGACTATTTGGTGAAAAGAAACGCGGTATTTTTATTATCCACAAAATATTAGGAAGTTTGGAAACAAATGTCAGCCAAGATAATCGCTACATCCGCTTCGTATAGAGACTTGGGTTTAGTATTTAGAGAATACACTGATGTTCCGGAACCGATTTCTGCTGCAGAAACTCTACCTATAAACCGCTCATAAAATTCTTTATCAGGTATTACCGCCAGCAAGTCGATATAATCTACCGAAGCTGCCGCTAAACGGTAAATGGCATTACACCCTGCAACCCCTGCGCCGATAACCCTGATGTTGGGCCAGCATCCCCGGTGAAGCTCAATGCGCTTGTTGCTTATATACCAACCTTTTTCGTATTGATAATTTTCCTGATTGGGGTCTCCCAACGTTCTGACCATGAGTATTTCTCCATAATTAGTGGGAGGAACCTTCACGTGAGCAGGCGTAAAGAGTATTTTGATTAAAACCCCACTTGACTAGCAGGTCTTGTATCTGGTTTACCGGGCAGTTTTTACCGTTCAAGTTTTGAAAGAATGCAATCATTTCTTTCCTGATTGCCGGTTTGGCGTTATATTCGTCCAATGAGCAATTATACCGGTCGTAATCATTTGGGCCATGGGCTAAGTCCAGCCAATGCTCACCGTCATCATTAAAATAAGCATCCGAATATTCGATGATGTGAAGAACAATATCTTGTAATTTTATCTCTTTTAACACTTCTAACACTTTATAGTAAGCCCCTGTCATACTGGTGCCCGGACTATGCGGTATTTTCCGCCATATCAGCCAAAATACCAGCTTACGGAAATCCCTATCCGTAATACCGAAATGACGGTCGTTTTGCGTTTGAAATTCTTCCACCCGTAAAATAACGTCTGCCATGCTCATGCTGAGGTCTCCCCCGGCAACAAGGAGGCAAATACCCAGAATATCCTGAGTCATTATCGCTGCGGTCATTTCATAAATCTTATTTTTTTGATGTTCAATATACCCTTAAAAATCTATTCCTGTCTGTTATTGCCAGGTTATATCTGTAAATAATCTTCGATTTCGCCGCCACTGTTCTGAAAAGCAAAGTATCTCAGACTCTGGTTTAGGACCGAAACCGGTAATAACCAAAGTTATCTTTGACACTCACCCCAAAACTGAATGCCGCTTGTTTGTTTTCTATGGGAACAATCGATGGATAGTGTCGCCGGTTTCCAACAATACGCCTTCTCTAATTCGGGTTAAGACCTCTTTTAGTTGACATTAAGTTTCTTTAATCTGGTTTTTGATCCAATTTCAAACAAATCAGAATCTAACTTGCAGGGTTTATTCAATTCGTGCTAATGTGCTCTTTTTGCCTGAGTGCCTTAATGGCGCTAAGACCAGGAACCATAAAAGACAACAAGAGTATATGTATGATGATTGTCACTGCTCCCCACAATATTACTCCTAAATCGCCTGGTATTAAGGTAATGACCGCAAATATGAGATCCAAAAATACCAGTCCAATGGCAATAATGAGGGCAATATATGATTTTCTTTGAACGAGAAACCCCAAGATTAAATAAATTACACCAACAATTATTGATAATAGTGGCAACCCCAATAACGGCCTCAAAAAATCAAATCCCAATAATAAAGTGAAAAGTAAACCCACAACAAGGTTATAGGCTCCGATAAAATAGATAGTTCCAAACGTCATTTTTAACCAATATGTACTGGTTTCATTCCAGTCTTCTTTAATAAGATACCATCCTTGAGGTTCCAGATAATGACAAGAAATTCGTATGATATCTTCATCACCGGCTTCAAAACTCATTGTTTGTGGAACCGGTTGAACATTTTTAAGATACTTTTCCCCCGGTTTTGGTACTACTGTAAGTTCATGTTTCCCATCCGATATGACTAAATCGCGGTTTTCTACCCAGCCAAATTCTCCTATGTTTTCGCCATCCAGAAAAATCTCCACCGGTTTGTCCTTGCTTTCTGATCTCGACATAAAATTTTGGCCAATTCTTACAAATAGCTTGATTGATGTATAGTGTTTCTTGGTCTTGGCAGTATCACTAATTATATTCTCATCGGAAACAATCGTGGGGTTTGCGCGTTTTAGCCGGCGATCATCCGAGAATTTATCACTAACCACCTGAGTCCGGGTTTGCCCTTTCCGCTTGAATAATCTCCTAATCGTAATAATAATCGTAACTACGGTCATGGCGGTGACTACGGCAAAAAAGAACAGCATTAACGGTCCCCACGCTGATAGAAAATTAGAAATGTATGTCGAGATTGTATTCTGAGTATAAGTTGGGATTCTCACCACCGGGTCTGCAGCGGAGACTATCCCTGCGGGTAACAACAATGCCAGAGCAATTACAGCGAAAAATAAACAGACCCAGAGTTTAACCCGGGAACAAGCCATTGTCCTATTCTCCTCTACAGGCAACACTAGAAGCTCAGGGATGCTTGCCTGATAAATTATTTCTTCCCATTCTATCACATTATGGATTTTAAGACAGCGTTATCCTGTTCACGATTAACTCATAACTGAAATGGGAAGGGAGGTTGAAATGTTGGATCACTAAAAGAGTTAATGTTACCCGAGAAGAAATGGCAGTCTTTGAACACAAATTGATTTTTAATATTCGGATTTCTTTTTGTGGTTAGCGCCATTTTCTGGATAGAGGGTAAATAAGGGATTTG
>Ga0182011_10004995_pt1 | contig 10512 bp, 7 predicted proteins | sample 711E1DmetaG_FD_120481 | JGI IMG/M metagenome (GOLD analysis project Ga0182011, IMG submission 120481) | Permafrost microbial communities from Stordalen Mire, Sweden - 711E1D metaG | ecosystem: Environmental > Terrestrial > Soil > Wetlands > Permafrost | place: Sweden: Stordalen | collected...
AGCAGAAGTCGCTGAACGATCGGAAGCGCGAGAGCACCACGAGTCAGGAACAGGCCAGACTCGTCGAACTGGACCGCGGGATCGCAGACGCGGCGCTGGCCTCCGGGTCTGATTCCCTGGAGTGCGGCAATGCGTGCGATCTGGTCCGGCGGGGTTTTGCCTCGTCCGCCTCCCTTGTTAGAATGGAGCTGAAATGGGACAGGACGAAACGCGCGCTCGGAAAGCTGATCGCGGCCAGGCGGCTCATCGTGGGGAGAATTGCCCTCGACATCGCCCGGCTCTCTCTTGCGGATGCCGGGCTTCGGGCGAAGGCCGGTATCCATGCGCTCAAATCGGAATTCCGCGCGACCTTCGACGGGATACTCCTTGACGTCCGTCGCGCGCAGTTCAATGGAAAAGAGAAGCTGGTCTTTCTCATCAAACGGCTTCCGTCGTAAACCCGCATGCCATACCGCTGCACACGCTGTGAGAACGAAATCGACGACTTCCGTCTCCTCTGCCCCTGGTGCGGCGCATGGATGACGGTCAGGGAGTCCCGGGAGGAGAGCCAGGGGGGCTCTCCGCCCCTCCCGCTTCCGGATGTTGTAGCATCCTCTGTCTCACGCATACAAACACACGTGGATGCGTTTGATGCGCTCCTGGGAGGAGGGTTTGTAGCGGGAAGTTCGCTCCTGCTGACCGGCCCTCCGGGTGCGGGAAAATCGACACTCCTGCTCCAGCTCCTGGAATCCTCCGCACAGAGATCGCTGTACGTCAGCGGTGAAGAGTCTGTACAGCAGCTTAAACTCCGGGCGGACAGGCTCCATATCAATTCGAGGGCGATCGCGGTCATGTTCGAGACCAACGCGAACATTGTGGTCTCCCACGTGCGGGAGTCTCCGCCGGGACTCCTCGTGATCGACTCGATCCAGACCGTGTATACCGACCTGTCCGATTCCCTCCCCGGGACCACCGCCCAGATCCGCAAGTGCACCTACCTGCTCCGCAGGCTCGCGCAGGAGAAGGAAATGGTCCTCCTCATCGTCGGTCAGGTCACGAAAGGGATGCAGGCGGCCGGCCCGAAGATGCTGGAGCACGCGGTGGATTGCGTTCTGTCCATCGGGATGACCGAGGAGAGCCCGGCCGTAAGGACTCTTTCGGTCGTGAAAAACCGGTTCGGGCCTGCGGGTTGTTTCCTCTCACTTCCGCTCACCGCGGGTGGTTTTGTTCTCCGGCACGGGTGAGCCATGGAGAACCGGTCAGGCACCGGAGACATACGCCGGGACAAGGTGTTTTTCGGGAGAGAGGATGAGTTGCGCCGGGTTCTGAAGAACCTGAACGAAGGGCGGCACACACTCCTCGTGGGGCAGTTCGGAATAGGAAAGTCGAGCCTCATGAACGAGGCGAGACTTCTGCTGACAGGCGCGAAATACCGCGTGGAGTTTCCCCTTGGCGGATTCCTCGTCCGGAGGGATTGTGTGCTCACGCTGAGTTCGCCCGTGCCTCTGGGGGATTGTCTGAGGGAAATGGCGGGCGGGCTCTATCGGAACAAAGACCTGAAAATGGAATCCGCCGGCGAACGGGATGACTGGGGAGGGGTGAGACATCGATTCACCCGCCTGGGGGTGCAGGGGATGCAATCCGAGATCCTGAAGAACATTGTCCGGAGCAGAAAGAAGTACCATGTATTCGTGGCCAATCTTGACAGTATCTCCCTGTCCTGCCTCCCGTTCTTCCAGTCCCTCCTCCAGATCACCGTTATGTGCGGCGCAGCTGCGGCGACGAAGGACGTGGAGGCGTTCCGTTGCTTCTGGGCGTCGTTTGAGAGAATTCCCATGGAGCGTCTTCCGGATCCGGTTGCTCTCCGGCTCATCACCTATCTCATGGAGCATTACCCGCTGAACGTCGTAGACCCGGTGATGTGCAGAAAGGAGATCCTCTCGAGTGCCGACGGCAATCCGTTTCACATCAAAAACCTTTTGCACATGGCCGTCACGCAGAAGGCGCTCGGGCGCAGGGAGATCCGCGACTTCCGCGCCGTGGAGGAGGGGACATTTTTCAACATGGGTCCCCTGTACATGATCGGCGCCGGAATACTGACCGCGGTGAAGTTCTTCTCCGTCGGAGCTGAGAAACGGGAGCACTACATCTACTATTCCGCCATCGGGTTCATGCTTTTCCTCATGTTCCGCGTCTTCCGCAGCTTCTTCGTCTTCCGTCCCCAGCGCAGGAGATGACATCGCTTCTCATCGCGAGCCGCTGTCATTGCGAGTCTTGCGAGCGAAGCGCGCTCTTTGCGTCCCGCCGCAGGCGGGGCAATCTACCGCTCGTTTCATTGCGTCTGTTGCCAATGGCGCGCGTAGTGTGAAGGTGAACCGTGGACATCAATCCATTCTGAGGAGTTCCCCGGACGCCGGATCCGGGCTGTAAAACCGGTTTGTGAATCGCCCGGTTTTTATCTACTTTCAGAATCATATCGTACCGGGGGGACCGGGGTCGCCGATCCCCATGCACTGCGACACCTGCAATGAAGGGTTTAATGCGATGGAACGACGCACTCTCGGGAATTCAGGGCTGGAGATCGCGCCCCTGATATTCGGCGGTAACGTCTTCGGGTGGACTGTTGATGAGCCCGGGGCATTCGGTCTGCTGGACGCGTTCCTGGCGTCAGGGTTCAACTGCGTCGACACTGCGGACTCGTATTCCACGTGGGTCCCCGGGAACAGGGGGGGCGAATCGGAGACGATCATCGGGAAGTGGATGAAGCTCAGGGGAAACAGGGCGAGCGTGGTGATCGCGACGAAGGTGGGGAGCGAAATTGACCGGGAGAAGAAAGGGCTTTCGAAATCATACATACTCCGGGCGGCGGAAGACTCTCTCCGGCGCCTGCAAACGGACTACATCGATCTCTATCAGACCCACCATGACGATCCGGAAACGCCCGTGGAGGAGACTCTGGAGGCATACGCTCTCCTGGTGCAGCAGGGAAAGGTCAGGGCGATCGGGGCATCAAACCTGATTGCTGAACGGCTTACTGCATCACTTGAGGCGAGTGACCGGAAAGGGTATCCGCGGTACCAGACAATGCAGCCCCATTACAATCTCTTCGAACGGGCGGGGTATGAGAAAGACCTGGAGCCTCTTTGCCTCGCTCAGAAACTCGCTGTGATTCCGTACTACCCCCTCGCGTCCGGGTTTCTCACAGGGAAGTACCGTTCCGAAAATGATCTCTCGAAAAGCGTTCGCGGGACCGGTGTCAGAAAGTGTTTCAATCAGCGCGGGTTTCGCATCCTCGCCGCTCTCGACGCGGTCGCCTTGCGGCTCAGATCCACGCCAGCCGCGGTCGCACTTGCCTGGCTCCTTGCCCGGCCGGGGATCACCGCTCCTATCGTCAGCGCCACAAGCCTCCGGCAATGGGAGGAGCTTGCGGCGGCTCCCGGGATCCGGCTGGATAGCTCATCCATAGAGCTGCTCAACCGTGCCGGCAACTGAGGCACGCGGATGAAAGCCATGCAGCTGCAACAAATCTCCAGTCTCGCGGAAACCACAACTCCCCTCGTTCCCGTTGAAATCCCCTCCCCCCGTCCGGCCGGCGGGGAGGTCCTGATCGGTATCTCCGTCTGTGGCGTTTGCCACACCGACATAGACGAGATCGAGGGGAGAGCCACTCCGCCTCGGCTCCCTGTCGTGCCGGGGCATCAGGTCGTGGGGCGGGTCGAAGAGGCCGGCCCCGGCGTGAGTGCCGTCCGGGTCGGCGACAGGGTCGGCGTTGCCTGGATCTACTCGGCGTGCGGAAAATGCCGCTTCTGCCGGGAAGGATATGAAAACCTCTGTCCCGAATTCCGGGGGACCGGGAGGGATGCCGACGGCGGGTACGCCGGTTACATGGTGGCACGGGAGGATTACGTCCACAGGATTCCGGAGCGGATATCTGACGTGAAGGCCGCGCCGCTGATGTGTGCCGGTGCGATCGGATACAGGTCGCTGCGGCTTTCGGGAATCAAAGACGGGGAGACGCTGGGCCTGACGGGATTCGGTGCTTCGGCGCATCTTGTTCTCAAGATGGTGAATCATCTCTATCCCCGGACCCGGGTCTTCGTTTTCGCCCGGGGGGAAGGGGAGAAGGCTTTTGCCCGGGATCTGGGGGCGGTCTGGACAGGTGACACGAGCGATCCCCCTCCCGAAAAGCTCCGCGCGATCATCGATACGACCCCTGCCTGGAAACCTGTGCTGGAAGCGTTGCGGGACCTCGAGCCGGGAGGGCGGCTCGTTGTCAATGCCATCCGGAAGGAGGATTCGGACAAAAGCAGCCTCCTCGGCCTGGACTACCCTTCGCATCTCTGGATGGAGAAGGAGATCAGGAGCGTGGCGAACGTGACCCGCCGGGACGTGCGGGAATTCCTGGACCTTGCCGCCGCGATCTCCCTCACGCCGGAGACCGAGGAGTTCCCCCTCCTGGAGGCAAACAGGGCGCTCCTCGAGCTCAAGAACCGGAAGATAAAGGGGGCGAAGGTCTTGAGAATTTCCTGACGATCGGATATATTGAATTGTCGTACCCGTTCATGCGCATAGGCCCTCCACTGTCAGGGGGGCCTTTTTTATTGTCCGCAAATCGAAGTGGGGAGCCGCGGTCATGACAATTACAGAGCTTTCGATCAAGCGTCCCACGCTCGTCGTCGTCGTTTTCACCGTGCTCGGGGTCCTGGGGATATTCAGCTACACGCAGCTGAAGTATGAGCTGCTCCCGAAGATCACGCCGCCGTACGTCACGATCACGACAATTTATCCCGGCGCATCGCCGGCCGAAGTCGAGACGAGCGTCACAAAGATCATTGAAGACGCGGTTTCCGGCATCGACAGGGTTGCCAATGTGTACGCCACCTCGTCGGAGGGGGTCTCGATTGTATCGCTCGAGTTCACAATGAGTGCCGATGTGAGCGTGTCCCTGCAGGACGCCCAGCGGAAAGTGAGCGAGGTGGGCTCGAAGCTTCCTTCGGGGGCCAAAAGCCCGACGCTCTCGAAGTTCGCGCTCGACGAGCTTCCCGTCCTCCGCATCGGAGCGACGGCGAACATCCCCTCCCGCCGGTTTTTCAAGATGCTGGACGACCAGGTCAGGCCCCGGCTGGCCAAGCTCGAGGGGGTCGGCCAGATCACGCTCGTCGGAGGAGACGAGCGCGAGATCAAGGTGAACATCGACCCGGAGAAGCTCCGGTCATGCGGCCTTTCTCTCCTGCAGGTCGATCAGACGATCAGGTCGTCGAACCTCGACTTCCCGACAGGGAAGGTCGAGCAGGGAGGGGTCCAGTTCATCGTCCGACTTGCGGGCAAGTACCGGTCCACGGATGAGCTCAGGCGCCTCGTGGTCGGCCAGACACGCCAGGGGGGGAACATCAGGATCGAGGACATCGCCGAGGTCGAGGACGGGCGGAAAGACTACTCCCAGTTGAGCCGCATCAACGGGAAGAGCTCGGTCGGCATCATCGTGCAGAAACAGGGGGATGCGAATGCGGTCGAAGTGAGCAGCGTGGTCCGGGGCGAGATGCATCAGCTCGAAAAGGAAAACGCGGGCATCGGCCTGGCATTCGAAGTGGCCCAGGACGGCTCCACGTTCACCGTGGAAGCCGCGGACGCGGTGAAGCACGACCTGGTCCTTGCGATCATCTTTGTCGCGATCGTGATGCTGGCGTTTCTCCACAGCATCCGGAATTCCGTGATCGTGATGATCGCCATTCCCTCTTCGCTCGTCTCCACGTTCATCATGATCCTGGCGTTCGGGTTCTCGCTCAATCTGATGACGCTCCTCGGCCTCTCCCTTGTGATAGGGATACTTGTCGATGACTCGATCGTCGTGCTGGAGAACATCCACCGCCATCTGGAGATGGGCGAAGACCAGCGGACGGCGGCCCTCCGGGGCCGGAACGAGATCGGGTTCGCCGCCCTTTCGATCACGATGGTGGATGTGGTGGTGTTCGTCCCCCTCGCGCTCGTGTCCGGGTTGATCGGAAACATCATGAGAGAGTTTGCGCTCGTGGTCGTGTCCTCTACTCTGATGAGCCTCTTCGTCTCGTTTACGATTACGCCGTTGCTTGCCTCGCGGTTTTCGAAGATTGAGCGGCTGACCGCAGGTTCGATGCTCGGGAAATTCTCCCTGTGGTTCGAAAATCAATTCCGCGGGCTCACCGCCGGCTATCTGAAAACTCTGGAGTGGAGCCTCCTGCATCGCGGCCGGACATCCCTGATGGCGGTGGGACTGCTCCTCGCGTCCCTCCTCCTCCCGGTGTTCGGGTTCATCGGCACGGAGTTCATGCCTCCGTCCGATCGGGGGGAGTTTACGGTGACGATGGAGCTTCCCTCCGGATCCTCGCTGGAGAACACGAACTATGTGACGCTGGATGCGGAGAAGATGGTCTTCTCGTTGCCGGAGGTGGACAGGGTGTTCACCAACGTCGGAGTCTCGACCGAGGGATTCGTGGGACAGTCGTCCAACTATCTGACCGAGCTTAACGTCACGCTCGTTCCCCGGGGAGACCGGAAACGGTCGACCGACGAGATAAGCGAGATAATCAAGAAGAAGATACAGCAGATCCCCGGCGTCCGGGTCAGGACCAGTCCCATCGGGATCTTCGGCACGGCCAACCAGTCTCCGATCGCGCTCCTTGTCAGTGCGCCTGATTACGAGCGCGCCCTCGGCGCGGCCGAGGGGCTCGCCGAAGTCGTCAGGAGAATTCCGGGGACATCGGACGTGAGGCTCTCCTCGGAGGCTGGAAAACCCGAGATGCAGATCGAGATCGACAGGGAAAAGATGGCGGCCCTCGGGTTGACGCTCGGCGAGGTCGGGGAAGCCCTTCGCATTGCGTTCAACGGTGATGACGAGTCGAAGTACCGCGAGGGGACAGACCAGTACCCGATCCGTGTCGTTCTCGACAGGTTCGACCGGTCCAGGACCGCGGATATCGTTTCGCTCACGTTCGCCAACCGCCGGGGCCAGCTCGTGCAGCTGAAGCAGTTCGCCTCCGTGGGACTCGGGACCGGCCCCACGAAGCTGCAGCGCCAGAACAGGAACTATTCCGTGACGGTGTATTCCCAGGCAGTGGCGCGTCCCGCAGGGAGCATCGTCGCGGATATCAAATCGGCGATCGCGAAGACCCCCCTTCCACAGGGAGTGGGCATCTCGTACCTGGGGGATGAGAAGAACCGCTCCGAGTCGTTTGCGAGTCTGCTGCTCGCCCTGGCCGCGGCGATCCTCTTTGTGTACATGATCATGGTCGCGCTGTACGATTCGTTCGTGTACCCGTTCGTCGTCCTCTTCTCGATCCCGGTCGCGATCATCGGCGCGTTCCTGGCTCTGGCGCTCACGATGAAGGCGCTGAACATCTTTACGATGCTGGGGATCATCATGCTTGTCGGGCTTGTGGGGAAGAACGCGATACTGCTCGTGGACAGGACGAATCAGATGCGGCGGGAGAAAAGTCTGTCCGTACACGATGCCCTCGTCGAGGCTGCGCAGACCAGGCTCCGGCCGATCATTATGACAACGGCCTCCATGGTGGTGGGCATGTCCCCGATTGCGTTCAGCCTCAGCGCGGGATCAGAATTCAAGAGCGGCCTCGCCTGGGCGCTCATCGGGGGGCTCGTGAGCTCGCTCCTGCTGACGCTCGTGCTCGTGCCGGTCGTCTATTCAACGGTCGACCAGTGGCGCGTTGCTCTCACGAACCTGCGATTCCATGCCGTCGTGGGGAAAACAAGCAAAATCATGCCGGGAAAAGGCGCCGTGGTACCGTTTTCCGGTCCCGCCTTCCATAATCCCTCTCATTAGCGGAATCCCCGGCCATGAGGGCGTGGTACCGTCGCTTCTTTGTTGCCACATCCCTGTTTTAAGCGCTGTACCGCCCGGGATGATATACGTCACCGCCCATGCGCGGGATTCTCCGCATATTGGCTCAGAACATCTCACAGCGTTTCGCGGAACGTCCACCACATCACCTGTCACTTCCGGTCCTCAATTGACGACAGGCTACAATCTGGCCCCCGACCTCAGAACCTGGATCGAGGCCGCGGTCGGGAACTCACTGACGCTGCAGCAGCTCAACGGGTTGGTCGAGCTCTGTCATTCCATGGCCGCCGTGGGGCTGCGGAGGAAAATTGCGCCCGTGTTGCTGGATTCCGGCGTTCACGGGACGAACTACCGCGATCTGGCGTACGATTGCATTGCGGAGCTCTTCCAGAGGGGTGAGGACGGCTCGTTGCTGCAGATCAGAGCGTACTTCCAGGGGATCGACCGTGCCGCTGCTTCCGATCAGGAGCTGCTCACGCACCTCCGGCGGATTGTCTTCACGAAAGTCAACCATGGGGTCGTGCGGTTCTACGGCGAGGCCGACCCCGACCTCGGGAAGATCCTGCGCAACATCAAGCTGTCGATCCAGGCACTTCGTAACTTCAGCGTCGTCGAGAGATTCGGCGACACGTTCCTTCTTCCCGCATTCTCGCCTTCTCTGGAGCACCTCCCGCCGTTCAGCCGGGAGGAATTGGAGAGAGCCTTGAGGAAGGACGCCCGTCCTGACGAACACGTCCCCGCGTTACTTGCCCATCTCTCCCGCATCCTTCGAGCTCAGCGGGAATGCTCGAGGCTGGTCTCACTGACAACCGTCGCACTTGCGATTAAATCGATCTATCTCACCCCTGCGACGGTGGAGCCCGCCCATGAGGCCGCCGAAGATCCCTTCACTGTTCCGGAGATCATGACGCTCGTGCAGACCGCCTGCAGGGAGGTGCTCGGCAGGATGGCGGCGGAATACGTCGACAGCGGCAAGGTGGAGCGGGACATGTTCCGGAAATACATCGAAGTGGTGGAAAAGAACGTCGCGCTCCGTTTTACAGGTGAGGAATCCGACGGCCACTCATTGTTTTCGGGCCTCCAGTCGCTTGTCCCTTCCCTCTCGGAGGCGGAATACAGGGCCACGCACAGGGCACGGCTGGAATACCTTTCCCGGCTGGCGTACAAGAGGTCTGTCGAAATCCTGCGGATAAACAGTTGAAGGGGAGAATGAATCCGACGTTTATCCGTTTCGTTTCAGCGTGCCGGTCAATATGTAAGGACATACCAGAGTGACGATGGAACACCCAGGCGAGCACAGCATTGAGCTGTACGTCCTCCGCGCTCCTGACGGAGAGTCAGAGCGGGAGTGGATTGAGTCCCATCTGAAGGAGTGCGCGGGGTGCAGCGCTCTGGTCGATGCCGCTTCCTCCTTTTATGCGGAACTGCAGGTTGATATCCTGACCCTCCCTGCCGGCGTCCCGTCCTCCTCCCTGAGCCTCGCCGTGACCTCCAGGCGCGCCCCGGCTATCTTTGAATCTCCATTCCGCGAGGCACCCCTTTCCCTGGTCCGTTCGGGCGGTCCTGTGCGCAGGTTCGTCCGTGCGCACCCGTTCGTTGCGGGAGGTGGAGGACTGGCGCTCCTTGGCTGTCTCGTGGTCCTGATGCTGACATTCGACCTGATGCCCGCGAGGGATCCCAGACTCAGCTCTGTCATAGAGAATCGGAATTCGAGCACACTCGATGCGTATAATAGGCAGGGTGTGAAACTCTGGTCGCATCCTGTTCCGCGGCTCAACGAATTCATGCAAATTGAGGAGGGAACCGGGCGGACGCTTGTGCAGGTTGCCGACCTGAACGGAGACGGCATGAACGAGGTGATTACGTCGCTGCCGCTGTCCGGGGGCGACGTGGAGGAGGACGGCGAGGTGCTTCACGTCCTCAACTATGACAATACCGAGCTTCTGAAGATCAAGCCCGGCGAGACGGTCATGAGCCGGGGCCGGATGTATCCCGATGAATTCCGCATTGGAGGATTCAGCATCGGCGATTTCTCCGGAACGGGAAAGATGGAGATTGTCGTTCTCATGAATCACCTCCATTCTCCCTCGATCGTATCCCGCTATGACGCCGGTGGCAACCGGCTGGGCACCTACCGGCACTTCGGACAGTTGACACTGATGGGGACGAAGCCGATTGCAAACGGAGCCAGGAGGGAACTTGTTCTGTATGGGGGGAGTGACAGGGAAGAAGGGGACTACGCGGCGGTAATCCTGGGCCTCGATCCTTCTCTTATTACCGGTGACGGGGAGTCGTCATTTTCCGGCGGGTTTGGCCTCCCTCATTCGGCGGCCGAACGGTACTATGCCCTTGTACCTCCGACTGAAGTGGCGAAAGCGTTCCGGTCACACGTCCAGTTCAGCGGTGCGAAGGCGGTGTCCCTCCAGCATGAACCGGGATTTCGCATCGCGGCAAAGGCATGGCCCGACTCGGTTTCCATCTATTATGAATACATCTTCAGGGCGGACTTCAGCATCGTGGAAGTCAAGTCGTCCAATGAGACGAAGGTGTTATTCGACAGGCTGGCGGCGAAGGGTATTGTGAGCGGGGGTTTCTTTGACGATTATATGAAAGTCGTTGCAGCAGAAGTCAGATACTGGGATGGTCATCGCTGGCAGTCCAGGCCCACGCCCGTTCCCAACTGAGCCCCCCTCCTGAAA
>Ga0182011_10004996_pt1 | contig 10512 bp, 9 predicted proteins | sample 711E1DmetaG_FD_120481 | JGI IMG/M metagenome (GOLD analysis project Ga0182011, IMG submission 120481) | Permafrost microbial communities from Stordalen Mire, Sweden - 711E1D metaG | ecosystem: Environmental > Terrestrial > Soil > Wetlands > Permafrost | place: Sweden: Stordalen | collected...
CGCTGGCTGTTATGTACCACCGAATCGATATGGCCATCCTTCAAGTGGATGACCCGCTGGGTGTATTGTGCCACCACCGGGTCGTGCGTCACGATGACAATGGTGGCGCCCTGGTCATGCAGCTTCAACAACAACTTCATGATCTCTTCCCCGGAATGGCTGTCCAGGTTGCCGGTGGGTTCGTCGGCGATGATCATGACAGGATCGGTGATCAGGGCGCGCGCGATGGCCACGCGCTGCTGCTGCCCGCCGGATAGTTCCTGCGGCTGGTGGTCCATGCGGTCCCCCAGGCCAACCCGCTCGAGCATGTCTTTGGCGAGCTGTTCCCATTCTTCCCGGGAATGCTTGTGGCTGCGGTCATACACCAGCGGCAGGATCACGTTGCGCAATGCGCTGGTGCGGGCCAGCAGGTTGTACGACTGGAAGATATAACCGATCTTGGTATTGCGAATGTTGGCCAGGTCGACCTTGTTCAGGCCGCTGACATCCTGCCCATCCAGGCAGTATTCGCCCGAGGTGGGGGTGGAGAGGCAGCCCAGGATGTTCATCAGGGTGCTCTTGCCGGAACCGGACGGTCCCATGATGGCGACCAGTTCAGCGGTCTGGACCTCCAGGCTGACATGGTCCAGCGCCACCACACTGGCATCCCCCATGCCATAGGTCTTGGTCAGATCCGTGGTTGAGATGACGGTACGGGTTGCGTTCATGGCGTTGCGACTGCCCGGGTATTGTTCTGGGTGGCCTGGAGACCGGTGCTGACCACATCCCCGGCCTTGAGACCGGTCTTGATCTGGGCAAAGGTGCCGTCATTCAGACCGACTGTCACGATTTTGAGGGTGGGTGTGCCATTCACCATCACGAAGACAGCATAATTATTGGGGGACAACTCGTGCAGCGCCTGCACCGGCACCAGGATGACATTGTTCGCCTGGGCCGCAATCACATCCACCGAAGCGGTCACGCCCAGGGGCAGCGTCAATGCTGGAACGCCGGCGGCCTGCGTTGTATCCAGAATAACGTCTCCTTGCACAACCGAGCTGCCCGAGATGGTGACCAGTTGCGGGGAGATTTGGGTCACTTTGCCGGTATAGGTGATATTGGGCAGGGCATCGAAGACGACATTGGCGGCGTAACCGACTTTGATATTGCTGTAGTCGAGCGAACTCATATAGATGGTCAGCTCGGACTGGCTGAGGTCGGCGATCGTGACAAATGTGCTGCCGGCGTTAATGGTATCCCCGACCGCGTTGCTAACGGTCAGGACGGTCCCGGAAATGGGCGCATACAGGTTGGTGTATGTCAGGTTGTTCTGGGCGTTCTGCAGGTTAAGCTTGGCCTGGTTGAGAGCGTTCAGGCCGGTGCCGGTGGCATTGGGTGGGACGGTCCCGCCGGTCAGGGCGGTCAATAAGTTCTGCGCTTCCGTCACCTGCGCGGTGTCCAGTGCCAAAGTCGCCTTGTCTGAAGCAAGCGTTAATACGCTGGCTTTCGCTGAGGTGGCCTTGTAATTGAACAGGGCGGTGTTGTAGGCTTGCTGTGCGGCATAAAGGTCCCGGAATGCCTGGGCGGCAATTGGTTCGGTCAAAGGTGCCAAAGACATCTTCTGATAGTTTCTCTGGTTTTCGGTTAACGTGGTCTGTGCCTGGTCCAGGGCGGCCTGGGCATTATTGATGGCCGAATAATTGGAACCTGCCACCATATCGCCATTAAGAACAGCCTGGGCATTGGCCAGTTTTAATTGGGCCGTGACAATGGCCTGCTGCGCATTCGCAATGGCCGAAGGGGAGGTCAATTGATTCAGGGCCTGCTGCGCCTGGGCCAATGCCACCTGTTGGTTCGAGTTGTTCAGTTGCGCGATCAGATCGCCGGATTTGACATGGCTGCCCACTTGGACATTCTGCACGGTCAGGGTGCCGCTGGTCTTGAACCCCAGGCTGCTTTCAACAGCAGCTGTCAGTGTGCCGGTACCGCTGGCGCGTAGGACTATGTTGCCTGTCTGGGCAGTGGCAGTCTGCAGGGTGGACTGTTGTACGCTGGCCGCGGCTGCTGCGCTATTTTGCTGCGCCTTGATATAGGCATACACTCCACCCGCGATGGCCACCAGCACAACCACCAGTACGATCCAGAAGATTGGCTTGGGTAATCCGGCGATTTTGGTACGGGCCGAATCTTTATTCTCGGCAGCATTATTTTGCATTGGCACACCTCACACATAAAAGGAATATTTCTATAGCCTGAAGTATAGTTAACTACTGTTAAGTAAGGGTTAGAAAATTGTGTAGACAGTATGTAAGTCAATTTGCAAAGAAGCAGGATTTGCTTATCCGGCTTTACCTAAAAAGGAGGGCGGGTTGGTCTTTCCCGCAAGTTGAGGTAAGCGACTTTTTGATATCCGCTTGCATGAAAAACAATAGCGTCTGGTTAGCCATTCGATAGGCAAAGAAACCCCAGGAATGCGATAATGGGAGCGAAATACAATCCAAGAGAACAGGAGTTTAACATGTCTGAAATTATCGATAAAATCTTTATGATCTCACCTCCGGCGCGGCTTGATATAAGCAATATCCGTGGATCGGTGGAAATCCATCCTGGCCAGGCGGATGTTATCAGCATTCATATTACCAAGGATACGAGTTCCGGTGACCCCAGCCGCACCGCGATCGAACTTACCCAGGCAACGGATGGTACCGTCAAGGCTGCCACACATTTTCCGGAAGGCGCATGGAGCTGGCTGTTCGGTTCCTTCCCCTGCCGCGTTGATTATGTGGTCGAGGCCCCGCGTAAATGTTCCATAAAGATCAACGGAGTCAGCAGCGACGCAGTCGCCGGAGGGTTCGAAGGTGAATTCTCCTTCCATACAGTCAGCGGTGAGATGACTTTGCACAACCTGACCGGTCCCGTGAAAATTAATACCGTCAGCGGAAAAGTGGAACTGGCAGAACTGAACGGCAACCTGCAACTGACGACCGTCAGCGGCAAGGTTTCGGGCAGGCGCATCCAGGGGCCCGTGCAACTGAATACGGTTTCCGGACAGGTTGCCATGGATGAATCAAGCCTGAGTTCTGTCGATGCCACCACGGTCATCGGCAGGATGGAATACCAGACGGCGTTTGGCGCAGGGCCGTACCACTTCCACTCCGTTTCTGGGGATATAGAACTGCTGGTGCCGTCTGAAACGTGCTGTTCAGCCGAACTGCATGCCATCAGCGGAAAGCTCTACACGCAGTTGCCGGCAACTTCGATTTCCCGGCAAAACGGCAGCCAGACCGCTGAAATCCGGGGCGGCGGGGTCAAGGTGAGGTTGCAAAGCGTTTCAGGAAACCTGTCGCTGGTTGCCTGAGTGTGCCCGAAACCTGATTTCTCGAATTCGCACTGGTCAGCCTTCTCGTCCTTTGAAATCCCGGCCAGGCGACATTCCTCCAAACGAGATGGTAGCTGGGATTGGGAACTGCGACAAATAAAAATTGACCCTGGATGGCTGCATCCTCCAGGGTCAATTTCTTGTTATGCAAGTTATCACGCGTTCAGGTTTCTCAAAAGCAGCGGTCCCAGCTTATCAATGATCCAGCCAAACGACAGCTCCAACCAGGGCACGACTCGTAAATAACCCGGCACATACATGATCCGGCGCGGGCGGCGGACCAGGCTCCAGACGCGCTCGGCTACTTTATCCGAAGTTACCCCGATCTTTTCAGTGGGTACATGCCCGCCATTTTCCAAAGCCAGGGCGGCGGCCCCAAATTCTGTCTTCACCGGCCCGGCTCGCACCACGCTGATGTGAACATGCGTTCCGGTCAATTCACGGTGGAGCGCCGTGGTGAAACCATCCAGAAAGGATTTGGTGGCCCCGTAAAGCGCAACGCCCTGGCTGGGCAGGCTGCCAGAGATTGAACCGATGTTGATGATATGACCGGTATCGCGCTGGCGCATCCTTGCCAGAAATGCCAGGCTCAATTGGACGACTGCTTCCACGTTGACCTGTAGCATTTCCCGGGCAGTTTTCCACGACATCTCGTCACCATAGCCATACCATCCCAGCCCGGCATTGTTGACCAGCACGTCTGCATTGGCAGCTTGCCCGCAGAGACGCTCCCGGTCAGCCTCGCGCCGCAGGTCGGCGGTCAGGATGCGGGCGCTCCCGCCTGCCGCGCGGATCTCCTCGGCCAGGCTTTCCAGCCTGTCGCGGCGGCGCGCCACCAGCACCACCCGCAACCCCTCTGCAGCCAGCTTCCGCGCAACGGCTGCCCCTATCCCCGAAGAGGCCCCGGTAATTACTGCAAGTTTATCCTTCCACTGGTTTATCATGGTTCAAACAGAAATTCTTCTTTTTGCAAACCCGTTTTTTGACCGGCCACGCAGATCCATCCCAGCAACAAAAAATGAACGAGGCTGACCAGCACAACCAGCCACAGAATGGTATCAAAACCACCTGCGATTGTAAATAAGATATCTGAGAGGTGAAATAGGACCACCACGGCAAAAACCGGCAAATCATCCTTCAAGGTGATTGGAGATTTCATCCTGCTCCGCCAGAAAACTGCCAGCAAAACCGTCGGGAAGATCAAATGGAAGGCCAGCATGACCCATTCGGCGTTGCTCCCTTTTGTAAAGAATGGCCCCAACCACAGCAGGAATTGCGAAAGTGGGCTGATCATGGTCAGCAAAGCCAGCAAAGTTGCCAGGAATGGATAAATGTATCCGACAACCGGTTTGTACCCGGAGCGTCTGAACCACCATCTGCCCATCAGGTAAAATGCAGACGCATACAGCATGATCAGCATCCAGCCCGAGAAATTGTAGACCGGTACATTGTAAATATTTGCCACTCGCGCAGGCAGCAACCATGTCCAGCGGCCGCTGGTAAGCCCATTTACCGTATAGACCTGTCTTCCCGTCAGAGGGTCCAGGGAAAAATCCTGCAACATTCCAAACAATCCTACGAAGAAGGGTTTACACCAGGCGGGTATCTCGATTTTTTCCAATAACCAGAGGCCGGTGATCAGGACATCCACTTCGAGAAGAGGAACGGAGAGCGGCACATCGCCTAGCATGAGTAACGAGCGGCCGTAGACATACCAGCCCTGGACTACTGCAAAATTCTCGTAGATGGCGGCATACAGGAATACAAATCCGAAGCATTCCAGTACGGCCACGACCGGGTGTTGGCTCTTTCGAACAATAAAAATCCCAACCAGCAATGTAACCAAGATGGTCAGGATGTCTCCCAGGAGCCAGGGAACCGGCATGGGGTGTTGGAACAAATATCGCACGGGTAGCCTCCGTGTAAATGGATTTACACGGGCGCTTTCACGCGCCGGTTTTCCAGGAACCAGCGCACGCTGTCCGCAATCGACTCGTACACCGGGCGGGGCTTGTACCCTAATTCCGCCAGCGCCTTTTTGCAACTGATGTTGGCATTACTTTGCAGCACTTGCAGGGAATAGGATGTAAAACGTGGCTTGGCTTGCGTTCGCTGGTAGTACCAGGGCGTGTACCGGGCGGCTACCTCGGCCAGCGAAAAGGGTATCTTGATGCTGGCAAAAGCCTTGCCGGTCACTTCGCGCACGGTATCCAGCATATACCGCACCGAGAGTTTGTGGCCGCTTAGAATGTAACTTTCCCCGCACCGGCCGCGTTCCCGGGCGGCGATCATTCCATCCGCCACATCTCGCACATCCACAAAATCATAGGCTCCTTCTACGTAGAGCATCGTACGTGCTTCGCTGGCGCTGCGAATGACTTCACCCATCTCCGAGCCGCGGAAATCGTACGGACCGATGACGCCGGTTGGGCAGACGATGACTGCATCCAGACCGCTGGCGACGGCATTTTGGACTGCCAGGCTTGCCGCGGCTTTCGAACGGTCATATTCGCCGTAAGGATTATCCGGGTCGAACCCCAGGCTTTCATCCATGGTCACGCCATGCGGAGCGTGCGCAATCGCATGGATGGAACTGGTATAGATCAGCCGCCGGATATTGGCATGCCGGGCGGCTTCGAGCACGTTGCGGGTCCCTTCCACATTGACCCGCCAGACGAACGGATTCTTTCCTGGCATTATGGAAATGATGCCTGCCAGGTGATAAACGGTATCCACATCGCGCATGGCGGGTTCGAGCGAGGCGGTATCGAGTACATCCCCCACCACCTTTTCAACTTCCAGATTATTAAGCGGCGTGGTGTCTTCATCGCGCCAGATCAGGGCTCGAACTTTTTCACCCCGGTCGAGCAGTTTGCGAATGAGCACGTTGCCAATATGTCCGGTTGCACCGGTGACAAGAATCATCTTAATCTCCTGATATTATTTTGCCAATCCATTCATCAATATTTGCATGCTCTCCCGGGCAGTCTTTTCCCAATCCGCGCCATGCGGATCGAGCACGCCTTGCAAAACCAGCCCCACTGCCATTGACACAATCACCTGAGCGGCTACCTGGGAATCCACCCGTTTGATCGATCCTTCCTTCATTCCATCATTGATTAGTTTCAAAAAGTATTCCTGGTAATGGCGATAAGGAGCAATGATTGCCTTCCAGACGGTTTCGTCACGGCTGGCTTGCAGCCAGAATTCCAGGAACATCGGCAGGCGGTTCTCGGCAGCTGCGAAAACACCCGGCAGAAGATTGGTCATCGTGATCAATGTGTCCGGGACGGTTTCCTTGCGGACAGCCTGCATGCCCATCTCAATCATCGCCAACCAACCCTGCATCAATGCCAGGAAGACAGCCTGTTTGGTGGGAAAGTGATGATAGAAGGCGCCCTTGCTAACCCCGGCCTCGGCGCAAATTTCATCCACACTGGCAGCATCGTATCCGGCGACGGCAAATCTTTTAACAGCAGCGTCCAGGATGCGACCACGTGTTTCTTCAGCGCGATGTTGGGTCATGCAATGCTCCTCTATCATAAACATACCGACTGGTCGGTATGTTTATGATAATTTGTCGGCGACTACCTGTCAAGATGTGAAGGATGAGAAAAAGCTTACAGTTTTCTAATTTATGAATCTCAATCAGATTCAATTTAGTTCTAAACAAAATCTGAACATCCATTTGATATTCTACTAACGAAATCAAATCTATTCGAGGTGAAACATGAGTTCAAGCGCTGTTACACAAGAAAAATCACGAACCAATCCATCCGTATTCTCCCGGACGCCCAAATGGGTGCGCTGGGTATCTCTGGTTGTGGCAGTCGCCCTGATTGGCGGCGGTGCTTTTACCTATGTCAAAGCACAGCAAACCAAAGCCACCGCATCCACAGCCTCAACCTTGCAGACGGCTACCGCCCGCACAGGCAACCTGATCCTGGAAGCCAGTGGATCGGGTTATCTCGTGGCATCCTCCGAGGCGAACGTTGCATTTGAAATTGACGGGAAAGTGGCAGAAGTGGATGTAAAGTTGGGCGATAAAGTGACAAAAGGCCAATTACTGGCCAAGTTGGATGATTCCAACCTGCAAGATAAACTGGATACAGCCACCTTGGCTTTGAAAGAGCTAACCTCCCCGGAAGCGATTGCGAATGCGGAACTGGCGATCACGACGGCTGAGGCAAATGTAATCACTGCACAAACAGCCGTGAACAACCAGCAGTATTGGCAGAACACGGCCCTGACCCAAAATTACTACGCCAGTTATGTCATTGCCAAGGACAATCTGGACAAGGCCCAAAAAGCCAACGATAATGCGAAAGTGGGGGAATATATTAACAATGCGAATGAAGCAAATGCCTACCAGGCTCTCTACAACGCCCAGCAAGCCTACAATACTGCCAAGTATTATTACAGCCTTTATTCCCAGGCGCCGTCCCAACGACAAGTCGATGCCGCCACGGCGACTCTGGATCTGGACAATGCCGAGGTAACGAACGCCAAGAACTATTATGCGGCACTGACGGGCGGGACGGTACCCACGGATGCAACCGGTGCGAACCTGAAGGCTTTACGACAGGCCCAGCTTGATGTAAAAACCGCTCAGACAAATCTGGACTCTGCTACGCTGTATGCGTCCATGGCCGGTACTGTGATGACTCTCACCGTCACGGACGGTGAAGCCATTTCATCTAATACAACCATCATGACGATCGACGACCTGAACCAGGCCACCATCCAATTCTACCTGGATCCGAGTGACTGGACCAACGCAAAGGTCGGGTACGAAGCCTCCGTTTCCTTTGATGCTCTCACGGGGCAGACATTCACCGGCAAAGTGACCGAGATCATGCCCGGGCTTGTCACCGTCTCAGGTTCGTCCATGGTGGAAGGGGAGGCCGTGCTCGATAAATCCGTGGACGAGGTTGGGCTGCCGATCGGGGTGTCGGCTTCCATCGATGTGATCTCCGGGCAGGCTACCAACGCCGTCCTGGTGCCGGTGGAGGCGCTTCACAAACTATCCGATGGCTCGTTTACCGTCTTTGTGATGGACCACGGCAAGCCGGTGCTGCGGGACGTGAAAGTGGGGCTGCAGGATGACACCTATGCCGAGATTAAATCCGGCTTGAAAGCCGGGGAAGTGGTCACGACCGGCGTAGTGGAGACAAAATAATGAACACTAATCACACCATCATTGCGACTACGGATCTTACCAAAATCTACGGCATGGGGGATGCCAGTGTAGTGGCGCTGGATCACGTCAGCCTGGAGGTGGAATCCGGCGAACTGGTCGCCATCATGGGGCCATCCGGTTCCGGCAAGAGCACCCTGATGAATATTCTGGGTTGTCTCTCCACCCCCACCTCCGGACAATATATCCTGGATGGGGAAGATGTCAGCCACCTGGATAAGGTGCAACTGGCTTCCATCCGCAATACCAAACTTGGGTACATCTTTCAGTCTTACAACCTGCTGGCCCGCACCAGCGCCCTGCGTAACGTGATCCTGCCGCTGGTGTATGACCGCAGCCACAAGCACCCGCGCGAAAAGTGGCAGGGACTTGCCAGGGATATGCTCGAGAAGGTCGGTCTGGGAGACCGCATGGACCACCAACCCCAGGAGCTCTCGGGCGGACAGCAACAGCGCGTGGCAATTGCACGCGCCCTGATCACCAATCCCGTCCTGATCATCGCCGATGAACCCACCGGCAACCTGGACAGCCATTCCGGGGAAGAGATCATGAAATTGCTGCATACCCTGCACCTTCAGGGCGCGACCATCGTCATCGTGACGCATGACCCAGTCGTTGCCCAGTACACGGAGCGGGTGATCCATTTGAAAGATGGGCAGGTTGATTTGGTAATCCATAATGAAAAGTATCACCTTAAAGAAAGTGTTGCAGCATGAACATAAATGAAGTATTCCGTATCTCATGGGAAGCAATCCTAAAGAACAAAGTCCGCTCTTTGCTGACCATGCTGGGGATCATCATTGGCGTATCGGCGGTCATCATCATGATCGCCATCAGTTCCGGGACGGAAGCCACCATCAGCGACCAGATCACCAGCCTGGGCACGAACCTGATCTTCGTCTCGACCGCCTTTACCCGCATGGGACCGGGTGTGGACACTAGTGTCCAGTTGGTCTTAAGCGATGCCACTGCCATCGCTGACAATATCTCGGGAGTGACGAGCGTCGTGGTCGAACAGGACGCTTCCGAAACAGTCAAGGCCGGGAGTGTCTCCTTGAGCAGTACTTCGATCACTGGAGCTTCGCCCGACTTCCTGACGGTGCGCGATCTAACGGTCGCCAATGGTCGCTTTTTTACAGCCGAAGATGTCACCAATAAGAAAAAGGTGGTTGTACTGGGATCAACGCTGGCAACAGAGCTTTTTGGGACAGCAGATCCGACCGGTCAGACCATCCTGATCTACAATACCAGGGTGACCGTGATCGGTGTGCTGGCTGAAAAAGGTACGGTGGGCGAAGTCGACTACGATACACGCGCATATATTCCCATCTCGCTGATGCTGCAAAAATTCGCCATATCCCCATTTGCCAAAATAAAGGGTGACATGATCCGCATGGTTTACGTGCAAGTGGATCCAAAGGCCAATATGGACAATGTGATCCTGCAGATCAAGATCCTGCTGGCCAAGCGTCATAACGTTACACTGGCTTCAGACTCCTTCACGATCACCACGCAGCAGGACGTCATCACGACCCAGGAGTCGACCACGTCGGCCTTCCGGTCGCTGCTGGCCTGGGTGGCAGGCGTAAGCCTGATCGTGGGAGGCATCGGGATCATGAACATCATGCTGGTCAGCGTAACCGAGCGGACGCGTGAGATCGGCCTGCGGCAATCCGTCGGGGCAACGCCCAACGATATCCGCGGGCAATTCCTGACCGAGGCATTGTTGATGAGCCTGGTGGGAGGCCTGATCGGCGCGGCGACCGGCGTCGGCGGGGCCTGGGTCTTCGGATTCGCCAGCAGCATGCGTACGGTCATCGTGCCCAGCTCGATCCTGCTGGCCTTCGCCTCGGCGGCTGCGGTGGGTGCCTTCTTCGGCTTCTATCCAGCCAACCAGGCAGCCCAGCTTGACCCGATCGACGCGCTGCGACACGAATGAGCTTCAATATATAAAACG
>Ga0182011_10004999_pt1 | contig 10510 bp, 12 predicted proteins | sample 711E1DmetaG_FD_120481 | JGI IMG/M metagenome (GOLD analysis project Ga0182011, IMG submission 120481) | Permafrost microbial communities from Stordalen Mire, Sweden - 711E1D metaG | ecosystem: Environmental > Terrestrial > Soil > Wetlands > Permafrost | place: Sweden: Stordalen | collected...
GCGCTGGTCGTGTCCCGTGTGCGCTTCGCCTCACTGGCACTGCGCGCGCAAAGGCCAGCGGGCTTGGCGGGCATACTCGCGGCACCGTGTCGGATGCTTTGTGTCGCCGCAGATCCCCGCCCGTGCTTCGGCAGGCTCAGCACATCGCCCGGTATTAATATTTTTTGTATTGTGGAACCCGTCTGCCCCGAAGCGGGGCACCCGATTCTTACAGGGTGAAAAAAATCTGCCGACAATTATTTTAAAGCATTACCCAACAAATAATATTATATTAGCATCATGTTGGGTAACAAGGAAGAGGCGGCACTATGGGCACTATTTTTAATGTCATGAAAGAAGAATATGAGCGGCTCATCGAGGCCGAACATGTTTACCGCAAGAACATAGCGAAAATGCCTAAAGGATCACTGCGCAAAAAACATTTACGGCATAAGGATTATTTATATCTTGCCCGCCGTGACGGTTCCAAGGTGGTCTATGATTATGTGGGCAATGCGCAGTCCGACAAGGCCAAAGAGGTTACTGAGCTGGTTAACAAGAGAAAAAGATTTGAAGTGCTTCTTAAGGAAATCAAGGAAACCCTCAAGGACGTAAAGAAGGTGCTGCGTGGAAAAATTTGATTTGCTTTTGTCGGTTTTGCGCGATTTGCAAAAGGCCGATATTCTAAAACATTTTGTGCTTGTCGGAAGTTGGTGCCAGGAGTTTTACCGCTACTTGTACGGCAATCCCATTGAGATACCGGCGACAAGGACCATGGACGCGGACTTGCTTATACCCAAGCGGCTTTCCGATGATAAACAAGTAAGCATCTCGAAAATCATGGAGAAAAACGATTTCGGCGTTGACATTGAAATGGCTTCCGGACTTTATAAATTTATTCACCCGCAGCTTACGGTCGAGTTTCTGACCGACCCAGGGGCGAAGTCCGGCGAAGATGTTTACAAATTCAAACAGTTCGGCATAACCGCGCAGGAGCTGCGGTATATGGCCATTCCGCTTGAGTACCGCCAGAAAATCACCTATAAAGACCTTACCCTCAATATTCCCGAACCCGAAGCGTTTGCCTTGCATAAGCTCATTGTTTGCGTGCTTCGCAAAAAACCTGAGAAATCGCTTAAAGACTCCGAGACGGCCAAGGGCATGCTTTTATTTTTTACGGGAAAACAGCGCCATACAAAACGCCTTCATGAGATTTACAATAGTTTTCCGAAGGGCTGGAAAGACCGGGTAAACGACGGCCTGAAAAAAAACGGTCTTTCCCTGCCGGAATAACAAGCGGTCGTAGTATATTTTATCAAACGGAAAGTTTAATCCAATCCGCGAGATGAAAGGAATCGTATGGCCGCTAAAAGAAGACCGGAAATAATGAAGAGTATTTTTACCTACAAAGATTTTAGAAAATATCTCCTGGATTTTTATAAACACCAAAAGAGAATTTCACCGAAATTTTCATATAGAAGATATTCAAAGTTGCTCGGGGTTGAAAGCCCTGGTTTTATTGTAAATCTTATTGCAAAAAAACGGAACGTTTCACAGCCGATGGTTTTCAATCTTTGCAGGGCTTTCAAATTGAGCGGCCTTGAGGCTATGTACTTTGAAAATCTGGTGTTTTATAATCAGGCCCAAAGCTCTAAAGCTAAAAAGTTTTATTCGGAAAATTTAGGCATCCTTAAAAAAATATGGAAGCCAGGAAAATCTTAGTCATTTGGCTAAAGCGTATTAATGCCGGGTAAAATAATTACATCAGTTATGATGTAAAACTAATAGGCCTTGCCCCATAACTCAATTTCATTGAATCTGAAATTGTAGCATGGGGCTTAGCCTTAAAATCAATCGACACTATCAAGAATACTCTGAATATGCTGAACGTCGGCCGATCTACCGAAATTGAAAATTACACATGCTTCTCGGCCACCCATTAAAAGCGCGTTTCTTTCGATTGAAAATAAAATGTTTGCACTGGAAAGCAGCTGTCGAACAGTTTCCATTTGTTCCAAAAGAACCGAAAGATGAGCGTTACCAAGTCCATTTACCGTAATGACCATTCTTTCCGAAGAAATTGCATCGTTCATTGTGTTTATCTCCTTTCTATTTAATTGTTAAGATTTTATGCATTTGTTTTATATATGATGGTTTAAGGTATTTACTTATTTTTTTGGGAAATTTACAGTAATCGTATTATTATACAAAAAACAAGAGGGATTCTAAACTTTTATTTTTGGGAGCCCCGCTTCGGGGCGGCGGGTTCCGCTGCACAAAAAACCATCATTGGGGCGGGCCTGGCTATGCGGCGACACAAAGCATCCGACACGGTGCCGCGAGTATGCCCGCCAAGCCCGCAGCCTAAACGCGCGCAGTGCCAGTGCGGCGAAGCACGACACGGGACACGACCAGCAGCTTAGGTCTGCGTGGTGAGGTGCGACTGCCACCGCCATAATACATAATCCATATCAAGCGGAGTCCGGGGGCCTTGTCCCGAATGGAGCGCCTACCTACAGAAACCCGAACCTGCGTGGACACAAGGCCCATCACGGTGAGCCATCATGAAAGCGTAGCGATCTTGGGAAAGCCCTTGAGGGCCGCGACGGGTATGCCCCGTGCTATGCTTACGGGCGGGCGTGGGTGATTTCAAATGTTTCCCTGCGGCGGGAAAAAAGCAATCCGAACACGGCATAAAAACATGGGCAGGTTGAAAACCTGCGGAAAATGTTTTTATGCCGTGTGGTACAAGCGCAGCCCTTAACCCCCCTTTGGAGTTGGCCGCACGACGACTATGACTGCATATACCTGCACATGGTGCAGGCTTTTAAAACGGAGGAAGTGGGCGGCCGTAACCACCATGTTATGCGCAAAAAAAAGGTTGTGGGGGTTTTCGAAAGGGGGAAGGGCGCACCTTAAAGTATTTCCGCTTTTTTCCCCGCCGCATGGGCTACCGCATTTTGTCCTCGTGCCGGGAACCGCATTAGCCGCCATTCATCCGGCACGCGGCCCAACCGAGTTCCCGGCGATCTGGCCGGGCGAGGCGGGCGGTTCAAAGGGTCGAGAGGGCAAAGATGGTCGGTCGTGCAATGTGGTTCGCGGCCTCGTCCGGTCTATCGGCAATAGTGTGCGAGCGGGTAAGGTCGGTCGAATCGGTCGGTCTATTCCTTAATAAAAACTATTATCTATGGTCTGTTAAGTCTTCCATCTTTTTGAATCACATTTGAATATCTTGCTCTTACGCCATGGCTAATTGACTCCATTGATTCAAAAATAATCCCAGCAAATTTAGGAGTTAAAATATCCTGATAAAAAATTGGTGCTCCACTCAAACCGCCAAAAGAATCTATTTCACTAATCGTTAATCTTGACTTGTTGATAAAAACTTTCCATGTGTCTTTTGAAAATAGAACGATAAACGAGGTAGAAGAAAGAGTATCATCGGAAAGATATTCGAGAACATAAAAAGTTTGAGCTTCAACAAGGGTGCTCGTTTTTTCAAAAACAAGTTGGCCAGGAAATCCAATTATGCTCAAAGCAGTATCCTGTCGAGGCATGTAGGGACTTGAAAAATCAAGAAAACTTTTAGTTGGATGCACTGCTTTAATTTCATCAAAGGTCATATTAAATGTGGCGATATCTAAGCTCGCATCATAATCAATAAGTCGATTATCAATATCAGTAAGATTAAGGTTTCCTATTTTCAAAATGGTATCTACGCAATTCTCTCGTGCAGTTCTATAGCCCTCAATACAATGGTTACAGGTTACACCGAACGGTTTATCGCCACATAAAAATGTAACGGTACCATTATTTATTTGCTTTTCTGCTTGTCCTGCTAGCAAGGAAGGTCCGAAAACGAAAGGTCCTACATACCTAAGATATAATTTCATTGCTTCAATCATGGATTCTTCTGTCATCATTTTTCCTTGGTCACGTACTTCATCCATTTTTACAGCTTTCTTAACAAGTGCGATAATTAAAGTATGCTTTTCTCAGCTAATGCTTCAATCATGGCAATAGCTGCCCGCCGTTGTTTCTTGGGCAGCTTTTGCAATGCCTCTACAGGCTTTTTGAGTATAGGATCAATTTCGTCCTTCACTGTTTTTTTTAAAGGACTCTCTCCAACAAGATAGCTTGCGGAAATATCAAGAGCTGCGGCAATCCGCTTCAATATTACGACAGGTGGCCCATTTTCGTCGCGCTCATAATACGAGATCATACGTAAAGACAATCCAACTTTTTCGCCAAGTTCCTTTTGGCTAATCTTTCGTGCTCTTCTAATTTCAAAAAGCCGTTTTCCAAACTCGGTACGGGAAATCTGATCAAGTTTTATGCCCTTGATTGGGCCACGTTTTTTTTCTACTGGTTTTTTCATAGTGTTAAAAAAATAATTACCACTTGCACAATATTAACATTTAATGTTAATTTATATATGTCTAATATTTGTCTTGTGCAGTTTTTGACGAAAATAAAAAAGGCCGCCGGTGTATGTCTCGCAAACTTCCACCAGCGGCCAAAACGCAAACCCCCGAAAGGGTTGCATCGATGCAGAGAAAATACTTTCTGGAAACCTCCACGGAAATCATCACCAACGACGTTTACCTTGCCGCGTATCTGATGTGCGAAGGCTGCATATTGGAGCAGATCGAGAAAAACGACCGCAAGCGGGTGTCGTTTATTCTGAGCGGCGATGATATCCGCATTCTTCGCGAGGATTTCCGGGTAAGCACGGTCCGTGTGTCGATGCCTCTTTTCCGGGACACCCTCATATGCCTTCGAAGGCGTATGGACGAAATCCAGCAAAGGAGCATAGCCCATGCCTCGACAAGACTCGACACAAGTGAACCAACCCAAACCGTGCAGACTCACGCGCACGCCTGAAGGCATAGTCTTTACAGGCGATAGCCTGATTTACCGCATAACCGGCCTTACGCCATATAACCTTGACCGCCTTCGCGTAACGCTCAAAGCAAATCCTCCAGACGCATCCGCAACTTTTCATATCGACACCATCGATTTATACGCCAGCCGCTGCCGGGAGATATTCGCCGAAGCCTGCGCCAAATATCTCAAGGCCCAGCAAGGGGCGGTCATCGCGGAACTCATGGAGCTTATCGCGGCCCTGGAGTCGGAACGGATCGCCATGAAGGAGCAAGGCGGCAAGGCCGACACGACCGCGCCCATAAGCGAGGAAGAGCGCAAGGAGGCCCTTGAGTATCTTAAAAGTAAAGACATGCTCAAGCGTATCGTCGGCGATTTCGACGCAATCGGCTATGTCGGCGAAAAGTCCAACAAGCTGCTTGGCTATATCGCGGCGGTCACGCGGCTGCAGCCGGACCCGCTAGCCGTGCTTATCCTCTCCCGGTCCGGGGCCGGTAAAACAAGTTTGCAAGACGCGGTATGCAAGTTCGTTCCGCCCGAATCGGCGATACAGTACACCCGCTTGACGGGCCAGAGCCTTTTCTATCGCGACCAGAACACCCTCAAAAACAAGGTCCTGGCCATCGAGGAAGAAGAAGGCATGCAAGATGCCATGTACTCGATAAAAACGCTCATTTCAAGCCAGAAACTTTCGGTGGCCGCTACGCGCACGGACGCGAAGACGGGAAAGTTTTCCGTCGACGAGTACACGGTATACGGGCCGGTCGTGGTCATGGTGTCCACCACAAACCCCAACGCCCTTGACGACGAGACGAAGCAGCGGTTTTTGATATTGACCATCGACGAAAGCCCGGAGCAGACCAAAAACATTCTTCAAGCGCAGATCACGAAAAACAGCTTCGATTGGTATCAAACCACATCGGACGAAAGTTCCGTCACCCGTTTGCATCATAATATTCAGCGGCTTTTAAAGCCCTATAAAGTGACCTTCGGCCGCGACCTGAAAATATCCTGGCCATTCGGCCGCTTGCAGATGAGAAGGGAACAGGCGAAATTTATTTCTCTTGTCAAGGCAATAACGCTCTTGCACCAGTACCAGCGCAAGACCGGATCGATGAAGCGCATAGACGATACGAAAATGGAATATGTGGAAGCCACGCAAAAAGATATCGACCTTGCCTTGGAGCTTGGCCGAAGCGTTTTCGCGCGAAACGTCGACGACGTATCGCCCACGGGCCGCGCGCTCCTTACCGAAATCGTCAAGCTTACTCAGGAAAAACACAAAGACCTGAAACGCCTGGACCCCAAGCGGGAAATGCTTTTAAGCGACGTGCCGTTTACACGTAAGGAGCTTCGCGAGCGGATCGGCTGGAGCGAAACGCAAATCCGCCAGAACATCGAACCGCTCATTGAGCTAGGCTATTTAGGGGTTTTGCGGGGCAGACAGGGCAGCGCATTTCGGTATGTTTTAGTGGATGACGGTTCAGCGGAGCCGCAAATTTACGTGAATGCCAGCATAGACACAAAAACGAAAAATCAATAAGTTAATACACAAAGTTCGCGGGTTCGCACAAGCTTCGCAGGGAGTTCGCACAAAGGATAATCCCATGAATTTCCGAACAATGCATATAAGTTCGCGCACTTCTCGGAAGCGCAATATTAACCCGCCAGTGGGCGGATAAGTCTCTCTAACCTTTCCGAACGACAAAAAATTGTCATTCAAAAAGCTAAGAGAGACTAATATAACCGGGAGTTGTTTACATGGAAGAAATTAAAATCCACCAGTTTTCCGAAAAACTTGATCTAATAGGCTTGAGCAGGCGAACGATAAAAGGTTACGTTTATGACTTGGGCCTGTTTATAAAGTATTGCACGGAACGGGAAGACCTTTCGTCGTATAGCGAAATTCTTCCCCAACACTTGACCGCCTACGCGACTTACTTGACATACAATAAATTCAAAAAAGGGACGGCGCATTTGGGAACGTCCACGATCCGCCAGAGGCTTGCGGCGATAAAGGTCTTTTACCGGGTAATGTTCGCCGAGAAACTTATCGAACATGATTACGCGGCGTTTATTACGCTGCCTCGCATGCGCCGACGCCTTCCCCAGCAAATACCTTCGGAAGCCGAGGTGTCGGCGTTTTTAGATGCGATACCGGTTGATAATCCCATCGGGCTTCGTGACCGTACGATCTTTGAACTCATGTATGCCACGGGCATTAGAAACGGAGAAGCGCGGGGGCTTATCGTTGAGAACGTGGATCTTTCCGAGAAAACGCTTTTCGTACATGGCAAAGGATCGCGTGACCGCGTAGTACCCATAGGTGATTGGGTAATGCCGTATGTTCGCGAGTACCTTGAAAAAGGAAGACCGTCGTTTATTTATGGTCACACGCAAACGCTTTTTCTGACCTACAATGGAAATCCGATGTGCGATACCGATATTTTGCACGCCATTAAAAAGTATAAGACCGCCGCCGGTCTTACGCGCCGGATCACCCCGCATAGCTTCCGGCACGCTTGCGCGACGCATCTTCTAAAGGCCGGGGCCGATACGCGATATATACAAGAGCTTTTAGGTCATGCATTATTGTCAAGCACACAGATTTATACCCACGTCGATATATCCTTTTTAAAGAAGGTGCACAAGCAGTTTCACCCGCGCGAAAAACTGGAGGGATAAAATGGAAGCAACCGCAATCGCCAACACCGCCGCCCCCGTGGACGACATGCAGGAAGAAGTCGCCGCGTATCTGCGGCATATACGCATACGCCTGGCCACCGAAACGCTAAAATCCCAAAGGATTTTTTTAAATGCGTTTGTCCGCTATTGCGAGCTTCGGAAAATGCATCTTCGCACCGTGCATCGGCAGGACGTCGAGGAATATCTTTTAAGCCTTAACGGCGGTCTTTTTTACCGGCATATCGTCTGCCGAACGCTGCATGATTTTTATGCGTTTATTCAGCCTGAAAATAATCCGGCCGAAGGCATCGAGATAAAACGCCCACCCCGGCCGCTTATGCGGGTGCCCGGCATAAACGAAATGGAAAAGATCGTCACGCTGGTAAACGGCTGGAACGAGCTTTTGACCTTGCGCAATCAACTCATGGTTGAACTGGCTTACGGAAGCGGCATGAGAAGATCGGAGCTTATGAAGCTGGATATTACTGACATTAATCATGTTGATAAAACGGCTTATATCCACGGCAAGGGCGACAAGGCCCGCACCGTGCCGCTTACCCAAAAATCATTACGCATGATCGAAAAGTATTGCACGATGCGAAAAGCCACGTCAGGCCCGCTTCTGGTAAATTTCTGGAACGAGCGAAGGCTTGGACCCGGCGCCATCTCAAAAATATTTAAAATGCATAGCGGTTTAAATACACACCTTTTCCGCCATGCCTGCGCCAGTCACATGCTGGCCAATGGCTGCGACATTCGGGCCATACAAGCCCTTTTGGGCCATACCGACATAACTACCACGACGACCTATACCCATATTAATAAATCCGCGCTACGCCAAGTCATAACGCTTCGTCATCCGCGCAATAAAACCGCGTTTAAGCCGTTCCTACGTTAATTATTTTATTACTTTGTTATTTGTTTTAAATATTAGTGCATGTAATAATAGAACAAAGAATTCCAACATCCTAATCAAGGAGGAATTATGCGAGTAAGCGTAATTTTATTGGGTTTTGTTATGATGAGTATTGCTCAACCAAGGCCGAGCATGATCCAGGATTCCACGTCTTTCAAAATGTCAAAACAAAAACCGGATACATTCAATATTCAAAAGGTAATAGATATAAATGGCGATACATTAGATTTTCAGGAGTTTATGAGCCCTCTTAGAAATACACAAAGGGAGGGTGACAAAAAATATCTAAATAGCAAAAGAGGATATAAATCAGAGAGAAATTGGTATGGAAGTACGGGGAAAAGAGTCGCAGTTCAATTTATAGATAAACAGCATACTATTGTAAAAGTTGTTCCGGATATTGTAGTAGATTCTTTAGGGCGGGTAGTAAACCGCACTCGTGACAATCCTGTGTTTTATTTATATATTCCTTAATTAAAGGATCTTTACAATGGTTAATGTTGTTAAAGAAAAAATAAATGAATATTTGGGTGTATTGAACCTTCCAATGGATGTTTTAATAATAAATAGTCCTTATGACATTGTTTTAGATTATCAAAAGAAAAAAGTATGGGGTTCTGCAAATGATGCGGGAGTATATATTTTTTTCTCATCCGGTGAAGAAATTCTTTATATCGGCCATTCCATGAATATTGGCCAACGTCTGGGTAAATATTTTTATATTGGGGAAAATGGCTCAGGCAAACCTATGGTTCCTAATGCTATAAATGTAAAATGGGTTATTACTATTGGGGTTAATAGTAAATATTGGTTTTTAGCCCCCTCTCTTGAATATTTTCTCATTGATAAATTTCAACCTCAAAGAAACAAGAATATTAGGAACCAATTAAAATGAAGAAAATAAAAATTGTTTCAAAAAGAGCTCCATTGGGGTATTCATGGTATCAACTTCCGCCGTTTCTTCAAGGCAGGATAACCGTACAGGCTTACCGCGTTTGGCTGGCCCATAAAGCTCATACTATGCATGAACGGGATGTAGAGCTAAAACGGCCTTATGCCTTGACAAATTTAAAAGGAGTGTATAAACAAAAAATCCATCAGGCGGTATTGGCGGGCGGGGAATTTGATCCGTATACCGGCGAGAAATTAAACTGGGAAGGAATTTCCCCCAAAGACGCCGTAGTGTACGGCTATGTCAGCGATTTTTTAACTAAATATGCAATGCTGCCGGCGGTCGATCATATCAGCGCCGACAAGTTTGAATTTGAAATTTGCGCATGGATTGTTAATTCAAGCAAAACGTGCATGACCCCGGATGAGTATGTGGAACTCTGCGGGAAAGTCACCGCATATCGCCAGCCTGCCAAAGCGAAAGCGCAGGCAGTGGGCCGATCGGCAAAAAAAGGCCGCCGTTAAGTGTTCCTACGTTAATTATTTTACTACTCTGCTGCAAATGCTCTTTGAAAATCTCACAGGTGAATAGTTAAAGAACATTCGAAAAGAGTTCCTTATAAAAGTCTGTTTGCCGCCGCCGTTTTTAACGCGGCGGCAGGAAGGCTTTTCTATATAAAAAGACTCTGTTTTTTTAAAGGATTATGCGTAAAAGACAGTACGGGGAAAATTAAAAAACGCCGTCAGGCCCGGAAACACTAACGAGGCCAAGGAAACGAGCTGTACCGTACAATTCGTGACAGTCAGCACCGGCGCTCCGGTGCTTCAGAAAATAAAGCCCGATAGCGTATGGATCGACGACGATACGCTTTACACGATAACTGCCCAGGCCAATCCGACCACGGCCCTCAAGCAGCGGGTTGTCCAGTGGGAAGCGGGAGGCAAGTGGGACACGTCCGCGACGGACACGATGCGCCATATATATACAAGCGCGGGTTTAAAACAGGTCACCTGTTTTGTTATCGACAATAACGGCACGATTTCCAATATTGTCAATAAAACGGTCTTGGTGCTCTTGGGGGCGCCATCGGTTGCTTCGGTCACGATAGACTCGGCATTGTCAAAAATATTCATCAACGATACCCTGCACTTCAC
>Ga0182011_10005000_pt1 | contig 10508 bp, 8 predicted proteins | sample 711E1DmetaG_FD_120481 | JGI IMG/M metagenome (GOLD analysis project Ga0182011, IMG submission 120481) | Permafrost microbial communities from Stordalen Mire, Sweden - 711E1D metaG | ecosystem: Environmental > Terrestrial > Soil > Wetlands > Permafrost | place: Sweden: Stordalen | collected...
AACCTCTTCCGCCAGGTCGTGCTCGGCCAGCGGACCTGAGCACCGCGCGCCCCGCGCGCGGCCTTGCCAGAACTACGCCAACTTCCCGTCGGCCGCCCTACGTGCTCCTCCGGACGAATACGAAAATCAACCTGGTTGGGGGATCAACGGGGATCAACCAACCTGGGTCGGGGATCAAAGGGTCGGGGATCAAACCAAACACCTACTGGCAGTGCGCTCCCGGTAAGCGGCCTGGCGGCTGTCTTTGTAGATTCGCTCACCTGCGCTGCTGGCGCGTCCCTCTCCCACTCGGTGCCGGCGGCGTCGCAGTGGCGCCGTCCTCGGGCCATGGGTGGCGCGGGTAACGGCGGCACAACTCGCGCCTAATCGATGGATAATGTTGCCGCCAGAAGTTGGCGAGATCAGTGGTCACCTGAACTGCACGATGATTCGGTGCCAGGAGGTGCAACGTCAGCGGCACCCGACCTCTACAGATGCTTGGCCCCGCGGGCGCGCCGAAGAAATCTTGCAGACGCGACTCAATCCAAGGCGGCTTGCCCACCTCATAGTGCAACGGAACCATGCGTCCGCTGGCCAGGCGTATCCGCTCGGGCACCTCCTCGCGCAACAGGCGGGCGACTGCCGCCGGCAGACTGGCCAGCCAGCGATTCTCGATCGGACTTGCCTGCAGTTCGGCCAAGCTGGTGATGCCTTCGCACGCTGCCTTCACCATGGCTTGCCACTCCGCTGCGCCCAGCGCGCGAACACCCGCCTCGGGAAAGGCTTGGCGCAAGATCTCCAGCTTGGCTTGCAGGGCTGCCGGTGCTTCTCCGGATTGCTCGCCGCCCTGCCCGCTTGCCAGGGCGGCATCAGAAAGCAGACGAGCAGCCTCGGCCGAGGGCGGTGCGGGCTGGCGCGATTCCTCCAGCGTGATCGCGCCGCAGAGCAGGCGGCTCACCCGCTCCACCCGCTGGCGGTCCGCGTTCCACTGGATCTCGTCACTCTCCGTGAGTTCGCCCGGCGCGATGTCGAGCAGCCACTCAGGACGGATACCCACCGCAAGGCGCACTGACACGGCCCGGCCGTCCCGGCGAGCCGCTGCGCCGGTGCGCTCCTCGACGTCCACGGCGCAGAGCAGATCATCTGGCGGCTGTGCCCCGACGTCAGCAACCCCGCCCGAAGCCAGCAGCGCCTCGCTGCTGCCCGGGCTGCGTCGCCGCATCACTCGGTCAGGAAAGGCCGCCAGAGTCGCCATGGCCAAAACCTCGTCGATAGCATCTGGATCCGTGGGCCGCTTCACCGGCCCATCCCGCCGCAAGGCCGCGGCAAACTGCCGGCGGGCCGACTCGGCTGCCTCGGCTGCGCGCCCATCCACACCCAGACCACGCAAACGTTCCCGAGAAAAGCGAACCGCCCGCGCCTGACGGAAACGATCCAGCCTCTCGAGAAGGTCAGCACCCTCCGCCACGCCGGCTCGTGCACCCTGGCTCCCGAACCGGGTTCGTGCCGCGTCGCTGATGTCACCCTCGGCGACCAGGGCGGCAAGCGCCACTGCCTCCTCGCCCACGCCTCGCCGCTCGCCTTCGACGATCAGTCGCCCCAGCCGGGGATGAACCGGGAAACGAATCATCTGTTGGCCTGTGTCGGTCAGCCGACCTTGACCATCCAAGGCGCCCAAGCGCCGGAGCAAGTCATGCGCGGCTTGCAGACCCGACGCCGCCGGCGGCTCGAACCACTCGAAGTTTTCTCGATCGTGCACGCCCAGGGCCGCCAAGGTTGCAAGCGCCTCGCAAAGATCGAGGCGCGCGATCTCGGGGATCTCGTGCGGCCGGCGCAAATCGAAATCGGGTTGCGTGAAAAGGCGCAGGGCTCGTCCGGGCCGGGTGCGGCCCGCGCGGCCCGCGCGCTGGACAGCGGATGCCTGGCTCACCTTGCCCACTGCCAGCACGGGCAGACCACTCCACGGCGAGTGCGAGGCGATGCGGGCCAGCCCTGAATCGATGACCGCCACCACGCCGTCGATGGTGACCGAGGTCTCGGCGACGTTGGTAGACAGGATCACCTTTCGACGATCTGCGGGCTCCACCGCCCGTCGCTGTTCAGCGGGTGACAAATCACCGTGCAGCGGCAGGAGCAAGAGGTCGCGGGTCTCGGCCAGCGAAGCCAGCTTCTCGGCAGCGCGCCGAATCTCAGCAGCGCCTGGTAGGAAAACCAGCACGTCGCCGTCAAGACCCTCCTGGCACAGCCGGCGCACGGCGCTCGCGACTTGATCGGCCAGCGGCCGCGCGTCGGGCTGGGGCAAATGCTCCAAGAAAACCTCAAACCGCCGACCCTCGCTTCGCACCAGCGGGCAGTCGCCCAGAAACTCGCACACCGGCTCCGCGTCCAGGGTCGCCGACATGACCAGCAGGGCAAGGTCAGGCCGCTCAGCGAGTTGCAGGCGTCGCAACAGAGCCAGGGCCAAGTCACTCGACAGGTGGCGCTCGTGGAACTCGTCGAGAATCACCACCTCCACCCCAGGCAGCTTCGGCTCGCTCAACAGACGCCGCAGCAAAATCCCTTCGGTGACGAAGCGGATGCGTGTGTGCGGCCCTGCCTCCTCGGCAAACCGTACGGTGTAGCCCACGGTTTCGCCGGTTCGCTCGCCCCGTTCGTTGGCCACGCGCTCGGCCGCCAAGCGCGCCGGCAGACGGCGTGGTTGCAGCACCACGATTTCTCCCCGTTGGCCAAAGCCCGCGTCGAGCAGGGCGGGCGGAACCCGCGTGGTCTTTCCCGCCCCGGGCGGCGCCACGATGACGACAGCGCCCCGCGCGCGCAGCGACGCCACGATCCCTGGCAAGAGGGGGTCGATGGGCAGGGCAGCAGGCGCGGGCCGGCTCATCAGGGGAAGATCTGCGCGCTCTGCCCTCGCTCGAGCCTGAAATCAAACCACCCAGTGAGCGAGCCCCCAATGTCGGGGTTGGGCGGCGGAATCAGAGCCTTCTCTGCGGTCACCACCTTCTCATCCTGCAAAGTCAGCGAGAATCCTGTGGCATACAACCGGTCTTCAAGCTGGATCCTGAACGTGGGGCTGACCGGCGCACGGGCGGTGGGGTCCAGTTGCTCGTTCTGCGCCGCCGAGCCGAACTCCGCGAATTCGATCCAGGATTCCCAAGCTCCGTCGGGCACGGTCTGCACCACGCCATCGTCCGGAAACACGTCGTCGGCGGTCGCGTCCACTGGACGGGTACAGGTCATGCGTGGACTCAGTGTCGAGTGGACGACACCCTGCTCCACGGAAATGCGAATGCGACCAGGACCGGTGGGAGAGGCGCGGAAGCAATAGCGATCGTCGTAGTCGTGCTGGTTGGGCTGACCGACCACTGCGATCTCGCGACCGCGCACGCAGCGGGCCACTTCATACGAATCCACCACGTCGAGGAAGAGGGCATCGGTATTCTCAATCTGCTTGCCCGAGCGCTGCAGGCGAATGGTTATGCGATTCATGCGAGGTTGCGACCCGCTCAGTGGCGACCCGGTCGGGATTATCGGGAATTGGGTGAGCTGGTCGATGGGCTCGCCCGCAAAAAAGTCGGGTTTCAAGTCGTAGTCCGCCGGCGCTAATGCGGTTCCACATACCCCCGAGGTGTCGCAGTAGTCGCCCGAGCTTGAGCAGTCGAGCACGAAGAGCTTGCCACTGGCCGCTCCTGTGCCTTGGCCAGCACTGCACCCCGATAGGGTCAGGGCTACCAGCAGCAGAACGAGGCCCACAGACGCTCTGATACCGTTCATCATCCTGTCCTCCGCAAGTGAAAGCGTGTGCCCCGTCGAGCCCCTGTCTCCTCGGCTGCCGAGCCATCACGAACCGCCAGCTCGATCTGCCCGCTGCTGCCCGGGTAAAGGACCAATCCGCCAGGCACCACGTCGGAGTAGGTTCGGCCCGCGACCACGGTAAAACGGTGGTCGTTCCATTCCATTGCTAGCTCCCATGCGCCGGTGGGCGGCCGGCTGCCCTCGAACGATGTGATGAGATTGCCAAATCGATCCACGTGGATGACCTCGCCCTGCCCTTCTCCCGCAAGGGGCCCGCTGGTGGGAATGGGAAGTTCGGTCATGCCAGTAAGCAGAGGTCCCGCTTCACTTGCCGGCATCCCGCGCGCCAAACATCCAGCGGCCGGCGCCAAAACGTCGCGGCCATGAAAGGTGGGGCTGACTGGCTCGCGGCGAAATGCGGGATTCTCGATGCGAAAGGCGCGCTTCGGATTGCGCGCCGCTAGGGTCAGTAAACCATTGTCCGGACCGATGAAGCTGCACCCGGCCGCTTCCACTATCACGTCCGCGCGAGGGCCGCCCACTCCCGGGTCAACCACTGCCACGTGGATCGACCCGCTGGGAAAGAAGGGCGCCGCCTGGGCCAGGGTCAGGGCCCCCGCCACCACATCGCGGGCAGCGATCTCGTGCGTGATGTCGACCAGAACGGTGCCTGGCGCCATGGAAAGGATCACGCCCTTCATAGCGGCCACGTAGACGTCGGCCGACCCAAAGTCGGTGGTGAGAGTGACGATGGCCATGGTCTGCGGTCGATATCTTACCACTCGCATCGCAGCGGCTGAAACCTCCGGTAAAGTCTTGCAGCCATTCTGCCGATAACCCGATGCGGCGAAGCGATCTGGGTTGGGGTTGGAAGTCGTGTTCCCTTTCCAGGCCGATTCGCAGCGGGGCTTGTACCATGACCAAATCGCAGCTTGCCGAGCATCTTTCGCAGTTGCAGAAGCTGCCCAAAGACCGTGCCCGTTTGTTTCTCGACGCGATCTTCGATGGTTTGCTCCAGGCGTTGAGCCGGGATGAGCGCATCGAAATCCGAGGTTTCGGGAGTTTCGAAACCCGGCACTACCGTGCCCGCAAAGGGCGCAACCCACGTACCGGTGCGCCCGTGCAGGTGAAGCCGAAGCGCCTGCCCTACTTCAAGGTCGGCAAGGAACTGCGCGACCGGCTCGCCAGCCGCCTTCACACCACCCGCGAGTTGCCGGCCCTGGCACCCCTGACACCGAGCCCCTCACAGCTTGGGACTCCTGCAGATAAGATCTAGAAACTCGCGTTCACTTCTCCCTCCACCGTGATGGTCAGCGTCGTCTTGGGCACTACTTCGCTGCCAATCACAACGTGACCCGAAAGGATCAGAACAAACGGCGTATTGAAGTCCATGAGAAAGATTGAGAGCGCACCCCGCGCGTCTGCGGCGAGATCCACCTGACTAGTCCCCGACGTCAACGGGATGTCGGCCAAGAACACCGCACCGGCCGCCCGAGTTGAGGTAGCGCCTTGGGGTGCGACCCAGAGGCTGGCGGCCCGCACGGGCAAGCTGCCAGCGTCGGCCAACTCTACCGTGGTTCTGATTGCGGCGAGCGTCGCCTGCGCGAGTACCAAATGACGTTGGTGCTGCAGCGCTAGCACGTCACCCGCCAGATAGATTTCCACCGCGTCGTCGTAGTCAAAAACCAAGGCGCACCTCCCGCTGTCGTCGCAGCTTAGCGGGTACGCCTGGCAGTCCACCGCGGGCATTGGTGGGGGCGGCTGACAGCAGTTGCTGACCAGCGCGGCCGGGCCGCTACAGACCACGTCCGGTACGCCATAGGGCGGAGAGGGCCACCAGCGGGGATTGGTCGAATCAACCTGAAAATCCGGGGCCCGCAGATCGAAACTCAGGTTTCCGCCGCCCACCCGGTCAAACAGGCTGCATCCGCCTGCCGCGCCGGCGGCGACAAGCCAGGCGAGCCATAGGGGCCCGACAGTGCCGCGCATGGCGTAGAGACTATCCTATGACCAGGCCCTTGAGAACCTCGCAGGCAACCACCATTTTCTGTGCCTCGCTGCAACGATCGAAGTTCATGGAAGGGGACCGGTTTGCGTGGAGCGTGTCTTGGCCGCTGGTTTTGTTGGCGCGGCCGGCGAAGGGCGGTACGCCGCTCCTGTCGCATGGGCCGAAGCCAGGAACTGCACGGCCACGACCTTCTCGGGTTTCTCGGCCTTGTCGGTCTTTTCAGGGACGTTGAACTTGATGGCGTGGGGCTGGCCAGCAGGCAGATACAGCACACTATCGCTGCCAAAGGGGTACTCCTCGCTGCCCACGGTCAGCTTGCCTTCCCCTGCCACCATGTAGAGTATCTCCGTGGATCGGGCGTGCTCATGTCGCGGCAGCTCGGCACCGACGGCAAACTCCAGCAGGTTGACGGTCATGCCTTGGTCACCGGTCGCCTTGGAGTCGAGCAGAATCTTGACCGTGCCCTTTCCGCCAAGAATCGGTACGGCCGCTGCCTCGGTCGCGGTCACCACCACCACGTGACCGTTCCCTTCGGGCGGTTGCTTGGCCGTCGCCGAGTCGCGAATCACCTCGAAATCGGCGCGGCCACGCGCGTCGGTCGGGTTGCGGTACACGCGCTCTGGCCCCGGCGGCGCGAACGCCTGGAGAAATACCGCTGTGCTCTGGCGGCCCATGTTTTCGATCACATGCGGATAGCCGGCAGGCACGAAGGCCAGCGCGCCCTCGTCCAGCTTGATGGGCGCCACCCCGGAAGGTCCCAGCAGGCGGGCATGGCCCTTGAGCAGGTAGAGCACCTTGGCGCTGCGCGGGTGACGGTGCATGGCCACCCGGCTAGCCGGGCCGATGTTCAACTGGGTCAGCGCCATGTCTTGCACGCGCATGTTGATCTCGTCGGCCAACACCTTGACGGTAAACGGGACATCGCGTTTTGGGCCCGGTTTGGCTTTGCCCGACGGAGCAGAGCCAAGCCCGCACTCGGGCGCGTCCTCCGCCCTGATCACGAACTGGCTCGCCTGCGGTTGGAACGAAAACGGAAGCACAACCTTGGCACCAGCCTCGATCCCATCGATGGTCCAGCCCGCGGCTGCCTTTTGCACGCATGCCGACAGCACACTGGGCGCAGCCTGCCCATGCGGCAGGAGCTTGGTCGCAGTCACCCGCCCTGCCGGTCCAACCTCCACCTCGATCTCGACCTTGCCCGAAACATCCAGTCGGTCAGCCAGCGATCTTTCGAAGCAGCGATGCACATCAGCCCCATGCTTCTGCAGTGCCCTTTCGATGATTTGCGCGGCTCGTTGCGCCTCGCTCGCAGGCGGCTGCGCTGGACCGGCGAATGCAGAAGCCGCCAGCGTCGCTGACACGACCACCATGCATCCAACTAGGGTTTTCTCGTGCATGCCTGTCCTCGCTTGGGCCGAAACCCGATAGCAACCGACCGCGAGCAACTATTCCTTCTTGGCCTCGGCCGCCTCGACGGCTGGCGGGGGTGCCATCTCCGGCACAGCCGCCGCGGGCTCAGGCGGAGGCGGTGGAGCAACGCTGCCGGCCGCCGAGTTCGTGTCAACCACGAGCGGCTCATCCCAGCCACCACGGCGGCGCATTGGTGCAGACCAACCCTGGCCACGCCGGTGGTCGTCGTCGCCGTTCCGCTGCGGACGTTGCCCACCACCTGGCCTGGGACCTGGCGCGCGCGCTGCCTCGTTGACTGGCCTGGGTGCACGCACCCCCTCGCCACCAGCCGGGCCGCGCGGACGATCCGGCCGATCTCCACGCGGCGGACGATCTCCGCGCGGCTGACGATCGCCCGGGGGCCGGTCACCCGCCGGCCGCTCACCAGGCGGCCGGGGTCCGCGGCTATCGAAACGCGGTCCCCGCGGTGGCCGGCCTCCTTGCTCCCGGCGGGTTGGATCCACTGGGCCCCGATTGCCGCCTCGTCGCTCGTCAGGAGCGCGAGTCAGCATCCAGCCTTCGCCTCCCTTGGCCAAATCGCCCCGGGGCAGATCAGCGTCGCGGCCCAGGGCATCGAACCCACCCGCGCGTCCACCCCGCCCGCCGAAACCGCCTGGGCCTCGGCCGCCGCCGGGACCGCCGCCCGGGCCGCGGCCGCCGCCGCCAGGACCACCGCCCGGGCCACGGCCGCCGCCGCCGGGACCGCCGCCCGGGCCACGGCCGCCGCTGCGGCCATCCCGATCGCGGCCACGCCGATCGTCGCCGCGCGAGTCCGCATCGCGCCGAGCCTCAGGCCGCGGCATCATGTCCAGCACGTAGTAGAAATCGCCCTTCTTCTGGGCGTTGGCAGGGGGCTGGTCGCCCGACAGGACGCGCACCAAGCGTACCCCGGCCGCGCGCTTGCCGGCCACCGCGAGTGCCTCCATAAGACGCGACAGGCGATCGCCCTGTATGTGCATCGCCGCGGCCACAGCCTCAGCCTCGGGTCCGGTGCCAAGGTCGGGCGCTGCCGTTTCGACGGCGGGCGCGGGCGCGGAGTCACTGGCCAGTTCGCCATCTTCTTCGTCCTCATCGGTCGCGACATCCTGCGCTGCAGGGTCCTCTTCGGCCTGCGTCTCAGCCGCGGGTTCTTCCAGCGTCTCTGCCGCGGGCGCGGCCTCAGCCGTGGGCTCGGCTACGGCCGCGGGCTCGACGACGGCCGTGGGCTCGGCCGGCTGCGCCTCGGCTTGGGGATGCGCCGCCCGAAAAGCCTGCTGCGCCTCTGCCGCCTGTCGCAAGAGAATCCCGGAGAACTCGGTGATTGTCTTCATGAACGCGTCCTTCGCGTGATGGGGGGCCCCGTCAAGGAAGCCCGAATGAACTGCTTGGCCTTTCGTAGTGGACTTGCGGCCTCACGTCAAGGGTTTGCCATCATGCCTCGACCGCAGGTTCGATGCGAGCACCATCTCTTGCCAGCAAGCTGCGTCGCGCTTGATGCGGACTCTCGTGCCGACGCGACAGGCCCTATGAGCAGCTATACGGTTTGCGCAAGCTCGTCGCCCTCGAGCGTGCACGGAAAACCAGCGCATAGACCCACGGGCCGGCGATCTCGTCTTGCCTGCAGGAGTCGACGAATGGGTCGGCGGGTGGTGTTTCGGGCGAGATCATGCGGCGGCGCTCGAACATACCAGCAACGGTCTGTGCGGGTGAACGTCCAGTTGGCGGCGGCTCGGGTAGATCGCTACTCCCGCTTCTTGCGTGGTGTCTCGTGCAGGTCAGCCGTGGTCACTGCGGCCGATCCGAACTTGTCGTGGATGCGGTCAAGCGCGGCGTTGAGCCGACCGGTGCGGCGGTCAAAATCGAAAAGCGGCAACTGCCCGCCCTGCGAGAGAAGTGACTGCGCTGAAACGCCGGTGAGTCTGACCTTCTGTTTCAGTTTCTCCGCCAGCAGGAGTGCGCTCGCCGCGCGATAGATTGCCTGGCCGTCGTCGATCGCTTCGGGCAGCGTGGCCTGGCGCGTGAGCAGAGTGAAATCCGCCAGCTTGAGTTTGAGCTGCACAACCGTTGTCTTTCTGCCCGCCTCGCGCAGGCGCCGGCCCACGCGCAGAGCCTGCGAGTGCACGTGGGGCAAAAGCGCGTCGGTGCCAGCCAAATCCTCTTCAAAGGTATCCTCGGCGCCGATGCTCTTTGCCTCACGGTCGGGAACCACCGGGCGAGGGTCGATCCCACACGCCAGCTCCCACAGGTCGCGCCCCCCGGAGATGCGCCGGTCGAGCCAATCGGGATCAGCGGCTGCAATCTGGCCCACGCTGCGAAGCCCAAGGTCTGCCAGTGCGGCCTCGGTCTTCGGACCCACGCCCCACAGACGACCGACCGGCAACGGGGCCAGAAACGCGCGGGCCTCTCCCGCAGCGACTTCTCTCTGCCCGTTCGGCTTGGCCAGGTCAGAGGCGATCTTGGCCACGAACTTCACCGACGCGATCCCAGCCGACGATGGCAGACCCACCTCAGCGACAATTCGTGCGCGCAAGTCGGAAGCCATCTGGCTGGGAGTGCCGAACAGCTTCACCGATGCGGTCACGTCCAGAAACGCCTCGTCGAGCGAAAGTGGTTCGATAAGCGGCGTGACCTTGCTCAGGATGGCGAAAACGGCGTCGCTCGCTTCCTCGTACGCTGTCATGCGCGGCGGGACCACGATGGCCGCGGGTGCGCGCCGCATGGCGACTGCCATGGGCATGGCCGAGCGCACTCCGAACGGTCGCACCTCATACGAGGCCGCCAGCACGACCCCACGCCGTGGATGTCCACCCACGATCACGGGCCTGCCGCGCAGCTCGGGAGAATCGCGCTGCTCAACCGACGCGAAGAATGCGTCCATGTCCAGGTGGATGATGGCGGTGGGAGGCACGCCAAGAAACGGTAGAGCCTGGCCGACGTGGTTTCAATCCACGTTTTGCGCACGTCGTTGCCGGCGTCGGTCCCTCACAATTCTGATAGACGCCGAGCCGAGAGTAGGTCGGCGCAGGATCACGAGGGTGGCCAGGGCTCACGGAAGCCGGCAGACTATCGGTCATGCAGTACCGCTGGTTTCCCAAGATCCCGGGAACCCCCATCTCGGCGCTGGGTTTCGGGTGCATGCGTCTGCCCACCGTAGCTGGCAATCCGGCGCGCATCGACCAAGAAGCAGCCACGCGCCTCGTGCACGCGGCCATCGACGCGGGTGTGAACTACTTCGACACGGCATGGCCCTATCACGGCCAGCAGAGTGAGCCATTCCTGGGTCGCGCCCTGCAGGGCCGGC
>Ga0182011_10005003_pt1 | contig 10501 bp, 8 predicted proteins | sample 711E1DmetaG_FD_120481 | JGI IMG/M metagenome (GOLD analysis project Ga0182011, IMG submission 120481) | Permafrost microbial communities from Stordalen Mire, Sweden - 711E1D metaG | ecosystem: Environmental > Terrestrial > Soil > Wetlands > Permafrost | place: Sweden: Stordalen | collected...
CGACTGCCAACTCAACAAATATGGCTCCGCAAACCATCACCGCGTCAACTCAGGCGTTGGGAAGCCGTACAAGCAGCAAAGCTCCGGGGCCTATCAGGGCGAGCCATCGCCAGAGAACTGAGGATTAGTCGCGATACAGTGCTCAAGTATCTGGCCGCAGACAAACCGAAACTCATCTCCATATAGCAATAGCCGGTAGATCCGTCTAGCTTGGGAAATTTATAGCGCATTGAAAAAATCGCTTAACAATTAGACTGACATTTTTCCTTGACAACGACATCCAGTGTCAGGTTTTCTACGATACTCACGTTAGTTGATGTACGACCCTGTCCGCCCCGTAATTAGTGGCACCCTTCCTCTGAAGGGCCTGTGCGCCCGGTGAAGTCTCGTAGAGTGGTCAACGACCACCGGTTTATCCATTCCCCACCGTTATTGCGAGATTACGCAGTACTCGAAGCAATCTCAGGGTTGGGTATTTCCCGGCGAGTCTGTAGTTACTTCACGAAGTGAATGTATCCATCAATCTGCCTCTACCTCAGTTATCATCCCCGAAATACGATTCATAGACACGCTTGGCATCACCTTTACTGTCGTTGCGAGGTCTTCCCAAAACCTCCAAGAAGACCGCGGCAATCTAATATTTCACGATTGAAATCATTCCATCGCAATACAGCGCTTTACATCCGCTGATTTTCCCCTTAACCTTTCCGGTTAATTAGACATTAGGAATCTATGTGCCTAAAATGATTCTCATATATTGCCGAAAGATTAGCTAGGAATTGAAAATCCATCTTTACCGCTAATTAGGTTTTATCTATCGGAACTGGGAAACACAAAATAGTGCGGCAAATGTTGAGAGGGGCACAAATTAATAGATGGGGCGTGTGACGATTACCACTGAATCGCGTATTGCTTGTTTGCGTCTTTGATCAGATTAATGCTGTTCTGTAGTTCTTTTACCTTGTTTCCTTCCCCGGCTTTTTCACATTGTTTTACAATCGCTTCCAGGATTTGGACGTATCTTTTTGTTTCCCGAATATACTGCGCCGTCCACTGCGATTGTAATTCGCTCCAGATACCTAATTTTCTTGCTTCACTCTCCACCAGCAGCAGCAAGGTAATTTTTGTCATCATTCTGCCTTGAATATTTTGTATCGGGTTAAAAGAAACACCGCCTACTGCTACCGGCGGCATTTCTTCGTCATCTAAAATTGGTAAACCCATGCTTTTAGAATTGATAATGCCGCAGAATTTATTGATTATTTTCTTTTCCGGTTTTTGTTCCAGCCACACCATATATTCCGGGAGTTTACCGGATTTTAGCACCCGGCACATCGTCAATGCGTCTTGCGTCGGTGGTTTTTCCGTTTGTAGCTGGTATCCTTCTGAATCGTCTATCTTGATAAAATTGTCTGTCATGGCGGATTTTTGTGACTGATTATCGGTTGTTCGTTCGGGTTTTGCTTTCAAGATCCAATTTAATTTCATCATAGGTAAAATATATCACCATTTTTGGGGGCAAAATATCAAGATATCGTCAAGAAAACGTCAAGAAAACGTCAAGAAAACCCAAGGCTGAACTGCTGAAAGCTCTCAACAGAGGTGACAAAAACCCCTTGACCGCCCACCAATAACCCGTCATATAATATCATTATCGTTTTAAGCGTGTACGTATAACGCTTCGTCATGTTCTGGCCATGGGGTCAAATGGGTTGCTGGGGGCACCCTTACTTAGCGACCAACAAACTGTAATGAACAGCCGCGGGACCCGTTAACAGCCCCATCCCCAATGCACCTCCTTGAGAGTGTTGCTTGACCGGCTGAGTCTCGTGAGAACCAGACCCATAGCGCCCAATAAAGGGTAAATACGGAAAAAAGACTTTAACGATGCCGAAAGGGGCATTCCCCGTTGTTTCTGTAGGGGCGAGTTTCGAACTCGCCCGCCTGATTCCGGGGGAGAACACAGTCGCGGGGGAACACCAAAATTCATCCTCCAATCCGGCAAAGTCGTTCCACTTTGGGGCAAAATCCCAAATCGCCTCTGGTCAATCAAAAAACACAGAGTGCTTCCGCATACTTAATTTCAATAATAGTTTCGTGAAATTTTAAATTAGTTTTTTTAAAAAGAAACACCCCGGCCTAACGGACAGGGTGTTCAACAATACGGGAATAAGGACAATCCGCTATTTTCTGACTTGCGATGTCTGTTTGATAATGCTGGAGAATGCGTCAGCTTTCAGGCTGGCCCCACCGACCAGGCCGCCGTCGATTTCCGGTTGCTTCATTAACTCGGTGATGTTGTCCGAAGTAACACTGCCTCCGTAAAGGATGCGCAGGCTTTGGGCGAAGCTGTCGCTATAAAGATTGGTTACAACTTTTCGGACGATGCCGATAATTTTATTGGCCTGCTCGCTGGTAGCCGCTTTGCCGGTCCCGATAGCCCAAACGGGCTCGTACGCAATCACGAGGCTGGCGGAAGCCGAGATGTCTTTAAGCGAACCTGTGACATGGTCGGTCACCACGGCTTCAGTTTTACCGGCTTCATATTGCGCCAAGCTCTCCCCGACGCAGAGAATGGGCTTTAACCCGGTTTTCAGCGCCGCCCGGACTTTTTTATTGATGATTTCGTTGGTTTCGCCAAAATACTGCCGCCGTTCGGAGTGCCCTAAAATGACATATTCACAGAGACCCGCCAGCATCAACGGTGAAACTTCACCGGTAAACGCGCCCTTCTCTTCGAAGTACATGTTCTGGGCGCCCAGTTTGATGGAACTGCCCTTCAAGGTTTCCTTAACCGCGGTTAATGAGATAAATGGGGGACAAACAACTTTATCGACATTATTCACGGCGTCCAGTTGGATCCTTAAGTCCCCGACTAATTTTACCGCTTCGTTAACGGTCGTATTCATTTTCCAGTTGCCGGCAATCATCGGCACGCGCATTGTATTTCCTCCTGCTAGATAAAAATATTTAATCGAACAATTCCAATGTATCACAGAAAACAGCAAAAAGAAAAGCTGACATCGAGTATGGACAATTGACACTGCGGGGGTTATTATTTTCTTGAACGTCTGAAAGGAGACAAGTAATGGAACAAAAAGAAAAAATCAACGTAATGTTTACCGAAAAATACGAACACAGCGCTTTAGCCCGCTTCATCAACGACCGGGAATATTCTACTAAAGCTGATAGTTATATCAAAACAACCCTGTCCGAAGTTCACCCATCACCGCATGAAATTACCTGTGACTGTCTGTTCTGGAAAACAAGGGAAATACCGCTGCTAAACTTGAAAGGTGACACGGTCGACACGACCAGAGCCCTGATAATATATCAAGGCGGTCTTTATGAATTTATATTTAACTCGATGAAATATCACTATTCTGTCTGCCGGCTGAATTCCGTTCACCGGATAGAAAGAACGGATTATTCGCTCATTATCGTCACACAAAACGCAGTGGTGCCGTGCGCGGAAATAATCATCTTCGGTAATTACCAGTTCTCCTACCGTTTCAGCGTCGAAGGACACAAAGAAGTTGAAGAACTGGATAAGTTCCTGGCAAAATTAAAAACCGGCATGATGAAATAAATACGATTAGTGATGAAAAATTAAGCGCCGAATTTATTCAATTTCAGGGCGTTGGCCATTGCCAGAGGCATAATATCCGTAGCCGGGAAAATTCCCAACCCGCCGCCGAGGCAACCCGATTCCGAGAACTCGACTACTTTGTCCGGTCGACAGTACTTCGAATAAATCATCGTCGGTACGGTGTGCCAGCTGTGGCCTTTCAGCATGGCCGGTGTGGAGTGGTCGGCGGTAACGACGATGACATCGGGATTCAAATTCAATAAGTCCGGCAATATTTTATCAACATCTTCTAAAATTTTAACCTTGCGGTCAAAATCGCCGTCTTCACCGGCCGCATCGGTCGGTTTAATGTGGACAAAGAAAAAGTCATGATCGTTATAATGTTCTTTGACAGTCTTGATTTCATCGGCAAACGTAGCCCCGGTCGGTAAATTAGCCATTCCCACCAGCCGAGCCAGGCCGCGGTACATGGGATAAGTAGCAACCACCGCCGGTTTCAGTTTATAAATAGCTTGCATACTGAGAATTTCCGGCTCCCGGGAAAACCCGCGGAGAAGCAGCATGTTAGCCGGGTGTTTATCCGCCAAAATCTTCATCGCCCGCTCGACAAACTGATTGGCAATATTGGCTGTTTTAATCGCGCCGGCAGTCGTAGCCGTAACCTGTAAAGGTTTCATCCCTTCATGCTGAGGGTCAGTTTCCGAGACAGCATCCCGCAGGCCCGCGCCGCGGAAACAAATTACAAACCGGTAATCTTTGACCGGCGCAGTTAAGACTTGAATATCATCGATTTTCATTTCGAGCAACTTGCAAAGTCCGGCGTTTAATTCGGTGGCAATCCTGCCGGCCCGTCGGTCGGTGATAATCCCATTACCATCGACTGTGCAATAATTACCTCTGGCCAAAACATCACCCTGTTCGATAGGGAAATCGATACCAACAGCCTCAAGCACGCCACGTCCGATGTTAACTGCAAAAGGGTCGTAACCAAAAAGCGCCGTATGCCCTGGAGCGCTGCCGGCAGTGATACCAGGGCCAACCGGCTGGCTCAGGCCACAAATACTCTTCGCCGCCAGATTGTTAAGATTCGGAGTTTGTGCTGTTTCAAGTTCTGTTTTGCCTGTTTCCATCCGGGGCAGGCCGCCAAGTCCATCCAGTACCAATAATATTATTTTACTGGGCGTCGGCTGAGCAAGTGCTTTTATCTGGTCTTGAGAAAACATATTATCCTCTATTTTTTGTTGGTCAACGCTTCAACACCCGGTAAAACTTCGCCGCTTAGGAAGCTCATCGAGGCACCGCCGCCGGTAGAAACAAAAGTCATTTTGTCGGCTAATTTCATGTCATAAACCATGTCGGCGGTAGAGCCGCCACCGATGACGGTAGAAGCTTTGAGACCGGCTAATAATTGCGCCATGGCAATACTGCCTTTGGCAAATTGAGGTACTTCGTAAACGCCCATCGGGCCATTCCAGAAAATGGTTTTACATTTTTTAAGAGTGGCTGCGAACAACTCTATGGTTTTGGGACCGATGTCGACAATTTTCTGGTCTTTCGGTACCTTATCAATCGCCACTACCTGATATGAACCCTTGTCACTGACATCGTTGGTAATAACTACATCCAGCGGCAATATCAAACTTATGTTGTTAGCTTTGGTTTTAGTAATCAAATCGGCAGCGGTTTGAATACGATCAGCTTCGATTAAGGACTGACCGACCTCAAAACCTTCAGACTTAAGGAAAGTCGCTGCCATCCCGCCACCCACCAGAATGAAGTTCACCTTGCCAAGTATATTTTCAATGAGAGCAACTTTGTCACTGACTTTAGCACCGCCGAACAGAGCGGCAAAAGGATGTACCGGATTGGTAAGAATACCGCCCAGATTCACTAATTCTTTTTCCAGCAGGAAACCGCAGACTGCCGGCTGTAAATATTTGGTAACGCCGACGATGGAAGCATGGGCTCGGTGCGCGGTGCCGAAAGCGTCATTGACATAGACTTCAGCGAGGCTAGCAAGAGCTTTGGAGAAATCGGGCCCGTTTTTCTCTTCTTCAGCGTGGAACCGCAGGTTTTCGAGTAAAAGCACATCACCGCTTTTTAAGGCTTTGACAGCAGCTTCAGCTTCGTGACCAATACAGTCACGGGTAGCCGCGACCGGCTTCCCCAATAATTCAGATAATCTTTTAGCAACCGGTGCAAGACGGAATTTGTCTTCAGGAGCCCCCTTCGGCCTACCCAGATGTGAACAAAGGATAACCTTGGCTTTGTGGTTAATTAAATATTGAATGGTCGGTAAGGCAGCCCGAATACGACTGTCATCGGTTATGATGCCAGTATCTTCATTCATCGGAACATTAAAATCAACCCTGACTAAAACCCTTTTATCCTTGACATCGATGTCCCTAATTGTTAACTTGTCCATGTTCTCCTCAATAAAATATATTTAAATAAATTAACGAACTACTTTAGTCGACGAACCAGCGGGAACTATCTCCAAAACTTTGCTGATAATCCCAGCGGCGTCCAACCCGTATTTCGACCGCAGAAAATCCTGCCCGCCATGCTCGATAAAGACATCGGGTAGCCCAACATTTCTTATTATAACATCCCTCAAATCTGATTGTCTGACGGTATCATCGACATAATTTCCGAAGCCGCCGGAGAGGGTATTTTCTTCAACAGTAACAATACATTTAATGCGGCCCGCTAGGTCAACAATCAGTTCGGCGTCAACCGGCTTGATGAAACGGGCATTTACCACGGTGGTTTCGATGCCCTGCAGGGCCAATTTTTCTGCAGCTTCTGACGCAGCCGCGACCATCGAACCGACAGCTAAAATCGCAACATCATTACCGTCTCTCAATATTTCGCCTTTACCGATGGGGATTTCTTTGAATGACGTGTCCATTTTTACACCCAAACCCTGGCTGCGGGGGTAGCGGACTGCCATTATTTTCCCAGACTTGACCGCGGTATAAAGCAGGTGCTGGAGTTCATTTTCATCTTTCGGAGCCGCGACAATCATATTTGGAATTAAAGACAAATAAGAAAGGTCAAAAATTCCCTGATGCGTTTTACCGTCGTCACCGACAATACCACCTCGGTCAACGGCAAATACCACGGGCAGTTCCTGAAGACAAACATCATGGATTATCTGGTCAAAAGAACGCTGCAGAAAAGTGGAATATATCGCTAGCACGGGCAAGTACCCCTGTGTGGCTAATCCCGCTGCAAAAGTCACCGCATGCTGTTCACATATGCCAACATCAAAGACACGTTTGGGAAACTCTTGTTGAATAACATTCAAACAATTACCTTCCGGCATGGCAGGGGTTACTACTACCAGCTTGGGATTTTCGCGGGCGAGTTTCAAAATCGTCTCGGCAAAAATATTACTATAGGTCGGAATTGTTTTATTATTTGCTTTGCCATTAGTGCCTGGGATACCGTGGAAATAGACGGAATCGCCTTCTGCCGGTAAATAGCCGCTTCCTTTGGTAGTAATAACATGAACAACGATAGGGCAGGCAGTATAATTACGCGCTCGGGTGAGCGCGGTCTCCAGTTTCTTGAAATCGTGTCCGTCAATCGGACCGATATAATTGAAACCGAAATTCTCCCAGAATCTGGTAGGGCGAGAGACATCCTTCAACCAACTTTCGATCTGCAGACCTAAGCGCCATACCTTATTTCCCAACGGCAAAAATTTTAATAATTTCTTACTTTTTTCTTTGCCGACAAGATAACGATGATCGAAACGGATCCTATCCAACGCCCGCGCAATGGCACCAACAGTGGGAGAGATTGACATTCCATTATCGTTAAGAACAACAACCAACCGGGTGCCGATATGTCCCGTCTGGTTCAACCCCTCAATAGCCATCCCTCCGGTAATACCACCGTCGCCAATCACGGCAACCACGTGGTAATCATCACCAGCAAAATCACGGGCGACGGCAATGCCTAAAGCTGCAGAGATTGAAGTGCTGGAATGACCGGCACCAAAAGCGTCAAACTCGCTCTCTTCACGGCTGGTGAACCCTGATAGACCACCATACTGGCGTAAAGAAGCAAACTGTTTACGCCTGCCGGTAACGATTTTATGGGCATAGGTCTGGTGCCCCACATCCCAGATGATTTTATCCTTCGGTGCATTATAGACACGATGTAACGCCAGCGTAAGTTCAACAACACCCAGATTTGAAGCCAGGTGGCCGCCATTTGCGGAAACCACAGATACCAATTCTTCCCTGATTTCAGCAGCCAGCTGCTTCAGTTCCGAATAAGTCAGAGTCTTCAGGTCACCCGGTTTATCAATCGTATCCAATATTTTGGTCATCTTGCTCGACTTCATAGTAAAATGTCTACGTATGATTGTCAAGGCTGGAATGGAACGAATTGACTCAAGTTCGCGAGTTTTGTTATACTTCACAAGATGTCATCATTAGAATCTTCAGTTCTTAATTTAATTCAGCACGCTTACAATTTAATGCAATGGCCAGGCGTGGTTGCCCTGATGGCGATTGAAAGCGCTTGTATTCCTCTACCGAGCGAAATAATCATGCCGCTGGCTGGTTGGATACTGATAAAAAATCAACCTCTGCCTATTTCATTTAATCTAATTGCCGGAATATTGGGCGCCGTCGGCTGCACCATCGGTTCACTCGGCGCATACTGGGTTGGGGCAAAAGGCGGACGACCATTCCTAAACAAATATGGGAAATTCGTTCTGATAACATCTCACGACCTTGGCAGGGCTGATCAGTGGTTTCAAAAGAACGGCGATTGGGCGATCTTCATTACAAGGCTGATGCCTGTGATACGCAGTTTTATCAGTTTACCTGCGGGGATAGCTAAAATGCGTATGGGCAAGTTCCTGATTTACACGTTTGCCGGGTCTTTTATCTGGTGCACCGCATTATCTCTGGGAGGGTATTTCCTAGGTCAGAATTGGGAAAATATAAGAACGGTAATGCGCCCATTTGACCCAGTGGTTATTGCGATAGTCGTTATCCTGATTGGTTTCTATATTTACAGGCACATCAAACATAGCAGAAAACAGAAGAATCCTGATTCGCCGACAGACCAGTGCTAAAAAGAATATCGATAAACCAAACAAGGACTATAATATGGATGGAAAAGCTATTAGGATAAAACACCTTCAAGAAAAACCCGCGATGGCGGATATCAGAAACATTTTTATGCACGTTCTAGAGATGGTATTGCCAGAGCCTGCTTTAAAGCGTTATGTCAAGTATACCCAGGGAAATAATATTCTGATGGTAGCAGGAAAGAAATATAATCTTAGTAACTATGAACAGATAGTGGTCGTGGGCGGCGGAAAAGCAGCTAAACGTACCGGTGCCGCACTGGTGAACATACTAGGAGATAAAATTACCGCCGGAGTTTTAGACGTTTATCAAGACCAGGCTGATGAACCAATATCAGAGAGAATCAAACTTTTTGCGGCCGACCACCCGACCCCGAACGAAGAGGGATTAAAAGGGGCACGGCAGATGATAGATTTACTTAAGAATGCCGGACCCAAAACGCTGGTAATTGCTCTGATCTCTGGAGGAGGCTCTTCTTTGATGGCGATTCCGGCGGGAGCAATAAGTATTTCAGATTATCAAGACATCAGTAAATTATTAATGACCGTTCCAGCCACTATAGACGAAATTAATACCATACGCAAACACATCGATTTGCTTAAAGGTGGCAGAATGCGTAATTATGCCTCTAAAGCAGGGGCATTCATCTCCTTGGTATTGTCCGATGTACCTGTCACTAAAACAGGAATCGTAGACGATACATCCGTCATCTCTTCCGGCCCTACAGTCGGGGATGATTCGACTTTTGAGATGGCAAAAAAAGTTCTGACAGAATACCACATCTGGGATAAAGCTCCAAAAACGGTCAAAGAATATCTTCAGGCCAATATCGGTAAAAAAGAAAATGAAACTCTCTCTAAAAATTCCCCGCTACTGGCAGATGATCAAAGTCAATATATTATTATCGCCAACAACGACCAAGCCATGGAAGCTGCAGAAGTAAAAGCAAAAGAACTGGGTTACAAAGCACATTTAGTGGGGTGGAATACGGGTAGAACCGATGATAAGATTAAAGCCGAAGTAACACTGGAAATAGAGAATATTTTCCGGGTGATTACTCCTTATCTTATTTATAAAGACCGAATTACTTTTGCCAGTTTTTCAACAGATGGTGTTGATGGACACAGCGACCTTGCCGGTGCGATCGCGGACATGGATACAATTAAAGAAGCCCTCCGCCACAGGATGGATTATAGCAAATTTGTGGCAATTTACGATTCTGCCACTTTCTTTAAAAAACTGGGACTTGAAATTGAAACTGGCCCGACAGGTACCAATGTAGCCGATGTCAGCATTATTCTCATTAATAATCCGAACAATGCGCGAAGAAAGATAGCTTTTATTTTTGGCGGCGAGGCAACGGTTAATATTTTGACACCTCAAGGGAAAAAACCGGGAAACGGCGGAAGGAATACCCATCTGGTGCTTCTGGCAGCGGGAAAATTAGCACGATTAGCCGAATGCAGTCAACAAACGGCGATATAAGATAGATTCCAGGATCCAATATTTGTTCGTAATATTGCCACAACAAGTTGCGGTGAATTTTTAAATTTCCCAGGAACTAATAACACTATTTGGCTATAGTCGATAATATTATCATGCATGATTTTTTATTATATTGATATTTACTAATAGTTATTTCTTTGTGATATTTACCTTTGTCTCGAATGTTGTTAGAATTATCTCCTTTACTCATTTACTAAAGGGTGCGTAAGTAAATGGACACGTCAGGCTGCGATGTAACGCAGATTTGGATCGGCGAAGAAGCCGCGAATCAGACAGGGGAGTTTCTGCAGTC
>Ga0182011_10005005_pt1 | contig 10499 bp, 5 predicted proteins | sample 711E1DmetaG_FD_120481 | JGI IMG/M metagenome (GOLD analysis project Ga0182011, IMG submission 120481) | Permafrost microbial communities from Stordalen Mire, Sweden - 711E1D metaG | ecosystem: Environmental > Terrestrial > Soil > Wetlands > Permafrost | place: Sweden: Stordalen | collected...
CCTCGCAGCACTACGCCGGCACCACTCGCCGCTCATCGCTCGGATCGACTCAACTTGCGCCGACGCCGCCTGATTCCTCCACTTTCCTCTTTACTTCGGACCTGCTCAGATGTCTCAGGGCCCTCAGCCTGTCGAACGGGCTAGCGGGCTTCCTACACCGGCACACCGATCGGTTAGCCAGGGCACGGGGAGAATTGCCGGCAATTACATCGTTCCGGCTCAGAGTCATGTTTTGTTGGGGGTCGAGCGAGCGAGGGCGGCGATCAGCTCGCTGGATTGCACCGGTTTGCTGATGTAATCATCCATACCCGCGGCGAGGCAGGCTTCCCGGTCGCCCGCCATGGCGGAGGCCGTCATGGCGATAATGTAAAGGGGGGAGAAATTCTCCCCGGCCGCGCGTCGCGTCTGCTCCCACGCGCGCAGGTGGCGGGTGGCCTCATAGCCATCCATCTCCGGCATCTGGCAATCCATCAGCACGACGTCATAGGGATGCGCTTGCGCGGCTTCGAGCGCTGCCCGGCCATCCACGGTGATCTCGACCATGTAGCCCAGGCGGGCGAGCTGCATGCGGGCGACGTTTTGGTTCACCACATTGTCCTCGGCCAGGAGGATGCGCAGGGGCTTGGGCTCCGGCGGGAGCCGTGGCGGGGCGGGCGTGGCGGTCACGCGGGACCTGCCCTTGCCGAGCAACGAGGCGATCGCCTCGTGCAATTCCGCCTGTTGAACGGGCTTGGTCAGGCAGGCCGCCACGCCAGCCGCGGCAGTTTCTCCGAATGGTGGCATGCTGCCCATGGAGGTCAGCATCAGCATCTTGAGACCCGCCAGGGCGGGATCGGCCGAGATCTGGCGCGCCAGGTCGAAGCCGGACATGCCCGGCATCTGCATGTCGAGCAGGGCGAAATTGAACGGCGAGCCGGACTGCACCGCGCTCCGCAGCGCCCCCAGCGCCGCTTCGCCGTCGGCCACGCAAGCGGTGGAGACCCGCCAGGCGGTCAACTGACGCTGCAGGATTTCCCGATTGGTCTGGTTGTCGTCGACAATCAAGGCGCGCTGGCCCGCGAGATCCACCCGGCGCGGAATCAGGCGAAGCGCCGCCGGTTGCACCGCCAGTTTCACCGTGAACCAAAACGTCGAGCCCCGGCCGGCCTCGCTCTCAACCCCGATCTCGCCGCCCATCAATCCCACGAGTTGCTTGGAAATCGCGAGCCCCAGCCCGCTGCCGCCAAACTTGCGGGTGATGCTGCCGTCCGCCTGCGAGAAGGGCTGAAACAGACGTTTTCTCGCCTCCGGTGTGATGCCAATGCCCGTGTCGGTGATCGCGAAGCGCAGTCGCGCGCCCTCGCTCTGTTCGTCCTCCCGGGAGACCCGCACCACCACCTCGCCGCGCTCGGTGAACTTGAGGGCGTTGCCCACCAGATTGAGCAGCACTTGCCGCAGGCGGCCGGCATCGCCGATGAACTGGGCGGGGACGTTGTCGTCGATCAGGTAGGCCAGCTCCAAACCCTTGGTGTGCGCCCGTTCCGCCATTACCTGAAGACAACCCTCGACCGGTTCGCGCAGCTCGAAGGGCTGCTGTTCAAAGGTCAGCATGCCGGCTTCGATCTTGGAGAAATCCAGGATGTCGTTAATGATCGTGAGGAGGGAATCCGCGCTGGTCCGGACCGTGTTTGCGAGGCTGCGCTGTTCACGCGTGAGTTCGGTGTCGAGCAGAAGGTCGGTCATGCCGACGACGCCATTCATCGGCGTGCGGATTTCATGGCTCATGTTCGCCAGAAACTGGGATTTGAGCCGCACACTCGCCTGCGCCTCCTCTACCGCCTCCCGCAGCGCCAGCTCGGTGCGTTTGCGTTCCGTGATATCCCGGATGATGCCAATCGCCGCGGGCCGCTCGCGCAGCATGACCATGGACAGCGAGAGTTCGACCGGAAACTCGGCACCGCTCTTGCGGAGGGCAGCGAGTTCCGTGACTTTGCCAATCGCTGCTCCGGTGCCGGCCTGTTGAAACTGCGCGAACTCCTTGGTGAAAGCCTCGCGGAATCGCTCCGGCACCACCAACGGAAGGAACTCGGCGCCGATCGCCTCGGCCTTGGTGTAGCCAAAAAGCCGTTCTGCCGCGCGATTCCAGGAAACGATCAGATCGTCCGCGTCAAGCATGACGATGGCATCCTGGGCGGAATCCGTGAGGGTACGGAATTTCTGTTCATTGTCCCGCACTGCTTCCTCCGCCCGCTTGCGGGCAGTGATGTCGCGGGAGACGCCGAAGGTGCCGACGATCTTGCCGTGCGCATCGCGCAGCGGCAACTTCGTCGTCGAGACCCAAGTGTCCGGTCGGTCCGGCCAGGTTTCCCGCTCCTCCAAATCGATCACCGGCTCGCCGGTCTGCATGATGCGCTGTTCGTCCTCGAACGCCTTGTGCGCGTGCTCGCCCGAGAACAGGTCGAAATCAGATTTCCCCACCATGGCGGCGGCCGCCACCCCATCGCGGCGCGCCTTGGACTCACTGACCGCGATGAATCGCGAATCGCGGTCTTTGAAATACACGTGCTCCGGGATGTTCGCCATGAGCGTGCGCAGAAGAAATTGCTCCTGCTTGCTTTGGCGAGATTTGGAGGGCGGCGCGCTGTCGCCGCCGAGGGCCCGGGCGGCGCTGACGGAGCAGCGCCCTCCAGCCGCGCGGCCTGGCTGAATTTTTGGAGCGCGCAGAATCTGTTTTGCGCCCTTGGTGCGTTTCATGGGGGTTTTCTCTCTCGCGGGTTCGGATGCCGCAGGCGCCTGGGTCGACTGGCTTCCCGCGGTGGCCGGGCTCGGGCTGCGTTTCTTGGTGGTCGGTGGTTTCATCGTCTTAATCGTCAGAAGTCGCCTGTAAAACTTTGCCTGTATGGTCGGGATCTGGAGGGCGGCGCGCTGTCGCCGCCGAGGGCCCGGACGGCGCTGACGGAGCAGCGCCCTCCACCCGTGCGGCCCGGCGCAAGCCGGCGGGTAGGCTGTTACTGAATTGGGAGAGCCTGACGCTCATGGTTCCTTCTGCGGTTAATCTGCATTGCTGACTTTTGGTTCAGAGGTGGCTCCTGTCTGTGGCTGGCGTTCCGCTTCCAAAGGCGGGGTCAGCGACCCCGCCCTACAGTTTCCAACGGCGCTGGAAACTGCACCCGGGCGGGCCCCCCAGGGCGTAGCGGAGACTCCGCGCCACGGCGAGGCAGAATGGGTAACCTTGGTGCCCGGCGGTGCCATCAGCACGGCATGCAGCGCGAACGCGAGACTTGCGCCGGTAAAGGGCTTGGTGATCAGCGCCGACAGGCCGAGCGATTCGAGGTCGGCGGCGGCGGTGGCCTCGCCCACGCCGCTGATGCCGATGATCCGGATCTTCGGCTCGATCCGACGCACCACCCGCACGAAAGTCGGCCCATCCATGCCGGGCATCAACATGTCCGTGACAATGGCCGCAATGGCGGCGCGGTTCTGCATGAAAACCGCGAGCCCCTCGGCACCATCGGCCGCCGACACGACCCGATAGCCGAAAACTTCCAGGATCTTGCTTGCGACCTTGCGAATGGCAATTTCGTCGTCGACGACCAAAATCAGCTCGCCCTGGCCGCGGGGTGGCGGCAAGCGAAGATCCGGCACCGCGACCGGTTTGACGTCAAGAGCAGCGGGCAGGTAAACCTCAAAGCAGGTGCCTTTCCCGGCCTCGCTCTTGAACTGGATGAAACCGTCGTGGCTCCGCACAATACCCAGCACCGTGGACAGACCCAGACCGGTTCCCTTGCCCGGCGCCTTCGTGGTGAAGAACGGGTCGAAGATCTTGTTGAATAGTTCCGGCGGGATTCCGGTTCCCGTGTCGAAAATGCTCAGATGGACATAGGGACCTGACTTGGCCCCGGGGGTCATCAAGGCGAAGGTCTCGTCCAGATCGATGTTCTCCGCATTGAGGCCGAGCCGCCCGCCTTCAGGCATGGCGTCGCGCGCGTTGACGCACAAGTTCATCAGGACCTGGTGCAGTTGCGTGGCGTCGCCGAGGACGGGCCACAACTCCTTTTCCACGTCCATCTCCAGTTCGATGTTCTTGGGGAAAGTTTCACCGGCGATAGCTGCGATTTCGCTCAACAGATGCCGGGGTTGCAAGGGAATGCGCTTCCCCTCGACGCCCCGGGCGAAGGTCAGGACCTGGCGGATGATGCCGGCTCCCCGCTGCGCACACGCCTCCATCGTGGTCAGCATGTTCCGTTCGGAGTCGGTCTGTGCCTTATCCCGCAGGATGGCCGAGGCCATGAGAATCGGGGACAAGACGTTGTTGAGATCGTGGGCGATGCCACTGGCCAGCGCGCCCAGGCTTTCGAGCCGCTGCGCCTGCAGGAAGCGCGCATCGAGCTGCTTCTTTTCGGTGATGTCCGTGTTGATCGCAAAGACCGATCGCGGCTGGCCCTGCTTGTCGCGCACGAGCGTCAGCCGGCTGAACACGTCCACCACCCCTCCGCTCTTGGTATTCTGCCGTCGCTCTCCGGCCCAGCTTCCCTGCTTGAGCACCACCGCGGCCAGCGCCTCCGCGGCGGCGGCATCAGGGTTGATCAACTCGGTGGTCTTGCGATTCAACGCCTCGGTGCTAGCCCAGCCATAAATCCGCTCCGCACCCTGGTTCCAATAGAGGACCGTGTAGTCGAGGGTCGTCACATAAATGGCGTCATTGGCGGTGTCGAGCAGGGCGGCCTGCTCCCGCACTTTTTCCTCCGTCTGTTCGCGCTCGGCGATCTCCCGCAGTAATTCCTGATTCCTAACCGCCAGCCGATCGCGGGCCTCGACGACGTCTTCCATCAGGTTGAGTGAAGCATCCTGAGCCTGGATGGTAGCTTTGGCGCGTTGCTCCAACGCCTCGGCCTGAAGACGCAGCGTGCGGGTCAGGCAGCGGATGCGGACGTAGGATCCTACCCGCGCGAGCAGTTCGCGATTGGCAATGGGACGGGAGATATAGCCATCCGCACCTGACTCAAGACCCTCCGCCTGCTCGTCAGTCTCCGCGTGTGAAGCCGAGACCATCACCACCGGAACATCCACCAGGGTCGGGTCTTGTTTGATCCGGCGGCAGACCTCGACGCCATCGATGCCCGTCAGGTTGCGATCAAGCAAGATCAGGTCGGGGCAGTCGTGCCGGATCACCTGCAGTGCTTCTTCGCCACTGGCTGCCTGATCGACGGCGTAGCCCGCCTTTTTCAGCAGACGCACGGTGCCGGTCAAGACATCGGGATCGTCGTCCACGACCAGGATTCTGATCTCAGCTGGATTTGATTCGTTCATGGGGCGTCAGAGGTGATTCGGGCTTGGGTTGATGGTGCGGCGGCTTGCTGGCGAACGCCGGCAGGCCTCGGCGGACGCGAAAAGGTGGTTGGGCGGCTGGTTCATCCCGGAAGCTCCAGCTCTGCCTGCTTGGCCGGCTCGTTTCCCGTAACCCGGTGGCGGGGCGGTTCGCCCAGCTTCTGGCAAAGCTCGTTCACTTCGCGCTTCAGTTCGATCATGCGCAGTTCGCGACCGACCGCAGTCGCGTTGAAGCGCGTCAAGCGCTCGTTGCGGACGCGGATTTCCTCGCTCTGTTGCCGCAGCGCCTCCTCCGTCCGCTTGCGCTCGGTGAGGTCGATGGCAAAGGCGGCAACCTCCTCTCTGGGCCCGGGCAGCATGGCGTCGGCCAGAAGGACCGGAACCCGGGTGCCATCCGGCCGGAGATATTCCTTTTCGTAGGGCAGGCAGGAGCCTCGTTTGCGCATTTCCTCGAACGCATGCTCGGACGCCGGCAACCATTCGGGCGGGGTGGAGGTCCGCCAGTTGATCTTCCCTTGAGTGAGCTCTTCCCGGGTGTGGCCGACCAGGCGCAGGAAATAGTCGTTGGCTTCGATGACTTCCCCGTCCGTGACAGCGATCACAATGCCGATGATGTTGGAATCGACAAACCGGCGGAGGCGCTCGTGGGCCAATCGCAAGGCCTCTTCCGCCTGCATGCGCCCGGTGATGTCGCGCGAGATGCCGACGAGCCCGGTGAAATTGCCGTCCGCATCGCGCAAGGGAACCTTGTTGGTCGACACCCAGGTGACCCGGCCATCGGGCCAGGTTTCCTTCTCCTCGATGCCGACGAGCGGCTTGCCGGTGCGCATCACTTGTTGCTCGTCCTCGTAAGCCTGCCGGGCATGCTCCTCGGTGAAGAAATCAAAATCCGACTTGCCGACCGCATCGGCGGGACTGCGTAGCCCGAAGCTTTGCGTCATCTTGTCGTTGATTCGGATGAATCGGCTCTGACGGTTCTTGAAATAGATATGGTCGGGGCTCGTCCTCAGCAGGTTGGTCAACAACGCCTGTTCCAGTTTCAACGCCTCCTCTGCCCGCTTGCCCTCGCGCCGGCCTTCCGCGTCGCTCAATTCGCGTTCCACGGCGGGAACCAGGCGCGCCAACTTGCCTTTGATGATGTAATCGTGGGCGCCCGCCTGCATCATCTTCACGGCGATGTCCTCGCCGATCGTGCCCGACACGACGATGGAAGGAAGGTCAGTGCCACTCCCCTTCAAAAGTTCCAGCGCGCCCAGCCCGCTAAAACGCGGCATCTTGTAGTCGGCGATGACGATGTCCCACGGCTGGCGGTCCAGTGCGGCCCGCATCGCTTCGGGCGTCTCGACCCGCTCGTGCGTCACGGTGTAGCCACCGCGGCGGAGTTCGGCGAGTACGAGCAGCGCATCGTCCTCCGAGTCTTCAACCAACAGGCAGCGAATCGTCTTGTTCATGGTGCTCCTTCAATCGGGGGTGGCGGCTGGTTGACTAATAGCCAATAAAGGCCCAGTTGGCGAACCGCCTCGGAAAACTCCGCAAAATCCACCGGCTTGCGGATGTAGCTGTTGGCGCCGAGGGCGTAACCATCCACGAGGTCTTTCTGCTCATTCGACGACGTGAGGATGACGACCGGCTGGAGCCTTGTCCGGGGATCGCGACGCACGCGGCGCAGCACCTCCAGGCCGTCGATTCTCGGCAGCTCCAAATCCAGCAGGACCAATTGGGGTTGATCGCGCACGTCGCGGCCAGCGTGCGCGCCGGTGCCGCACAGGTAATCGAGCGCCTCGACGCCGTCATGAGCCTCGACGACCACGTTGGCGATATTGTGTTTTTTCAGCACCCGGAGCGTCAGCGCAATGTCGTCCGGGTTGTCTTCCACGAGCAGGATTGTTTTGAAGTTGTTCATGGGGATTCGGGGTTCAGAAGTTCAATGGTTCCCCGGTTCAAAGGTTGCGTGGTTCACGGTTCAACGGCTGAGAAGGCTCAGCGGTTGTGAGGTTCAGCGGTTCAGCGGTTGGGAGGTTCACGGTTCAACGGTTGGGAGGTTCCCAGTTCACGGTTGGGAAGTTAAAGGTTGGGGGGTTCGTGGGAGTCTGGTGGTTTTCAACCCCTGAACCACTGAACCTCTGAACCCTTTAACCTGATCGAGAGGTTCGGGGCTCAGACGCGCTTGGTACTCCTTGAGATAGTTGATGAATCCGCGAATGGCGGCGCGCGCACGCCGGGCTAGTTCGTAGACATCCTGGAATTCGGCTGTGGAAATGTATTCCTCGTCCGCGGCGACGTAGAGCTCGCTCTGGACTTCCGTGCAGGAGCATTTGGCATAGCGTAGGAACCGAACGAACTCCGCATTGGTTTCGGAGTCGAAACCCTCAGCGATATTGTGCATAGCCGAACCCGCCGCTTCTTGGATCTGTCGCTTCAGTCCAAAATCCGTCTCGAAGCGTGGCTTCTTGGTCAGGCGGTAAACCTTGCGGGCAAGCTCGCGCGCCAGCTGCCAAGCCTCGATGTCTTCAAACCGCTCGATTTTCATGTGTCTTGAACCTCTGAACCCTTGAACCCTTGAACCGTGGAACCCTTGAACCTCTGAACCTCTGAACCATGAACCTCTGAACCGTGGAACCTCAACCTTCCCCTTTCATCGCTCACTCCTTCTTACCCAGCGTAAAATAGATGGTGGCTCCCGCCCCGACGGCGCCTTCCGCCCAGACGCGGCCGCCGTGCCGGTGGATGATCCGCTGCACAATCGCCAGCCCGATGCCGGTACCCTCGAACTCCTGGGTGCTGTGCAGGCGTTGGAACGCACCAAAGAGCTTGCCAACGTAGGCCATGTCGAACCCCGCCCCGTTGTCGCGCACAAAGAAAGTGACGGCGGCCGCCTCGCCTTTGGCGGCGCAAGTGGCATGGGCATCTTGCCCATGTCCGATGGCTTGGCCCAAACCCACGGGCGGGACGCCCGTGCCACTGCCAGACTCCAGACGCCGCTGACAACCAGGCGCCGCCTCACCGCCACTCGTCACTCCGAATTCGATCTTCGCTCGCGGGCTTTTGCCCGTGAACTTCCAGGCGTTGTTGAGCAGGTTGGACAATGCCAATCGCAGAAGGTGCGCGTCGGCTTCGGCCGCCAACGCCGGAGCAACGACAAACTCGACCTGCCGGTCCGGCTGCAGGTGCCGCAATTCCGCCCCGATTTCCTCCACCAAGTCCGTCAGGTTCACGCGTTCCAGCCGCATTTCGGTCCGCGTCACCTGGGACAGGTTAAGCATGTCGTCAATCAACCCCGCCATCCGCTCGCTGCCGGACCGGATGCGCCGCAGGTGGTCCTGGGCCGTCGCATCCAGCTTGCCGGCGTAGTCCTCCATCAGGGCCGCGCTGAAGCCGTCCATCGCCCGCAGCGGCGCGCGCAAATCGTGCGAGACCGAGTAGCTGAACGCCTCCAGTTCCTTGTTGGCGGCTTCCAGCTCAGCGGTGCGGTCGCGCACGCGCTGCTCCAGCTCGGCATTGAGCCGGAGGATCTTCTCCTCCGCCTGCCGCAGTTCGGTAATGTCGATTGAAATGTCGCCGAGCAGGGGCGGCTGCTGACCGCGCGGAATGAGGAATTTGATGGCGCGGAACACGCGCCCGCCGTCACCGGTGGGAATCTCCTGAACGACCGTCCTGACCTCTCCGTTGCCGAGCACCCGTTCATCTTCCTCCCGGATCTTCTGCCCCAGCGGGCCGGCCCAGAGATCCTCGCTGAGTCGGCCGAGGCTTTCGGCAGCCGTGAGGCCCAAAATCTGCCTGACTCGCTCGTTCACGAAGACAATGCGCCGTTCGCTGTCCTTAATGAAGGTCATGGCGGGCAGGTTGAGCATGAATTGGACAAACCGCTCCTCGCTCTCGCGCAGCGCCTGCTCGGCCCGCTTGCGCTCGGTGATGTCGCGGATGTTGCACTGAATCACCCTGTGGTGCCCCACCTCGTAAGCGTGGCTGACGAATTCCACTTCGATGCGCCGCCCATCGGCGGTTTCCAACGGCTTGTCCTCGTAGGTGAGGTATTCCTTCCGCTGCAGTTCCGCGAAGTTGTCCTGATTGCCGACGATGTCCTTGAAGAGCCCCACTTCCCAGATCCGCTTTCCCAGGAATTGTTCATGCGTATAGCCCAGCATCTCGACCAGAAACGGATTCACCTCGACGATCATCCCGGTCTCGGCGTCCAGGATCAGAATGCCGTCCCGCGCCGCTTCGAAAAGTTGGCGATACCGGGCCTCCGAAACGACAAGCGCCGCTTCAGCCTTCTTGCGCTCGGCGATATCCTCAATCGTGGCGACCGTCTGCGCGGGCCGGCCCGTGGCGTCCCGGATGATCGTCATATTCACATTCACCCAGACGACGGAGCCATCTTTGCGTAGGTAGCGTTTCTCCATGCGGTAATCGGGCTGCTCGCCCCGCACGACGCGCTGGTAGGCTTCCCAGTCGGATTGCCGGTCATCCGGGTGGGTGATTTCAGAGACGCGCATCCGGAGCAGTTCTTCGGCGGAATAGCCGGTGATAGTGCACATCTTCTCGTTCACGCGTGTCCAATGTCCGGTGCTCAGGTCGGCCTGGGCGATGCCGACCGAGGCCCGCTCGAACATGGCGCGGAATTGCTCCTCGCTCTGGCGCAGCGCCTCCGCCGCCTCGTAGCGTTCGCGGAAGAACCAGACGCGCTGCTGCCGCCACAGCAGGGCGACGCCGGCGACCGCGCCGAGCAGCAGGACGCCGATGAGCGCGACGATTTGCCAGAGTCGCTCGCGCAAGGGCGCATACACTTCCGCGATATCTATGCGGGCGACCAGAAACCACGGTGAATTGGGAATGGCGCGCAGGGCCGCCACCACCGGGACGCCCCGGTAATCGATGCCCTCCATGAGGCCTTCCTGCCCCAAGGCGGCTCGCGCTGCCGGCATTGCCTTTTGGTCAAAAAGTGCGCACCGGGTTAGCGTGCTGTTTCTTTGAAACCGGAGTTCATTCAGAAACACGACCTCATTGCCCTCCCGGCGGACGAGCAGGGTCTCGGCGGTCAGGCTGGGAACAGGCCAGCGCTGGATGAACGGATAGAGATAGATGGCAGGATCGATGCGAAGAACGAGCACGCCCAAAGGATGGCCGCCTTCCTGTTCGTCGAAGATGGGGACGAGGATCGCAAGATAGACCCGCTGGTCGTGTTCGTTCCG
>Ga0182011_10005006_pt1 | contig 10496 bp, 9 predicted proteins | sample 711E1DmetaG_FD_120481 | JGI IMG/M metagenome (GOLD analysis project Ga0182011, IMG submission 120481) | Permafrost microbial communities from Stordalen Mire, Sweden - 711E1D metaG | ecosystem: Environmental > Terrestrial > Soil > Wetlands > Permafrost | place: Sweden: Stordalen | collected...
AGGATAATGTGTTGGCTTTTCGCCTCAGCCAGATTCTTAACATCGTTGTAGGCATCCAGCAGTATCTTTTGCATAGGCAGCACAACCCGGTGCATGATCATCTCGCTAGAGCGCAGCATGTCCATGTTGGTCATGGCATCCACCAGTGCACGCATTTGCATGGCAGCGTTCAGCACCTGTTTGGCGTGCTCGGAAAGCTCGCCGGGGCTTTCCTGCTGTAGGAAAGTGGCATACCCAATGATGACCCCCAGCGGCGTACGCAATTCGTGGGAAGCCAGGGCCAGGAAATTGGTTTTTAGTTGATCGGCATCGCGTAGATCGTTATTGGCATCCTGCAAAGCTTCCACCATGCGGGCGTTATGGATGGCAACGGCGGCCTGTGAAGCGATCACTGCCAGGATATCGGCATCGCTTTCGTCGAAGTCCCCAGCGCGTTTATTCAAGGCCTCCAACACTCCGGTTGGGTTGTCGTGGATGCGCATTGGCACACCCAGCAGGTTCTTCACCTCGATATTAATTAGCTTCGAGACCGCCAGGAAGTTGCGCGCATCACGCTGGACGTCTGACAGGCAAACGACTTTGTTTTCGCGGAAGATGGTTCCCGCCAGGCTTTTTTCCAGCGGCACGGGGGTTTCGGCCAGCTTTTTTGGGTCGGATCCGGTCGCGGCGGCAAAGACCAGGCGGTCAAGTTTCTCGTCGTATAACAAAATCGAGACCGATTCGCAGTCGAGGATTTCTGTGGCTGTGCGGATAATGAATTGGAGCAGCTCGTCCTGGTCGAGAGTCGAGTTAAGTGTGACACTGACCTCGATAAGGCGGGCCATCTGTTCTGCCATGGTACGGAGATCAGGTTTGAGTTTGGACATATCCACCGATATAACTAGTGTAGCCTGAAAATAGCCGGGAAGCAATAGCCATTTTTAAATGCCATGAATTTTGCAACAGACTTTCAACAACTACTTCAGCAGTATTCGAATTGGGTGTTTCATAAAAGAACAAGTGTTCTAATTATAATACACATGTACCGCACATGTAGCCAGCATGTTAGTTATAAAAAGCCTTCCGGATAACATACCCGGAAGGCTTTTTTTATTGAAATGACATTTTTTCTTTCAAGGAATAACGGTTGGCTCCTTCAATCCATTCGGGGAGAAGAAAATTGCAAATGCCACCAAGGCAAATCCCAGGGAACCAATGATCCCCACCGGCAAGGGCCCCAGCAGGGTATTCGGCTGACCGGTCGTTGCCAAAACGGCCGCTGCAGCAATGCCGTTGATGGCGGCATGCCCGATGACGGCCGACCAGATGCTCTTGCTGCGCAGGGTCAGCCAACCCAGGAAGACCGCAAAGCAAAACGTGATCCAGATGAACAGCAGTGGGCCGACCCAGGGATAGCCGGGATACTTGAAGCCATACTCATAGCCCATGAAGATGACCGGCCAGTGCCAGATGCCCCAGATGATTCCGATCAAGAGCATGGCCTTGCGGCCGCCCAGCGGCATTAGTTTTGGCAGCAGGTAGGCGCGCCAACCGAATTCTTCGCCGAACGTGGCAAGGGAATTCGCGATCGGGGAAACCAACACGCCTGCAACCAGCTGGAGAACAACGAATATCCAGGGCGAGAGCGCAGACAGGGTCGGTGAAGCGGCGGTTTGCTGGTGTACGAGCGACAGGCTGGAATCGAAATATTGCGGGAACAGCATGAAAAACAAGGCAGCTCCAAAAAGCGTCATACATGCCGGCAGGAACCAAGCAGCCAGCCAGTAACGCCAGCCCTGCTTGAAATGGGGGCGAAGGCCGACATCCTTCCAGCCTTCGTGCGTAATCAGCCGGGTCAGGATGTTACCCAAAGCCGGCGCCCACATATAGGCGGTCGCCAATAGAACCAGTGCCAGGCTGATGCCCGGAACGATTAGCGGACTTTTGGTCAGGCCGCCGGTCAGGTAAATGATCAGCCCGGTGATCCAGGCTATTCCAAAGGCAAAGCCGAGGAAGATGAAAATGCGACGGGTGTCAAGTTTTTTATCCATTGAAAGCTCCTGTGTGCGTTTCACGTGAAACAAAAAAGCGGCAGCCTTTATCTTACCGCGGAAAATGGAAATGCTCAACGTGGCAAGCTTTGCCAGCCAGAATGTTTCACGTGAAACTTGTTGGTCTGGATGCAGGCTGGCATACCAAATTCCAGCGCCACTATTGACCGGGCCAGGATGACCGGCGGCGGCCGGCGGCCGTCAGCGGGCGTTTGGCCACAATGGTGACCTTGCCGCTCTGGCTGGGTGTGTAGACATGGATGGCGTCCCAGCCTTCCAGCCCCCAATCGTTCAATGTGTCTTCGATTTGCTCGTCTTTGGTGCCAAAGACACCGCCGATGGTGAGCACGCGGTATTCCCATTGCAGGGTTTCAGCCATTTATTCCTCCAAATAAGATGCAGTAATCATGGTTATTCTTAACCTGGGCCTTTACAGGAGCGGCCGGCCGGTAGTCTGTCAAACCCAATACATTGAAAACAAGATTCGCTTTAACTCAAGATCAAGCGCGCCCTTTTGAAGCTGGCCAGGGCGATTCCAAGCAGGATCGCATCGAGGATGGCAAGCACGGCCAGAATAAGCAGCAAGATCTGGTTATTGCTCAAGGCTAAGAACAGGCTTGCCCCGGCAGCATTCAGCCCCAGGCCGAGCGCCACTCCGAATACGAGCGTGCACAGGATCAGGGTCTGTTGCGCCTGCCGCACTGTCGCGGAATGCAGCGAAACCAGCACGCCGCCACTTGCCACCAGCAGACTGGTCAGGAGGCTCAGCGCCAACAGATAAAACAGCAGACCCACAGGCGTATAGAATGCCCAGGCCCCTGTCCCGTTCGTCATGTTCAGCACCAGCGCACCCAGCAGCAGGCTGATGATGACCATGGCCCAGGCATATCCAACCGTCACGATCACTTTTCCGAGCAGGATCGACCGGTCAGAGATGCGGCTTGCCAGCAGCGTTTCCAAGGTGTGCCGCTCGTGCTCTCCGGCGATGGCGTCCCCGATAAAGTTAAGGATGAAAAAGAAAGAGATAAAGATCACCAGCGTTACTTCGATTGGGCTGAATGTGAACCAATCCGAGCGCATTTGCAAAGGCAGCACGATACCCATCACAGCGATGATTATTCCCGGCCGGATGAAGGCAGCCCAGCCTCCCTGGAAGAGCAGATCCTTCGTTTCTTTCCAAAGCATGGTCCAAAGATCGCTCATCGTTTATCTTCCTCCATAAGTGTCAGGAACACTTCTTCCAGGCTGGCCCTGCCCCGGCGGATTTCCTCCACCAGCCCGCCTGATTCCACGATCAAACGCACCAGAGGTCCAATTTTGCTTTCCCCGTGCAGGTCAATCAGCAGGTGGCCGTTGCGCATTTCGACCTGGGCCACCTCCGGCCTTGACCGTAACAGGTTCAATATCTGCTCGTCAAAGCCCTCTCCCACAATCTCGGCCTGTGAGGCGCCCTGGCTGCCGCGCAATTCATCCGGGCTGCCAACCGTCAGGAGTTTTCCCTGGCGGATCACACCGACCCGGGCGCACAATCTTTCAGCTTCCACCAGGTTGTGTGTATTCAGGAAGACTGTCACGCCTTCCCGCTCGACCAGGCTGACCAGATCATTATGCAATGCCGCGGCGGCCTGCGGATCAAACCCGGCGGTTGGCTCATCCAGGAAGATCAACGGTGGGCGGTGGATGAGGGTGCGTGCCACGGCGAGTTTTTGTTTCATACCGCGGCTCCATTTGCCCACCAGGTCCTTGCGGCGGTCCCATAGATCGAGATGGGTTAGTAATTCTTTGATGCGGGCCTGGCGGTCGGAAGCAGACATCAAATTAATGCGACCGTACAGGTCGAGATTATCTTCGGCGCTCATGCGCTCGTAGAGTCCGGCAAATTCAAGCAGCGCCCCACAATGGGCGTGAATGGCATCCGATTGGGTGCGAGTATCGAAGCCAAGCACGCCGGCCTGGCCCTGGGTTGGTTCCAATAGGCCCAATAAAAGATGAATGGTGGTGGTTTTCCCGGCACCATTCGGCCCTAGGAAGCCAAAGACAATCCCAGCCGGGACCTCCAACGAGAGATCATCCACGGCTTTGACTGCGCCAAAGGAGCGGGAAAGGTGTTCTATTTGAATAATTGGCTCAGACATACAATATAACTCGCATTTCATTTACCGAGAAAAAATTATGGGTAATCTTTCAAATCTGGGACTATCAATTATCCAGAGTTAGCCGAAATACTGAAAGGTTTTCCAAAATTGCGGCCAGGCCTGGCGCAGGTTGTGACACAGGTAAATGGACCTGTGATTGATGGTTTCATCATTCTGAATATTGAAAGGTGTGAAAATCGGTGCGATCAATGTGCAGTCCTGGAAATTCTCCAGAAAGCTGCCATCGAAACCGACTACAAGCAAGGTGGTTGGAGGCGGGTTTCCATAATCGTACTGCCAGTACGAATCGAAGCCGCTAATGACCCTAGGCAGGCCATAGGCCGGGCCATACAGGTCGATCGAGCCGATCTCGCCGGAACTGGCCGCCAGGATGGTCGCGTGGGCTTTTTCAGAAACCGGCACTTCATTGTAGGCTTTTTCCACCTGTTGCACGAGCTCCGGCCAGCCGACTTCTGATTTCAGTTGATCGTTACTCTTACTGACCACATCCCACCAGGCCGAGCCCAGCGGGGCGACCGGTAGCTCGGTTGCGATCAAAAGCGTCGCGAAGGCGCTCAGGATAATCCAGGTCGTCCACCGCCAGGCTTTTAACCAGCGTTGGCTGGTTATCCTGGTAAGGCGTCCTTCCCACCACACCGCTCCGCCTGCCGCCAGCATCGGATAGGTCGCAGCCAGGTAATAGCCTTTCCCATGGGTCAGTAAGAGCAAAATGAAAGGCGTGATGTACATCCAGCCCATCAGCCGGTAACGCTTTCCGGCCGGCGCAAAGAAGAAATAATAAAGCCCGGTAGCTACTAGAAACAACATGACCGGGTTGAAATTGAACAGGAGCTGGTCGAACAGGAAGCTGCTGGTCAGGCCAGATTGCATATCCCGGGTGTGGATGCTGGCCAGGAAATACACCGAAATCCAGTTGTTCTGCGCTTCCCACAGCAGGTTGGGCAGCCAGATCACCAGCGCCAGCGCTGCCCCTGCCCACAGCCAGCGGCTTTTCAGATAGAGTCGGTTGGTCACCAGGATGCCTACGATCAATCCTGCAACCGAAAAGGCGATGGTGTATTTGGTCATCATCCCCAGGCCGATCGCTGCGCCAATCCCCAACCACCAGCGCGGATTTTCGGACTTCAACAGGCGGACGACCATAAAGGCAAGCAGCACCCAATAAAAATAATCCAGGGTTTCATACTGGAACAGGCCGCCTTGAACGATGGAAAGAGGCGACGTGGCAACCGCGACGGCGCCGAGGAGCTGCGCCCAGCGTTTGCCGCCCAGGTCGCGGATCATCAAGCCCGCCATCAGCATAACGAGCCCTTCCGCCAGGACGGCAAAGGAGCGCAAGCCAATCACTGAAGGGCCAAACAGATCCAACGCCAGACGCGCCAGGAAAGGCGTGACCGGCGGCCAGGCAACGTAACCCCAGGCCAGGTGATGGGCGGCAGCATCCAATGTGACCAGTTCATCTTGATGAAAGCCGTACTGTCCGTTGGTGAAGACCTGCAAGAGAATGCGCGCCAGCGCTAACAGAAGCAGAATCCCAATATCACTCGAGATAAAAGAAGATATTGGGCGGCTTTTATTCATGAGAACCTCAAAAGGCTATTCCTTCTTTTCCTTTGGCAGGTTTTGCTGCGCCAGCGAAACCATGCCGCTCAGCCCGCCCAGGTTCATTGTATCCACGGCGCTGCTGGGCACGATCACCAATGCGCCCTTTTCCTTGAGGCCCTCGAAGAGCATGTTCATTGCGCGCAAGTGCAGGGCGGTCGGATTATCGATATAGGCCTTGGAGGCTTCTGCGAAGGAGGCAGCGATCTGCTGCTCGGATTCGCCCAGGATGACGCGGGCCTGACGTTCGCGCTCGGCCTGCGCCTGGCGGGACATGGCATCCTCCAGGTCGGGCGGGATAATCACATCACGGATTTCCACGGATTGGACGGTGATACCCCAAGGTGTGGTGCGTTCATCGATGATCTTCTGCAGCTCGGCATCCATTTTGTCGCGTCCCACCAGGATATCGGCCAGCACCCTTTGCCCGATGATCTCGCGCAAGGCGGTTTGGGCGGCCCAGGCAATGGCGGCCTTGTAATCGGCGACTTCCAATGCGGCTTTTTCGGCGTCCCAGACCACCCAAAACAGCACCGCATCCACATCCACCGGGACGGTGTCCTTGGTCAGTGTTTTCTCAGCCGAGAAGGGCGTGACCATCACGCGGTGGTCGATCCAGTTGGCGAGCGAGTCCATGATGGGTATGACCCAGAAGGCCCCCGGTCCGGCCAGTTTATGGATCTTTCCCAGCCGCAGGACCACACCTTTCTCCCACTGCGAGGCCACCTTGAGGGAGAACAGGATGTAGACCCCGACCAATAACCAGCCTATGCTCCAGATGACCGGCAAAACTTGATTGGTTGGGTTGTTTTTTGTTATGATGGTGGTGCCGATGATATCGGCCAGCAGGCAAATTGCGAAGATAAAGCCTGCCATGCCGGAAATATGCAGGTCGGGCTTCTGGCGGGCCTGCAAGCGTGTGCTTAAATCTTTGGAAACAGAATTGGGTGACATATAGTCTTCTCCTTTGTCAATTATTGGGAAACCTTGCGCAGGTTGGCCGAGTCGAAATTCAATCCTTCAACTTCCTGCCCGCCGATCACGAATGTGATCGTGACGGTGACGCTCTCATCGGCATATTTGCATGGGAAGCGATAAACCGCATAACCCTGGTTGTTCGAGATACCAGGTTCGTCCATGTAGAGAAAGTCTCCACTGCTGGTGTAGAGCATGGTTTGCAATAGGCTGAACCTTTCCCGTGTGAAAGCGGATTTCATTTGCGGACTGAAATAGTGAATGAAAGCCGGGTAATTTTTTTGATCGAGCGCTCTCAGGATGTTCTCCGTCACGCTGGCGACCTGCTGGTCGGTAAGCCCGGCCTTTCGAGCCGGCAAACAACCACTCAATCCAACCAGAAGCACCAGGACCGGTAAAAAAACCATTAAGAACTTCGTATTCAACTTCATGATTTATTTTCTCCTCCGTTTGATTGTGTCTCTGCAACCGGCAGCCGATCTTCCATCCAATGTGTTACCTGTTTCTTCATGACATCATCCAATTCTTCCGGCGAGGCACCCAGCCTTTCCGCATCTGCCAGGTAGCGCCGGGTCAGCTCCTGCAGGGCGTTCAACCGGATGCTTTCGGCTACTTGCGCGGTGGGGATTTCCAGGATATAGGTGCCGCGGCCCTGTTGGGTGGAAATGATTCCCGATTCATCCATGATGCGGTAAGAACGTGCAATGGTATTGAAGTTCACGCGCAGTTCCTGGGCCAGTGCACGCACAGTAGGTAACTGGTCGCCAGGTTTCAATTGGCCGGCTGCCAGCCGCTCTTTGATGCGCTCCACCACCTGCAGGTAAATCGGGATACCGGAACGGAAGTCAATTTCGAGGTTCATTTTAATAATTGTATCATTGTATCATTGTACTAATTGTATACCATGATGGAAATTTGTCAAGGCTGGCAATGCATATCCATCCTGCCTTTGGATTCGCATTTTTTGTTCAAAAGCGCTGCCAAAAGCTGTTTTTTTAACCCGCTTCAGGAGAATGAAACCCAGTGTATTACCTGAACATTGATAGTTATTACGCTATATACCTTTGCTTATTCACGATTGAACTCAAGTTTTTCATATCCCTCTCGTGCACACGATTACATCTTCACTACATTCAGTGCCTGTTCCAGGTCGGCCTGGATATCCAAGGGGTCTTCGATGCCGGCGGAAAGGCGCAGGAGGCCCTCCTTGATGCCAACCTGTTCCCTTTCCGCTTCAGTCAGTGAACGGTGGGAGGAAGTGGCCGGATGCAACACGAGTGTGTAGATGTCACCCAATGAGGTAGCGGGCAGACAGAGCTGCAGAGCTTCCATGAAGTGGAATACATCTGCCCGGGCTGCATTCCTTATTTCGAAAGATAAGACACCACCCATCCCCTGGCCGTCAAACAGGCTCTCGGCCAGCGCATGTTGTGGGTGAGAAACCAGGCCGGGATAATTGACGAGCGCGATCTCAGGGCGGCTCTCCAGCCACTCTGCTAATTGGAGCGCATTGTGGCACTGTTGGCGTACACGCAGAGGCAGCGTTTTTAAACCGCGTAAAGCCAGCCAGGCCTCGAATGGACCGAGGTTGCTGCCAAGCAGCTTGTTGGTTTCGAACAAGCGGGCGCGGTTGTCGGCGGATGTGACCACGATGCCGGCCAGTACGTCCCCGTGCCCGGCCAGGTATTTGGTGGCGCTGTGAACTACGTAATCTGCGCCATGCAGCAGGGGCCGGAACAGACAGGGGGTGGCAAAGGTATTATCCACCAGAAGTTGGACTCCATAGGCATGCGCCAGCCCTGCCAATGCCGGGATATCGGCCACTTTCAGCAGGGGATTCGAAATCGTTTCCACCAATAAAGCAACTGGTTTGGATTCCTTGAGGGCGGCCTCGACGGCAATCAGGTCGTTCACATCGACCATTGTTGTTTTCACCCCCATGCTGGCGAAGAAGCGCCTCAGCAGGCTGTAGGTGGCTCCATATACGTCAAATGAGGAAACGACACTCGTCCCGGCCTGTACTCCGGCCGACAGCAGGGTGGCCTGGATCGCAGCCATGCCTGAAGCGAAGGCAAGCGCGGCTTCAGCGCCTTCCAGGTCCGCGACGGCACTTTCGAAGGCGGCCACGGTCGGGCTGGAATAGCGTGAATAGATAAAGCCGGGCTGCGCATTGTCGAATACGGCATTCAAGTCATCCATGCTTTCGTAAAAGTAACTCACGCTCGGTACGATGGATGTAGTAACCGGGCGGAAGTTCCCCGGCGTCGTTCTCTCGCCGGCATGAACTGCCCGGGTGGAAAATGCCTTATTGTGAAGGTTATTCATATATACTCCTCTCAACGGATATTACCGGACCATATTTAAATTTCCGGCAGGCAGCCAGCATGGATTAATTATCATTATACAATGCATCCTGTTGATGCCAATTGCACGGCCATCACCATGAAAATCCGAATTCCTGCTTTCCAGATAGAATTTTGATTCTGGCATCAAAATACGCTTATCCCCCTGGTATGGGTGGATCAATTCATTCAATAAGCCCCCTTAATCCGTCCTATGTAAGGCTGATTGCGGCAGTTAGCCCCTGCAGCGATGATATTCGGTTTATTATTACCGGTTGTTTCGGCAGGCTGGTCGGGCGCTCCTGGATTGAGGGGGTTTTCGCCGGCTCTGGCGGCTAATCCCCTCGCAAGCGTTTTATCGCCATTCCCAGCCTCTTGATACCATCCTCGATCTCCTGCTCCGGCTGGGCAACAAAATTGAGCCGCATCCAATCCTGACCTGCGGAGGCTTCCGGGAAAAAGTTCTTGCCGGGCGCAAAGGCCACGCCCTCTTCACACGCCAAGGGCAGCAGGTCTTCCGTTGAAATGCCATCCGGCAGGTGCAACCACAGGAACAGTCCTCCCTGGGGCGGCTCGACCTGAACGCCCGCCGGCAGGTAGCGGGCAATGGCAGCCAGCATGGCATCCCGCCGTTTATGGAAGACCAGGCATGCGCGCCGCAGATAGGCCTGGTAGCGCCCGACTGTCACGTACGCTTCCAGGGCGCGCTGGATCAAGTTGGCGGTTGCCACGTCGCTGAGTCGTTTGAAATCGAGCAGGTTCTGATAGACCGGCCCATCTGCCACCAGGAAGCCCACCCGCAAACCCGGCATCAGCATCTTGGAAAAGGTGCTGACATGGATCACCTGTCCGCCCGGGTCCAGCGCCTTGAGGGCCGGCTGCGCACGACCCTCGTAGCGCATGTCACCTACAAAGTCATCTTCCAGGATCGGGACGTTATACCGGTCCGACAGGACGATCAATTGGCGCCGGCGGGCGCTGCCCAGACAGGTACCGGTCGGGTTGTGGAAATTGGGAATGGTGTAGATCAGTTTCGGGTGATGTTGCTGTAGAAGCTTTTCCAGTTTTTCCACCTGCATGCCCTGGCCGTCCATCGGGATGCCGACGATCCGAAAACCCAGCGTGCGGAAAAGCTCAATCGCGCTGGCATAGGTGGGACTTTCCACCAGGATGACATCCTCCGGTTTCAGGATCACCTGGGCCACCAGCGCAATCGCGTGTTGCGACCCGGCGGTGATCAGGATATTCTCCGGGCGGGTCTGCAGCCCCTGGCTGGCCAGGATGTGAACGATGCTCTCACGCAGCGGCGCATATCCGTTGCGTTCACCATACTCCATGGCCTCCATCCCGTCCCGGCGCAGGACGGCCTGGATGGTTTTACGGAACTCTTC
>Ga0182011_10005007_pt1 | contig 10495 bp, 10 predicted proteins | sample 711E1DmetaG_FD_120481 | JGI IMG/M metagenome (GOLD analysis project Ga0182011, IMG submission 120481) | Permafrost microbial communities from Stordalen Mire, Sweden - 711E1D metaG | ecosystem: Environmental > Terrestrial > Soil > Wetlands > Permafrost | place: Sweden: Stordalen | collected...
GATTTGACTGATATTTTGGTATTGTCATAAAGGTATTGTTTTATGTCTTTCTTTGTCAAACCTTCTTTGGCGATAAACCGTGCCACACTCGGACTAACGACTATAAGCGGATAGGATTTCCCATAAAATAAGTTTACATCTGTCCTGGCCGACAAAGCTGTTCCAATAATCTCAACAAACGTCTGTAAATGGTCAACAGCCTTTTCCCCTCCGGTAGCTACGGAATCGGATTCAGAAACAACACTTTGAACTGTAACTACGTTATCACCATGATTAAAACCGCGGGAAACGCTAAAAGATTCCCAGCCAAGTTCTTCAATGACATCCTCATTTTCTGGTAAAACCACTTTAAAAGTGGTCCCAATTGAACCTTTATCAAATGACTCGGGACGTAAACCGGCAATGTTTCTCATATAGAGTCTTAAAAAACGGCCGATGCTAGTGTTTGCTTGCCTTCCCACCCGCATTACTCCCGTTTCGTAATTAAATCCTAACTGTTTTATTATCGGACCATTTAAAATTATTATCGGTTCCCAACCGGGTGTACTACCGGCATCCTGAATACGGAATTCAGGTTCGGCTATTGCGTCTACTGCAGCTAATAAAATCGGCATATATTCCGGACGGCATCCGGCCATTACTCCATTAACTGCAACATTCCAAACAGTTGCTTCCCTATTTTCCGGCAGAAGGTTAGCGATAATTTCATCAGATCGCCGTTCCGTGAATTTCAAGAATTTTTCTATCCTGTCAAATGTCGGGGGAATTATCGGCAAACCATCCGTCCAAAGATTCTTGTGAAAATGATTATGGATTTCATCTAAGGAGCCTTCAAAGACGATATCCCTCTGTTCTGGCTCAGGACTTTGAGCAACATCTTTCACCTGCCTTGCAAAACCTGCGATTATGTTGTTGACTACTATATTATTGACTTTTTTATACAATTCCTCTTTGCCATCCATCGTTGGAATACCAGGATATTCCGCTAGAGCTAGATTTTGCATCCCCAGAGCTTGAGCTACCGCTTTACCCTGTTCTAAAAAACCAGTCAGCAATATCGATGTAGTGGGGTATCCGGCTTTTTCTGCCGCAACGCTTGCCCGCACAACTGCGGGTGAGCAACTCCCTCAACCGCCAACACCAGATATAACCGCGTCGCATCCATTAGTCCTTAATAATTCAGGAAGATTTTTTATTACCTGAGTTTCACCAGAAGCATGGATATTCGGGAATTTAGTATATTCTACAAATTTAATCGCAGGAAAAATTCTTTGTAACGATTCCCTGATAATTGGAAAAATTTCGTCCGACTTGAAGCCGTAATCAGACAGTTCGCAGATTGTCTTTCCGTTCAAATCAGCGATGCGAGGTTGTAAAGTTTCCGCTTTATAACCTAGTTTGCCTAAAGGCCACACTACTTCATAGTTTGTCTCTTTCATATCTGCTCCATTTGTATTCATTCAATTCCGGTTTAAATCACACTTAATGATGATGGAACCATTTAGGTTGTAAAGAGTTCATGAACGGTAATGTTAAAATTTGTTTTTTCGGGAATACTAATCAATATAACTATTCGCTCCCTTTATTCCTTCGTTTTCTATGAAGCTTGAATTTATCCCTCTTTTCAATGCATTCCTTTACTGAAACGGCGATATCCTCTGCTCTTAGTCCGAAATGTACTTTAAGGTCATCTTTCTCTGGGGTGATTTTGCCTGATTGACTAAATTCATCTTCGACGCCAACTCTTATTAGCGCTGCAGGTGCATTCTCAGCAATAATTGCAGCCACGCCGTCACCCAGACCACCAATTATAGTACCATTTTCCGCAGTGACAATAGCTCTAGTCTCCTCTGCAGCCTTAATTACCGCTTCTTCATCTAAAGGCTTTAAGGTGCTCATGTCAATAATTCCTACATCGAGCCCATCTTTCTCCAGAATATCTATTGCTCTTATTGCCTCAGTCACCATGTAGCCTGTCGCTATAATTGTTGCATCCTTTCCATTTTTGATAACATAAGCTTTTCCTATTTCGAAAGGGTAATCATCGGTGAATATTTTCAAAGGGGTCGGAGCAGAGTACTCCATTCGGAAGTAAACTGGGCCGTAATAATCTGCCATAGCTACGAAAGCTTTTTCTGTCTCAACCACATCTGCTGCATTTAAGATTACGAGATTTGGTAGAACGCGTGTGGCGCCGATTCCCTCAACAAGGTTATGAGATATACCCACTTCACCCCACAGTCCATCACGACCGGTTATTTTAACATTGAAGCGGTCTACCAGAATGCTCTGTCTTATCTGATTATATGCCCGGCCAATAACGGCAAAGGCAAAAGTGTGTATAACTGGCATGAATCCTTCAGCCGCCAAGGCCCCTGCTACGACTGCTCCATTAGCTTCCGCTATGCCACATTCAACTATCCGTTCAGGCGCATTTTTTTTAAACCAGTCTAGTGACATCATTCCGCCATCTTCCATGAGAGCTACGACATTATTATATTTTTGAGCTATCTTTATCATGCCCGCATCGGCGCCTGGAGACCAAGGAGTTGGTTGGCCAATATCAACATATTTATTAAACTTAGCCATAAATTTCTCTCCCTTCTTTAATCGCTAAAGTCGTGGCCTCTGCCCTGGAATAATGTGAGTGAACTTTCTCCCATATAGGAATTCCATGTCCCTTGACTGTATGTGCTATAATGCATTTTGGCTTGCCATCGCCATATAGTGTGTTAGCCAAATCGAGAGTATCAACAAGTTCGTTCAGGTTATTACCGTCAATCTCCTTAACCCACCACCCAAATGCCTTAAACTTTTCATCGAGAGGGGCTAGCGGCATTATCTGCTCGGTTGGCCCCGAGAGACAGAATTTATTATAGTCGACGATGTTGATCAAATTGTCTAATTTGTATTTCGCCGCAAACATCGCCGCTTCCCAATTTTGTCCCTCGTGAAGCTCACCATCGCCAACAATACAGAACACGCGGTAGGCAGGATTGTATTTCATGATGAATCTCGGCATATTGGCGGACGTAACAGGATAAGCAGGCGGGTTCATTGCCGTCTTTATTTTTTCAGCCATCGCCATCCCCGCTGCGAAGGATAGACCCTGCCCGAGCGAACCGCCAGAATAATCGATACCGGGCGTACACCAGCGGTCGGCATGACCTTGAAACGGTGATTGATAGCAATAGTATTTATCAAGTGTTTCTTCGGGGACATATCCAATCTCTGGCAAAACTGCATATATGGCTTCTGCAGCATGAGCTTTGGATAATACAACTCGGTCTCTTTCTGGCCAATCACAATTGTTGGGGTCAATTTTGAGGTGGTGGAAGTAAAGTGCAGTTACTATTTCGACAACCGACATTGTACCGCCAGCATGTCCCATGCGGCTCGAATCAAATATTCTTATAATGTTACGACGAACCACGTTAGCCTTATCTTCAAGTTCTTTTATTACTTCTGGACTATGTGCCATGTATTCCTCCCTTTTGTCTCAATTTTTACTGTTTCTAATGATAGTTTATTACCACACCTCGGGCATGTATTTTTGTAATAACCCAGAACGGTTTCCTCCGAAGGTATTGCACGCATGTAAAGACGTCTTTTTATCTCTTCCCCAAAATATAACAAGGTATTACATTTACCACAAAGAATCTTTTCGGTCATTTCCACCCTCCTTTATTTTCCCTATAACTCGTGTTGTATACAAACATCTGTTTTCAAACATTACCCTTACGGTTGAAGCAATATTTTTATACCTTTACCTTTTTTATGAGCGTTAAACGCACTAACTACTTCGTTAAGTGGATAAATTATTATCAATGGTTTGAGATCAAGCTTGGGCAACATTTGAACAGCCCTGGGAAATGAATATGGTGCTAATTTGACAGAGTGAATTGATAATTCTTTGGAATACATATATTCCAATGGGACTCCCGCTTCAGACCCACTTTGATATGTTGCAGCCCATACAATGTTTGCGCAGCGCTCAGCCAGCAAGATCAGTTGGCGGGTAACTGCCGGTATTCCGCTTTCTTCAATACACACGTTAAAACCTCTGCCATTGGTAAACTTATTAGATATTGCCAACAAGTCTTCATGAATTGGGTCAACAACTATGTCCGCACCAAGTTGCTTGGCCATTTGTCTTTTTTCGGCGATCGGCTCTGAAACTAAGACTTTCGAAGCGCCTGATTTTATCGCCAACTGAAGTACCAATAAACCAATAGTGCCGCCGCCGGTTATGATCACAGAATCACCGACCTTAATACGGGCAATATCAAGCGTATGCACAGCTATTGAAAGTGGTTCAAGAAGCGCACCTTCATCTAGTGGTAAATCATCTGGCAGGGGGTAGACAAGATTTTCATTAAAGACTGCATATTCAGCCATTACCCCTGAATAAGAAATTACTCTCTCGCAAAAATGCTCCATTTTATTTTGGCAGTAGTAACAACCTCCACAGGTATTCCGGAAATTCATTGCGACATGTTGACCAACCTTGAAATTTCCTTTAACGCCCTTGCCAATTTGCACAATCGTGCCTGAAGCTTCATGTCCCAATATCTTTGGCCCCTGGGGCATAGGAGTAGGTTTTTGAGGTTCGCCTATAGCTCCCGCTGGATGTGATATACCAATTATTCCATCAACAATTTTGGGATCGCTCCCGCATATACCGGCATAAGCTATCTTAACTTTAATTTCGCCCTGTTCAGGTACCGGTTCAGGTATGTCCTGTATTTCCAAAATACCTATTTCTTTCAGTACTACTGCTCTCATAATCCCTAGCCTCCTTAAATTGCCCACAAGAAAACCATCATCTCAAAGTTACAAATTATTAAATATTTCGCGAAGTGCCCGTATTCTCAGCATATAGACTACTGATGAATATTCAGTAGTAGCTACTAATGCTAACACCAATATTTATAATTGTCAACGGCGTTACAAACCTCTATTGAAAACCCGAAAGGCAGAGTACCACGAACTTGTTCGTGGTATCTAGGTATTTGGACTTTAAATCAATATTATATTTATGGTATAATGCGTCTGTGAAGTATTAATTCTTTATCGACATTACATTGGAAAAGGACGTCATGAAAACACAGACATTCCAAATATCGAATCTTGACCTGTTGTTCCTAATGGATCACACCAACCATTTAATGTATTTGATTTGGCAGCGAGAATTGAATAAACACCATATTCCGGTTCGCCAATATCAGGTATTGCGAAAAATTAAAGAGATCGGTTCAGATGCAACTATAGCTAAAATAGCGGGGAAGGTTGAAAGAGAAGTCGATGTTATTTCTAGGCAAGTGGCTAGCATGGAAAAAGACGGATTGATAAAGAGAATCCAAGATACACCCAAATCAAGACTTTTCAGAATACAATTGACCAAGAAGGGCCTTGATAAACTTAAAATCGCTGATGAGAGTCAATCAATTGATATGATATTATCAACACTAACTAAAGAAGAGAGAAAGAGAATTTATTCTGTGTTGAAAAAAATATCAAATACATTAGAAAAACACTCTGCCATCAAATATTGAAATCAGCTTTGTATCTCTTGCTGCTGAGGTCAGGTAGAACCAAGGAAGGAACAATATCCATAAACACTCCGTTATTGGTGCGCTTACCAGGATATATTGAAATATAAGCCTTGATTCCTTTTCGTAAACATTCATCAACGGGTAGTTCTTTTCTTATTCGCCAATCCGGTTATTTTTAGCTTTCCAGTGCGCTATCTCGGAATACGATTATAAAGACTTGAATATTTCCATGATTGAATCAAAGGCTGTCGCCCAGAAAAATGTGAAGCACGATTATGTTACAAAATATACCGTTCGATAACAGCGATCTAATCGTTTTAAAATTATCCCCAGTTAGGTATGTTCCTTTTCAACATCTTTTCTGAATTACAAACTATGCCAGCTTCATTCAATATAAAGTTCCTCAACTTTTTCGGGCAATGGAACACCGTTGTCATCCCAGCCCATTAAAGTATAATAATATTTTTTGACTTGAGCAATTTTGGCATGGTCAAGGTTTGTTTTTGAAACTGCTCCATCAGTTTTAGGTTCGAAAAAACGTTCTGGTAGCACATCATCCGCAGCGGTTAAACCTTCCCTGACATTAAACAAGCGCATAGTAGTGAGAATTCGTTCACCTATCCTTATAAGTTCCGCAACTCCGGTATCCCAACCTGTTACAGCTTTCAACAACTCTGCGTTCCCCTCCGGACCATAACCGACAAACATACATAGCACAAGAGAGTCAATGGAAGCATAGTTGCACGCGTCCACTTTATAGAAAGCTATCTTGCGAGGGCTGATTTCGTTCATAGCAAAAGGTTCGTGAAAACCCAGTGAATGATAAATACTAATACCTTTTTCGGTAGATAAAGAAGCATCGGAGGCTGATCCACAATGGTCGGCGCCGGTCGGCGCCAACATAAATCCATAAGCCATGTTAGCTTTTATTCGAGGTTCATGCATCGATTGCTCCATACCTTTGACCTGAATGGCAAAATTTATTGATCCCTTGCCGATTTTCATGGCCATACGTGCGGTTCCTTCCGCTAGAAAATCGCCAAAACCTTTGCGAGTAGCGATTAATTCAATGGCCTGCAACAATGCTTCAGCATTGCCCCATTTTAATTCCAAACCATCTGTGTCTTTTAAGGTCAGCAAACCCTTTTCGAAGCACTCCATAGCGAAAGCAATAGTAGATCCCGCGGAAATAGTGTCGATCGAATAAGCATTGCAACGTTCATTCGCCTTGAGAATAGATTTAAGGTCACTCACACCGCAATCTGGGCCAAAGGCGGCCAGAGTCTCATACTCCGGCCCACCATATTCCGGGTTGACATTGAAAGGTTGCTCCAATTTGACAACTTTCTTACAACGTATTGGACAGGCAAAACAGCCATCCATGCCGACTCTGAAGTTATCTTTGATTATACCGCCATGAATCTTCACTACATCCGGGAAAACACCGGCTTTAAAATTGCGTACGGGGAGATTACCCGAAGATTCGTGTAAGGTCATGTCAGGGCCGCCCGTGCCGAAATTGGATAAAGGATGTTTGATGGCCACCATACGCCGTCTGATTTCTTTCACTTTTTCTGGGTTGGCCACAGACGGTAAATGGTGACCGCGAACGGCAACAGCTTTCAGATTTTTAGAACCCATCACTGCACCCAGGCCGCCCCTGCCACCTGTATCCTTGCAGCCTTCCATAATGCAGGCATAACGGACCAGGTTTTCTCCGCCGGGCCCGATCATAGCTAGATGAACTTTCATATCGCCAAGCTCTTCTCTGATGGCGATTTCCGTCTCAAGCGTAGTTTTACCCCAGAGATGGGCTGCGTCCCGAATGCTGACCTCGCCATCATGAACCCAAATATAAACCGGTTTATCAGCTTTACCCTCAATGATAATCGCATCAAAACCGGCCCGCTTCAATTCCGCAGCAAAAAAACCACCACATTCGGATTTAGCAATAACACCGGTTAAAGGAGACTTCGCCCCAATACAATTGCGGCCAGCGCCAGGCAACAGAAGACCGCTGATTGGTCCCAAAGCAAAGATAAGTTTATTATCCGGGCTCAACGCATCTATACCCGGCTTCAATTCTTTCCATAGATAATAAGCGATAAACCCAGCTCCACCCAGATATTTACGACAAAACTTGTCGGTAATCGACTCAATTAAACTCCTCCCAGTGGAAAGGTCGACTCTTAGAATTTTACCGTTGTAACCTCCGGGAAAGACAGGCGCGGACAGCGCAGGATCTGGAGCAGGTATGGTAGTAGTAATTCCAGACGTGGGTGTGTTTTCAGCCATTTTATCAGCCTCCTGTGTTTGTATTATTTTTATTATTTCGACTTCGTCTTATTTAATCTATCTGTTGCGAGCAATATAAAATATGAAGAAGTAGTTAAACCAAAACAACAAAACAAATCGCCCGAATTATAAATAAAATTATTAATTATTTTGGTTATTTCCATCAGTTTCCTTTGGCTAATTAAATAATTCTGCTTTTAGTCTCCCGGTTGCTTTGACCATAATATTCTCTAAAATAGTTTTTGCTATGTTTATACCCTTTTTCTGTTGTAATATTCTAACAGGGTACTGAAAAGGGGTAAATAGGTCAAAATTAGCCCTGATTTCGTGCCTGAACGAAAGGTTATTTTGGACTACAATAGGGTTTCTTAGCACCTCGCTGGAGTGTAGTTTGTTATTAGCATGTGCCATAATAATTATCCCAATAATCTCTTATTATAACATTTATATTAACTATATCATGGTAGATATTAATGAATATACTATTACATTAATTATTGAATTGTCACTTGACAAGTAAATTTCGTTCTCTTACAATAACGATAATTATAGGAGGTTGATATGAAATTAGGATTTAGTACTTTGATGTTTGGAAGATTAGACCTTTATAATACTCTGCAACACATAGCTTGGGCTGGTTATGACGGAGCTGAGTTGGCTTACTTGGAGGATTGGGCTCGACACTTTGAACTGAATACGGACCCATCGTATATTGATGAGATTAAATCAGCAGTCAAGGAACATGGTCTAAATATATTTGCCATCCACACGGTTGCCCGAGACCAAACTGATGATGATAAGTTAAAATTTATGACAAAAATGTTTGAATTTGCTAATAAATTAGGTGTACCCGTAGTGACGATTCGTTCAGAGGGTAAATCGGGCGATAAGGAAGCAACAAAAAACGAGTTCAATCTACTCAGGAAATTGAGCGAAAGAGCAGAAAGCCAAGGAGTAGCGTTGGCTATTAAACCTCATGAAGGAGGCTCAATTTATAATACTGCAACCCTCATTCAAATGTTAGACACGGTTAAATCACCCGCTCTGGGAGTTAATCTTGATATTATGCATTTGTTTATTGCAGGAGAAGATCCATCGGAAGCTGTCTATAAGCTAGGCAGTAAAATAGTTCATTCTCATTTTCGCGATTGTCCCCATCGCGATTTATCTAAATTTACAACAGCAGAACAAATACTACCTGGGAGAGGCGTAATGGATTTCCCTAAAATTCTTAGGAGTCTCAAAGCAGTCGGTTACGATAAAGCAGTTGATGTGGATGTCACATGGGCTTCAACTTATCCGTTATCAAGACAGATGGGACTAGCGGCCGAGGCAAGAGGTTACCTTAATAGGTGTCTCAGAGAATTACAATCTTCTAGCAAGTGAAGCATAATAAAAAAGTATGGGGACAAGTTAGTATTGATATTAATTTACTCACAGTCAATCGCACGATTATATTGAAACGCTTAACGTTTTACCATGTCAATACTAATAGCCAACCAGTACGACTGGTGGCGGGAATTCACTATCTATTATAAGGTCTTAGAACCAATTACCGAATATTTATTAGCATTACGATATTTAATAAATTTACTAAATCATATTTCCTCTATATTGCAGCAATTCTGTTTATTCAAATCTCAAGTTCTCAGAAACTCCACATTTGGAGTTGCTCATTATTTAGTAGACCAGACTCTCTCCGTAATCCGTGGATTGAAAAACCTCTTTCAATCTGAATTATATTGGAGCAAGCCAACACCCAAGAGGTTAATATGAAGCAAATATTAGAACGTTTGGGTGTTAAGATTGTTGGAGGTCTTGCCATCAGGCTTTTAAGGAACCGTAATTAATACCCCGACCGTAAGAGACTGTCTCAAAAATACCAAAAAAGTATTTATAGTTGAGTGTAACTGAGATAAAATGAGTGTAACAGCAAATAAGGAGATCAAAATGCCTTTACGTTCTTTAAACAGACAACAGACACGGTTACTGCCCCCGACGCTGGATGAATTAATACCGGATGACCATCCGGCTCGATTTATTGCAATGTTTGTTGACACTGTGGATGAAGCTGAATGGCGAAAACTGGGTATAGGATTAGAGGGAGAGCTTTTAGGGGCTCCGGCTTATCATCCGCGCGTCTTGTTAGGTGTATGGCTATTTGGATTTATGACAAGCATACGCTCCTCGCGAAAAGTTGGAAGCCGCATGTCGGGATCAAATGCCTTATTTGTGGTTAACCGGCTGGCAGCATCCTGATCACAACACATATGGCGGTTTTATAAGGAACACCGTATAGAAATGCGGCATCTCTTCAAGCTAACAGTCCGAACCGCAGTAAATATGGACCTGGTGGATATGGCAGTGCAAGCTATAGACGGCACTAAGCTGCAAGCGAATGCAGCTAAAGATCGTATTTATGATGCCAAGGGACTAAAGAGATTATTAGATCGTATTGATACTATAATCGAGGAACTGGAAAAACAGAATGAAGCAGGCGCTGATCCACCGCCAATACACTTACCGGAAAAACTGAGGCAGAACCAGGTATTACGCATTGAGGTTAAAACCGCCATAGAACGGTTAGCAGCAGAAAGCACATTAGAAAGAATTAATATCACGGATAACGATGCTAAACTTTTAAA
>Ga0182011_10005008_pt1 | contig 10492 bp, 4 predicted proteins | sample 711E1DmetaG_FD_120481 | JGI IMG/M metagenome (GOLD analysis project Ga0182011, IMG submission 120481) | Permafrost microbial communities from Stordalen Mire, Sweden - 711E1D metaG | ecosystem: Environmental > Terrestrial > Soil > Wetlands > Permafrost | place: Sweden: Stordalen | collected...
CGCAGCAGAAAATAGGGCTGGTCGGTCAGCGTCGGGCCAAGGCCGGGATAAAGCCACGCCTGACCCGAGGCGTTGCTGAGCTCGAAGTAATACTGCAGCGGGTAGGGCGTATCGGTGTAGTCGGCGGGAATCGTCCCTTCGGCGCGATCCGGCTGCACATGCATCGTTGCGATGTGCCAGGATTCGGCCTGCTGGGTGTGTCGGTAGAACAATCGGACCGTCTTTGCTCCAAGATCATCGCCGGTGGGTGTCAGGGCTAGCGCCACGAGTTGTCCCCGGCGAAATGATGCCGGAGGCGTGTGGGCGATGTGGCCGCTCGGTCGCTGCGGACGGCCGAGCACCGCGGCGACGAGTGCAGCGACGTCTGGCGGCGGCGCAGCGGTCGTCGGACCGGACGGTGCAGCCTTCTGCTCCATCGCAGCGATGTCATGGTCGATCGCGGCCAGGCGATCCGACCAGTTGCCACGCTGGAACCACTCGCCGCCATAGGTCAGGTCAGGCACATAAGCCTTGGCGGTCACTTCGACGATGCGTGCCCAGGTGTCCCGGGCTGCCCGGTAGGTCTTAAGGGCGGCTTCCCGGGCGGCGCGTTCGCCCGTGCGGTCGTACAACGCGTACAGAACGGCGGCGCGGAGCTTTTCGCTGAAGAACAGGCCGAGTCCAATTTGCACGTTTGTATCAATCGCGAACCGGCGGAAAAATGGCTCGCGCAAGTCCATCGTCTGCGTGCTGGCCTGGGCGAGGCTCTCGGCGGCGGTGCGCGCCAGGTCCTCCAGCCACTGGGCCACCTCCACCGGCGAATATTTGCTGCTGACCTGGCCGGCGAGCAACTCGGTGGCGTAGTCGTCGATCCGCGCGAAGAGCTGGGGATCAAGCGGACTGACCGTGCCGAACCGCTTTGGGTTTGGGCTATCGGTGTAGGGCTCGGGCTGCGAAGCGTCGACAATCGACATGTTCACATACATCTCGGGCCAGTAGTTGTTGTTGGCGGCCGACGGGGCATGAGCGGTGGTGAAAAGCGGCAGGATGCGGCTGGCATGGCCCAACGCCCGCTCCGCGGATTCGGCGGCCGGGCCGTGCTCGTAGCGCAACTGGCGCTGCCAGACCTCCGGTGCGGCGGCGGGATTAAAAAGCAGGCGGCCCCAGATGCGGTAAGTGAACGCGTATTTCGCAAAATCGCCCTCGGCCGGCTGCAAGGACGGGTCGGCATAGCCATCGCGGCCGCCCGGCAATCCCGAGCCTTTGCGTCCTTTGAAGGAGAGCGGGTCGAAAATCTCGCATCCCTGGCTTCCGCAGAAGCTGAAGGCGCGACTATAAGCCGCCGCGAAGACCGGGTCGCCCCAGAGCAGTACCCGCTGGGTGCCTGGCCAGACGCGATGGACAATCTCGTAGCGGCGGTCCTCCCGGAGCAGGTCGCCGTAGCCATACCGGAGAAAGCTGCGGGCTCCTCCGCTTTGCACAAACGACCCGCTGCCGCGGCTCGGATGGGCCAGTTCCGTCGGGCGAATCGCCGCCTGGTGGTAGGGCAGACCCAGGTGTTCCGCCCAGAATTTTGGCGAGATGGTGACCGGCAGACCCGTCTCCAGCACCGCTTCGATCGTTGGTTGGTCAATACCCTTGGCGTGCAGGTCAATTCCCACGCGCCGCCGGCTCTGAACACACCCGTCGAAAACAGTTTTACAAAAATCGTAGCTTCCCTCTGGCACGCCGCTCTCACCATGAATGCGAAACGTGACGCCGGTGATGTTCGGGCATTCCTTCAACAAGAGAGCCAGGGCGTCCCGGCAGTACGCCGCGTGGGTCTTGGGCGTGAGGCCGAAGATTGCATGGTTGGCGTTGGAACTCTCGGCCCACTCATAGGCGTGCGTCCAGAGCCCCAATTGAAAATCCAGCCCGCGCCCGGCCGCCTCGTCGCTGATGAACCGGAGCATTTCCAAGTTCCGTTCGACTTCCGAGGACGGCAGGTTGCTGACGCTCACGTTGTAGCCCGGCACGGAAACGAGAAACGGATAGGGAAAATAGAAATAAGTGTCGCGCAGATTGGTGGGCGAATCATAGCCCAGGCCGAGCGCGAGGTTGAAGCGATTGAACCGGTGGGCGGCGAGGAGCGAGAGGTAGTTCCGCCAAAAATCGCGATCGTTGAACCAAACCTTGTCCTCCACGTCGCTGGAGAACACCCGCATGACGCTGCGCACCGGATTGGCGGGACGCTCAAGGAGTGGCAGGGAAGGGCGCAGGGCGGACCAGGGATCCGTCGTCAGGGCGACGGCATCGGCAATCTCGGTCAACGCGTAGGTCAATCCACGGCTGTCGCTGCCGTTGGCAATCAAGGTTTCGTGCTGACCCAGCCGGCCGGCGATAATGGTCAACACCTCGGCTTCGGCGGACGCGGGGGCGCCGGCGTCGCGCGCCAAGGCGGAGGAGCCGGCGGTGGCGACGATACAAAGGTCGTCCGGCTTGGCCTCATCGAGCCGGGCACAGGTTCGCACGATGAAATTGCGAGTCACCAGCGCCTGGCGCAAACGGTCCACCGCCCATTGCGCCGGCTTCCCCGAAACGATGGCATCGGCGGGATCGCAGATGATCGCCACGGTCCCCGCGACCTGATGGCCGGGTTGCGCAACGGTTTGAGCGCGACCGCGCAGTGCGCCGCCGAGCGCGTATCCCGCCGTGGCCACCCCGGTCTGGATGAGGAATTCGCGCCGGTTCATGTGCCTGGCCCATATTTCACACCGCGGCTGACGCCGCAACCAAAACCGTGGCGGTCGGGCCATGGCGCCAGCCGTTGGAAAACGAGTCTGGCGGGACAACGAGACGACGGACTCCAGATGTCAGGACGGCCTAGGCAAGAGGAACAGCAGCACGGCGAGGATATGGCAGGCGCTGCCTCCCAGGACGAAGCTATGCCAGAAGGCGTGATGATAACGCAGTCGTTGCCACCGGTAGAACACCACCCCGACACTATAGCACAGACCGCCGGCCAGCAGCAGCCAAAGGGCGCCGTCCGGCACCGCCGCGACCAGCGGTTTGGCCGCGATGACCATCAGCCAGCCGACGAAAAGATAGGCGAGGGTTGACACGAGCCGGGATCGCTCGCCCAAGAAAAATTGATAGACCACGCCCGCGCCGCAAAGGCCCCAGATGACGCCGAACATTGTCCACCCCCACGGTCCGCGCAAATTGGTCAGAAGAAACGGCGTGTAGGTGCCGGCGATAAGCAGGAACATTGCGGCGCGGTCCAGTTTGATAAAGAGGCGTTTTCCGCGGGCCGAGCGCCAGGCGTGGTATAGGGTCGAAAAGGTGTTGAGCAGCAACAGGGTCAGGCCGAACACGGTGAAACTGACGACGTGCCAGGCGTCGCCGCGCAAACTGGCAAACGCGATGAGCAACGTCAGCCCGGCGATGCTCAGCCCGAGCCCGATTCCGTGCGTCACCCAAGTCGCAACCTCTTCTCCGCGGCTGTACCGAAGCCCCGCCGTCGCCGTCGCAACCGCCACTTTCCCGGCCGGCTGCTTGCGCGTCTGCACCACCGAGCGATGGCGCCGGACCGCGCGCGTCGCGATCTCGTCGAGGCGGCGGATCATCCCGATCGGACGGGGGCGGCGAAACTTGTCGGGAGCCCATTCTTCGCCGTCGGCATAAATGGTGTGCGGAATCACGCAGGTGCCAAAAGCCCAGTCGGCCAGCGGGAGGCCGAAAAATCCCGAGATCGATTCATTGCAGTCAATGACGGCATGATGGCGGAGATGGAAGCCATAGACGGGGCGCCAGAATCTGCCCCAGCGCGGATGCTCGATCAGCGGCGCCCATTTCTCGAACGGCCAGTGATCGATGGCGTGGACGATTTCGTAAAGCGCCAGCGAAGTAGCCAGCGCGGCGAAGCCGGAGAAAAACCAGGGAAACGACGGCAGCAGCCATTGCAGCAACGCCAGGAGCGGCGTCAAGATGCCCGCGAAAATTGCCAGCGAATACCACGGGAAAAACGAGGCTTCGCCCTGTTCCGGGGTGGCGATTGGATATTTGTTCTCGATGAACAGGATGCTCCGTCCCGCGCGCCCCGGTTTCTGTCCGATGCGGGTCAACGCGTGGTGTCGGGTGTGCTGGCGGTAAAGGCGCCGCCCCCAGCGGATCGCCGGCTGGTGCAGCACGTAGCGGTGGAAGGAATACTCCTGGAAGCAGTTGAGCAGACTGATCGCGAGAAACGCCGCGACTCCTTTCCAAGGCGGGGCGAGGAACTGGTCCGTCCAAACACCCGGGGCGAGCAGCCGCAGCGCGGTCAACAAGCCGGCGAGGGTGATCAAAACGGTGATGATGAAGAGAGGCAGGCTGAACTGGTCGGGTTTCGCCTCGGGTGGCAGCGCGGATGGAGTCATGACGGCGTGAACTGACTGAGCAGCCGAAGGGCGGCGGCGGGTTTTCCGACTGGCAGTGGCGAGATGAACATACCCCGGTTCCAGGCTCGATCAAACCGGCGGGGGTGATTGTTGCGCGACGAGCGCCAGTTTCGTCTTCCCGGTCTGCCCGGCGGAAAGGCCCGCTCACGATGACGATGAGGTGGTGGCTGCGAGCGCCAGCGAGTGGCTCCTACCGGAAATCATGCGACGCCTCGGCGGGCAGGTCGTCGCAGCGGAGGGCGCGAATCTCCTCCGCCTGGATGTGGATCACGCCGTCGTGCAGTTGCAGCCGGCCGGCGATGAGCAGCGCCGGTTCCTGGGTGATCACCAACCGGCAGCGCTCGAAGAGTTGCGGGCGCACGACGGCATTCGCCACGCCGGTTTCGTCCTCCAGACTGACGAAGACGAAGCCCTTGGCGGTGCCGGGACGCTGGCGGCAGATCACACTGCCGCCGATGGTGACGCGCGAGCCGTTGCGGAGGGCGGCCAGATCCGCGGCCCGGAGCACGCCACGGAGCGTAGCCCGGATGGCCTTCATCGGATGTTCGCCCACCGTCAACGCCTGGGTGTGGTAGTCGGCGGCGAGGCGCTCGAGGTGCGTCATGGCTTCGAGCGGGGAAAGTTCGCCGCCCGCGCTGTCCTCAGCGACCGCGCTGAAAAGATCGTCGGGGGCGGGCGCGCCTTCCACCAGCCAGAGCGCCGCGCGCCGGTGTCCGGCGAGGGCGTTCAGCGCCCCGGCGGAGGCCAGGGCGCGGCGCTCTTCCGGATCGAAGCCGGTCCGCTGCAGGAAATCCTCCATCGACGTGAAGGGTCCCTTGACGCGTGCGGTCAGCATCGCCTGCACCGCCGCTTCCCGCAGACCTTTCACCCGGTGCAGGCCGATCCGGATGGCGTCGTCCGCCTCCACGGTGGTCAGCCAGTGCGAGGCCGCGATGCAGACCGGTCGCGCCCGGACGCCATGGCGCCGGGCATCCTGGACCAGCGTCGCGACGCTGTAGAATCCCATGGGCTGGTTGTTGATGAGGCCGGCGTAGAATTCCGCCGGGCGATGGACCTTCAGGAACGAGCTCGCGTAGGCGATCAACGCGAAGCTGAGCGCGTGGCTTTCCGGGAAGCCATAGAGCGCAAACGTCGCCAGTGCGTGGAGAACTTCGTCGATTGCGGCCGGCGACACGCCGTTGTTCGCCATGGCGTCGCGCAGCTTTGCCTGCATGCGCTCCATGCGCGTGGACGAGCGCTTGAAGCCGATCGCGCGCCGCAATGCGTCGGCCTCGGCGGCGGAGAACCCGCCCAGCACCATGGCGATTTTGAGAATCTGCTCCTGGAACAGCGTGACGCCAAGGGTGCGTTCGAGGATCGGCTGCAGGCGCTCGTCGGGGTAGGTGACCGCCTGCCGGCCCGCGCGGCGTTCCAGATAGGGATGCACCGCATCGCCGTGGATGGGTCCGGGCCGGATGATGGCGACCTCGACGGCGAGGTCGTAGAACGTGCAGGGTTTCATCCGCGGCAGGGTCGCCATCTGCGCGCGCGACTCGACCTGGAAGACGCCGATCGTGTCGGCTTTCTGGAGCAGCGCGAACGTCGCCGGATCGTCCTTCGGGATGCGCGCGAGGTCCACCGGCCGGCCGCGCGCCTGGCAGATTTCCAGTGAGTCCTGCAGGGCCGCCATCATGCCCAGCCCGAGGAGATCCACCTTGATGATCCCGAGATCCTCGCAGTCATCCTTGTCCCACTGCGCCACGACCCGCCCCGGCATCGAGGCGTTTTCGAGCGGCACCACGGAATCGAGCTGGCCCTGGCAGATGATCATGCCGCCGCTGTGCTGGCCGAGATGCCGGGGGAGCCCGCGCAGGCGTTGGGTGAGCGAGACGAGCGCGGGCAGGCGCGGATGGGACGCCGGCAACCCCGCCTGCTTCAGTTGTTCGGTGAGCTCAATGGTGTGGGGAAAGTCGCCATGCGCGTACAGGCTGGAGAAGCGGTCCAGGATGTTTTCGGGCAGGTTGAGCGCCTTGCCGAGTTCCCGCATGATGCTGCGGCCGCGATACGTGATGACATTGGCGGTCATCGCGGCCCCGCGCGGGGCGTAGCGCCGGTAAACTTCCTGGATCACGCGCTCGCGGCGGTCGCCACTGGGCAGATCAAGATCGATGTCCGGCCAGGAAAATCGGCCCTCGCTGAGGAACCGTTCGAACAGCAGGCGTCCGCCGACCGGATCGATGGCCGTGATGCCCAGCGAATAGCAGACCGCGCTGTTGGCGGCCGAGCCCCGGCCCTGCACGAGGATGTTCTGCTCCCGGCAGAAATTACAGATGTCCCAGACCACCAGGAAATATCCGGCAAAACCCAGCTTGGCGATGAGCGCCAGCTCCCGGTCGAGTTGCGCACGCACCGCCGGCGAAATGCCTCCGTAGCGCTGCTGCGCGCCGAACCAGGTGAGCTTCCGCAGAAACGTGTCCATGGTTTCTCCCGGCGGCACGGGGAACGACGGGAATTCGTAGCCGAGGTTTTCCAGCCCGAACTCCAGCTGTTCGGCAAAGCGAAGGGTGTTCGCGACCGCTTCGGGGAGATCGGCGAACAGCCCCGTCATCGCCGCGGCGGACTTGAGATGCCGCTCGGTGTTGGGCGAAAGCAGCGTGCCGGCGGCGTCCAGATGCGTGTGGTGGCGGATGCAGGTGAAGAGATCGAGCACCTCGCGGCCGGCCGGGTTGGCGTACAGCGCGCCATTGGTCGCGAGCAGTGGCAGCCGGTGGGCGGCGGCCAGTTCCACCCGCATCCGGTTTTCGCGGTCCTCGCCGCGGACGAAGTGCCGCTGGATTTCCACGCCCAGCCGGTCGCGGCCAAAAATCGCCAGAAGCCGTCGCAGCGCCGCATCGGCGCCTTTCGGCCCGGCGCTCCGCCACGCGCGGGACACCGGGCCTTCCTCGTCGCCGGTCAGGGCGAAAAGACCGGGCGAAGCCTCGGCCAGCTCCGGCCATTTCACCCGGCTTTCGCCTTTCGGCGCCCGCAGCTTGGCCGTCGTGATCAGTCGGCAAAGCGCCCGGTAGCCATCGCGGTTCGCCACCAACAGCGGGAGCACCGACTCATCCTCCATCGTGAGCTCCACGCCCACGAGGGCGCGCAGGCCGGCTTCACGCCCGGAGGAGTGGAGCCGGACCGAGCCGTAGAAGCCGTCGCGGTCGCACAAGGCGAGCGCGCCGAGTTCCAGGCGGGCGGCCTCGGCCGCCAGCTCCTCGGGCGACGAACCTCCCCGCAGAAAACTAAAGGCGCTGCGGCCGTGCAGTTCGACGTAGTTCATGGTTTAGCGTTACGTAGCGCCAGTCTTCGACTGGCGTTCATCGTCTGCTGCGATGCAAGCCGCCAATCCGCCAGTCGGAGACTGGCGCCACTTCGGCATCGTGGAGCTGCAATGGCATCTGCATCGGGTCGATGGGGACGCGCCGCCAGAAGCCCGGGTGGCGCTGACGGCGCAGCGCCCTCCACAAAACGGATTAATCCCGATTTCGGATGCCGTTTCCCGATTTCCCCGGTTTCCCAATTTCCCGGTTTTCCCCCGTCGGGTCGCCGCTCGCCGGCGGACCAAGGTTTCCCGATTTCAACGTTTCCCGATTTGTCTGGAATGCTAGTCATACATTCCCTCCACCCACCATTGCCCGGCGCGGAGGCTCAGGCGGAACAGGCCGCCGCGAGCCAGTTCGATGTCCCACTCTTCGCCGGCCCAGCGCTCGGGTTTCCACCATTCGCCAGAACGGCGCCAGGGCCCGCGACGCCGCGTCACCTCGTCCTGGACGATGCGGCAGCGCACGAACGCTGGCCCCTGGGGACCGGTGGTTACCTCCGCTTCCACGGGTGGCCGAAAACGCCGGAGGGGAAGCCCGAGCGGCGGCAGGATTGGCGGCGGTGGCAGCGGACCCACCAGGTCGACCGGCTTCTCCAGAAAGAAGGCGTCGGGCCGATCGGTCGGCTCCAGTCCCGGGGTGCCTACCCGGTCGCGGCCGACCACGGCTGCCACGCGGGCCAGGGTTTCCGCAAAGCCGTGCGGATCGCGCAGCCCGGTGTCGAACAGCCCGTGCTGCCGCACCAGCGGACGCGTCGGGGTGATCGCCAGGCGAACGCCCTTGATGGCCGACTCCGTGCGGAGGGTCTCCAAATGCGTCTGCAGCGTGCGAAACAGGATGTCGGGGCTGGCAGTGGGCTCGGGCAGCCGGAAGCCGCGCTGGTAGGCGGTCTCGTCCACCAGCAGGAGGGCGAGCGCGAGTTCGGCCGCCACCACCCCGGCGTTGACGAGTTGGAGCGCGAGACGGTCCACCAACCGTCGCAGGATGAACAGCAACGGTTCCAAGGTTTCGACTTCGTGCTCCAGTTCCATGGCGGCGGCGAAGGTTGCGTCGGGCGCCCAGGGTTTGATCGGCCGGTCGGTCTCCCCGGCGGCGCGTTCCCAAAGTTCAATGCCCGCCTGGCCGAGCCGGCGCCCGACCTCGGGCTTCGGCAACGCCGTCAATGCGCCGAGCGTGCGGATGCCCCAGCCTGCGAGAATGGCGGCGAGGTCGGGCGGAGGATCGGCCAGGGAGAGCGGCAGGGGCGAAAGAAAGCCGCGTTCATCCCGCACCTCGAGGACGTATCTTTCTCGCGGCAACGATTCAGCCGGATGTAGGGCGGGATCGCCGTATCCCGCCCTACAACGCTGCGCCGGACTGCCGATGTCCGGTGCGCCGGCCCTTGTAGCCCGGGTCGCCGACCCCGGCCCGGCCTCAGCGAGGCCGGCTACAATTCCGGCCAGCCTGGCGGCCATGAGGGCGAGGAAAGGCGTGCGGGCCACGCCGGCCGCGGCCTCGAGTCCCAGTGACTGCAACTGTTCGACGGCGGCGCGGCTGTGCGGCAGGTGCGCGGTCGCGGCCTTTCCCGCCAGGTCGATGGTGCAAAGGCCGGCGGCGGTGGATTCCACCCGGGGGGAAAGGGACCAGGCGACGGTGAGGAGCGCGGCAGTGGCGTCCTGTTCGGCCGCCGCGGAACGCGCCAACAGGACGATGTCCGCGCATCGCGCCATCGCCTGCGGGGCGGTCAGACCGGGCGTCACGCCGGCGGCCCGCGCGCGCGCGCCGGCCGGCCCGACCACCGCTGGCTTGACGCGGTCATCGAGCAGCGCCACGGGCTTGCCGCCGAGGTCGGCTCGGGTGCGGACGATCGCCTGTATGGAGAAATCGAATACGTAAAGCACGGCGTAGCTCACGCGCTCCTCCTTGCCTCGTGGGCGTGGCGGCGCTGCACCTCGACCGGCAGGCGGCAGGCCAGCCGGGCCTGCTCCCCGGCCAGCGTGTCGAGGGGAAACGAGCCGGCGAGAGTGAGCCGCAGGCGGGCGCTGCCGACGAGCCCGAGCGGCGCTGGATGGCCATTCCCGATTTCGCCCGCCATTTCCCGGTTTCCCAATTTCCCAGTTTCCCGATTTTCCGCAGTGAACACCACCATGGCCATGTCGGTTCGCTCCAGGGCGCGCTGCAGGCGATACCAGGTGGTCGCGGGCACTCCGTGCAAGGCGCGCCCCGCGACGCCGCGGAGATCCACCATGACCAGGGCGAGATTGGCGTCCCGCACCAGGAGGTCGGCGGCGTGCATCGCCTCGTCCAGGGTGCGGCAGCGGACCCAGACGAGGTGCTGGAGCAACGGGGGCTCGTGCGATTGGGGATCAAAGGCGTCGAGGGCGTCCACGAGCGCCGCGCGCATCCGCCGCATTCGCGTCGCCGCCAGCAGGCGAGAGATCAGCAGCTGGCCGCCGGTGCTCGGCGCCAGCGCCACGACCTCGGTGATGCCTCCAACCGGCAGTCCCCCGTCCCCCGCCTCATCGATCGCCGCCACCCCGGTGGGCAGGGTGGCCGCCGGCCGCGGCGCGGCCTGGGGAAAGCGTTCGGCCAGCAGGAGCCGGAGCGCCGCGAGACTTTCGGGTGAGCCACGCATGGACAGGGGCTAGTCCGCCTATTTCTTAGCCTAAATTCCGCAACTGGAGGCCGGTTTCGGTCATTTTCGCGTGTGTGGCGCGCGCAAGTGATTGGTGGTGAGAGATCGGTTTTCCCAAAGTGCGTGTAGTGGCGACCAAGCCTCTATCC
>Ga0182011_10005013_pt1 | contig 10482 bp, 7 predicted proteins | sample 711E1DmetaG_FD_120481 | JGI IMG/M metagenome (GOLD analysis project Ga0182011, IMG submission 120481) | Permafrost microbial communities from Stordalen Mire, Sweden - 711E1D metaG | ecosystem: Environmental > Terrestrial > Soil > Wetlands > Permafrost | place: Sweden: Stordalen | collected...
ACTATTTGTGAGAGGTCTCTTGTAAGACATCCTCGACGGAACGAGGTGTAGGGTATTTGACTTCACCATGGACTTTCGACGGCAGGATAATCGTTGCTTTGCCTACAGTAACCCTCTCTCCCCTCTGGTTTTCTCCCCAGTGTTCTATGTCAACACAGTATTTGCCATCATCAATGTATTTCTTCACTATTTTGCCCCGGTACCAGCAAGTGTCTCCATGAACGACAAACGCGCGGAATTGGATGGAGTACTTCCATAGGAAACCATCGTCACCCATCCAATTGGTAAAAAGAATTGACATTAGACATTCTCGCTCGACACCAAGATCATAGTTCCCTTGAACACCAACTGCTCTACCTAGGTCATAATCACAATGCGGATTTAAGGTGGTCCATGCATTGATACGTGGATCATAAATCCCGTCACCTTTGGGCAAAGGGAATCTGATTCCCTGGTTAACAGCTCCTGTTCCTAACCCTCTTACCGCTCCATGGGATCCTGCCATGGAAAAGAAACTCATTATTGTCCAGGGACCCACCACAATATAGCCAAGAGAATCACCCTCATTAACATCCTCCCAATATCTAGGCCAACTCCCCCTCATCTCCTCTTTTTTTCGGTCATCTTCTATTTTGGCTATCTCGTCATCCGTATACTTATATGGTTGAATGAAGGCGTCGTATTTTCCCTTATTCAATGTCGACTGGTCGCTGGAGGAGTGATGGACATAACTCTTAACAAGCCCAACAATCTCAGACTGCTGATTGCGATATTGACACACACTGGTAGTCACCATCATCTTACCGCTAAACTTACTTTGTACAATTTTAGCATCTATCAAACCAATGCCGTTAAAATCAAGCTTATCATCCTCTAAAACAGGACGAAAATATTCCCATTCATTTCCGCTATTAAAGGCACGTGCTCCCGTGGTGTGATACCCACCTCGCATATCTTCCATTACTTCCTCGTGGGCTAATGGATCCAGATGATGGGCTGCACTAGAAAGAAATGTCGGTTGTGCTACCAAGCGTTTGTACTTAGTCATTTTTGCGTAGTCTGAATCCCTGAATCGAGGGTTAAAATCGCCTATAGCATCAGCATATCGCCTCAAATTATCGCCAGAAGCTACGTCAGTGTATATAATGGAACCTCGTAGAAATCCTTTTCCCACGGTCAATTTATTAAATTTTTGAGTACCTCTCCGGCTTAATATACGAGCCAGTCTTTGTTCCAAATTAGGTATTTTATTTTGTTCTCGAATCATTTGTAACAGAGATCCTTTTTTATATCGCTATGTACATTAGTTGTTTCGGCTAGCAGGGTGCTGAAAACATTGTTATAGTCCAAAATGAATGCTTGTCCAGACATGAAATGAAAGTTGGTTTTTACCTTTTTACCCCTTTTTCAGCACCCTGCAAAAACATCGCCATTATTTTTCATTTGGTTGAAATGACCATCTTTAAATAACTTGGTATTTTAGACTCATTCTTGGCATTTCATAAACCCTTCTGAAATGAATACATCTCATCGTATACCAGAACCCGACGGATTATTTAAGACTCCCGTCTATCCAGAACCTTGCTAAATAAAAGTATGGGCTTGGTCCTGCTTGGAATATTCCCGAAATAGAGTTTGCTTGACCACTGTAACCCTTTAACCACGGTTGATAGAATACATAGGACACTGGGTTATTTAGGGCTATTGAGTAATGTTGTTGTGCGACGAGTTTAGTCATATCTGTTAGGACTTGCTTAAAATCCGATGCACTAGTAGTACTCGCCAAAGCCTTGGTAACCAAGGCATCGTAATTAGGGTCGTTTACTACGCTCCATTCAGTAGTGTTTCCTGACCAATAGGTCTGAAGTTGATCCGCGGGGGCATTAGTTTTTCCAAGACAACCCTGGTTTTTGTACGCCAATGCATCATGCTTTCTCGCTGTTTGAACATAACTTACCCAATCGGTTAAAGGCATCACTTTTATGGCCATGTTAATACCAACAGCTTGAAGATAAGACTGTACTATTTGAAGTAGGTCTAAGTCTGAATTGTCCGAGGCTACAACGTCCGTGTTGAAACCATTGGGATAACCCGCGGCGGTCAGCAAAGCTTTTGCCTTAGTTGGGTTGTAAGCGTATTCATCCTTCAGATCTTGCGGCCACTGACTGTATGGCCAACCCCACCCGCCAAGGTATATTGATACAAAAGATTCAGGGGCTGGATCTACCGTACCACTATAGTAGGAGGAGGCAATAGTCGGAAGATCTATCGCCAACTGCATGGCCTCTCTAACCCTTATGTCTGAAAAAGGCGCTACGTCATTCCTGGGGTCTAAAGACTCTCCAATTAGAGGAGGATAAGTTTTCTGTAATATATTAGGACTGCTCCTTTTTAAATCTTTAGAATTCTGTAATGATAGGCCATCCATTACGTCAATTTTACCCGTACGTAATGCTGCCAAGGCTGTGTTGGTATCGGGTATTATGAGGTATCTGAGTGTATCTATATACGGAAGTCGGTTTTGGGGGTGTCTTTCATCGTATCCCCAATAGTTGGTATTCTTGATCAGAGTCGCTGAACCGCCAGATACAAAATCCTGCAAGATAAATGGCCCGGTGCCTATGGCATAATGCCAATTAGCGGTGTTTCCATATAGGTTTACAACATCAGAGCATTCAATTCCCATCTTGCCCTGTTCTAGAATAGTCTCCAGGACCGACTCTTCGCTTGCTCCAGTAAATGTAAAGGTAACTGTGTATTTATCAGTAGCAACACAGGATGTAAGTTTAGTCATTACCGGCGGCGATAAAAATGCGGAGGGTTTATAACCTGCTAAACCCCATTGCCGGTCAAAGTGAAACGCTACATCAGCAGCGGTAAACTCGCGACCATTGGCTGGTGTAATATTCTGCCACATTATTCCCTTACGTAAATGAAAAATATAAGTGTTTCCGTTTGTTATTTCCCAACTTTCTGCCAATTGACCATGTGTGTAATCAAAGGGAGTAAAACTTGTCGTGAATGCAAATTTTGCGGGATCTACTGTCCAATCAAAACTCCATAATGGTTCTTGCCATGCGTTTTGGATACTTTCATTGCCACCAAGAGTGTACAAATCAAACCCCCCAATATCTGCGGGAAGTCTTACGTTCATTGTACTTCCATACTGTGGTGTCCCTAATCCATCCCACCAATTTCCGGTTGAAGTTGTGGCAGTTGAAGTTGTGGCAGTTGAAGTTGTGGCAGTTGAAGCTGTGCTGGTGGTCGTGGTAGTAGTAGTTACCGTTGTGCTAACCGTACTTGTGGTAGTTGTCAAAGTTACAGAGGTGGACGTGGTATTTGATTTGTTACAGGAAGCCAGAACCATTGAAATTACCATTAAACAAGTCAGTAATATCCAGAAAAACCCTCTTTTCATTAAAACCTCCTTTTAAATTCTTCCCCAACATATTTTACTTTTTAAGATGACAATGTTAAGTGAATTGGTTCTTAAAAAATGTACTATAACAACTTCGAATTACCGGATTTTCCACTTCTCTATAGATTATGCCTCCTTCAAAACTTTTATTGTTCCATATTTAATACCCCGACCGTAGGGTCGTGCGAAGCTAATTAATATGTCTATTTTTGATATTAAATTTGGTATTCAACTTGCAATTTTCGATAAGTATAACATTAGGTTTGAGTTCTTGTCAAATGTTAATGTTCGAGGGTTAATTTCTAATTTTGTTGTTATTGGTAAATAGCAAAATTTAGTTAGGAAAATTTGAAATGGCAAGTAAAATTAGGCACATTGAGGCAACCAGTGACAGGATTCTAATGCAGGGTGATATTAAACACGGGGTAAGGTCATTTCAATCCACGGATCACGGGACAAGACTTAACATTGACAAACATACTTGTTGCGGCATATAATAGCAAATTAAAAATGAGGTTTGTGACAATGAAATTGGGATGTAGTACTGTTCTTTTTAACCAATTAGATCTTTATGGTGCTCTCCAGCACATATCTTGGGCTGGTTATGAGGGAGCCGACTTGTCGGACATAAAACCAGCCCGCCACATCAAATTGGACATAGGGAAGTTGGACGCGGAAGAGGTCAAGTATTTCGCAAGGAAACATGGACTAGAAATATTTAGTATCGATACCGAAGACGATGGGAATAATGAGGAAGATAAAATAAAATCGTTGGTGAAAGTATTTATCGCGGCGCAAAAACTCGACATTCCTTTAGTGGCGCCTTATCTTCACGGACAGTCCGGTGACAAGAATGTAACAAAAAGGAATCTTAGTTACATAAAGAAATTAACTGAGCAGGCTGAAAGCCGGGGAATAATGCTAGCAATCAAGATTCATGTAGGCACTCCGATTGATAAAATGACTACACTTATTCAAATATTGGATGAGATAGATTCGGTAGCTCTCGGAATAATTCTTGATACAAGAGAATTATGTAGAGCGGGAGAGGACATTTCCGAATATATATCAAAGATCGGGAAACGAATAGTCCACGTTCATTTTCGCGATTACCCTCGTCGGGAACAAATGCCAACTAATATTGCTCCTACCTTAACGGGTTTCGGGCAATATGAGCCGTGGCTTCCACCTTTGGAGCAAACAATACCAGGGAGAGGAGGTCTCGATTTCCCCAAGATTCTTAAACTTCTCAAAAGCGTTGGTTATAACAAGGCTGTTGACCTCGTTATGACAGGTGCCTTTACTTATCCATTATCCAGGCAGATGGGAATAGCCGGAGAGGGCAGAGGCTACCTCAATAGATGTCTTCAGGAATTAAAATAGGGTAATATTATCATAGTTGGATTATTATAATTAGTCACCCGCTAAATTCGACTAGAGATCATCCCGTTCGAAAACAGGGCACCTTAAGGATACCCATCATAACAATTATGACATTGTGTGCATTTCTCATCATCTATCAATACTGAGCCATATTTTGACTCCTTGATAATGACACAGGCAGGGCAAGAACTCATGCTTTCTGGTTCCTCACAATAATAACGAGGAACCCGTTGGAAATGGATACGTCCCAACCAGAAGCTGCCTTTCTCTTATTCATATATCTTTACCTTCAAGTATTTTAGTGGGCATGGGTGTAGTTGGTGCCAATTCTTACAAGCCACCATGCAATCGCAGCAACCCAGCTTTTATAAAAGAAGAAACCATTCTGTTTCATTAACCACCATCCCATTTTTCAATTTGAACAAGTGCCTTACAGGGATTGTGGTCTAGGATGGTATCAGGCAGATGCTCATCATAGTGGGTCATCAGATTAGGTGCACCCCTGGTGTCAATGCCATTCGGCATTAACTTGGTTTTGGTTGTACCTGGCCTATACCAGCCGCCGTGAAAGATGTTAACGGTTCCAGGGACTACCCTGGATGTCACATAGGCCGGCATTATTATTTCGGCTTGGTCGTTATAGACCCTGACCAGATCGTCATCCACTATTCCCCGTGCCTTGGCTTCAGCTACACTAATCCAAACAGCATGTCGATAGCAGTCTTCGGCCAGTAAAGGCTGATTGTCCAGGAGTGTATGTATTCGAAAGAGTCCATGGGGAGACGACATCAATAACGGATACTTATCAACGTCCTTGCTATGAAAAGTAGCTTTGCCACCCATCGTCATCTGTGCCATCGCAGGTAGGTCACCACCGCCGTACCGGTCATTTACCATGTGAACTTTCATACCTGACAGTTTAGTTTTCTTTTGAGCATTTGAACTTTTAGCTTCTAACCCTGCCGCCAATTCTGGAGAATAAAACTCAATCTTGCCCGATACCGTTCCTTTAAAAGGATTCTCCCCGCGCTCTATAATATTTTTGTAAGTATAATATGGTTCTTTGACCTCCCAACGAAAGATGGGCTTCTTTTGAAACTCCTCCCAGCTAGGAGGGTTCAAGGGAGAAATTTCCTCCTTCAAAGTCCATTCCTGATAAGCTTCACGATGCAGGTCTTCCACAGTTTCGTCCCACTTATTGTCGGGAACATTAGCCAGACGTGGACTGTACTGTTCAGCGATGCCCAGTCTCTTCGCAATCTGTACCCAAAACCATCCCCGCGGTTTGACTTCACCCGGCGGGTCGACACATTTCTGACGATATAAGAAATAGTTTCCATTCAGGTTCGGTGTTTCCAAACTAAACAAATCAGTCGAACGTCCTCTGAGATGCACATCTCTACCCTCAAAGGCTCTGTGCATCTGGGGAAGAATTATGTCGGCATATCTCGCGCTAGGATTGTCAAGGTGGTAGGAGAATACCACGCTAAAATCAAGTTTCTTGAAGGCTCTGATATTGGTATTTACGTCCGGGTGAGTCATCACGGGGTTAGATTGTGACAAAATGAGCATCTTAATGTTGGGAGTTTCGTTTCCTGGAGCATTTCCGATAATACGGTTATATTCAACTTTACTGATCTCACCTTTGTCCAGTTTTTCTCGCAAATCTACAGCTTCCGGCCATTTGAAATGGGCTAAGAGGATCGGCGAATGATAGGTCCCATGTGCTCTCTGCCAGTCTACAGTCGGTTTCGGTATGATTGACTCGTGGTTTCCAAATTCGCAGCCTGCTTCTGCTGAGGCAGTCCCGCCTGGGGTTAAGGTATTGCCGGTCAACGCTTGCAGGTACATCGCAGCCCTGATCCCGTTCTCACCATAGAATTGACGCCCTAGAGAAAATGACGTGTTTAAGTTGACAGGCTTGCTGCGAGCATACAGCCTGGCAAATTGCACAATCGTCTCCGCAGGCACACCACATATATTTTCAGCCCACTGTGGTGTCTTGTCCACACCATCACTACTGCCCAGTACATAGGATTTCCATCGCCGCACACCATCAGGATCGACCCATTTTTGGATGAACTCTTTATCGCAAAGATCTTCCTTGAACCAGACATTGGCTATGGTAATCATCATAGCTGCGTCAGTTGTTGGGCGTATCGGGATCCATTGATTGGCAATGACCTCTGCAGTCGGGGTATACCGAGGTTCGATCGATATAATCGGAATGCCTCGTTCCTTGGCTCGTAACATGGTATATATGGAATGGTTGCTCAGAGTCGTTGTTGGATTAAATCCCCACAGAACAATGAGTTTGGATTTTAGCAAGTTACCCTCATCCTGACGGTCTTGGAGAGTATTTCTTCCTAATACCCACCTCTCAGGCTCAGCAACGCCCTGCCGAGAATGATCGCCCCAATCCGCCACACCAGCTCCAAACCATTGACTGAGCGCAAAACCATCATGCCCGAAGTCAGAAATAGACAGCGGACCGTACTTTTCCTTCATCTCTACCAGTTTGTTGGCGATGGTATCCAGAGCTTCATCCCAAGAGATTCTTTTAAATTTACCTTCACCTCGTTCGCCCACACGTTTCATTGGATACTTCACTCTATTGGGGTCATATAGATTGCGTATGTGAGCGTATCCTTTAGTGCAGGGACGAGCCGTAATCATACACTTATCAATCAGCTCATCCGACAGATATCCGTCTTCTCGCGAAATACCGTGGTTTATCGTGTCATCTGGCTCAATTGCCCAAATCCGTCCATCCCTAATGTGTACTTTAATAATACACAAATTGAGACAATGTTCACTGCACGTAGTATACCGGATTATATCTTGAACCTGCCTCTTAATGCCATAGCTTGCTACATTCATTGCTTTCCACCTCACCCCAAGTCGAATTATAACTCAATTCAAACACCTTTTTTGTTAAATTGTTATCATTGTCGGTTATTGCTTTCAGGAGTATCCTGTCCTCTGGCACGATCATTCGGAGAAGCATGGATTCTTCTTAATTTAACGCAGTAGTATTAGTATTGTGTCCCATAAATATCTAGAATATTCCTTCTATTATGGGGTATAAGGAAAACAAGAAGAGGAAACCCATGATAACCGGACGTCCCACGAAGCCAATAATTTTATCCGAAGAGATGCGTGAACAGTTGGATGCCATTATGAATTCTCGATCCTCACCTACAGCCTGGTTAGACGAGCGACCAAATAAGATAATGGGTGTTTTTCTTATATTAGGCATAGCTAAGTTTACGGTGTTTTATCGTTTGATTTACTCTTCGGTAATAGGATGTTTGTAGTGATAGGGAAAGACATAACCCGATGGGTACGACTTGCAAACTGTGGAGGGTCTATCAGGTTTATTCTGGCTCATCGCTGATCTATCCAATTTTATAACCGGTGTTTTTACCCAACCATCTTCATAAGGAGACATAAAAATGCGGTTATAATGAAGTTTTTTGATCTTCCATTTTCCATTTTCTTTGGTATAGTCGTTCTCATAAACGCCACTTCCCCATACTGGTTTAACACCGTCATCAGTGTCAAAAGCGAAACAACCAAAACCATACCATCTACCTTTTGCAGTTTTACTGTCTGAGTCTACATCGACTACACCTGAAACTTGCATAAGTACATGTAGATACGTCGGTGATACTTTTTCGCGGTAGAAAAACCTTTCAATCCCCTCCTTCCCTAAATAAACTCCTAAATCTCCTATCTCAACAGAGGCATCAGGTTCGTCGGAAAAAAGTCCTATCACATCCCTCCATTGCCAATGTTCGAGGTAATAGCCGTAAATCCTTTGCAATTTTTTTATCTCTTCAATGTCCTTTAAATACCTAATTTCATCCTCAAGCAATTTTATTCTTGCCTCTAAATCCAACTCTATCATACTTAGCGTCCTTTTTAATTATTTACACCATACTTGGAAATCAACCCTTATGCGAGTATTTCCCATTTTCATCCTAAAATGCGATGGTATTCGCAATAGCTCTTCAAATTCAATTGGAGTGTATGACTCCATAGCGGATGCAATCTTTTTCAATTATAAACCTTCAAGACAAAATAAAAAAGTCAATAAAATCAATCAAAAGGCTCACACACACCTTGACAAAATGTAACTTTATTAATATAATAATTGCAAATCTTATTTATTATTAAAATTGATATCAAATTAATTATCTGCTTTTATTGGCGATTCTGCTAATCATAAACGCTTGTTATTAGTCACTGCAATAGATAGCTAAATTATTTCACGTCTTGGTGAAGTAAATATTAGACATCTCAAATATAATGTTAAGAATGGGCCGTGGTAAATAAAACTGCATGGTGGGAAAAGCTCGGTAATCCGCAATATGGCGGCGAAATCACTATTCGCGCGAGCAGAAACATTGGTAATTTTGATCCGTATTTTGCTGAACAGCTTACAAGCATATACGGTGGGTGGATGGAAAGATTAGTCTCGGACGACTGGACATTGAACCCATTAGTGTGGGACTTTAAAATGGCTTGGCACCCCTCAAAATACATGAAAGGCCAACTTGCGGAAAGCTGGGAGTTCCCGGACCCAGGTACTCATGTCATCCATCTACGTAAGGGAATTCATTGGCAGAATATACCACCAGCAAACGGCAGGGAGTTCATCGCTGATGACGTGCTATTCCATTTTAACAGGCTGTATGGTTTGGGTGGAGGTTTTACAAAACCTAGCCCGTTTCGCAACGAGATAGCATTGCGAGATCTTATTTCAGTAACAGCCACTGACAAATACACGGTTGTCTTTAAGTTTAAAACACACAACCCTGAGTTTATAATGGAAACCCTGTATGGTGTAAGTCAAGCTCAGTGTCTTGCAAACCCTGATGCCGTAAACAAATGGGGCGATGTGAGTGATTGGCACCATGCGATCGGAACTGGACCATTCATTTTGAAAGATTTTATTTCCAACAATTCGGCGACGCTGATCAAGAATCCCAATTACTGGGGTTATGACGAGCGCTATCCACTGAACAAACTCCCCTACGTCGATACCATCAAATATCTAATAATACCAGACGATGATGTAGCATTGGCAGCCATGAGAGCTGGCAAGATTGATGTCATTGACACAGTATCAGTTATGCAAGCTCATAAAATGAAGAAAACAAATCCTGAAATATTGCAAATACCCATACAACGCGCACAGGCTGTCACATTGCAACCGAGGAATGACAGGAAACCTTTTAATGATATCAGGGTTAGAAAGGCAATGCAGATGGCGATAGACCTGCCAGCCATAGCAAAATCATTTTACCATGGTCTTGTCGAGCCATACCCTTCTACGGTGACCTCAAGAAGATACATGAAGGGCTGGGGATTCCCATACGAAGAGTGGCCCCAAGACCTGAAAAACGAATATGAATATAACCCCGCGGTGGCCAAGAAGCTTTTAGCCGATGCCGGTTATCCGAACGGATTTAAAACAAACGTAGTGGCTGATGTTGCGGGGGACTTGGATTTGCTGCAGATAGTTAAATCCTATCTCGGTGATATCGGCATTGATATCGAGATACGGCTTATGGAATCCACCGCATGTACGACTTTTGTGGAAGACCGTAAGCACGACCAGCTGGTTTATCGCCCATACGGACCATTTGGCCATACCTATACACCACTAATGGCTA
>Ga0182011_10005015_pt1 | contig 10478 bp, 5 predicted proteins | sample 711E1DmetaG_FD_120481 | JGI IMG/M metagenome (GOLD analysis project Ga0182011, IMG submission 120481) | Permafrost microbial communities from Stordalen Mire, Sweden - 711E1D metaG | ecosystem: Environmental > Terrestrial > Soil > Wetlands > Permafrost | place: Sweden: Stordalen | collected...
CCTTCCGCTGCGTCCGCATTCCTCTGGCCGCCAACGACGCCGTCAATCTTCGGGCCACGAGAGTTAGAGTCCGTGCCCCCTCATCCAATGTCCCGAATATCGATGTCGCGCCCGGGCGGTGGTCAAGCCCGCTGGATTGTCCTTCCTTGAACGGCGAAAGAATCCGTTGCGGACGGTCCAATGGCGCAGACTCTGCGCACAACGGGGGCCGGCTTGCAGGCCGTGCCGACGGCCTGGGCCCTACAGGTCACTCTTCACGCTTTCTCTGCTGACAGCAACCGCGTTTCGCCCACATCCATAATCCACAGGTCGTCTCCCCGGAAACCGTTTTCTGCCCAGCAAGCCTTCAGCCTGTCGCGCGGCTCGCGGGTCGGTTCGCTGCTGAGGAAGAAGGTGCCCCAATGCATGGCCACGAAGCGACGCGCGCCCAGCATCTGATACGCTTTGACGGCCTCTTCGGGATCCATATGTTGGGCTTGCATGAACCAGCGGGGCGCATAGGCGCCGATGGGAAGGATGGCGATGTCGATACGCGGGAATCTCTCGTGGATGGCTTTGAACACCGGTGGCTGCAGGGCACTGTCGCCAGCGAAGTAGATGGTGAGGCCGTCACCCTCGAGAATGAAACCGCCCCACAGTGTGCGGTTCCTGGTGGTGAGTCCGCGCATCCCCCAGTGGTGGGCGGGAGTCAAGGTGATGCGAAGCCCGGGTCGCTCGATACTTTGCCACCAGTCAAGCTCGATTAAGGAACGCTGCAGATAGCGGCCCATCTGCAAAGGTGCGACGATCTGTGGCTCGCCCTTCAGCGCAGCCAGGCTGGGAATGTCGAGGTGGTCGTAGTGATCGTGCGACAGAGTCACCAGATCGATCTGAGGAAGCTGGTCGGGCGGAAGCCCCGGCGGGACGTGACGCCACACGGTCGCGGCTGGGTGGCCGAAGACCGGGTCGGTCAGTACCCAGTGGCCCCCTATGCGCAGCAGAAATGTGGAATGTCCTATCCAGGTCAGGTGGGGCTGGCTGGGGTCGAGGGCAGCCGCTTGGTCCGGCCGGAACGGGGGCCGCCAGGATTTTTCGCGCCGAAACAAATCTAGGAAGGCCGCGGATCCCTGCCGCAGCTCATCCGCCAATCGATTGCAAACCAGCCAGCGCGCGACCGCCAAGCCGTTCTTGTCTGGTGTGGTGCCGTCCAGGTTCACGAATCGGCCGTCGATCGCAGGGGGCCGCGTGGCGGGCGTGGTGTTTTCCATGACTCCTACTCCAGTCCAGGGGCTAAGACCCGGCTGATGGCGGTTGGGTTGACGATGCCCTTTTCGGCCATCCATGTCTTGGCGTCATCGAGAGTCGGATCAGCGGGACCATCTGCGAGGTACGTCCGACCTGCGATGTGGGCGGCATGGGCCAGCAGCCACAAGTTGTTTTGCTGCAAGGCCCTCACCGCCGCGACCAGGGTTTCCTTGGTCGCTTCGTCATCACCTTCCAACGCGGCCAGGCCGCTGCCGGCCAGAAGCGCCAAGGCACCAGCCCACGCATCTGGCTGGCGCCGCAGGGTCGCGATGAGCTGACGGGCAGCCGTGAGGTATCGCGCCCGCTCCCTGTTGCTCGACTGTTGCGCGGCGGCCAGCGCAGCGCGGGCGCGCAGGTGCAAGGCCGCGATGCGCGTGTGCTGGATGTGGAACACGCCCGAGCGGCGCAATTCGGGCCAACGATCTCGGATCAGGTCATACGCCTTGGCGCCCTGGCCCAGGTACAGCTCGGTCTGAACCATGGCGATCAGGTTGTACCAGTGCTGCACGTGGAAGCCTCGCCGCGACCATCGCTGGATGGCCTCGTCGGTCTCGCGACGCGACCGCGCGGGATCGTCCCGCATCAGCCAAACGAAGTTGGCCAGGCCCGTGCGGAAATTGGTCGCGGCGTACAGCGACCCACGGTCGGTTGCCTGGCGCAGCCCGGTCGATATGAGTCGCTGGAATGAGACGAGATCGCCCAGGTAGTACAGATCCTCCATGAGAAACTGGCGGGCCGTATCGAGTTCCCAGACCGCGCCGGCACACTGCTGGGTCAGGACCTTTTCGGCCGCTTCGAGGCGCTCGCGGCTGCGCCCAAACTCGCCAATCAGGTGGCCGATCAGTCCGTCCATCAGCAGGGTCACGCCGCGGGCGTAGGGATCGCCCAGTTTGTCCGCAATGCTCTCCGCCTCGGCCAAGAATCTACTGGCGCGAGCCACCCCCGCGTGGCCACGACCCACGCAGAACGCGGCTTCACCAGCGAATCCCCGACCCACGCGAGGAAGGTCTTGCGCCTGCAACGCCAACAGCAGGCTGAGTGCCTGAAAATATGCCCCCTTGATGGGATCGATGAGCCCTATCCCCGAGGAGAGCGACCAGCAAAGGTCGATGCGCGCCGCCTCTTTCGCACTGAGCGTCTTTCCCGCTCCCGATTCACAGCGCAACCCACGCCAGCGCAGACGGGTGCGCACCCACGCCAGGGACAGCAAATTGTGCGTGGGCATGTTCATGCCGGCCGCTGCCAGGGCTGTGCGCGCCACCTCCATTCCTCGATCAAAATGACCGCTGCGGAGCAGCTCGCCGCTGGCCTTGCGGTACAGTTCCAACGACAGGGCTGCGTCTGCTCCCTGGGTGGCCGCAGCCAGGTACTGTTCCGCAGCCGCAGCACCGCGGCCGGCGTATGCCAGCGCGTCCGCCAACTGGGCCAGTAAGGCCCCTTTCTGTTTTGCGTCCCAGCTGCCCACTTTCAGCGCCATCTGGAAATGCTCGGCCGCGCGATCGAAGGCGAGGGCCTTCATCGCGCGCTCACCGGTTGCCACGAGATGACTGGCCGCCTTGCTGTTGTACCCTGCCTCCAACCACAAGGCTGCCACTTGCGCCGGATCGCCATCCGATCCGAAGGCGGTGGCCAGACGCTCGGCCAGGACGCGCCGCCTGGGCTGGTCGAGCCCGTCCCACAACCACACACGCAGTTGCTCGTGGCACAGCTCGATTCGTTCCCGCCCCAGAGCCCCACTGGCATGCACCAGACGTTCGCGCAACAGTTCGGCGACGGTGCGCCCGAAGATCTCGGGGTCGAGGTCGCTGGCCACCTGCACGACGACCTCGGGCACCGGTGCGCCCACCGTGGCGACCAGATCCAGCACGATGCGCGCCGTTGCTCCCGCTCGTTCCACGCGATCCCGCAGGAGATCTGCCAATTGCAGCCGCGACGTCTTCAGGTCGTGAGCCAGAACGTAGCGGGCCAACTCCTTGATGAACAGGGCGTTGCCCTGCGTGGTCTCGGCCAGCGGTTCCAGTTCGCGTGAGTAGCCCGCCGGCTCTGCCAGCGCTGCGCGTGGCGCACCATCGCGGGAGGGTTTGGCGAGTCCGAGCGTGAGGGCGCGAGCGTAGCGAGCGGGTGTGGTGGGGAAGGTGCCGGTCCCGAAGTCCCCGAAGGGGGAAGCGAGCGGGGTGGGCGTGGGGGGCCGAAGGGCAGAGCGAACCCTTTGAGAGTTCCCATGTGAATCGAGAGACGACTGGTGCTCGGCCGCGAAAACCGATTGCAACAGGGCCAGCGTGGCCTCTCGGTCGAGGCGCGGCAGCTCGACTTGAATCTGGCGAATCGCCGGATCCAGCCAGTCGGCGCCAACCCCGCTGCCCCCGCGATAGGTTCCCAGAAACAACATGCGGGGCAGCCGGCTGTCGGCCAGCAAGGCAGAAAACATGGCCAGGCTGTCGGCATCGGCCCACTGCAGATCATCGACAAAGATCACCAGAGGACTGGCACCGGTGATGACAGCCAGCAATTCGCGCAGCCCATCGAGCACGCGACTGCGCAGCTCGTGCGGATCCGAAGGGATCTCGACCGCGCCCGCTATGGTTGCTTCGGGGATCTGTTCCAGGGCTGGGAACAAGTGGCGCAGCAGCGGGGCGATGCCTGGGACCAGCTGGGCGCGCTCCTCGGGGGCAAGCTGACCCACCTGGCGAGCCAGTTGGTCGATCACGCCATCAAGGGCTTTGAAGGGCAAGAACTCACGCTCGTGGCAACGAGAGGCGACGACCGTGCCTGCCTGTTCTGCCGCGAGCGCTTCGAGAAACTGGCGGCAGAGTTCGGTCTTTCCGATGCCAGGCTCACCCGAAACCAGAACCGCGACTCGTGTTCCCGCGACCACGTCCGAGAAGGCCGAGCGCAAGGTCGCCAGGGGGCCCGCCCGGCCAAGCAAACGGGTGGCCCCTGCCCGGCCCTGACTCAGCCCCCACGCCGGTGCTGGCGGCGCGCCCAAGGCGTTCAGAACCGCACACGCGTCCGGTCGTCTATCGGGTGCTCGGGTCAGCAGGATCTCGCACAGCTCGGCCAACTCCCGTGCCGCCTCCGGAACCAGCTGACGAACCGGCACCGCATCCTCGTGCTGCTTGCGATACAGGATTTCGTACGCCTGGCCCTCGAAGGGCAGAACCCCGGTCAGGGCCTCGTACAACATCACGCCAAAGCTGTACCAATCCGCAGCAGGACTGACGGGATCGGACAACGATTGTTCTGGCGCCATGTACGCAGGGGTGCCGGCCCCAAAAAACGTCGTCCGGACTTCCCCGTCGGTGGCAAGGCCAAAGTCGAGAATGACGACCCGACCCGCACGTGTGACCAGCACGTTGGACGGCTTGATGTCTCGGTGGATCTGTCCTGCGGCGTGGATGGCGGCCAGACCCTGCGCGAGCTGCGAGAACCTCTCGCGCACGCGGGGCTGGTCCAGGTTTCCCTTGTGCTCGGGCCGCTTGGGCAGGACTGCGTGCTTAGGGCCTCGTACCGTCTCATCGTCTGGGTCTGGCGGAACCAGCGTCGACACATGCGAGTCACCCGCGAGACCACGTACGTGCGAGAATAGATCAACGCCCTGGACCAGTTCCATGGTGAAGAACCAGCGCTCGCCGTCAGAGAACAAGTCCCCAAATCGAACCACGTTAGGGTGGCGGATGTTGGCGGCCGCACGGAACTCTTTCTTGAACCGGCGGAGCAGGTCTGGCTGCAGACCAGGAAGCAGCTTGAGTGCAACCCGAAGGCCCAACTCTCCATCCTCGGCCTCATAGACAACGCCCATACCTCCCTGTCCCAACAGACGGATCAGCCGGAAACGCTCGGTCCCGCGAAACCGGACCGCGCGGACTTCGCTAGGAACCTCGGATCGACGCATGTGCCTTCCTGTGCGGAGTCAGAATCCGCCCGGTTCGGCGCCCTGTCAAGAGGCGGTATGGAGCGGAAACGCAGTTGATGCCCAGGGCGAAGCGTGGGTACAGTGGCCGGCACAAGCCGAAGGGGCGTTCTGGCCATTCGGACGCCCAACCAGACGCCATGACCAAGAACCGCGACAAGGAAAGTGCTGCCCATTCCGGCGGGAGTCTGACCACCGTCCGTTCACCCTCGGCGGAAAGCGGCCAGAACGGACTTTTTCTGATGGTCGTCGGTCCCGAAGGATTTGCGGCGATTGCTCTGCCGCACAAGGGGGTTCTGCAGATCGGCCGCAGCGCTCAGGCTGACATCAGGATCAACGATTCCCTGGCATCGCGCGACCACTGCCGCCTGTACGTGGAGGGTGGGATGGTCGAAATCGAGGACCTCGAGAGCGCCAACGGCACCTTGTTGCGCAATCATGCCCTGCAGCCGCGAGTTCGGGTGGAGCTTGCCCAAGGGGATGCGGTGAGCATCGGAGCGACCGTTCTCATGTTGCGCTCGGGGGCCCGCTTGCCGCGACCGGTTCGCGTCCTGCCCCATGGCTACTTCCTAGCTCGCCTGGACGAGGAATGCGTCAGTTCGATTCGGGGCCGCTCGCCGTTCGCCCTGGTCCGGCTGGATGTAGAGGGCGAAGTGTCAACCAGCCGATGCGCCGGGCTTCTCCCGCTATGCCTGCAGCCATCGGACATCATCGGCGCCTACGGACCGCAGCAGTATGAACTGCTCTTGCCGCGAACCACCGCGGAGGTTGCCACCACGCTGGTTGCCGAATTGAGCGTCCGCTTGCAGAAGGCCGGAATTGTGTTTCGCACCGGCACGGCCCACTACCCGCTTGATGGTCGCAGCGCGGCGGAGTTGCTCGAGCGGGCCTGCCATGCCGTGCGCCCAGGGACCGTCCAGCCAGGGCCGACCTCGGACATCGTTCTCGTGGACCCGGCGATGCGGGAACTTCATTCCCTGGCCAAGGACGTCGCCAAGAGCAACATCAACGTCCTGCTTGTGGGGGAGACCGGCACAGGCAAGGAGATTCTGGCCGAGACCGTTCATCGCGCCTCGCAGCGCGCCCAGGGCAGTTTCCTGTCGCTCAACTGCGCCGCCCTGTCGGAAAATCTGGTGGACGCGGAGCTGTTCGGCTACGAGAAGGGCGCCTTCACCGGGGCCACCCAGGCCAAGCCGGGACTCCTCGAGACCGCACCGGGCGGCACCGTGTTTCTCGACGAGATTGGTGAGCTACCCCTGCCCCTGCAGGCCAAGCTGCTTCGTGTGATCGAGACCCGCACGCTGATTCGGGTTGGCGGCGTGACCAAGCGGACCGTGGACGTCAGATTCGTGTCGGCAACCAACCGCAACCTTGCACAGGCCATCGAGAGCGGCGGGTTTCGCCATGATCTGTATTTCCGGCTCAACGGCATCACCCTGGCCATTCCCCCGCTGCGTGACCGCCCCGTGGAAATCGAGCCATTTGGGCGTCGCTTCGCCGGCGAAATGGCCCGCGACTTGGGGCGTTCCGCTCCTGAGCTCTCAGCCGACGCCCTCACACTGCTACGCAGCTATGCTTGGCCCGGCAACATCCGCGAGTTGCGCAACGTCATTCACAGGGCGGTGCTTCTGTGCCGATCGGGACTGGTCATCACGCCCGATCACCTTCCGCGGGAGTTGATGGAAGCCACCTTTTCGGCGCCAGCCCCCGCCGTGCCCTACGGCCAGACCCCGCTGTGTGAGTTGTCGTCCACCCAGTCGGAGCACTCGCTGGAGCCCGAGGAGAAGGGGCGGATCCTCGACGCGCTGGAGAAGACCGCCGGCAACCAGACCGCGGCTGCCAGGCTGCTGGGCATGGGTCGCACGGCCTTTGTGGCGCGCCTGAACCAGTACAGGATCTCCCGGCCGCGCAAGAGGCAGGGCCGGTAACATCCACCTTCACCCGTTGGCGACCCGTCAGTCGCCAATGTAGCGGCGCGTATAGCCGGAGGCCTGGGGACCACGGCGCACGAATCGTGCGAACAAATCGTGCGCACAAATCGTGCGAGCGAAGAGCGTCATGCCACCGCGCTCAGCAGCATCGTGGACCTGCGCTCGTCGAAGCCCGCTTCCGCTCAAGACGCGGTCGAGCGCGCCGGTTCGGTCGCATTGCTGGCAAGAGAATGCGTCCAAGACAAAGTCCTGATTTCGCTCCATGCAGCATCACGCCCCCGCACAGTGGCGGAGTATTGCTGGTGCCACTCGAACACGACGTCCCTGATTCCGTCTAGAATGGTACTCCGCCACTATGCTGAGGCCCCTCTGCCCGCGGCACGCTCCCGATTTCGCCGCCAACGCCGCCCATCCGTTGCCCTGGCCTGCCCGCCCCACCCCACAGTCCGCCCACAGGCCCCCCTTGCACCTGGTGCCGCCTCCCGATCCGTTCCCAACCCATACAAAGTCCGTGCCATCGCAAAAGAGTGGGAGGGATGTGCGATCCATCTGACCAAGACGCTGCCAGAAATCGGCAAGCCTCCGGCCGGCACAGTCATTGCTTCGCAGGCGCCTCAGGCTTCCATCTGATGACGAAACACCGACAAGGCAGAGGGAAAGAGCTTATGCACTTCTCAACCAGCAGAACTGATGACGTGGCCACTCTTCGCATCGAGGGCGAGCTGGACGCGGTCACCACTCAAGATCTTCTCCCGTCAATCGAGGCCTTGCTCGCTGAACGGCATCCTCGCGTCGTCGTCGATGTGTCGGGTTTGCGACTTATCGACAGCTGCGGCGTGGGCGGGCTGGTGTGTCTGTACAAGAAGGCCAAGGAATACGGCGGCGTCGTGACCATACAAGGCTTGTGCAATCAACCGGCGGCGATCTTCAAGCTTCTGCGCCTGGATCAGGTTCTTCAGGTGTGAGGGCGCCCGGCGATCGGTTGCCGCCGATGCCTCGGAATCTGAACGCATTCGCAAAGCGATGCGTGCTTTCGAGCAAAAGCGAGTGCCTGGAACGAATGGCGCCGCTGGGTGAAGGCCACCTGCGACAGGCTATCTGGGAGTGCATCGAGCACTACTACAACGAACGAGACAACCAGGCCCCCGGACAGTGACCTGATCGACGGGGAGGAGCCTGAACTGCGGCCAGGGCGCCCTCACACATCCGTAGCGGTCAGACGACCACGCAGCTCGAGTTTGTGGCCATTGATCAAATCGACGGGCGAGGCGTAGCACGGCAACTCATCAGTCAGGGGAAACTCAGCGATGCGGTAGGCCGCTGCCACCAGCTCCGAGCAGAACCAGCGCTGGTCTGGCTTGACCGGACGCCGCGTGGCAAAGATCAACGCAAGGGCGAAGCGCACCAAACCAAGCACGTCGTACGGGAGGGAGAGTTGCTGGAACCCGAATCCAAGCGCGGTTTCGCGTGCTGGGTCAGCTGCGCCCAGGGTGCAGTAGAAGATCCCGTCTGGATAGTGATGGAGCAGCCGCGACACAGGAGCGAGACGCACACCCTTGCCCACGGCTTCCAAACAGTAAACGCGCTCGCGGTAGCGAAACACCAACCCCGCGTGCGAATACCGACTGTGGGTGGCAAGTCGGATGAGCCGGCTCAATACACCACCGCCACGAAACAAGAGCACGTCCCCGCTGCGCATCGCGGCCCGAACCCCCTCGTTTATTCCCGCGGTGTAGGGAAGCGCCTGTTGGTTCGAATCCGCCAGGCTCTGGCGCGCCTGATCGCCAGCCTCACGTCGATGCTGTCTGACTCCCGCGTCTGTCTGTCCCATGCCGGAACTCTACCCCCTCCTGGTGCCCAGTGGGAAGCCCTTCCCGCATGACAGGTTGGCGAAGCACAGCGGCCCAGGACCATCGCGAGGGAAGCGTGGTCGTGGCGAAGCGCGGTCTAGCTTCTGTTTCGTCGCCGCCTCACCAGCAGGGCGAGCGCTCCCACCATCAAGAAGGCGGCCATTCCGCCGCGTGGGGAACGCGAGCCGACGGCGCATCCGCCGCTGCCTGTGCCGGTCTTGGCAACTGCGGTCGATCCGCCAGGAGCGCCCGTTCCCGTCGCTCCACCGGTGCTGGCGGGTTGCGGAGTTCCGCCCGTGACCGGATTACCCCCGGTTTCACCTGGCCCCGTATTACCGGCGCTTCCCGGCACTCCGCCGGTCGCAATCTCCCCGCCGGTCGCGACACTGCCGCCAGTTCCCATGCCAGCGAGTGCGCCCACGCCCCCGGTGTCAACCACGCCACTGGTTCCACCTGTTTCTGCCACACCGCCGGTTCCCAAGGCTCCACCGCTTCCCGGTGCTCCGCCGAGTAAGGTGACCCCGCCCGTTGCCAGAGCACCGCCGGTTCCCGTTGCGCCGCCGCTGCTAGTCTTGCCGCCAGTTCCCGGCGCGCCACCGCTTGCGGTCTTCCCGCCGGTTCCCGTGGTTCCGCCACTTGCGGTCTTGCCACCGCTGCTCGTGCTGCCGCCATTGCCCGTGCTGCCACCGGCGCCCGTGTTGCCGCCGGCGCCGGTGCCGCCGCCGCTGCTCCCGGATGTTCCGCCGGTCGTCGTCGTAGCGCCGTATTCGTAGGCACCGAGGTCTGGAGCCGTTCCGGCGTAGGGCAGCCCCACGTTCGTGCCTTTGTCGATCATCTTGCTGCCAGCAGCCAGGTGCAACATAGTGCATGCAGCCGGCATGCTGCCGTCCGCCTCGCGCGAGCCAGTGCATGGAGTGTCCGAGGTGCTGGCGAAATCAGCGGTCGTCGGGGTGATGTTCAAGTCCCACGTGTTGAACTGGGTGTCGACCCCTCCCATGTTGGAATTCTTGTCGGGAAAGCCGATGTTGTTTCTCATGATGTGCGCCTTCGATCCCGACAGGGTAATGGTCCCCGTTACGTTGCCGGCGGAATCGAAACTGCTAGCCAGCATGTTGTACTGAGTCCCATTGTTGTACGACGTGTTGTTGTACCAGGTGTTGCCACCCGTCGAGTGGTTGGCATAGAAGCCCGAAGCCGCGTTACTCCACGCAACATTGTTTTGCACAAGATGCCGAATGCCCGTCTTGCTGCTTCCGATCTTGAACCCGTTGCCATTTCCGGAGGAGCCGTAGCCGCACTTGAAAGCCCAGCTATTCTCGATCGTGACAGGAACCTCTTGCGAGATGAAGTCGTACCCGTCATCGGAGTTGTGCCATGAGCGGCAGCCGCGGATGATGGTGCTGGGGCCGGTAGTTTGATAGTGAACACCGAACCCGTCGCCGTTTTGCCCATCCCCCTGACTGCCGTTTACGTCGTAATTGTCGTGCGAATCGCAATTCAGAA
>Ga0182011_10005016_pt1 | contig 10476 bp, 12 predicted proteins | sample 711E1DmetaG_FD_120481 | JGI IMG/M metagenome (GOLD analysis project Ga0182011, IMG submission 120481) | Permafrost microbial communities from Stordalen Mire, Sweden - 711E1D metaG | ecosystem: Environmental > Terrestrial > Soil > Wetlands > Permafrost | place: Sweden: Stordalen | collected...
AATACATTCGTTGCAATAACGAGAACCCCAAACCTTTTATCTGGACCAAGCGGGCAGATGAAATTATTAACAAGGTCGCCCATGGTAGAGTTGTTATTGAGACACTACACTAGCGATATCCACTCCAGACAGGTTATATGAAGCCCCGATGTTCAGGTTGGCAGCGATCGACGGAGCGGGTGTTATGGCACAGGTGACATTGTAAACACCCCCGACATTAATGCCTGTATCGATGCCTGTGAAGAAAACGGCATTTTCCGAGAGACCGTTGTAGCTATCAGGGAAGGTCACACAGGCTGCCGCCGGTACGATACCGGGGATATAAGCATTACCAATTGCTTGCCCCCAGTTTCCCGTATAGATTTTGTTCATTACATATGTATCTGTTTCATCTGACGTAACAGCAACTAACTGACGGTCGTCGGGGTAATCCGGGGAAAAAGCCACGTGGTAAACATCATAATTACCGATGCCGGTGTTTACCCAATTAGTACCGATAAGACCCTCATCCAGAAGATAAACGCCTCCGTACTCAGCAGGATCGGTATCAACGGTACTGACAGTAACGGTATTAGTATTACCTGCACGTACGACATCGATGGATGTTATGAAGATATTACCGCTGCCGGCACCACCGGGTATAGGTAACAGATTAAAAGTATTGCCGGCATCGATAGATTTATATACCCGTTCGGTGGTCGCATAATAGACGGTAGCGGCATCCTGCGGGAGAACAGCGATATCGATGATAGCATCGGTGACTTTACCGGTGGTCGTCCAACTACGCCCGGCATCCGTAGATTTAAATAGGGTATAAGTAGTACCTGAAGGATTTGCGTAGCAGTAGAGAGTGCCGTCTTTTGCCAGTGTCAGGTGGCTGATATCTGAGCCATTGGCTAATGCCCACTTGCCCTGGATCCCTTCGGCAGGGATAGTTACCGGCATCCATTGAGCCTCATCAACCGCCAATGTCGGGGCACAGAGAGATATGTTGGCAACAAGCAGAGAGAAAAACAGCAATAGAACAAGTGTTTTATGACTAATATTTGCCCTATGGCAAATATTACCTGATTGATTTAGTATGTGTCAAGTAAACCAATACGGGATTGCTGGGACATTGATTTTTAGATGAAGGGAGCCAAAACAAATACTAGAGGTTTTTTACCATATAATCACCAGTCGAATGATAGCCGAATTCAGAACGGTAGTATTCTTTGGCACCAATACCACTTAATATCAGCATCTGCGGGGCTTTGAATTCCTCACGGGCGATGCGCTCCGCCTCCCGGAGCAAAGCCTTCCCCAGACCTTTGTGTTGGGCAGCATCAGTATTCTGGTTTTTCAAAGGGACTTCCGGACCATAGACATGCAATTCCCGCACGATAGCCGTCGGTGAAATGTTCTCAAATCCGGGCAGAGGAATCACTTCTGACTGGATACGGAGTCGCAGTAATCCGAACAGTGTTTCGTTTTCATCTTCAAAGGATAGAAAAATCTCTGTGCCACCCGAAGCTGAATAATCCATCCTTTTCAGCACAGGTTCGCCGATTTTTTGACCATTAGCGACGCGATGCCCATACTCGCGACAGCGGATGCACTGGCATTCGATGCCTTTCTCCAGCATTCTTTTTTTAACCGGACCGCGTAAAGAATCTTTGTAACCAGCTACGATAAATTTTACGGGGATATCGCGCAAGACACGGGAAATGCGGACATACTTCGGAACAATGGCTTTAATGTCTGCCACCAGGTCAATCAATGTACTGTTGTCGTAAGGCTGGTAACGGCCTTCCTGATACCATTTTTCCAGTGTTGTACCGGCGACTACCATCGTCGGATAGATTTTTAAACCATCCGGTCTAAAGCAGGGGTCATCGAATAACTGGCGGGACATTGCTAAATCATGTTCAGGAGTTGACCCCGGTAATCCGGGCATCCAGTGGTAGTGTACTTTAAAGCCATATTTTTTAATTAGCGCGGTAGCTCTGACTACATCTTCTACAAGATGACCACGGTTCACCAAACGATAGATTTCGTCGTCCAAAGTCTGCACGCCGATTTCTACCCGGGTGGCGCCGAATTCCAGCATCTGTTTCACTTCGGCTTCCCCACAAAAATCAGGGCGGGTTTCAATACACAAACCGACGCAACGGCAAGCGGCAGTTTCATTGAATTTCTTGGCTTCTTCCAACTTGCCAGAAACAACGCCGTTCAAAGCGTCGAAGCATTCTTTAATAAATTGATACTGATACTCTTTACGCGTAGAGAGAAATGTGCCGCCCATGACAATTAATTCAATTTTGTCAGTAGGGTGTCCCATATCAGCCATGCTGTTCAATCTGAGGCGAATCTGTTTGACCGCGTCGAACTGGCATTCTATGCCTCGGAGCACTGCCGGTGATTCGGGGGTGTAGCTCTGCGGCATGTTGGCGAAGGTAGGACAATAAACGCATTTGCCGGGGCACGGCATCGGCATCGTCATGACAGCCACCGGTGTTACCCCGGAAATAGTACGCGTCGATTTTCTCATAGCGGGATGTTCTTTCTTCATAGCTAACATTAGTGTAACAAAATCGGGTGTTACTCACAAACCAACCGCAGGACTTAGCTTATTTAGGAAATATTTAGGACTTCGAGGAAAACTTAATGTCTTGTTCATCACGATGGCAGTATCATTTTTAATACAGGAAGAAAAATGAATACCAGATTGAAGAGAATCATCGGTGTTATACTGGGCATTTTGATAGTGTCCGTATTATGCACCGCCGGGGCATGGGCTTATATTGGAAACGACGTCTCCGATAACATATCAAACGGTACGGTAGTTTTGAAATTGGGAAACACAACGCAACAGGAGGCGCTCAATGTGCCTAATGCGGCACCAGGTGATAGCGGTCAATACGTTTATCATCTTCAAAATAGCGGTAGCGCTACCGGATATCTGAGTATCGAGATTCCCAATGTAATCAACATTGCTGCCACGTCCGGAAAATATATAGACGGCACAGGTGACCTTGGCAGAAATACGGAGATGGCATTTTTTCTAGATTCGGATGGCAGCGGCGATTGGAACCAGGGTGACATCGGATTAAGTGCAAACGGCCAGGCTTACCAGTATCAATCTACACCACAATACGATACTCTGGATAGCTATGCTAAAGCCCAATGGAATGGTGTAACAACGTTGTCCCCGGGGAATAAGCTAAATCTGGTAGCTCTTTGGCGTATTCCGTCTTCGGTCGGTAATGAAATTCAGGGCGATAGCGTCAGTTATGATATCAGTTTTACCCTGACGCAAGTTCATTAGATATTAATGACTATGCTATACTAACTGAGACTGAAGTAGATGGCTGGGTCTTCGTGACAAATAATCTCCAGGATGTTTTCAACCGGATAGCTCCAAGCTGGTATAATTACCGGCATTGGACGATTTTCCGCCACGAACTGGAAACACTGGCTAAAGAATGGCGGCAAGGTAAACTCCTCAACCTTGGCTGCGGGCACGGCGCCGACTTTTTACCGTTTGCGAACAAGTTTGAATTATATGGCGTTGATTTTTCCGATGAAATGATCAAGCTTGCCCGAAAATATGCCGGAAAATTTAATTATGATGTCAATCTGTCGGTCGCTGACGTGCGCTGCCTTCCTTATCAAGATGAAACTTTCGACTATGTGATTTCTGTGGCTACTTATCATCATTTAAAAAGAGATGACCAGTTGCAGGCTTTCCTGGAATTAAAGCGGGTGCTAAAATCCGGGGGTTCGGCTTTCATTACCGTCTTGAACCGATGGCAACCGCAGTTCTGGTTCAAGGGGAAAGAAGTCCGGATACCATGGCGAACGCAACGCGAAACACTTTTTCGTTACTATTATTTATTCACTTACGGAGAGTTTAAGAGGCTGGCGGAACGAGCCGGTTTGGAGATTGTGCAAATATCCCCGGAAAACACATACCATTTCCCCGTTAAGTTATTTTCGAAGAATATCTGCCTGATAATAAAGAAACAATATAATTAGAGGGCTTTTGCAGCGACGAAATAATGTTATACTTTATATATATTTGACAAAACCAGTGATAAGAATTACTATGCGATTTACGAAGTAGTAAGGATTTATCTTGCAGGAGGTATTGCCGGAGCATGTTAACCAAAATAAAATGTTCAAAATGCGGTGCTGATAACACATTTTCCCTGTCCGACCCGATGTATGTAGGGCCATTCAAATGCTACAAATGCCACACGACTTTTAAAATCACAATGGAACACAATGTGCTGAAGTCCTGTGAACCGCTTGACCCGCAGGAATTGGCCAAAATGGAAGAAATCCAGGCAATGAAAGATAAGTTCCGACGCGGTGGAGCACCGTAAAAATTGCAATATCGCAGGAATCTGAAAAGGAGACTGCTATGCCGGTAGTTATTGTGGAAATGTGGGACGGACGGACTATCGACCAGAAGAAAGTGGTAGTGGAAGGTATCACCGCTGCATTCGGTGAAATCGGCGTTCCTTCTGAAGCTGTACACATTATCATTAATGATGTTCCTAAACATAATTGGGCAACCGGCGGCAAGTTAGCCTCAGAGACCAAATCAGTCTAGAGTCCTGCGAACAGTTCCCGGTCGGATGAAACCCTCAGGAGTTTTTTGTGAATAATGGTGGTTGGGTATTAATAGTAGTATTGGGAATTATTTTAATACTTTTTTCCTTATTCCGAAGACGCGGCGGGGCGGCAAAATATCCGGAGATAGTGCAGGCATTACTCTTCGACGTTAAATGGAACCAGGTGCTGGCGGATAATTTCCCCAAAAATGATAAATACCGTCGTTTTGCCTACTCCAATTGGAAAATGAACAAGGATAAAATCGGTTTTCTCGGAGAAATTGTAAAGCAAATGCTCAGAGAGTCCTTCACACTGGTTGAAGAATACAACAAGATCATCAGGGAAGCCCAAAAAGCTAAGTCCGATAGCCACAAAGATATAGACCTGACACGATTCAAGGAACTGGTTGCTAAAACCCGACAGGAACTGGAAGATTGGATGGTTCAGAAAACGGGCTCGAAGGATTTACCCCCGAAATACCCCACGATTTTTGGTTCGCTTTTTGGAGAGCGGTAGCTAACAAAGGTTTTCTTTCGTCATTTAACCGGAAGCTCGTTGGTGAATGTTCCCCATTTCTGATAATAAACTTGTTTGGCCTTAGTGAATTTTTCTTTGAATGAAGGCGAACCGATAAATTCGGTGGACATGATCACGGCATCCTCTTTGTTATCCAGGTAGTAAGCTTTGCGTACCCCGAGCTTGTCGAAACCGAATTTGTAGTAGAGGTTTTGCGCGATTTGGTTTGAAACCCGGGCTTCAAGGGTAACAATGCGCACCTTTTTTACCATCGCGAACTCAATCACGGCTATCAAGAGCGCTTCCCCAATGCCCTGACGACGGCGGTCTTTGTCTGAGGCGATACTGGTGATATGGGCTTCATCTGCCATGATCCATACACCGGCATAACCCAATATATGGGCATCTTCTAGCGGTTCGACTTGGAGAGTTGGTTTTCGCAGGAAAATCCTGCGTGCCCGGTCGAAAAACCCCGGTTGTTTTTCTTTTTCAGGAGGTTTAGGATCGGATTGCTGATTTGTATTTTCAGTATCATAAACCACGATATAATGAGCCAGTTTGTTTTCCAATTCACGAGGGAAATTAGTGGGAGGCCATTCAGTGGGAAAGGCGTCATGGTCGATTTCTTTTACTTGAGGGATGTCCTGCGGACGCATAAAACGTATTGTCAGGGTCATGTTTCTCCTCTAATCATTGTATTCTAGCATATTAAAATGGCAGTTGCTGATAAATAAATGAAAAGAGGAAAAAACAGGCGCAATGGAAGATCAATGTTGAAATAAAGTGATTAATGGCAGTAGTCGGAGTTATTTTATGAGTAGGGGATTCCCATGGGGGTGGTATCATATCCACCGAGCGACTCAATCTGGCGACGAAAGTCTCGTAATCTCAGGAGTTCCAATAATGATTGAATCGCCGGTAATTCTAGAAAATGGTTCGGAATTACTAAATCATATGGTTCTTCGTTGAGCGATAAAAAGTCGAGTTCATTGGCGCGGGCGGAGGCTTCGATGCCAATCCCGCAGTCAACCAATCCGGCGGCTACCATTTCGGCGGTAGCCAGTTCGCCATGTACAACTTTTTCATAACCGTGGATGTTATTGGTCGGAATGCCAGCCTCCCAGATAAGCCTGTTTAGCAGGCCGCGACTGCCGGCGCCCGGCTGACGGTTAATAAAAGTCACATTTGGCATGGTCAGGTCGTTAATATGTTTAATAGACTTGGGATTTCCGGCGGTTACCATCATTCCCTGACGCCAGATGGCGAACCGGATGATCGTACAAGGGAACGGGACCAGTTCTTTCACCAATGGCAAATTATAGACGCCGGTGACATTGTCTTTAAAATTACAGCCGGCAATGTGAATTTCACCGTTTGCCAGAGCGTGCAGAGATGGTATGCTTTCCGCTTCAATCCAGATAAGACGCACGCCGAGGTCACGAATCATCGAGGCGATAATGGACGCAGAGGGGTCGCAACCGGAGAGGACAAGTGTCGGGATTTTTGTCGCCGACTGGTTTATAAGTTTTAAGTCGACTTGTTTGTTATCATGTATGGCAATAGCAACGGCATCTGCCGGGTTTAATACGTGGCTCACGGATAATCCGGCTTTCATGGGACGGGTTAACGCTCTCTGGCCGACCCGAATCAGTTGCATCCGCATGCCTTCTGCGGTAACACCGGACTCATCCGTCAATTCTGCCTGGACAATCCTCTCCGAGTTATCATCCAGCCAGAATAGATCCTCCACTGTAGTCTTTAATTTGTGTGCCAGCCGTAAAGCTATTTCAGTAGACGGCACAGATTTGCCCGACTCAATAGACGTGTATGCCTGACGGCTGATACCGGCGGCAATAGCCATGTCGGTTTGAGTTAACCCGAAATCTTTTCTAATTTTTTGCAGTTTGCTCTTGACAGCCATATGCCCATATTGTAAAGTAATCTTTATATAGGTGTCAATAATACTTTACACTTATAATAGAAATCCAAGATAGTTACTATACACTAAAGGAGTTACATTTACAAAGACCAGTTGTCCGGCATGAATGAAAAATTGGTTGGTTCGCATACCAGTTATATTGAAATCGCTTACTTTTTCCGAAGCTGTTTTCCTTAAAGAGGAAACTACGTGATCGTCTCGTAGATGAATAATCTCATCAATACTATTGGGAACTTCACAGTTTCCAGAATGAAAAGGAGATGGGAAAGAAATATAAATCAGGAAAATGATCAATAAGCTATCTGAGGTTTTAAGATTATTGTAATAAAAGGAGAATTTATGGGGAAAAAAAATAGTTGGTTATTGGCGCTACTTGTCAGCGTGATGTTGATTGTATCCCTGGCGGGTTGCTCCAGCCAGGCGAATACGACATCTACCGTCACAACTACAGTTGTTACTACTACCACAATCGTACCCGTTACCCTTAATGTGTCTGCCGCATCCAGCCTGAGTAACGTGTTAAAAGCTATCGATGCTCTTTATACCAAGGAGAACCCTACTGTAACCATCGAGCTAAACACCGCCGCATCCGGGACACTACAAACACAAATTGAGAATGGCGGACCTGCAGATGTTTTCATTTCGGCAGCAGCCGCGCAAATGGACAATCTGCAGAAGGAAAATTTAATAATAACAACCACGCGTAAAAATCTATTGAATAATACGCTTGTCTTGATTGTTCCTGTTGATAGCACTCTTGGCCTAACCAGTTTTAATGACTTGGCCACCGCTAAAGTAACTAAAGTGGCTATCGGCGATCCAAGCTCTGTGCCTGCTGGAACTTATGCTCAAAAAGCGTTTGCTGAACTGGGCATAACTTCCCAAGTACAACCCAAAGAAGTCCTGGGCGCCAATGTAACTCAGGTTTTGACCTATGTCCAAACCGGTAATGTAGATGCTGGCCTTGTTTATTCAACAGATGCCCTGGCTGCAAACTTAACCGCGAATAAGGTTACCGTCGTGGCTAATGCTCCGTCAGATATCAATGCGCAAATTGTTTATCCGGAAGCAGTTGTCAAGGCCAGTAAGAACTCTGATGCGGCGAAAGCTTACCTGAATTTCTTATCGGGTAATGAAGCTCAAGCTCTGTTTATACAATACGGTTTCACAATGGCTACCAATTAATTTATTAGCGGGCAAACTATGAGGCAGGATTTATGGCAGAAACGTATCTGTCACCGTTGTGGATTTCGCTAAAAACTGTTATGACGGCGACGGCAATCACATTTTTTTTAGGGATTGCCGTCGCTCGTTGGATGGCACGTTATTCGGGGAAGTTGAAAAACTTAATCGACGGGTTATTCCTTCTTCCCTTGGTATTGCCCCCTACCGTGGTGGGATTGGGATTACTATTACTATTGGGTAAACACGGGCCTATCGGACAGTTGCTTTTGCATATCGGAACAACGATTGTCTTTTCCTGGCCGGCGACAGTGATCTCTGCGGTTGTGGTATCTTTCCCTCTAATGTATATGACAAGCAGGGGCGCTTTTGAACAGGTTGAATCCGATATCGAAAATGCTGCCCGGACTCTCGGCGCCGGTGAATGGCGAGTCTTCTGGACAGTAACTATGCCTTTAGCTTGGCCTGGTGTAGCAGCTGGCACTGTGCTGGCTTTCGCGCGGGCGCTAGGCGAATTTGGAGCCACCGTAATGCTTGCCGGCAATATACATGGAAAGACAGCCACAATTCCCATCGCTATTTATTTTGCCGTACAAGCCGGCGATATGAAACAGGCTTTGGTTTTGGTGGCAATTGTTCTGGTTATTTCTCTGGCTTTGCTATTTACGATGTCTTATTGGAAAACCCGGGCATCCCTATTTAAAAACATCATCCGAAGACGAGAAAGTGTAAATTGATATGCTTGATGTAAAAATAAGAAGAAAGTTACCCGGATTTAGTTTAGACATCTCCTTTTCTATCAATCAGGAGATACTTTCAATTTTGGGTCCATCAGGTTCCGGTAAGACCATGAGCCTCCAGTGTATCGCCGGTATTGTTCGGCCCGACGAGGGGTACATCGCCCTCAATGGAAAGGTACTTTTTGATTCAAACAAGGGGCTAAACCTTTCGACTCAGATGCGTAAAATAGGATTTATATTTCACAATTATGCCTTGTTTCCTCATCTAACGGTTGATGAGAACGTTGCCTATGGTATCTCGCATTTACCGCGGATTGAGGTAACTCGAAAAGTTTCCCGCCTGCTCGATTCGATGAATATCTCCGGGTTGGGGAAACGTTTTCCCTGGCAGTTGTCATCCGGCCAGCAGCAAAGGGTAGCTATCGCACGCGCGTTAGCTCCCGATCCTGAACTCTTACTTCTGGATGAACCATTTTCGGCTCTGGATACTGTCATAAAGGAAAGATTGGAATTTGATCTTGCGGCCTTGCAACGTTCGTACAAAGGCAACATGCTTTTCGTTACACATGATTTGGCCCAAGGCTACAAACTCGGATCTAAAATGGCAATTTATAATTCGGGTAGTATCGTACAGTTTGACCATAAAGACAAAGTAATTACCGCACCCGCTACCAGTGTTGCCGCCCGATTGGTCGGATTTAAAAACTTGTATGAAGGTTTTATTGCTGAAACTAATGAAAAGTATTCCATAGTAAAAATAGGTGATTTAGAGCAAAATTTCAAAGTCATTACTCAAAATGGCGTGAAACTCAATATTAATCAGAAAGTTATCGTTGGGATAAGACCAGAAAACGTTCGCATAGTTGAACACCCCGGCGAAAATACATTTCCTTGCACAGCAGATCAGATAGTTGAAGGAGTTTCAACGACTAACTTCCTTTTGCAAATAAATCCTGGCTCAATTATCAAGAATTATATTGAATGCATATTATTAAAGTCGGATGCACCTTTTGTTGCTAATAACCAGACATGTTACGCACATTTGCCACCCGAACATTTGGTTATAATTACAGGTTAATCGGTGGAGGATTTAGTCCTGATATTCAATTTAAGCTGAAATAAACAGGAAAGGCAAATAAGGGAAAAACAAATTGGGACAAAATATGGATTTTAATACTATCGATTGGAATGCGATGTGGCAAGAGGCATCTGCCCATTCAAATTCCGAGACAAAATATCAAAAAGACCTGTGGAATAAGCGGGCGGAAAGTTTTAGTAAACGGGTCAACCGTGTTACAGATGGGCGCGAAGGACTGGACAAAGACGATTACATTTCGAAAATGCTAGACCGTATCGAGGTTAAACCGGAGTGGACTATTCTGGATATCGGTTGTGGACCGGGGACTTTAGCTATTCCTCTTGCGAAGAAAGCGAAAAGCATTACGGCTCTGGATATTTCCTCGGAGATGTTGAAACGCTTGAAAAGTATTGCCGATAAAA
>Ga0182011_10005017_pt1 | contig 10474 bp, 10 predicted proteins | sample 711E1DmetaG_FD_120481 | JGI IMG/M metagenome (GOLD analysis project Ga0182011, IMG submission 120481) | Permafrost microbial communities from Stordalen Mire, Sweden - 711E1D metaG | ecosystem: Environmental > Terrestrial > Soil > Wetlands > Permafrost | place: Sweden: Stordalen | collected...
CGGTGTCCAGGGCATCACCGACCTCATCAACGTGCCCGGCATCATCAACACCGACTTCGCCGACGTGAAGATGGTGATGAGCAACGCGGGCTCCGCGATCATGGGCATCGGCACCGGCTCAGGTGAGGGGCGCGCGGTCAACGCGGCCCGTCATGCGATCACGAGCCCCCTGTTGGAAGCGTCGATCGAGGGCGCCAGAGGGATCCTGCTCAATATCGCCGGCGGCAGTGACCTCACCTTGTTCGAGGTGAACGAGGCCGCCGCGATCATCCATGACGTGGCTCACCCCGATGCCAACATCATCTTCGGCAACGTCATCGACGACGCCCTGGGCGACACGGTGAGAGTGACGGTCATCGCGGCCGGTTTCGACCGCTACGACGCCGTGGAGGAGCCGCGCAAGCCCGCTGCGGGCGCGTCACGGATGACCGCTGACCAGGCGCCTGCACGGCCCATGTCGCGCGCTCAAGGCGGGGACCGGGCCGAGAGCGGTCTCGTCGGCCCAGACGCCGGCCGCGGCGCCCAGCGCGGACGCGACGTCTTCGACGTCGGCGGCGACGACGATCTCGACCTCGACGACGACTTCGACGTCCCGTCCTTCCTCCGCTAGGCGGATCGCGGTCGCAGGCACGCCTGCGACCGTCGTGCTGAGCGGCGTCTTCGACGGGGACGTCGGCCCGCGGTCGTCGTGTGCGATGGAGGTGCTGGAAGCCCGCCGCCAGTCCATCGCATCCGGGCGCTGGCGCTTTTTGAACCAGTCCCACGGCAACGGCGTGGTGGTCTTGAGCCCGGAGGAGCCCTGCTTTGGGCGGGAGGGCGATGCGCTCGTGACCACGCTGCCCGGTGCCCCCGTGGCGGTGTTCGCAGCTGACTGCGCACTCGTCGGCCTCGCGAGTCCGCAGGGCGTCGTCGCCGCCGCGCACGTGGGCTGGCGCAGCTTGCTGGCGGGCGTGCTCGAAGCAACGGCCATGACCATGCGCTCAGAGGGGGCGGCGCAGCTCGTGGCGGTCCTCGGGCCCTGCATCGGGCCCGAGTGCTACGAGTTCGGCGAGAGCGACCTAGAACCGCTCGAGGCGCGCTATGGGCCCTCCGTCCGGTCCAGGACCGCCGAAGGCCGCCCAGCGCTCGACTTGCGCGCCGGAGTGCTCCGGGCGCTCGAGGCGCTTTCCGTCTCGGTCTCGAGCGACGAGGCGCAGTGCACCGCGTGTCGTCCGGGCTGGTTCTCATGGCGCGCCCGGAACGACACGGGACGCCATTGCCTTGTCGTCGCGGGGGAGCGGTGAGTCCCGGGCCGCGGCTTGCGAGCCTCGACGTCGCGCTCGTCGGGATCATCACCGCACGTGCCGCTGAGGCGCGGGACCGGATCGCGCACGCCGGAGGCGATCCCGAGCTGGTCAGGATCGTGGCGGTGACGAAGGGCTTCGGGCCCGACGAGGTCGCCGCCGCGTTCGCCGCGGGCCTGACGGACTTCGGCGAGAACTACGCTGACGAGCTGATCTCGAAGTGGGAGACGGTCGGCCCGCCGGCGAGGTGGCACTTTCTCGGCGCTGTGCAGCGCAACAAGGTCGGCCGCCTCGCCCGGTTCGTGGACTGCTGGCAGGCGGTGGCGAGAGTCGTCGAGGGCGAGGCGATAATGCGGCACCGGGCCGAGATCTCGCGGGGCGCGCCAGGCGTCGCATTGCCGCCGGCCGGCGGTCGGCCCGAGCCCCCGTCACTGCTGGTGGAGGTCGACACGACCGGTCTCGAGGGCCGGGGCGGCTGCGCGCCGGAACAGGTGCCCGGCGTGGTCGCAGGCCTGCAGGAGATCGGGTGCCGCGTCGACGGGCTGATGACGGTCGCACCTGCGGGCGAGGCGAGCCTGGCAAGGGCGGCGTTCGATCGGGTCGCGCGGCTGCGCGACGAGCTGGGTCTCGCCGAGCTCTCGATGGGCATGTCGGGCGATCTCGAGCAGGCCGTCGCGGCCGGCGCGACGATGGTCCGCCTCGGGACTTGCCTGTTCGGTCCTCGCCCGCAACCTCGCAGGCTGTAACAATAGGGTTCTTGGAGGAGGGCTGGCGATGGCTTCGTTTGTGCAGAGAGCGCTGATGTACCTCGGTCTGAAGGACATCGACGATGAGGATGACTACGACAGCGACGAAGAGGAGGTCTCCGAGACGGCCGCGAACCGGGTGCGGCAGAGCTCGTATCCCGAACCTGCGCCGCCGCGGGCGAGCGTCGCCACGGTGCGCCCGATCGCCCGCGACGACGGGCGCGAACCGTCGACGCCGGTGGCTCGCGCCGCTGTCGTGCGGCCGTTCGTGACCCAGCGCCATACCAAGCCCCAGGTCGTGGCCCCGGCCCGCTTCTCGGACGCGCAGGAGATCGGCGACATGGTCAAAGCGAGCTCGCCGGTCATCGTCAACCTGCAGGCGAGCGAGAAGGACCTGGCCCGGCGCATGATCGACTTCTGTTCGGGTCTGACATATGCGGTCGGGGGGTCGATGGAGAAGGTCGCAGAATCGGTGTTCCTGCTCACACCGTCGAACGTCGAGGTCTCCCCCGAAGAGCGCCAGCGCCTTCAGGAGAACGGGCTGTTCCGGTCCTGAAACTCACCGCGACCACGAAGGCCACGGGCCCGATCGACAGGGGCGCCGACCGTTGACCTACGTCATCGACGTCCTCAACCTCTTCCTGTTCGTGCTCGTCATTCGGGTCGTGCTCTCCTATGTCCCAGCGCCTCCGGGCTCGGCGTTGGTGCCGATCACCCGGTTCTTCGATGCGATCACCGAGCCGGTGCTGCGGCCCGTGCGCCGCATCGTGCCTCCGCTGCGCGTCGGTGGCACGGCTGTGGATCTCTCGCCGATCGTCGTGTGGATCGTCATCTTGATCGTGAGGGGACTGCTGTAGTCCTGTGGCCCACAGCATCCACCATCTTTTCCCGGGCGGCCGATACCATCCGGGCATGGATCTGTCTGCAAAACTCCTGCGAGAGGTTGAGTTTCGTACCAGCCTTCGGGGGTACGACACCGATGAGGTCGACGAGTTCCTCGAGAAGGTGGCAGTAGCGGTCGAGGAGCTGCAAGAGAAGATGCGCCAGCTTTCCTACCGGGCCGAGCGCGCGGAGCGGTCGGTCTCCGACAGGGCGGCCGAGGAGGACGACGACTCCATCCGCCGCACCCTCGTGCTCGCCCAGCGAACCGCAGATCTCGCCGTTCGAGAGGCGCAGGAACAGGCTGCGGTTCTCATGGACACCGCGAGGAGCGAGTCCGAGAAGCTGCTGGCCGACGCACGAGGGGAGTCACAGCGCCTCTCCTCTGAAGCACAGCGCCGCCATGGCGACGAGATGTCCCGGCTCCACGGCGAGCGGGGCCTCATCTCAGGTGAGCTCAAGGAACTGTCCGAGCTGCTCGAGACGGAGCGCAAGAGGTTGACGGAATCGTTGCGCGCGGCTCTGGGTGTGGTCGACAAGACGTTGACGCCTTCGAAAGAGATGTCGAAGCATCGTCCGACCCCGGTCCCTACCGGAGGGGGGTTTCTGGACGAGATCGAGGCTCATATCGACGAAGATGCCGCAGCGGCGGCACCGTCGATCCCGTCGCCCGATGACGCCGGCGACGCGGAGGACGAAGGCGGGCGGGCGAACCTTGCCGCAGTACCGCCGCTCGAGGACTCAGGGCCGCCCACCGAGGCGTGGCACAGCGAGCCCATGGACTTTTTCAGCTCGGGCAACGACAAGGCTGCCGAGAGCAAACCTGATGCGGGCCCGCACCACTTCGGTGCCATGGGATCCGACTGGATCGCCTGAGCTCTGGGCAAGCCGCCCGAGCTCTGGGCAAGCCGCCCGAACTCTGGGCAAGCCGCCCGAGCTCTGGGCAAGCCGCCAGTCCCTTCGGCCGGGGCCTTCGCCGGGGCCGTCGTCGTGGTCAGCCGAGGCGCTCGACACGGGCGACGACGACGTCGCCGTCCGACAGCTCGCCCACCGCCGTGAAGACGTCATCGGTCCCGGTGGCCCGTGCTTGGTCGCCGGCCACAGCCGCGATCTCGATCTCGGTCGCGAGCACCTGGGCCGCGATGTGAGCCTTCCACTGCTCGACGACGGCGGCTGAAGTACCCGGGAGCCCGATCCACAGCCGGATCCGGTCGGTGACTTTCAGTCCTGCATCGCGTCGGGCTCGCTGCACGAAACGGATGACGTCACGGGCGAGGCCCTCGGCCTCCAGCTCAGGGGTGGTCTCGAGGTCGAGCGCGACGATCCCCACCTCGCCGGGCAGCGTCCGGCTGGAGCCCGGGTCCGAAGGGCGCAGGCGCAGCTCGAATTCGCCGTGCTCGAGCCGTACGCCACCGGCCGCCACCGTGCCGTCGGGGAGCTGCGACCAGTCGCCCTTCCTCGTTGCCGCGATGACGTGCTGCGTGCGCGCTCCGAGCCTCGGGCCGAGCGCGGCAGGGATGACGTTGAGAACGGTCTCCGCCAGGTCGCCCACAGTCTCGACAAGCTTGACCTGTTGCACGTTCACCTCGTCGGCGATCAGGTCCGCGTAGTCGAGGAGGCGACCGGCACCTGGCGCCGCCACTGTCAATGACGACAGCGGCAGGCGCGCCCGGCGCCCGGCCGCCTTGCGCACGGAGTGGCCGGCCGAGCACACCTCGCGTGCGAGGTCCATGGCCTCGACGAGGCCGGGGTCCGAAGGCAGCTCGTCGGCGTCCGGCCACGCCTCGAGGTGCACGCTGCGCTGCCCGGTCAGCCCTCGATAGACGGCCTCGCTGAGGAACGGGAGGAAAGGTGCCGCGACCCGGCAGAGCACCTCGAGGACCGTGTGCAGGGTGTCGTAGGCGTCCTGTTTGTCGTCGGGCGGGGCCCCGGGAACCCCAGGGGCCAGGGGTGCCGCCCCGGCGTTCACCGGGCGCCAGAAGCGGTCGCGACTGCGGCGTACGTACCAGTTGGTCAGCGCGTCCAGGAACAACGAGATGTGACCGGTCGCGCCGGCAAGGTCGTAGCTCTCCATGGCCGCCGTGACGTCCTCGACGAGCCGGCGCGTCTTGGCGAGGACGTAGCGGTCGAGCACGCCGGTCTGGTCGGTCCGGACCCGTCCCCCGAGGCCGTCCGCGTTGGCGTACATGGACAGGAAGTACCAGGTGTTCCAGATCGGGTTGCAGACCAGCCGGATCGGCTCGGCCAGCCCCTTCTCCTCGATGACGACGTCGTTGCCGCGCAGCACGGGCGAGCTGAGCAGGTACCAGCGCATCGCGTCGGCGCCGTAGGAGGCGAACACCTCCTCGGGATCGGGGAAATTGCGCAGCCGCTTGGAGAGCTTCCGGCCGTCGTCGCCGAGCACGATGCCATGTGCGATGCAGGCCTTGAAGGGAGGCCGGTCGAACAACGCCGTCGCCAGCACGTGCAAGGTGTAGAACCAGCCACGGGTCTGGCCCACGTACTCGACGATGAAGTCGGCGGGAAAGTGGTCCTCGAACCTCTTGGCGTGCTCGAAGGGATAATGCAGCTGTGCGAAGGGCATGGACCCGGAATCGAACCAGCAGTCCAGGACATCGGGGATCCGGCGCATCGTCGAAGCTCCGGTGGGGTCGTCGGGATTCGGCCGGGTCAGCTCGTCGATGAAGGGGCGGTGCAAGTCGCCGGGCCGCACTCCGAAATCCGCTGCGAGCTCGTCGAGACTGCCGTAGACGTCGACACGCGGAAAGCGAGGGTCGTCGCTCTTCCACACCGGGATGGGCGTTCCCCAGAAACGGTTCCGGCTGATCGACCAGTCCCTCGCCCCTTCCAGCCATTTGCCGAAGGCGCCGTCGCGCACGTGCTCGGGAATCCAGGCGATCTGCTGGTTGAGCTCGACCATGCGGTCCTTCAAGGCCGTGACCTGAACGAACCACGAGCTCATGGCGCGATAGATGAGCGGCGTGTCCGTCCGCCAGCAGTGCGGGTAGCTGTGGGTGTAATCCTCGGCCCGGACAAGTGCCCCGGCCGCACCGAGCCGGTCGACGATCGTGGCGTTGGCGTCGAAGACCTGCACTCCGGCGAGATCGCCCACCTCGGCGGTGAAACGTGCCCGATCGTCCACGGGGCAGATCACGGGGATCCCGACCGCTTCACAGGCGTGCTGGTCGTCCTCACCGAACCCGGGCGCCATCTGGACGATCCCGGTGCCCTCGTCCATGGCGACGAAATCCTCGCCGAGGACCACGAACGCGCCGGGCGTGTCGGAGAAGTACGGGAACAGCGGACGGAATCGGCGCCCGACGAGATCCGCGCCGGCCACGGTGCCGAGGATCTCGGCACCGCTGAGAACGTCCGCGTATGCCTCGAGGCACCTGTCACCGATGACGACGCGCCTGTCGCCCCATTGCAGCACCGCGTAGCGGAGGTCCGGTCCGACGGCGAGCGCCAGGTTCGACGGCAGGGTCCACGGCGTCGTGGTCCATGCGAGCATCCCGAGCGGTCCCCGCAAAAGCTCAGGCCCGTCTTCGACCGGCTCCAGGTCGAAACGCACCGTCACGGCCGGATCGGTGCGATCCCGATACGAGTCGTCCTGGCGGGTCTCGAAATTCGAGAGCGGGGTCTCGCATTCCCAGCAGTAGGGCAGGACTCGGAATCCCTCGTAGGCGAGCCCCTTGTCGTAGAGGCGCTTGAAGGCCCAGAGCACGCTCTCCATGAAGGAGAGGTCCATGGTCTTGTAGGTGTCCTCGAACGATACCCACCGCGCCTGGCGAGTCACATAGCGCTCCCAGGCGTCGGTGGTGCGCTGCACGATCTGGCCGCAGTAGGAGTTGAACTTGTCGAGACCGTAGGCGATCACCGCTTGCCGGCCGGAAAGCCCGAGCTCCTGCTCAGCGGCCATCTCGGCCGGGAGGCCGTGGCAGTCCCAGCCGAAGCGGCGCTCGACGCGATGGCCGAGCATCGTCTGATAACGAGGGACGGCGTCCTTCACGAAGCCGGTGAGGAGATGGCCGTAGTGGGGCAGCCCGTTCGCGAACGGGGGCCCGTCGTAGAAGACGTACTCGGTCTCCGGTCCGTGCAGGGCCACAGACGCCTCGAAGGTGCGGTCCGCTTGCCAAAAGGCGAGTATCTGCTCCTCGAGGGAGGGATAGCGCGGCTGCGCGGGTACCTGCGGATAAGGGCTCGCGCCGGGTGCCTCTGCCATGGCCATACAGTAGGCGGCCATGGCAGATGACTTTTTCGACGTCGAGTCGCCCGAAGGCGGACCTGTCGGCATCGTGTTGCGGGTCCGTGTCCAACCAGGTGCCGGCCGTTCGTCGGTCACCGGGCGTCACGGCGACGCGCTCGCTCTGAAGGTGGCCGCTCCGCCCATCGGAGGCCGCGCCAACTCGCAATGTGTCGAGTTCGTTGCCGATCTGTTAGGTGTTCGCAAGTCTCAGGTCGAAATCGTCTCGGGGGAGAAAAGCCGGCTCAAGCGCGATCGCGTCGCCGACATCGACCCCGGCCGGGCGCGCGACGCGATCGCGCAAGAGCTCCGTTCGGCGACTGTCCGGCCCGGGTCACACGACCACACGGAGCGGCCGGGTCGATCGAGACCTTGAGAACGGTGATGTGCTCTTGGCGACTGGTGGCCGGTACGGCTATCGTCGGTCACCCTCGCCGCGACAGGAGGGACCGATGGTGCCAAGGACCATGGTGGCGGCCGATGCCGAGAAGGGAGCCGTCGTGAAGGCGAACGCCTCGAAGGCGTCCGCGAAAGCTGCGGCGCCCAAGACGACAATCGAGTCGTCGAAGAAGGCTGCGTCCGCGGCCAAGCCAAAGGCGCCTGCAAAAGTGGCGCCCGTTGCGGTTCAGAAGGCCTCCAAGCCAGGTTCGGCCAAGCCTTTGAGTGCGGCGTCGGCAAAGGCGTCGCCCGCGGTCGTGAAGGCCGCGCCCGCGGTCGTCAAGGCTGCGGTCAAGGTCGCGCCCGCAGCGCCCAAGGCCGCGGTCAAGGCCGCGCCCGCAGCGCCCAAGGCCGCGCCCGCAGCGCCCAAGACGTCCGCAAAGCCCGCCGTAAGGTCCGCCGTAAGGTCCGCCCTGAAGCCCCCGGCCGCGGCCAAAGCCGCGACCTCGCGTTCGAAGGCCGCCACGACCCCGACTCCGGCGGCCAAGCGACCGGCTGGCCCGGCTGGCCCGGCTGCCAAGCCGGCGGCCAAGCCCCGGACTCGCGCCGCAGTGCCCGCGACAAAGCAGGCAGTGAGCACAAAGGCAGGATCTGGCGTCGCGAAGGCGGCCGACTCGGCCAAGACCGGGGCCGCCAAGGCGCCCTCGCCGGGGCGCAAGGCGCCGGCAGGTCCCGCACGCACTTCTGGCGCGCTCGGTGCAAAGGCCGGGCCCACAAAGCGGGACACCGAAGGGTATGCCAAGGACGAGCGTTTCCTGACAAGCCAGCGCGCCTCGCTCCTGCGCGAGCGTGCGACGTATCTCGAACAAGCCGCCAGCTTGAAAGCCGAGGCGGAGGCGCTCGTCGAGGAGATGGAGCCGGGCGACATCCAGTTCGACGACGAATCGGGAGAGGGCGGGACCGTCACCGTCGACAGGGAGCGTGACCTGGCGCTCTCGGCGCAGGCGCTGGCCGCCGTCGAGGAGATCGACCACACGCTCTTGAAACTGGACAACGGCACCTACGGGATCTGTGAGAACTGCGGCCGGCTCATCGTCAAGGCTCGCCTCGAGGCTCTTCCCTACGCCCGTTTGTGCATCGACTGCAAGAGCGGGGGGCTGTCGAAACGTTGAACGCGGCCGGCGAGAACCGGCCCGGCGCCACCGGGGGAGTGATCTCGGGCGAGGCAGGGCGACGTGCCCGGCGCATCCGCGTGATGCTCGTGGTCGCCCTCGCCGTGGTGATCGCCGACCAGGTGACGAAGTCGCTCGCGGTCTCGCGGCTCTCCTCGGGGCCCATCCACCTGATCGGGCCGTTCGCGCTCGTCCTGTCCTACAACACCGGCGTCGCTTTCAGCATCGGTACGGGCCTGACCCTGCCGATCATCGTGATCGTCGCGGTTGTCGTCGCGGTGCTCGCGTGGTTCGGCCGGACCGTGCCGAACACCGGCGCAGCCGTCGGTGTCGGCATGATCCTCGGCGGCGCCCTCGGCAACCTCGCCGACCGGCTCTTCAGGGCTCACCATGGCGCGGTGATCGACTTCCTCCGTTCCGGTTTCTGGCCGACCTTCAACCTCGCCGACTCGGCGGTCGTCTGTGGCTGTGTCGTGCTCGCCGTCGCGCTCTGGCGGACGAGTTTCACAAGGCGGCCGCCCGAGGCCGACCGGCGGGCCCTGCCATGAGCGACATGGGGGCGAGCTCGACCGTCGAGATCCCGGGTGTGCTTTCCGGCGAACGTGTGGACCGGGTCGTCGCATTGCTGTCCGGTTGCACCCGGGCACAGGTCGCGAGGCTCGTCGCAGCCCGGGGAGTGCGCCTCTGCGGCATCGTCGTGGCCACAGGGAGCCGGCGGGTCCACGCCGGCGATCTCCTGGAGACCGACCTCCGGCTCCTGGTCGAGACCGAGAGCGAGCTGGTGCGGGCGGCCGCGCCCGGAGAGGTCCCCTTCCGGGTCGTCTACGACGACCAGGCCGTGATCGTCGTGGACAAGCCACCAGGAGTCGTGGTCCATCCCGATGCCGCCCATCGTTCGGGCACTCTTGTCGCCGGCCTCCTGGCTAGTTACCCCGAGCTTGCCCAGCTGCCGAGGCTCGGTTGCGGGGAGAGCGACCGGCCGGGCATCGTGCACCGGCTCGACAAGGACACGTCCGGCTTGCTGGTGGTCGCCCGCACGCCGGACGCCTACCGGTCGCTGACGGCCCAGCTGGCCGCGCGCACCGTCCGGCGGACGTACCTCGCGCTCGCGTGCGGGGCGCTGGAGGCGGACGCGGGAGTCGTGGACGCGCCGATCGGGCGGTCGCTGCGTGATCCCACGCGGATGGCTGTCGCCGCGGGGGGCCGGGCGGCGCGCACGCACTACCGTGTGCTCGCCAGGTACACCGAGCCGCTCGAGGCGACCTATCTGGAACTGCGACTCGAGACCGGCCGCACTCATCAGATCCGGGTACACCTTGGCGCGATCGGCCATCCCGTTGTCGGCGACGCGCGCTATCGGGGCGACCGTAGGCGATCGGGGTGCACGCGTCCGTTCCTGCACGCAACAGGCCTGGCCTTCGTCGATCCAGCGACCGATGAAGAGGTCGGGTTCAGCTCTCCGTTGCCCGACGACCTCGCCGTCGTTCTCGGACAGTTCTCCTGAGCTCCACCCAAGTGTCAGGCGGCGTCGTGCACTCCCTCGACCTCGGGCTGAACCGCGAGGAAGGCCAAGGCTGAGGCCTCGATGCGCCTCACCCGCCGGACCCCGATGCCCAAGGTGCGCGCCGTCGACTCCAACGAAGCGGGGGAGCTGCCATCGAGCCCGAAACGCAGCCGGACGACATCGCGCTCCAGCTCGGGCAGGCGGTCGATGGCCGCGTCGAGCTTGTCGAGCGTGAGCGTCCGTGCGATCTCGTCATCGAAAGGAGTCTC
>Ga0182011_10005019_pt1 | contig 10473 bp, 8 predicted proteins | sample 711E1DmetaG_FD_120481 | JGI IMG/M metagenome (GOLD analysis project Ga0182011, IMG submission 120481) | Permafrost microbial communities from Stordalen Mire, Sweden - 711E1D metaG | ecosystem: Environmental > Terrestrial > Soil > Wetlands > Permafrost | place: Sweden: Stordalen | collected...
GAGCCGGAAAAGCCGGGTGTAGAATTCGTGATGGCGATTGTCGGCCCTCTCACCAGTCTGGCCCTGGGTATCATTTTCTGGGTAATCTGGTTCTTCATCACAAATACGTGGGTGCTTCCGGTATTTAGTGTTAATGTGCCGGCAGTAAAACAGACATTACTGTTGGCTGTCATCGGTTTTCTGGCTTATACCAACATTGCTTTAACGATATTCAATCTTTTACCCGGGTTTCCTCTGGACGGCGGGCGGGTTTTTCGTTCGATCCTCTGGCATACCACCGGCAACCTGCTAAAAGCTACGAATATTGCCGCAATTGTCGGGCGGATTTTCGGTTGGGGATTTATGGCGCTCGGAGTTATACTTGCGATATTTACTAAAGTTGGATTATTGAACGGCCTCTGGTTTGTCTTTATCGGCTGGTTTCTGAATAGCGCTGCGGACAATAGTCGTTATGAGGCCACTTTGAGAGAACATTTGACCGGGGTTTTGGTCGGGCAGGTAATGGAAAAAGACATTGAATCGGTTCGCCCCGATACCAGTATCGCTGACCTGGTGCAGACAATATTTATCCAAAAACGTAAAAAAGCGGTACCGGTGGCTGATGGGGAAAATCTGGTGGGCGTAATTACCATCAGTGATATCAAAGGACTTCCACAAGAAAAATGGTCGGTCACACCGGTAGTACAGATAATGCATCGTGATCCCATTCACGCTGCGAAGCCGGAAGACGATTTGAACACAGCAATGAAACTGATGGCTCAATATGACCTCAATCAGATACCCGTCCTCAGTCAGGGAAAACTGGTCGGTATGCTGACACGCGCCGATGTCATCAACTACCTGCAGCTAAGTCAGGAACTTAATATTCAGGGCAGACGTAAATCGAACCTGCCCGGTTAACTCCCCTTTCAGCTCATTAAGCAACACTTAAAACTGACGACCCACATTCTTTTAACTTCTTGATCAAAGACGAAGGACAACGCATAGTGTATCCGGAAACGTGCATCACAGCGGAATAAATCGCTAAAAGTGCAAGTTGACATCATAAGTGATTGTTTGTTAGAATCTGATATTAGTATTAAAGAATAGCTCTTCGAGTTGTCATACCTAAAGCAGTGGTCACGGTATGACAACCGGTGTCTCGATAGAATCGGGACCAAGGGTATAGGTGGAAACATCTGCGCCTCCCGTGTTTGGAAAGGAGAGATGGCTTTGATAGCTTTGTGGCTATTAGGCGCCTCCTTTGGCGCCTATTTTTTTGCCTTGGCGTTTTTACAAAAAGTAAAATGACCGGAAAATGAAAAAAGGAGATATACGTATAAAATAATTGAGTAAATAATTTGTTGTAATACCGAATAACTTAAAAGAATAGCTCTTCGAGTTGTTATACCTGATGCCAAAAGCAATGGTATGGCGACCGGTGTCTCGATAGAATCGGGACCAAGGGTACAGGTGGAAACGCCTGTGCCTCCCGTGTTTGGAAAGGAGAGATGGCTTTAGTAGCTTTATGGCTATTTGGCGCCTCCTTTGGCGCCTATTTTTTTATCAAAAATTCGATTAATTGAGCGATACTAAAAATAAATAGAGGAGAAAAACATGTCACAGTACAAAATGTGGATTGGCGGGAATTGGGTTGATGCCACGTCTGGCAAGACTTATCCCGTCTACAATCCGGCCACCGAAGCAGAAATTGCCCAGATTCCGTTGGGCGATAAAGCTGATGTCGACAAAGCAGTTGAAGCTGCCAGAAAAGCTTATCCGGTGTGGTCTAGAAAGCCGCAGTCGGAACGTTCGCAGCTTGTTTTAAAACTGGCAGCTTTATTGAGAGAAAACGCTAAAGAGATAGCCCGTATCGATACTCTCGAGCATGGCACGGTCGCAAAGAATGCTCTTTTTTATGCTAACGATACCCCGGGATGGTTGGAATGGGCTGCTTATGGTGCCAGGTCATTAATGGGTCATACTATAACCGTAAGTCCGGATACATTGGTTTATCTCCAGCGCGAACCGGTCGGGGTAGTTGCCCTCATCACACCATGGAACCTGCCCTTATTAATGATTTACCAAAAGCTTGGCCCGGCCCTTTCATTGGGTAATACCGTTGTGATAAAACCGCCGAGTATCAATTCACTTACTGCGCTTAAACTGGCCGAAATAGTAGAAAAAGTGGGATTTCCGGCGGGTACTGTCAATGTTATCACGGGCCCCGGCAGTACTGTTGGTGAAGCGCTTGCTTCGCACCGCGGTGTTGATATGGTCGCCTTTACCGGAAGTTCTGAAACTGGTAAGGCCATTATGTCTTTAGCCAGTCGGACCGTCAAACGCCTTCAGTTGGAACTGGGTGGTAAGAATCCGGCTATTATTCTGGACGATGCAGACGTGACTAACGCCGCCGGCGCAATGGCAAGACAGCAGTGCTCGAACTCCGGTCAGATATGCGGCGCCCCTGGACGTTTTTATGTCCATGAAAAAGTCTATGACGAATTCCTGGAAAAGTTTATCGCAGCCATGAAGGCGATGGTTCCCGGAGATCCCAATGATGTAAACACAACCATGGGGCCGTTGGTCAGCGCTACCCATCGGGATAGGGTGGAGAGTTACATCAAATCAGGCATAGATGAAGGCGCCAAACTTGTTTTCGGTGGAAAAAGACCGACCACTCCACCTATGAACAAAGGCTACTATGTAACCCCTGCTGTCTTCACCGGTGTTACTCAGAAAATGAAAATAGCGCGGGAAGAGATTTTCGGTCCCGTCGCCTGTATCATGGAGAAGTTCAACTCCGATGAACAGGTGATTGAGCTGGCTAATGACAATGTTTACGGGCTTACTTCGTGGGTTTGGACGAAAGATATGGCCCGGGGAATGAGGTTTGCCAACTTGATACAGGCCGGGACAGTGGGACTTGGTCAGGGGCGTGGCGGCGGACCTGAATTTCCGTGGGGCGGATATAAGGAAAGTGGTATCGGTAAAGAAGGGTCGTTGTACGGTATCACCGAATTTACCAACCTCAAAAGAGTACAAGTTGACTTAGTAGCGCCGAAGAAGTAAATATCAACTGTTTGCTCTGTAGCTAAGTAGACATTATTGATATTGAAAATACCGGATTTGGGATAACGGGGAGGGGGAAAAAGTATCAGTATGAAAACGTACGAAACCGCAGATGTCAATCTGATTTTGGAATGGGTTGATAAGTATTTTGAAGTCGACACATTGATCAGTAACATCTTTAGCGGCCTAAATTCTGGGAATACTCCCCCCTATCCGTTTATTCAAGACGAAATTGATTATCAAAGGCTGAGATTTTGGTTTTGTAAAAACCACGATAAGTTTCTTCCGATTTGGCGTGATTTCTGCGTATCAAAAAGCGAATTAATGGAATATGTTGGCCATATTGAGGGAATGGATTATAGTGAAAACCCGTTTCTAGATTATTATTACCCTGACAATCTATTTGAACTGGCTTATTCAATTGGGGCTACGACTACGACAAATAATTGGGATTTAGACCCACAGAAAGTAGAGCTTATCATAAACAGGAATAGCCGCTTCTCTTACATAGTTTTACATTTGAAACATTGGATAGAAGAATTTACAAGTACGGTTGAAGAGAAATAATAAAATTCACTGTATTTGTTGAAGAAAATTACTAAAAAGGGTTGGGTTAACGGATGAAAAAACTAAGTATCCTCATAATTTGTTTTATTGTAATATTTTCGGTTTTAGTCGCCGGTTGTTCTACAACTCAGACTACTACCGGTACGCCGGCGCTTACTACATCTTCGTCTACGACCACAGTTACGTCATCGGGCGACACAATTCTTACGGTAACTAAGGATAATAAAACCATTACTTACACTCTGGCTGATTTGGAAAACTTACCTGCAATTACCGGCTGGGGAGGCCAGAGTACAATGCATGGAAATGCGGTTTCCACTCAATATAAAGGGGTGGCGATGTCCGAGTTACTGAAAGCCGTAGGTGGTATGACCGATAAAAATAGCCTGAAAGTGACCGCCAGGGATGATTACAGCAGGACATTGACTTTCGATCAGGTCGTTAATGGTAATTTCTCGGTTTCAGATCTCTCCGGTATCTCAGTCACACCGTCGAAAAAACCGGTCCTCTTTGTCGCCTATGAACAAAGCGGAGCTTCATTAGATGTGGATTCGGGGCCTGTCAGGTTGGGGATTATGACGGAGCAGGATCAACTAACCGGGGGCGATAACTGGGTTAAAGAATTGTGTAAAATCGAAGTGATTAGCGCCCAGTAATGGTTATAGGTTTATCCATTTTATTAAACAATATGCTAATAAACGGCTAAATTTTCTTTTAGTTTTAGCGGTTAATTGTGGCTGATATGGTAACTATTTCTGGACGATAAAGGTTCCATCGATCATTCCCATCCAGCAACTCCAGGGGATAACTCCTTCAGTAGTGGGGGTGAATTCAATTGTTTGTTCACCATGCTGAATATTAAAATACAAACCTAGTTTTGGCACTTGAATGGCTTTATTACATTCTGTGATTTCTTTGCCGTCTATGACCCATTTGACAGGAATACCTGCCTGAAGGATGAATTTAGCAGGTTGCCAACCGTTAGCGGTAACATCCATTTTAATGGTCTGGTAGCCATTGCTTATGGTTGTTTTTGGTGCTGAATTTTGGGCTGTAGACGTAAACTTTGATATAAACAACGAGTTGATATCAAATCCCGAACCAGTTAAAACCAGCCCTTGATTTAACATCACCAGCCCGAGAATTAATACCAGAACACCGGATATTTTGAACAATCGGCTGCTTATGCGATGGGAAACTACAGTAGCAAGATATCCAAAACCGATCATTACCGGCAAAGTACCCACTGCGAAAATAAAAAGCAGTTTTGCGCCTTCTAAAGCGTTTCCGGTCCCCGCTGCCAGAACATAGATTGCCTGTAATGGTCCGCAAGCAATCATTAGACCATTCAATAACCCCACTATCAGCGGACGGATTTTTGAGCTCTTGGGTTTTTTCCCGCCCATCCAGTTGAGAATAAATCCGGGTGGTCGAATCCACAATCTGCGCAACCAGGGGATAAAATTCATCAGGTTGATACCGTATATTACCAGTAAGACTCCGGCGGTGATTCCAACGATGCCCCTGATTAAAGGTGTAAAAGCAATTAGTGACCCTATCCAACCGAATAAAGCTCCGATTATAGTATATGAAACTACTTTACCCAATCCATAAAGTAAAGGTGATTGAAAGGTCTTTTCATTTTCCTGAGTACCCTTAGTAGCAAAGCCGATGACGAACCCACCGCACATCCCGATACAATGAAAACCGGTTAACAGCCCGACGATAAATAAAAGCCCGTAACTCATCCCCTGATTGATTTGGGGTACTTCGATGCCTTTTACCGTTTTCAGGATAAAATAGCCCAGGACTAAAACTCCAATGGAACCGAATATCAGACCTAATATGCGGGTTTTTCGCCATAGAGCCGTGATATTGCTATTTTTATTACGTTTATCTTTCTCCAATAGGGTTTTTCTCCATTGCCAGCTTTAGATAGTTGATATGAGAATCCGGATTACTTCTTTTCACGGAAGTAGTATGGATTCTCAAATATTTTACCACCGGTAACTTAGCAACGCATGAACCTGTGTGGCTATGTAAATTTATTCCGGGCACATTTTGAGTTAATTTATTGTAGCATATGCTGTTTTTCAGGAATATATAGTAAAGGTTAATCAAATTTATCAGTCCAATCACTTAAGACATAAATTGTTACTTGCCAAAATTATTGTTTCAAGAAAACAATTGTTATTAGCAGGTAGAGTTTTTCAGACATAAACATCCCATAAATTGTGCTCTTGGGGATACACAATTATGTTAACCCATCCAAATTAGAAAATACTTCAGATCTGATAGAATTTCGAGATTCTGAAGTTCTACACATTTCTACGGTATCTCTATAACCTGCATTTTTGACTTAAAAATAGAGATTGTGGTAAACTAGCTCTAATTAAATAGTTGAAATTACTCTTCGAGTTGTCATACCTGAGGCCAAAAGCAATGGTATGGCGACCGGTGTCTCGATAGAATCGGGACCAAGGGTACAGGTGGAAACGCCTGCGCCTCCCGTGTTTGGAAAGGAGAGATGGCTTTGGTAGCTTTGTGCTATTAGGCGCCTCCTTTGGCGCCTATTTTTTTGCCCGGTAATTATATCTGAAAGGTTAATTTGACTTAGAATCAATGTAAAGGAGTTCACATTAATGAAAAGACTGCTTAATAAAGGGTATTTGCTTGTTGGTATCGTGCTAATACTAGCGATCGTCGTCTCTGGATTAGCAGGGTGTAAGGCCGGGACTACTACTACTACTTCTACTACAGAGGCGAACGCTTTACTGGTAATCAATGGCACTCAGGTCAAAACGCTTTCTATGGCTGACCTTAAAAAATTACCCGTAGTCTCCGGTTCAACCGGAGAAGTGTCCAGCGCCGGCACTATTTCGGGCCCTTATGCTTATAAGGGCGCTGCCTTGACTGATGTTCTTCAATCTATTGGCGGTATTACGGCAAGTAGTGCGATTAGAATCTCAGCCAAAGACGGCTACTCGATGTCGTTTTCATATAATCAGGTTGTCAAAGGTAGTGAGTTCCCGACCTATGATAGTACCACCGGTAAAGAAGTTACCCCTGCCGGCACACTCACTCTCTTTATTGCATATGAGAAAGACGGCAAACCGATTGATGATACAGTTGGACCTTTGCGCATTGGTATCATGGCCCCGGGTCAGGTGACCGATGGGCACTGGTGGATAAAATGGGCACAGAAAATCGAAGTTATTTCTATGCAGCAACCGTGGACATTAAGCCTTGAGGGAGCAATTACTGAAGACATGACCCAGTCGACCTTTGAATCGGGCGCGGCGCCGGGTTGTCACGGCAAGGACTGGACAGATACTAACGGCGATGTCTGGACGGGTATTCCACTCTGGTATCTTGTTGAATATGTGGATGACGGACAAACTATGGATTCACTTCAGGATGCTATCGCTGTCTGGAATAAAGGTTTCGAAGTTCATGTCGCCAATTCCAACGGTGATATCGTAATGTATACCTCGCAGGAAATAAAACAGAATGACAATATCATCGTTGCCTACCTGCTGGATGGTAAGGCGCTTTCCAACAAACAATGGCCGCTTGCTTTAGTTGGATCTGGAGTCGATAGTACGCATCAGATCAGTCTGATCAATAAAATTAAGTTGGTCTTCCCGGCCCCTTAAATTACCGTAACCCAAATAAAAAATTAAAAAATCAAAGACATATGCTTGGGATTAAAAAAATGGAGAAGGAAAAATGAAAAGAAAAATTATTTGGCTAGGATTAAGCGTGCTGATGGTTGCCGCGATGTTGCTGGCATCCTGCGGCACAACGACTACTACCCCGACAACGACGACAACGACTACGACAACTTCAACCGTTGCGGCTGGACCGACTGTGCTGACTGTCAGCAAAGGAAATCAGGTAAAAACTTATTCACTGGCAGATTTGCAGGCATTACCTTCCGTATCGGGGAATGGCGGTTCCAAGGGCAAAGGCGGTACTATCACCGGGCCTTATACTTATCAAGGGGTCGCATTGATGGACTTACTTAATGCCGTGGGGGGTATTTCTCAGGGACAGAGTGTTACACTCACATCCTCGGACAATTATACTACGACATTGACTTATGATGTTATCACCAACAACAGCTTCAATTTCTACGACACTACCGGCAATCCGATTACTCCGCAAACCAAGCCGACACTGGCCATGGTTTATTCCCAGAACGGAACTGCTCTGGATAGCACCCACGGTCCGGTGGAACTCGGTTTTATCTCTGCCCAAAGTATTCTTACCGATGGATCAATGTGGGCAAAAATGGTCGTAAATATTAGCATTGCTTCCACTGCGGCAACAACTACGACTGCATCAACTACTGCGGCTGTGACGACAACGACAACCTCAACTACTGTGACAACAACAACAACTACTACCGCTGCGGTAGTGATAACCACTACCCCGGTGGCGACCACGCCGGTAATTTTAACCGTGGTGAATGGGGGTACATCAAAGACTTTTTCCATGGCACAACTACAGCAAATAACACCGACATTCGCCCAAAGCGGCTTTGTTAAGGGCGGCGCTGTCGGTTCTATCGATCAGTATGTTGGGGTGGCCCTGAAAGACTTGCTCGCTGTGGTCGGCGGATTTACAGCCAGCAACAGTGTCACAGTAGCGGATCCCACCGGCTATTCGAAGACATTCACTTACGCAATGATTGTAAATGGAACCGGATTTACCGTTCTGGATAACACCGGGGCAACGGTTTCTTCACCCCAACCGGTTGTTCCTTTTCTTGCTTATACCAAGAATGGCGCAGCTCTTGATACAACAAATGGTCCGCTGTATCTGGGTTTCATCAGCAACGTTGCCTTAAACCAATATACCCAGAGCTCTTTATGGATAAAAAATGTAGTCACGATTACGATCATCGCAGCTCAATAATATTTGTAAAAGAGTAGAAATGAAACCATTTCGTCGGGGTGTATTAGCTGTTCTGCTGCTGTTCGTGTTGATTTTCAGCGGCTGCAGCGGCGCGGAACCAAAAAAAACGAACCTTGTCGTTTTTGAGGCGGATAGCCTCATTGTTCCGTTTGCTCAGATTCAGAAAGAATTTGAGGCAGCTAACCCCGATGTCAATGTAGAGATGCAAGCCCACGGCAGTATTCAAGTTATTCGCCAGGTCACCGAACTCAACCAGGATGTCGATGTCGTCGCCGTGGCTGACTCTTCTCTGATACCGATGTTGATGTATCAGACCCTGATGCCGAACGGTAAACCTTACGCGGACTGGAACATCGAGTCTGTCTCCAACGAACTGGTTTTAGCATATAACTCAAAAAGCAAATACGCCGATGAGATCAATGCCAACAACTGGTATCAGATCATTTCCCGTCCCGATGTCAGATTCGGGTTCGCCGATCCCCGCATGGATGCCGTTGGTTACCGCAACCTGATGGCATTAACGCTCGCCGAGTCTTATTATCATGTTGCTAACATCATGCAGGATACGGTCGGGAAATATTTTACTTTACCGATTACGTCTGGCGTACAAAATGGCATCACTACTATCCACGTCCCGGAACTGCTGGAACCGACAGATAGTCACATGGTCCTGCGCGGCGCCCATATGGAACTGCTGGCGTTACTGGAATCCAGTGATGTCGACTATACCATCGATTATAAAAGCACGGTAATACAGGATGGGCTTGATTACATGGAATTACCCTCTGCCGTAAATCTGGCTGACAGCAGTCTGGCATCAAGCTTTCAGAACGTGGTTGTCAGACTGGATTTTAAACGGTTTAAAACGGTCGATCCCGTTTTCGAAGGCCTGCCGATCACCTACGGCATGACTATTGCCAACAATTCAAAGAATAAAGATGCGGCCGTCAGGTTCATCCAGTTCGTCCTCGGGCCGGAAGGTCAGCGTATCTTTAGTGATTGCCACCAGCCTGAACTGATACCTCCCAAATGTGATAATATTACTGCATTGCCTGATTCCCTGAAACCGTTTTTTCAATAGGAAAGAGGGTTAGCAGTTATGCCAAAATTCATGAGGACATTAGGATCCTGGCTGGGCCGGCATCGTTTGCCGGTGGTGTTTACTGTCCTTAGTCTTATCATCGTCCTGTTTATCCTTTTCCCGCTGGCTAAAATCATATTTCTGTCTGACAAAGATGCATTGTGGCAATCTCTACGGGACTCAACAGTTATCAAATCCATTTTGCTGACTTTGTACGCCGCTTTAATTACCGCGATCATCGGGTTTGTATTGGGCGTGCCCCTGGCCTTTATCCTTGCCCGATACCGGTTTCCTTTGAAAGGTGTGGTCGACGGGTTGATCAATCTGCCTGTTGTCGTGCCCCATACCGCCGCCGGAATCGCGCTCCTTTTTGTTTTCGGACGTAATTTTTTACTCGGCAACTGGTTCGGTAAGATCGGCATCCGGTTCGTCGACTCTTTAGCGGGCATCATTATTGCCATGCTTTTTGTCAGTGTCCCGTTTCTGGTTAATTCTGCCCGGGACGGCTTCAGCAAAGTCGATGTGCGGCTGGAGAATGTCGCCCGCACGCTGGGAGCTTCACCGTGGCAGGTATTTCTGCGGGTTACGTTTCCTTTAGCCTGGCGCAGCATCCTGGCAGGCACTCTGATGATGTGGGCGCGCGGCATCAGCGAATTCGGGGCGGTGGTCATCCTGACTTATTATCCGATGGTCACTTCGACCCTGATCTACCAGCGGTTCGAAAGTTACGGATTGACTCAAGCCATACCGGTAGCGGCCATACTGGTGATCATTTGCGCCCTCATTTTCATTGGCTTTAGATTCTTTTTGCAGCGGGATAACAAAAGTGATTGAGCTGAAGAATGTTCATGTTA
>Ga0182011_10005020_pt1 | contig 10472 bp, 10 predicted proteins | sample 711E1DmetaG_FD_120481 | JGI IMG/M metagenome (GOLD analysis project Ga0182011, IMG submission 120481) | Permafrost microbial communities from Stordalen Mire, Sweden - 711E1D metaG | ecosystem: Environmental > Terrestrial > Soil > Wetlands > Permafrost | place: Sweden: Stordalen | collected...
GCGCCCTGGTTTTTTCGCCACGCGAACCCTTCGCCTTCGTGTCCGAAATCGCCAAAATCTCCAACAATGAAGCGGGCGAGGCGGCAGGAGGGGTCTGGGGGGGAATGCCGCCTCGCCCTCCGTATTGCGATGTGCTCTCGCCTTTTTCGGGCGATTCCAAGTTTTTTGCGAAATTGTGCGCCCAGTTGGAGTCGAACCAACGACCCACTCCTTAAAAGGGAGTTGCTCTACCAGCTGAGCTATGGGCGCAAGTGAGCTCGATTGCGAATGCTTGCATTCGCAATTCGAGCGAACGCAGCGCCACAACGAGCGAAGCGAGTATGGGCGCGATTCAACATTAGCACGACAGGAGCAGCTTCTCAATTCCCCTCTCAAGATCGAGGACACCACGATGGCCGTCATGGTAGAGGGTTACCAATTTTTCAAGCCGGCGGTCTGATTTGCCGGAAGGTCCACTGGACATCGATTTCGCTTTCCAGAAGAGCACTCCAGCGATATTTTCCGGCTCTATGCCGCTGTCGATGGCTTCACGATATATTTTCCATGCATTCACCGCGTCGCGCCTGCCAAAAGCGTCCGCCAATGCGAAGACATTGAACTCTTTTTTTGCCGCAGCTTCTTTCTTTTCGGACTCCATCGCTTTTTCCGCGTCTTTCTCAACGGCTCTTTTCAATTCGGCGTTCAATTTTCCTTCCAAGACGATAAAAATATTCGCTGACTCGTTCATAACTTGAATAAGATCTGGCAGTAACTCCTTTGCATCAACATTCTCGGTGACTCGATCTAAAAAGATGATGTACTTGCCGGAAAAAAGGCCTTGGCCACCGAGATTTTCCTCTACGGCAGATTTGCTCCACTTATCGGCGCCTATTTCAATGAATGAAGCATCCAACCGCTTGGTGCGCAGAGAACCGATCAAGGTGTGAGCCTTTTCAACTGACTTGGATATATCGGAACCGTGAAAAACGTAAAGCATATTATTTAAGTTCCCCCCAATTATTTCCTATCGACGCATGCGACGCCAGCTCCACCCCCTTTGTATCCTTCAAATCCATAACCGATCGCATTATCTTTTCTATCTCCTTCGAAACTTTTTCAGCTATATCTTCTCTTATTTCATAAACCAATTCATCATGCACCTGCAATAACGGAAAAACGTCATCTTCCAACTTTTCCCGGCGCAAATATTCGTCCACTTTTATCATGGCCAACTTTATAATATCGGCTTCAGTGCCTTGAATAGGAGCATTGATGGCCATGCGTTCGGCCGAAGCGCGGACATACGGTATCTTGGACTTGATGCCTTCGAAATACCTCCGGCGGCCGAAAAAGGTCTCCGTATAGCCCTTCCTGGCCGTCTCGGCTTTTATGTGATCGAGATACGCGGCAAGAGTGGAGAATGTGGCGAAATAATCGTTCAGGAAATTCTGGGCTTCTTCGCGGCTAGTGCCAAGATTTTGCTTCAAGGCCAGAACGCCCATGCCGTATATGATGCCGAAATTGATGACTTTGGCCCGACGGCGCATCTCCGGAGTGACTTCTTCCGGCTTTACCTTGAAAACGGACGCAGCGACTGAAGTATGAACGTCTTTTCCTTCTTTGAATATCGAAATCAGTTTTTCATCACCTGAAAGAAAAGCTGCTATGCGCAATTCTATCTGTGAATAATCGAAGGCCGCCAGCTTGAATCCCTTTTCCGCGACAAACGCCGTGCGTATGACTTTGCCCAGCTCCGACTTGATGGGAATATTCTGCATGTTCGGATTCTCCGATGACATGCGGCCAGTGGTCGTGCCAGTTTGGATGAAATGCGTATGAAGCCTGTCATTGGAATCTAATAGCGAAGGAACGGCATCGATATAAGTGCCGAGCAATTTGGACAGTTCACGATATTCGAATAGCATTGGCACCATCGGATGCATATCACGCATCTTTTCCAGCTCCGATTCGCGGGTGGAGCGCGCGCCACCGCCCGTTTTCTTCGCGTTCTTCACCTTCAGACCAAGCTTATCGAATAGGACTTCCCCCAATTGTTTCGGTGAAGCTATGTTGAATTCCATTCCCGCTTCTTTCCATATCCTTTTTTCCAGACTGGCCAATTCCGCACCATAAGTCTTTGAAAGCTCGACGAGTAAAGCCTTATCTACTTTGATGCCACGCTCTTCCATACGGTGAATTATTGGAATCAATGGCAATTCAGTCTCTTCGTAGACTTTCCGTAATCCTTTTTTATCAAGCTCGGCGAAAATCACCTTGCTCGCTTCGGTAAAGTCTTCAGTCTTGGCGAAAGCGTAGATATCTTCTATCTTCGGATCGGTAACCGTTGAATTCACAAGCCAGAGAGCTATGGCGGTTTTCTCCAGCTCTTCACTTGGAACATTCGCTGTGAAGGTCATTTGTCCTGATTGATGATTTCTTTCTTCCTCCTTACTGCTTACTACGTTCTCCTTACTCCTTACCTCTTGCTTCTTACCGCTAACAGCATTCTCCAACCTCTGCGTCAGCGTCCTGAATTCCAATTCATTCCACAGCGCGCTCACCTTTTTCATATCCAATTCTTCCTTGAAAGTCTTCTCCGGCATCTTGAATTCAATAGGCACGTCGCGTCTGATGGTAGCCAACATCTTGCTAAATTCAGCCTCTTCTTTATTGTCTTTCAATAACTGGATGATCCTCGGGCTCATACCTGCCTTGATAAATCCGGCCTCACCGGCCTCTAATTCTTTGTACATATCCTCAATAGTACCAAAAGTCGTGACAAGCGTAGTGGCCGTCTTCTCACCTATGCCTTTTATGCCGGGAATATTATCCGACGGATCGCCGCGAAGGCCTTTATAATCGGGTATGAGCAATGGCCCGAAGCCAAAACGCTCATTAACGGCTTTCTCGTCATACATGATTGTGTCTTTAATTCCCTTCTTCAGGGTGTACACCTTGACCTGCTCGCCATTAACCAACTGCATAGTGTCCATGTCTCCGGAGGCAATAATAATCTCAATTTTTTCTCCTCCTTTCTCCTTACTCCTTACTTCCTGCTTCTTGATCTGTTCCACGATCGTCCCGAGGATATCGTCCGCCTCAAATCCTTGTTTATCGTAAATTGGAATATCAAGCGCGGTGAAAATATCCCGCGATCTATTGATCTGGGTTATGAGATCGTCATCGGTCTTTTTGCGCTGGGATTTATATTCTTTAAAGACTTCATGGCGATAAGTCGGTCCTTTTACGTCATAACAAGCCGCTATGTAATCCGGTTTCAAATCCTCAATGATCTTTATGAGCATGGCCGAAAGGCCGTACAGAGCGCCAGTAGGCTCGCCCTTGGAAGTGGAAAAATCCGGCAGAGCGTGATAGGCGCGGTGCAGGATGGCGTGAGCGTCAAGCAAGACAAGGCGTTTTTCTTTCGACATATCCACATTGTACCCTATTTATCCACCATTGCCTCCATTATATTTATGCTAGAATTGAACCAATGGACGTCTACTCAATCAATCCCAATCCAGCGCCACAGGTCCCCACGACCGGCGAAAATCACAATCGCACGCTCAACTTGCTATTGATTATTGTGGCGGCGGCCATCATCGTCGGCCTTCTTTATTGGTGGACGGCTTCGGTAAATAACAAGCCGGTGCCTATGGCAACGTCGAATCTGGATAATGAGCGGACCCAGGTGGCGGCCGCTTTGCGCAGTTCCCCGGTCCATGTCACGCAACAGGAGATAGACAATATCGCTGTTCAATTGAGAAGCTCGAACGTAACTGTAACGGACGCGCAGAAGCAGGCAATAGCCAATTCTTTGAGACAGGCTCCGAGTCAGGAGATTTAATCATTAATTAACAATTTAACCGTAATAAAAAATTATCATGAAGAAACAGCTCATAACATTAGCGGCTCTGGCAGGAGGATTCGTTTTGGGGGCTTCGGCCTTGGTGGCTTTGGCTGATAGCACATGGACTTCCGCTCCGGCCGGCGGTCCTCCGAATAATAATGTCCCGGCGCCAATCAACGTGGGAACTGCCGGACAAACAAAAAATGGCCCGCTGACAATAACTGGTCTTCTGGGTATAGGAAGCCTTCAATTCTTACCTTCAAGCATGATCACGACTGTGGACGGCGTAGCTACTGGGAATGTCCCCGCTAACTCGGTACTCGGTAATACTGACTCCTACGGCACGGTGGGATGGAGAGCGATGAGTGGAGCCGCGGCAAGCGGGGTGTCAAAGATCATCGCGGGCACCAATGTGACTGTCAGCCCTACGGCTGGTACGGGTGAGGTGACCGTGAATGCTTCCTCGGCTGGTACGGTGGGCGGGGGATGTCTTATTCAAAACGGAAACTCCCCGAACAACAGCAAAGTGATAAATTGGGGCAACGCAAACGGTTCGGGTTGGCCGAGTGGGAATGCGTGTGCATGTCCTTCGGGCTATAATTCTCAACTTATTGCTTCTGATGAGCTTGATCAACAATATATAGCTCCTCACTCATCATATCTTTGTATTAAAGAATAACTAGTCTCTTAAAAAGTGATCAAGTGTATGCTGTCGGCCTTAAAAAGCACACTAACCAGTGTGTTTTTTAGTCCCATATTCTCCGGCCATTCCACCATAATGAGGTTGTTCTTGTCGGATACTAACATCCGATAAAATCGAGATGGTTATAAGCTAGAAAACATCCCAAAATAGCCCCTGCACACCCGTGTCGCACAAAGCTAGTTATTACCTCAAGTTATGGGCGCGGAATAAGCGTAAATTTCTCCAATCACGGCATGGTCGCAATTGATTATTAAAATCAAAGCCTTCTTTGAGAAAAACCGCGGATATCCGCGGTTTTTCATTTTCCAACCACACATTCTCCGGCCATTCGACCATGATGATGTTGTGGCACTAAGAAATTTGTGAAGTAAGGTCAATAGATTATACCCGAATCTGTGGATAATTTGATGTGGATGAGATAATTATAGGATAAAAAATGGCTTAACAAGACCGTGTTTCGTCAAATTCACAAATAAGTCATGTATACTTGACTTATTTAATTGATTTTAGTAATATATACTTGACTTAATTATGAACACTAAAGACGACGAAAAAATAAGAGATATAATAATTTTTTGGAAGAATGAGGTTTTGAACAGCAAACTTTTTCCAAGAGATCTTTCTTCGTCGCTGGATATAAAAAATCCAGAAGTTGTCGACATAACCGGTGTCAGGAGAAGTGGAAAATCATCCGTGTTGAAACTGATAGCGAAAGGTTTGGAGGATCCGGACTCATGGCTGTATATAAATTTCGAGGACCCGTACTTTTCCGTGAACAACTCGGCAAATGTGGTGGAGGATATTATTGAAGTTTATGTCAGATATTTCAGCGGCAAGCTCAAATATCTTTTTTTCGATGAAATTCAAAATATAGATTCTTGGGAAAGAGCCGTAAGAAAATACCGAGACGGTTCGCATTACAAAATTTTTATCACAGGCTCATCGTCAAAACTCCTCGGTGGAGAGCTTTCCACCCTGCTCACCGGCAGACACACATCGTTTAGCCTCCAGCCTCTTTCTTTCAAAGAATATCTTTCTTTTAAAGGAATTACCGTGGCCGATGAAAGAGATATTTTCCTGAAAGGGGACGATCTGAAACGAGCTTTGGAAGAGTATCTGTTGTGCGGGGGTTTCCCGCAACCGGTATTGACCGGTCAACGCGAACTTTTAAAATCCTATTACGGGGATATCGTGGAAAAGGACATTGTCGGCAGATATGACGTTAGGGACAAAAACACCCTGGAGAAAATAGGGTTGTTCATGATGAGCAATGTGTCCAAAACTCTATCATTGACTTCAATAAAGAAAATGTATTCCATATCATTCTCAAAAGCAACGAATTACGTTGATTATTTCAAGGAGGCCGTGCTTTTCTATGAATTGGAACAACACTCTCCATCCTTAAAATCAAGACAAAGGGGTTTGAAGAAAATTTATTCCGTCGACACCGGAATGGCCAACACTGTTTCGATGAGTTTCTCTGAAGACAAGGGAAGGTTGCTGGAAAACGCCGTATTTCTCGAGTTGAAAAGAAGAGGGGAACAAACATTCTATTACAAAACGCCTACATGCGAAGTTGATTTTGTAGTGCGCGAAAACAATCTCGACAAAGAACTGGTTCAAGCATGCTGGAATATCAATGACTTGGAAACCAGGACCAGAGAATTAAAAGCTTTGAAAAAGGCGGCCGATGATCTAGGTTTGACTCATGCAACAATCGTAACTATAGCTCAAAAAGAAACCATTACGCATGGTGGTTTGGAGATAAAAATTGTGCCTGCCCACGAGTGGTTCATTGCCAAATGAAACAAATATGACTAACGACAATGTAAAAAACCTGATATTCATTGACTGCGAAGCCAATGGTAAATGTCCTAGCCTGGGAAAGCTCACGGAGTTTGGCGCGGTCGCGTATCCGTCGCGGGCGATGTTTCATGGCGTCATCATCGAAGGTCATCGGTCGGCCGAGAATCCGACTACTCGCGTGTACACCGGAAAGGTATTCGATGAGAAGGAGGTTTTCGAGAAGTTTGAGAAGTGGCTCACGGAAATGACCGTCGGAGAGCGGCCTAAGTTCGTGAGCGACAACCCTGCATTCGATTGGCAGTGGATCAATGATAGTTTTTGGAGGACTCTCGGCCGCAATCCGTTCGGATATTCCGCGAGGAGAATTGGGGATTTCTACGCCGGCCTTATTGAGGATTTCATGGACTCGTCATCCTGGAAGCATTTGCGGATCACAAAACATGATCACAATCCGGTCCACGATGCCATGGGCAATCTTGAAGCATTCGATAGGTTGCTGAAAGGAGAGAGGCCGAAAAGTCGATAGATGGTGTCTCCTTTTCAAAGAATTAGAGAGGATGTGCCTAGCTCCGCAACATGGTACCCATTATTCCTGATCTCAAATTTCAACAAGATACTCAAGCCCGACTCGTCCAACCCCACATTCTCCGGCCACTCGACCATGATGAGGTTGTTCCGGTCAGCGACCACGTCTTCCCAATCCAGTGCTTCTAATTCTTCCGGCCTTTCCAATCGATAGGCATCTATGTGAATCAACCGCTTCCACGGAATCCGATCATTGATCATTGATCGTTGGTTATTCGTGCCGATCTCGTATATTTTCATCAGCACGAATGTCGGACTTGTCACAGCTTCTTTGACGCCTAACGTTTTGGCTACAGCTTTCACGAAAGCCGTCTTCGCCGCCCCCAGATGGCCCGAAAGTCCGACGACAAGGGCCTCGTCTTTGCCCGCGTATTTCTTGGAAATGTCTTTCAACCATTGCGCGGCTATGGCTTCGGTCTCTTCGATCGAATGGGATATGAATTCTTTCACGGCTTTATCTTTCATAGGTCTATGGTAATGAAATATGCGGAAGTAAGCAAGAATTAAAATCTGCTCAATAAAAATCAGCCAGACACCTCTTCGAGAGAGATGCTGGCCGACGATGAATCGAATTGTGGGCAATTTAATGCCCCGGACCACCGTGATGGTTTCCGCCATTTGGTTGGTGACCACCACCGCGGTAAGTTCCGCCGCCTTGGTAGTAATTACGACCGCCACCATTGAACGTCCGGCCACGATACGCGCCTGACCGACCATGGAATGAGTGGAAATGGCCAACTACGTCTCGTGGTGCAATCACCCAAGTGTCATTGTAATACCACCGCACAATGCCTCCGTCATAATAGACGTACTCGCCGCTGTCCAGATAATAATATCCCGGTTGTGGATAGCCGCCTTGGACGACGACTTCAGTATCAATGTGTTTCGGAACGATGGCTTTGAGAAAGCTGCCCATCCACACAAATGGGTTCAAGTCCCACGAACTGTGGTGTTCATATGATTCCGAACCATTGATCGGCCCAACTGGCATTCCATTGGTGTCATAGATTGCCGTGCTTCCATTGGCCAAAGGATTGGTATAATGCTTTTCGTAACTTCCGCCAAGCGAACCACACCCAGTGACCACGAGACATGTTGCCGCAAACACCGCGGACATAACCGACAATTTCATATTTTTCATTTTCAATTTCTCCGTTTCGTTCGTTGTTTTCTTTGTTTGTTCAAATCTTTCCATAACCGAACCTCGGCTATGACTTGCCCCCTATTATACCACAACCAATTATAAAGTCAAGCACCAATAGCATCCCCTTCTGTGGCTCAATCGGAGCCTCATTTCTGCTATACTTACGGCAATAATATGACCATCGTATTCGACGAAGACAAGCAAAAGCGCCGACTGAACGATCTCCTGCATAAGGAGGAGGAAGATCTGGTGCAAATGCTCTCCGGCAAATATAATCTGGAATACGTGAACCTCAATGTGACGCCGGTGGTGAGCGACGCCCTGCGCCTCATAGACGAACAGACGGCCAGAGCCGCCCAGGTAGCCGGTTTCGCTTTGATTAACAAGAAAGTGAAGGTCGCCGCGCGCAATCCGCAAGATGAGAAAACCGCGGCGGCATTGGAAGGCCTCAAGGCCAAAGGTTACGAACCCGAACTCTACATCACGTCTACTTTGGGATTGGAAAAGGCATGGAAGGCTTATAAGGATCTGTCATTCGCTTCAGAGAGCCGCGGCGGATCGCTCGAGATATCCAGCTCGGAGATAGAGGAGATCATCAATCAAGCCAAAAGCTTGCCGACTATCATTTCCATATTGCAAAACACCCTCGGCGCGAAGAAGAGCTACCGCGTCTCGCGCATATTGGAGACTCTGGTAGCCGGAGCATTGGCCGTAGACGCATCCGACATACACTTGGAACCGGAAGAGGGCTATGTCCTTCTGCGCTACCGTTTGGACGGCGTTCTTCAGGAAGTCGTCCGTTTCGACAATGAGACTTATGCCCTGCTTCTGTCGCGCATCAAACTGATTTCCGGAATGAAGTTGAATATAAAGAAAGATTCACAGGACGGACGCTTCTCTATCCGCCTTTCATTCGGAGACATCGAAGTCCGTGTTTCCATATTGCCGGGCGCTTACAATGAATCAGTTGTCATGCGTCTCCTTAACCCTAAATCGATCGACGTGCCATTGGAAAGCCTGGGAATAAATCCAAAGCTCTTGAAGATACTTCTAGAAGAGATTAATCGCCCAGACGGCATGTTGCTCACGACAGGCCCGACCGGTTCCGGTAAGACGACGACTCTATATTCATTCCTAAAAAAGGTTTCCAATCCGGAGGTTAAGATCATCACCATCGAAGACCCTATCGAATATCACTTGCCAGGCATAGTCCAAACGCAGGTCAATGACAAAGGTTACACTTTCGCCGAAGGTTTGCGTGCTGTCGTTCGCCAGGACCCGGACATCATAATGATCGGTGAAATCCGCGATAACGAGACGGCTGACATAGCCATCAACAGCGCATTGACTGGCCACCTCGTCTTCTCCACCATCCACACCAATGATGCCGCCGGCACATTCCCGCGCCTCATAGATCTCGGAGCCAATCCGACCATCATTCCTTCCGCCCTGCGCGTCTCTATGGCCCAGCGCCTAGTACGCCGCCTTTGTCCCGTATGCAAAAAAGAAACCGTCATAGAGGGCGATGTACAGAAAGAAATGGAAGCGACTCTCGCCGGTATAGAAGATGTTTCCGTCATTCCCGCTGACCGCACAAAGATGTGGACAGCCGTAGGATGCGATAAATGCAATCACACCGGCTACAAGGGGCGTATAGGAATATATGAGGCTATATTGATGACAGAGACTGTTGAGAAGGCTGTCCAGATGAGCTCCAGCGATAGAGATATCTGGATCTCCGCCAAAGGCCAAGGCATCCTCACCATGAAGCAGGATGGTGTGTTAAAGATATTGGCTGGAGTGACTTCGTATGATGAGTTGGAGAGGGTGATAACATTGGAGAATTAGTTGGGAATCAGCCGGACCTTATTATTCATATTAATCAAGTAAACATAACTACCATGATAAACAACGCATTGGGAGAAGCGAGTAGGGAATACCAACAGGAAGTACAAAAATTAATGGCTGCTTTACGCGAGAAGCAAGATGAGCTTAAGGAAAAAGAATCTGAATTTCAGGAGATGAACCAGAAACTGAACGAGTACAAAGTTGCCGTGCCTAGATTAAAGATGGATATCCGAAGAATAGAGCAGGAGTTGAGTGAACTTCATACCCAAGAAGAGCGGGAGAAAAGATCGAGAACTGATACGCTGAAAAAATCCGGAGTGACTTTGCGTTAAAAATACTTACGACAGATAAAAAGCATCACTGTCAATTGCTTTTTTCCTGTGCATAGCGTTAGGATAGACATAGACAGAAAAAGGCGCGGTCGCGCCCCCGATTCCAACTCATAGATCCCTAAGCAATATCTCTCGTCGTGATGACGAAAGCGAGGTAGAGTCCCGAGGATAATTTCAGTAAGCAAGGCCGAAGCCTTGCAACCAACATGTCCTTAGCACTATACC
>Ga0182011_10005022_pt1 | contig 10471 bp, 8 predicted proteins | sample 711E1DmetaG_FD_120481 | JGI IMG/M metagenome (GOLD analysis project Ga0182011, IMG submission 120481) | Permafrost microbial communities from Stordalen Mire, Sweden - 711E1D metaG | ecosystem: Environmental > Terrestrial > Soil > Wetlands > Permafrost | place: Sweden: Stordalen | collected...
AAACTCTTCCTGGATAAAGTTCAGGTCGAGGAAATTAAATACAAATTACGTTAAATAACATTGAGTGTCCACGATGTCCTGGCACTAAAAAGTGTCTACGATGTCCTGGCACTCAACAGCTAAACAATAAAAAAAATAGGAGGCGAATTATGGAATATAAGATTATTTCTAGTAATGGATGGACAACTAATATTGCAGTTAAAGTATTAGAAAAAAAGGTTAATGCTTTAATTAAAGAAGGATGGGAACCGATAGGTGGTGTTGTGGCAATTTCTTTCAATGAATACGTCTACCAAACACTTATAAAAAGAGATATAGTTGTTAATAAGGAATAACGGGAAAAGCGAAGTTCGTATATTAATTGTTATGGCAAAAAAATGAATAAGAAATATATCATGACAAATATTTTCTTTATTGTACCGATTGCTGCATGGTTGGTCTTCTATGGTAGCTTTATTATCAATCCTGACCCATTTACAAGCCTATTTATAATCTTACTTTTATTGGGTGTACTCCCATATGCTATTCTATGGACCATCGCCGCCCGATTCCCAGATAAAGCAAAGTATTGCAAATATATAAGTATCGCAATTATTATAACAACGGTACTAATAGCCATTAAATATCTCTACTTTACACATAACTCTGAGGAATTTTTAGGATTATTTCTTATACCACTTATTATACTTGTGGTGATTTTATTTGTAATTCTTATGCTCCCCCTTAGCCTCAATAATTGTTCGGCTGAGAAGGAGATTTAAACGAAAGATTGGCACAGAATAATAAAAAGCCATAACAAGGCAATACAGCCGATCGCTATGCTCCGGCTGATTTTTTTGGTTATGTAATAAAATGAAACTTCTATACCTCTCACTAAATAAAGAACTCCTATTCAATTGGTATGAGGACTTGATTACGAAATCAATATCCCACCTTGAAGGAAAGAAACTCACAAATGGGGAAATAGAATATTATAAACAAGAATTTCTAAAGCAATATTACACGCACTTCGCCTCTATCAAGGTATTGTACCCTGGTCTCAGGGTTATCTAAAAAGGCAAAGAAAACGGAATAACTGCTTCGGCCTCAATACTTGTCTTGATAAGAGCATGTTTAGAAAATTATTCTATGTTTTACTATATTTATAGAAATGCTAACAGTTCAGAAGAAATATATTTTAGATTTTGGTGTTGGTTCCGAGAAGGATTAATGAGTAGGCAAAGATTTGTTTTGCCCCACATGACTAATGAACAAAAAAGTGAAAGATCTCAAATTGATGAGATCACCAAAGAATTAAAGCAACTTTCTGGATTTCTCTCATTTAGTCCAAAGCAGCAAAAGAAATTCTTGGAAGAAGGTAAATGGTATTTCTCTGGGAAAAGGCATCTGCTTGAACTCTCAGGCTTTTCAAAAGCACTTGCATTAAATTGTTATAACTTTTTTTCATCGTACACTCACGCGACTAGCGGCAGCCTTTTACAAACTTCACAGGCGGATTTTAATGTTTCAAATCAAATTACGGATTCCATGAGCAAAGCGCTTTTTATTGCTACAGGTTTATACCTTCACAATTATTCTGCAACATTTCAAGAAATTAACGAATTATATAATGATAAAGATAAAGAATTCATTCTTACTTGGTGTAAACTTGGTAGAGAGTTGATGCAATAAAAAAATCGCACAACAAATCCGGGGGGACAACCGTCCCTGTTCAGCTTTTCGTAGTACCTTTCAATCCTAATCCTCAAATTTAATGACTGGCAAATACTGTGGATTAGGTGAAAGAAATGCTTTCACGGTAATCTTAACTACTTAATTACTTAAGACTTAAAACTTTTATCATCTGTTCATGAATCAAACCATTGCTTGCCAGAAGATCGGGCGAATATAGATTCCACTTTTCCCCTGCAATATCGGAAATAACGCCGCCTGCTTCTTCCACCATGAGGCAACCTGCGGCAGTGTCCCAAGGCTTGAGTTTCAGTTCCCAGAAACCGTCGAACCTTCCAGCCGCCAGATAAGCAAGGTCCAAAGCCGCCGCTCCCGCGCGCCGGATAGCCTGAACATTTATGGCCATCGAATTAAAATAATCAAGATTGTTCTCTTTGCTTTCTCGAATATCATAAGGGAAGCCTGTAGCCATAAGGCTTTTGGAAATATTATCAGTGCGGGAAACAGCTAACTTTTTATCGTTTAAGTAAGCGCCTTCGCCGCGCACAGCGATAAACATTTCCTCGCGCATGGGATCATAAACGATACCCAGAACAATTTCACCTTCTTTTTCCAGAGCGATGGAAACACAGAAAACAGGATAGCCGTGGGCGTAATTTGTTGTTCCATCCAGAGGGTCAATTATCCAGCGCAGCTTCCCGGCGCCAGAGATTGCTGGCGATTCTTCCGATAAAATTCCATGATCGGGGAAGTTTCGATTGATTGCCGCAATGATCAAATCCTCGGACATTTTATCCGCCTCGGTAACGATATTAATTTCACCTTTGTAATGTATCTGATGCGTCTGGCTGAACTTTTCTTTCAGTAAAGCGCCTGATTTTCGCGCCAGATCAACGGCAAATGATTTTAATTGCAACATATAAAAAAACTCCCTGATTATTTTGAATGATCATAACAACAAAATCTAAAATAATTAAAGCAATAATGTAATTATCCCGCATAGCGGAGTGTATACCCGTGATTTTAAAGAGTTGTGTTACACTTGAATTAGTGCTAAATATATAACAATAAATCCAGTTATTTGTGATTTTATATGTTTATAGAAAAAACACCGAACAATAATTCGCCGGATTTAAAATCGGCAAGAGAAGCGAAGGGTCTTTCTCTTGAGGATGTGTTTAGTAAAACGCGCGTCAGGGTTGCTTATCTGCAAGCTATAGAGAACAAAGAGTTCCATCTTCTGCCGGTTCCTGTTTACACAAAAAATTTCATAAAAATTTACGCCCGTTTTTTGGGAATGGACAGTGAGTCAATAATTAAAGATTATAATGACTACCTCGGTTCGCAAAAGGAAGCGCGGGCTCTGATGCCGGATGAGGTAATCGGGGAAAAATTTCTTTTCGCGGGAAGGCTCGGACGAAAAACTTATTGGCTTGTTGGTGTAGTTTTAATAATTGTTATTGCTTCATACTGGTTAATTTCCCGACAGGACAAACCATCTTCCGGTATAATTAATTCTACCGGCATAACTGCTAATGTTGTTACGGAAAACAAGGAGCAGGGTGTACAACCTGCCTTGAATACGGTTGCGCCGGTATCCGGGCAGATGAAAGCCAATCCTACTCCTGTGCCCAGCGAAGCTAAAAAGCAATTACCGGTGGAGGCGCAAATAACTTCCGCCGCTAATTCAACTAACGTGGCATCTGTTAAAAAAAGAGTTTCCCTGCCGGTTGAAGATACGCAAATTGCGTCCAATGATGAAGAAGCCGGTCTTTTGGTTATAAAGGCGACGGAAGAAACATGGATGCGCATAAAAGCCGATCAGAATCCATCGTTCCAGATAATATTGAAAGCAGGAGAAAAATTTGAGCGTAAAGCGGTGAATTTTAATATTGATATCGGCAATGCGGGCGGAATTACGGTAAAGTTTAAAGGTAAAGAAGTGGAGAATCTTGGGAAAACGGGTGAGATAGTCCACTTGCGATTGCCGTAATTAGAAATTTAAACTCCCTGCGGCAAGCCGCGGGGAGTTTAAATTTTAACGATTAAAACTAAAGATGAAGTATATTTAAACGATTAAAAAGGAACGTCATCTAACGGCGCGTTACCATTGCCGGGATTTCCGGACGCGGCGTCAAAAGACGCTTCTTCAGTTTTGTTCTGTCCTTTGGAATCCAGCATTTGCATATTGGAAGCTATGATTTCTGTGGTGAAACGTTTGACACCCTCCTTATCTTCCCATGAACGGGTTTGAATACGGCCCTCCACGAAAACGAGCTTTCCTTTAACAAGGTAATTGCCGCAAATTTCAGCCAATTTCCCCCATGTAACAATTCTGTGCCATTCTGTTTTTTGAACTTTTTCGCCGTTTTTATCTTTCCATTGTTCATCCGTGGCCAGATTAAAGTTTGTAACCATTGTTCCATCGGGTGTATAACGAACATCAGGATCTTTTCCCAGTCTTCCAATCAACATTACCTTGTTCACCATTTCATCCACCTCCTATAAATAAATCTTTTTTATAATACATGACATTACGTTTTTAGCAAACTAATTTTGACTAGAAAGTTAAAATATTATTCACCTTTTAAAATTACGCAGTCATTATCATGCTTGACTATTTGGCAAAAAAAATATAGTTAAGCAATCTTTATGAAATTGGAGAAATTATGGAAGATAATGATCTTTTAAAGATCCGTCTGGAAAAAATATCCGACTTAAAATCCGCAGGGATTGATTTATATCCCAACGATATCAAGCCGCAAAATACAACATCAGAAATTATAGATCAGTTTGAAAATTCGGGCAGTGACGTTTTGGCGAAATTAACGGAGAGTTTCTCCATTGCCGGACGTTTGATGGCCGTGCGCAATTTCGGTAAGGCCGCATTTATCAAAGTTCAGGATTATAAAGGGCAAATTCAAAGTTATATAGCCAAAAACATTTTGAGCGCCGAAGATTATTTTGTTTTTAAAAAGCTGGATATAGGCGATATCATTTATATATCAGGGAAACTGTTTCGCACTACAACAAATGAATTAACTATCGAAGCGCAGAAATTAACTCTGCTTTCCAAATCAATTCGCCCTCTGCCGGAAAAGTGGCATGGCCTTACCGACGTCGAGACACGATACCGTCAGAGGTATCTTGATTTGATTGCCAATCCTAAGGTTAAAGAAATTTTCTACCGGCGCAGCCATATTATAAAACTTATCCGGCAATTTATGGATGAGCATGATTTTTTGGAAGTGGAAACGCCAATGATGCAACCTCGCGCAGGAGGAGCTGCTGCCCGGCCGTTTAGAACTCATCACAACGCCCTGAATATGGATTTCTATCTGCGTATCGCTCCCGAACTTTATTTGAAACGGCTCGTTACCGGCGGATTGGAGAGAGTTTACGAAATTAATCGAAATTTCCGTAACGAAGGCATCTCCACATTTCATAATCCTGAATTTACCATGATGGAGTTTTATCAGGCATACAGCACTTATGAAGATTTAATGTCCTTTACAGAGGATTTATTTGCTTTTGTTTCCACAAATATATTTGGCGGATTGAAATTTAATTATCAGAACATGGAAATTGATTTGACGCCGCCATGGCGGCGCATTTCTGTAAAAGAAGCCCTGATACAGATAGCGGGAATGGAACCGGCTGAATTGGAAAATCAGTCTAGGGCCATCGCCTTTGCTCAAAAAAAAGATTGCAAGATTAAAGAAACCGATAATTTAGGAAAAATTTTAATGGCCATTTTCGATGAAGTTGTCGAAAAGAAACTTATTCAGCCGACATTTATTACCCATTATCCGGTAATCATATCTCCTCTGTCCAGAAGATCAAAAAAAGATACCGATCTGACTGACCGCTTCGAATTATATATTTACGGAAGAGAAATCGCGAATGCGTTTTCGGAATTAAACGATCCGGTTGATCAGAAAGATAGATTCCTGCAGCAAATACAAGAAAGAGAAGCCGGCGATGAAGAAGCTCACGAAATGGACGAGGATTACATTCGGACATTGGAGTACGCCATGCCGCCTACGGCCGGTGAAGGTATCGGTATTGATCGCCTTGTAATGCTTTTTACCGATTCGGCTTCTATCAGGGATGTCATTTTATTTCCGCTGTTGAGAACTAAACAAGAATAAGATGAAATAATATTTTCTAAGAAACCGGATTTCTCTCAAATACAGGATATAATATTCTGATGCCCTATGAACTTTTTATAAGCAAACGTTATTTAAGCGCAAAACGAAAACAGATATTTGTTTCGGTAATTACGTTTATATCTATCTTTGGTATTTTTCTGGGCGTGGCGGCCTTGATTATTGTGCTGGCGGTGATGAATGGATTTGAAGAGGATTTGCGCACAAAAATTTTGGGAATTAAATCCCACATCGAATTAACGACCGATATGACCGGTCCCATGAAAGATTATCAAAAAGTGCGGGAAATGATTGCCGATATGGAAGGAGTTGTCGCATCCACGCCGTTTATTTACAGCCAGGCAATGGTCCGCAGCGGCAATGGTGTCACCGGTGTCGTTATTCGCGCTTTGGATACTCAAAGCGCTTTTAAAGTGATCAATCTGGGAAAAATAAAAGAAGGCAACATCGAATATCTCAATAAAATTCCAAAGGAAATTTCCTTGAACTATAAAGGTGAAGGCGCACCACCGGACGGTATTGTTATCGGTAAGGAAATGGCCCGGAATCTGGGCATTTTTCTTTACGATACCATAACCATTATTTCGCCGGTGAGCATTTCCACGCCTATGGGAATGGTGCCGCGCATGAAAAAATTCGTTGTTGTCGGTATATTTGAGTCCGGGTTCTACGAATACGATTCAACGCTAGCCTATTTATCTTTGCAAAGCTGTCGTGATTTTTTACAAATGGGTGATACGGTTACCGGAATTGATATCAAGGTTAATGATATTTACAAGGCGGACAGCATCGCCCGAAAAATTCAAGACAAATTGGGATTTCCTTTCTGGACGCAAAACTGGATGCAAATGAACAAGAACTTGTTTTCCGCTTTACGGTTGGAAAAGAGAGTTATGTTTATTATTCTGAGTTTAATTGTTCTTGTCGCGGCATTTAATATCATCAGCGCGCTGATAATGATTGTCATGGAAAAAAGCAAAGATATCGCCATTCTGAAATCAATGGGGGCGAATTCCCGCAGTATTATGAAAATATTCATTTATCAGGGTTTGATTATCGGCGTTATCGGCACGTCTCTGGGATGTGTTACCGGACTGGCCATCGCTTTAAATTTACAAAAGGTATCGCTGTTTGTCGAGAAAATATTTCACTTTAAGATTTTACCCGGAGACGTTTATTATTTAAGCGAACTTCCGTCCAAAGTTAACTATGGTGATGTTGTTATAATTGTTATCGGCACTTTGCTTCTTTGCCTTTTGTCGACAATTTATCCATCTTTAAAGGCTTCCCAAACAGATCCGGCTGAATCCTTAAGATATGAGTAAAATCAAGCCGGCTAATGAATAATTTATGATCGAACTCAAAAATTTATCAAAGACGTTTTTAAAGGATGGAAACAAGATTGAGGTTTTACGCGGCCTGAACCTGAAAATTGAAAAAGGTGCATCTCTGGCAATTCTCGGTATTTCCGGCGCCGGAAAAAGCACTCTTATTCATATTATGGGCATGCTGGATCACCCCACGGAAGGTTGTCTTTCTCTTAACGGGATGAACGTTTTTGAATGGGACGAAAAGAAAAGGGCCTCTTTTCGGAATTCGACGATAGGTTTTGTTTTCCAATTTAATAATCTGCTCCCGGAATTCAGCGCTCTGGAAAACACAATGCTGCCGGCTTTGATAGGGGGAATGTCCAGGAAACAGGCTGGAGAAAAAGCTTGCAAATTGCTGAAAGAAGTTGGATTAGAACACAGAATAAAACACAGACCGGGAGAATTATCAGGCGGTGAGCAGCAGCGGGTTGCTATTGCCCGCGCTTTGGTTATGGAGCCCGAATTATTGCTGGCTGATGAACCGACGGGAAATCTTGACACGGAAACAGGAAAAAAGATAGAAGATATTCTAGTGACTTTGAATGCGACAAATAAAATCACTCTGGTTACTGTAACTCATAACAAATTACTGGCAGAAAGAATGTCCGAAAGAATTGTTCTGCGCGATGGGAAAATTTATGAATATCAATAAAATAATGCGTAAAACTTTTTTAGTATTTTTATTTTTTATTATTTCTTTTGTTCCTCAAGCGCATTCTTTGGAAATAAAGAAAGTTATCGTGATGCCTTTTGAGATTTACAGTAATTACGATAAATCGGCCGTCAGAAAGTCTTTGTATAAGAATTTGTCAGATGAATTAAAGAAGGAAAAGTTAATTCAAGTAATACCGGCGGATGATTTTCTTCAAAACTATATTCAGATTGATGAAAAAAAGGCAATTGCTGTCGGGAAATCCACTGGCGCCGATTTTGTGATTACAGGCAGTTTGACTCAGCTGGGAGAATCCTTGAATATTGGTGCTAGAATAATTGACGTAAACAAAGAGAATGTTTTATCCACAACCTTTATTCAAGGCACGGGGCTGGCTAATCTTGGAGATATGGTTTCTCAATTAAAAACAAAATTTCTCGGTTGCATCGGAATGGTCCAGAAAATAGCCAAGATTGAAATTCAGGGCAACCGGAAAATAAATTCTTCAGCTGTAACAGCTAAAATTAAAAGTAAAGTGGGCAATGATTATTCCGATACAGACGTTGCTGCTGATATAAAAACAATTTTTAAAATGGGTTTTTTTCAGGATGTTGCAGCGGAAGCGACTTCCACACCGGAAGGAAAAGTAATCACTTTCATTGTTCAGGAAAAAGGACTTATTTCGGAAATTCGTATTAATGGCAATAAAGCCTTGAGTAAGGACGACATTCAGGAAGCTATGGCCGTTAAGACCAGACAAAGTCTTAATCAGGAAAAAATAAAAGCCGATATAGAAAAAATAAAAATTCTTTACGATAATAAAGGTTATTACAATGCCGAAATAAAAGATACGGTAGAGCGGGACGGAGAAAAAGACTTTCGCGTAATTTTGAATATCAAAGAAAATGACAGGCTCTACATTAAGACTATTACTTTCGAAGGTAATGAAGCTTACAGTTCAAAAGAACTGAGAAACATGATGAGCATTAATGAGCATGGAATTTTTTCTTTTATCACCGATGCCGGTTTGCTCAAGCGCGATCAACTTAAGCAGGACATCGGAAAATTAATGGCTTATTATTTCAATAATGGTTTTATCAATGCTCAGATTGGCGAGCCGGAAATAACTACCGATAAAAAGGGGATTTACATAAAAATTAAGATTAAAGAAGGGAAAAGATTTAAAATAGATAAAGTGGAAATTTCCGGTGATTTGCTGCAAAAGCCGAGAACGGAGTTGCTGCAGTCACTGAAAACAAAAAAGAATGATAACTATAACCGCGAAGCAATTATGAAAGATATAGATTTCTTAACTCAGTCCTGCAATGATGAAGGCTATGCCAACGCGGATGTTAATCCTAAAATAAACACCAGAGAAAATGAGCAACTGGTTGATGTGGACTTTCAGATAACTAAAGGCGAACAAGTTTACATAAATCATATTAATATTTCAGGCAACACCATTACGCGTGATAAAGTTATCCGGCGTCAGTTGGACGTGGTTGAAGGTGATTTGTATTCCAGCAGTGAATTAAAAAGCAGTTATGCTAATCTGAACCGCATGCGGTATTTCGAGGAAGTGGATTTCCAAACGGAAAAAGGAACCGATAAAAGCAAAGATGATATCAATATTCGTGTTAAGGAAAAAAGCACGGGTATGTTTATGGTGGGCGCCGGCTACAGCGCCGTTGATCAGGCTGTTATTATGGCGCAGATTACCCAGCAAAATTTTATGGGCTATGGCCAGACTTTAAGCCTGAAAGCGTCTTTAGGTTCCACTACCAATAATATTGATTTATCTTTTACTGAACCATATCTTTTTGATCTGCCTCTCTGGTGTAAAGCGGACATATGGAAATACAAAAAGGATTATGATTATTATTCTTTGGATTCACGCGGTGTGGGACTTACTTTGGGATACCCACTTTGGGAAAAGATTGTGGGTTATGTAGGTTATAAACTTACTTCCGATGATATAGCAGATGTTTTATCTTCAGCTCCCATTCAGATTATAGATCAAGAAGGTCAAACAATCACAAGCGCAGTGACGTTGTCTTTAGTTCGTGACACAACGAATGATTATATCTTTCCATCCAAAGGAACGAAGGCCAATATCTCGGTCACACAAGCAGGTGGAGTATTGCAAGGCGACGCCAGCTATACGCAATATGGAGCAAGCTTATTTACTTATGTACCTTTGCCTTTGGATGTAGTTTTCGGGGCGAAGGGAAGAATTGGCTACATTCAGAGCCACGATGGAGTAGCGGTTCCTATTTTCGACAGATATGTTTTGGGTGGAATTAATTCTCTGCGCGGTTTTCGTTACATCGGTGCGATTAATCCGGGAACGGAAGATGTAATTGGCGGCACAAGTATGCTGGTTTTTAATTTCGAACTGGTATTTCCTTTTATTAAAGAATCCGGCATGAAACTTGTTGCTTTTTATGACGCAGGTAATACCTGGAATGATAGTTATTACATTAATGATTTAAGGCAATCTGTCGGATTAGGTCTGCGCTGGTATTCGCCAATTGGTCCTTTAAGGCTTGAATATGGGTACATAGTTAACCGAAAAGGAATAAACGATGACTCGGTGGGCCGCTTCGAAT
>Ga0182011_10005023_pt1 | contig 10471 bp, 15 predicted proteins | sample 711E1DmetaG_FD_120481 | JGI IMG/M metagenome (GOLD analysis project Ga0182011, IMG submission 120481) | Permafrost microbial communities from Stordalen Mire, Sweden - 711E1D metaG | ecosystem: Environmental > Terrestrial > Soil > Wetlands > Permafrost | place: Sweden: Stordalen | collected...
GGCGGCAAGGATGCGCTAAAGGCTTTTCTCAAGGAGGCCGGCGAGAATCCTAAAGCCACGACCAAGTTGACCTTGAAGAAGAAGGACCTCGAAGGTAAGGACGCAGAGGTTGCGGTATTGGAAAAAGAGTAGTATAATTGGCGCATTCATAATCATATGACTATCCAAGCTTATATCCAGACTCTGCGCGCCAAGTCCGAGGGTGCCAGAAAACAAATCGCCTTCTGGTCTGCGTTCGGACTGACGGCCGTTATTTTTGTCTTCTGGTTGGCTTCTTTCAACGTCTTCGGCGGCTCCGCCAATGCGACCATTGCCCAGACCGTTGGCAAGGCCGGCACTCCCTCGCAATCCCTCGTCGCCAGCGTCGGCGGATTCTTTGGAGACATAAAGGATCTTTTATTCGGCTCGCGCAAGGTTACTTTTACCGATATACAAGTTTCGCCTGGAAAGTAACTTGCAGGTGCTTTAATTTTTGATATCATATGCATATGAAAAAGCATACGCTTAAATCAGTTGCCCATAAATTGTTTCCTGTCTTTCTGGAAAGAGATGAAGACGGTGTGTATATCGTTGAATGTCCGGTATTCAGCGGCTGTTATTCCCAGGGAAAGACCATCGATCAGGCTTTGAAGAAGATCAAAGAAGTCATCGCTCTTTGTTTGGAAGAGAAAGATAATCAAGAGCGGGCTAATTCCTATATTCCTCGGGAAATGAGTTTGCACACGGTCGCTTTATAATAAATATGCCGAAACTTCCGTCATGGCCGCACGGCAAGATTATCCGTGCATTAGAAAAGTTGGGTTACAAGATCGTCCGACAGAAGGGAAGCCATATTAGGATGCACCATAAATATAAGATACCGGTGACGATACCGACGCATAATCCTGTGGCCAAGGGGACTTTGAGGAAGATCTTGAGAGATGCGGAAATATCAATCGAGTCGCTGAATGATCTGGCGAAGTCGTAGTTAAAAAATGCGCCAACCGGTTAAAGTTGGCGAGTTGCGATTGGTGGTGGGGGATGGGGTATACAATTGTATCAAGTCGGGGGTGACGAAAAATTCTCGTCAATGGCTCAAAATATGGGTTGACGAAAAAAGTTCGTCACCCCCATCTGGCAGGGAAGCTCTCGCACCCACCTCTTAAAAGTGACAAGAAAGTTGACACTTTGCTGGATTAAGAAAAGGGGCCGATAAAAAAAGTGCCAGTGAATGAACACCGGCGCTAAGTTTTTCGCTTCATTTCTTATCCCAGAATACTTTTTTGATTACAGGAATAAGGCTCAGACAAAAGCAAATCAAGGAACAGTAGGTGGCATTTAGCAATATTTTGGCGATATCCATAAGTTTTGACCTTTCAATAGACTCGCATTAAATTATCATTTATATCTAACATTGTCAACTCGCGCCACCGCCCCAAATTTGCTATAATTAACTGACAAAAATGCCCAAGAAGCCAGACAAATCTGATAAGGTACCGGCTACCCCAGACAATGGCGCCCATCCGGCCGCTCGCGCTGCCGGCACTGGCACGGGCATCATTTCCCGCAACATTACGACAGAGATGCGAGAATCATTCCTGGACTACGCCATGTCGGTCATCACCGACCGCGCTCTCCCAGATGTTCGCGACGGCTTGAAACCTGTCCATCGCCGCATCCTCTTCGCTATGCATGAGAAGGGCTTGACCGCTTCCGCCAAGTTCCGCAAATCCGCCGTGGTGGTTGGAGACGTGTTGGGAAATTACCATCCGCACGGCGACGTGGCCGTTTATGATTCCATGGTAAAGATGGCCCAACCATTTACTATGCGCTATCCGCTAGTCCATGGCCAAGGTAACTTTGGTACCGTCGACGGCGATCCTGCCGCCGCCATGCGTTACACAGAGGCCAAGATGTCCCGCATTTCAGGTGAGCTTCTCCGCGATATAGACAAAAATACTGTCGATTTTCGTCCGAACTATGACGGCACAAAGAAGGAGCCTTCAGTTTTGCCCACAGCCGTACCGAATCTGCTCCTGAACGGCACGCTTGGTATCGCCGTTGGAATGGCCACCAATATAGCACCTCACAATCTCCGCGAAGTTGTTGATGCCACAGTCCACCTTGTGGATAATTCCGACGCTACCACCGAAGATCTTCTCCAATTCATCAAAGGCCCAGATTTTCCGCTCGGCGCCGTTATGTATGGCGAGAAAGACATTCATCATGCATATACCACCGGTCGCGGCGGCATCACCGTGCGCGGCGAGGCGGAGATAGTAGAGGACAAGAAAGGCCAATATCAGATAATTATCACTTCCATACCGTTCCGCGTGAACAAAAATGAGCTCATCATCAAGATAGCCGACCTCGTTCGCGAGAAGACGATCGAAGGCGTCAAGGGCCTGCGTGACGAATCAGACAAGGACATCCGCATCGCCATAGACCTGAAGCAGGGATCGTATCCGGAGAAAGTTCTCAATCTACTTTATAAACATACCCAGCTCGAGGAAGCTTTCCATGTAAACACAGTCGCTCTGGTCCATGGCGTGCCCCAGACCCTTTCGCTCAAGTCTATTCTTCAAGAATTCGTGGCACACAGGATAGAGGTTATCCGCCGCCGCACCCAGTTCGACCTCACAGCCGCGGAAGCCCGCGAGCACATATTGCTAGGCTTGAAAAAAGCCCTTGATCACATAGACGAGATCATCAAACTCATCCGCGCCGCCAAGGATGTCACCGAAGCTCACGCTGGCCTCATGAAGAAGTTCAAGTTTAGCGACTTGCAGGCCACGGCCATTCTCGAGATGCGCTTGCAAAAGCTCGCAGGTCTAGAGCGCAAGAAAGTCCTAGACGAATTGAAAGAAGTCCAAGCTACTATAGAAGAATTGAAGTCCATCCTAGGCAGCGAGAAGAAAGTTCGCGGCATCATCAAGACCGAATTGGCCGATATCAAAGCGAAATATGGCGATGACCGCAGGACAAAGATAGTTAAGCACGGAGTCAAGGATTTCAATCCCGAAGACCTCATCGCCGATGAAGAGTCCGTGCTTGTCCTCACCAAAGGCGGTTATGTCAAACGCACCGATCCGGGCGAATATCGCAAGCAGAAGCGCGGCGGTGTCGGCGTCGTTGATCTAGATACAAAGGAAGAGGATTTCATCTCTCATCTCGTCTTCGCCACCACCCACAATGACCTTTTATTCTTCAGCGATAAGGGTAAAGCTTATCAGGTCAAGATGTATGATATCCCCGAAGGCAGGCGCGCCACAAAAGGCAAGTCCATAATGAACTTTTTGTCGCTCGCGGAAGGGGAGAGGGTGACCTCCATATTGCCTATGCCCAAGAATAAAAAGGAGGCCGAAGGATTGTCCTTGATGATGGTGACCAAGAATGGCACGGGCAAGAAAACTTCAGCCAAGCATTTCAAGGATGTGCGTCGCTCCGGATTGATAGCTATCACTTTGGATGCCGGCGATGAATTGATCTCGGCTTCATTCGTGTCCAAGAATGATGAAGTGGTCATAGCCACCAAGGAAGGCCAATCAATACACTTTAAAGAATCCGATGTGCGTGAGATGGGAAGGAATGCGGCGGGTGTGAGGGTAATCCGCCTGGCAGAGGAGAAAGGAGTAGGCGATCCAGCAGGATCGGGCAAAGCAAGTAAGAAGAAAGGAGAATCGCAAGGCGCAGACGCGGTTATATCAGCAGACATAGTCTCCAAAGATGCCAAGAATCCCGCTCTCTTCGTCATGGGTGCCAATGGCTACGGCAAGAAGACCGAGCTTTCAGAATACAAAGTTCAGGGCCGCGGCGGTTCCGGCATCCTCACCATGAATGTCACGCCAAAGACCGGAGAACTTATCGCCGCCAAGGTTGTGACTGATGACGATACCGAGATTGTGGCTATGTCCAAGAAGTCCCAAGTCATACGCGTAGATATAAAGGAGATCCCGACTTTGAGTCGCGCTACCCAGGGCGTGAGGGTTATGAAGTTAAGGGAGGGGGATAGTTTGGCGAGTTTGATTTGTCTATAGGCGGGTTCGGTTTGTTTGTAATTAAATGGAAAAGATCATTGCCAATCTTCATAAGTTTTTAACAAAAAATAAATTAGTGGTGATTCTAATTGTTTTGATTGGAATCGCAGGTTCAATATATTCGTTTTGGGGCTCAGCAACGAAACAAAATATTGAGATAAAAATAAAAAGTTCTCCGGGCTCAATAAATACCATAAATCAGATTGGTAATAATGAAGTTAATTACAGCGCTAGCCTTATCGAGGTTCCCAAGGGTTTATTATATGACCAAGGGACAAGAGAAGGAGGGATTGTCTTTACTGTGAACCATGAACCAAGTTATGTTATAGCCGACGGAGTTACTTTTTTCGATGGAGTGGGTTATAAATACGCCGCGTCTACTATAACTATGGTAAATCCTGTAACGCAGTATATAAGAAGTTACTATTCGAACTAAGTGTTACTTATCTGTTATAACCCAATCTGAGTTCATGCCAACCGTAGTACCCGCCGAAGGCGGGGACACATCTTTTCCCATACCTCCATTTGAAAATCTTGTCACAGCAAGATTTTTTGCCGGAAATCGCGATTATACGTTGAAAAATTGTGGGTGATTTCGCGGAAATCTTGTCATGACAAGATTTCCGTAAGGGGGTGTTGGCGGAAAGATAACGCCCCCCCATTGACGACCGCTAAAAATCTGCTAAACTTGTCACATTGGTTTTCCGAAGACTGGAAAGTCGCCCGCCAGCGCTCGTCTAAGGATGAGGCATGCATGAGGGAGTGGGCGTCCCTCCGGAATCCGAGCAATAGGCGATTGGGAATTTACCCAGTCGCCTTTGCTCTTTTTCCCCGACGGGGTAAACCGTATTTATCTCCGTTTTTCCGGTTTCCAGCCGTTTAATCTCAACAACAATTATATGTCCCGGGCTGGAAGCGGCAAAAAGATATTTGCGGTCATTCCTTCTATCGACCAATATCCTTAACGGATTGGAGAGGTTAAAGGGTAATTGGAGCAAGATATCATCCGTGATCTCCGGATGTCCATTGAATTGCGGTATACGGCCATTGATCTTGGCAACAATGAATTCAGAGATATGGACACGGTCATCGCCAATGATCCGGGATATGTCAGATCCAAGTACAGCAATAAGTTCCGGAATCCTTGAGAATATGCCTGTAGAATTCGAATTTACTCGAATGACAATATCCCGTATATTTGATAATGGTTGAAGATTATTTTGCATCTACCCACCATATCAAAGGAGTGATATAGAAACGCTCAAGAAAGTCTCAAGAAACGATGAAGATCCGATATAGAAACGATGAAGATTTGTCCCCATCCTCCTTACTCCTTACTCCTTACTTCTTGCTATACTAATCCCATGTTCTCCGACCCGACCGTAAATCTATCGAAGTTGGGCATCACCGACGGCATGAAAGTCGTCGATCTCGGGGCCGGTTCCGGCTTCTATACCATAGCCTCGGCTCGCATGGTAGGCAGCAGCGGCCGCGTTTACGCCGTGGACGTGCAAAAGGACCTTTTGGATAGGATACGGACTAATGGCGCGAATGAAGGCCTGCGCAACATAGAGGTCGTCTGGGGCAATGCCGAGAAGATAGGTGGCACCAAGCTCCGCGAAGCCATCGCCGATCGCGTCGTAGCTTCTAACATTCTTTTCCAGATAGAGAAGCCGGATGATTTCGCCTTGGAGATAAAGCGTCTGCTTAAGCCCGGCGGCAAGGTCATGATCATAGATTGGAGCGAGGTAAGCTCCATAGGACCCAAGACGCTTTTTCCGTCATTCAAAGCCCAGACCTTATTTGAGAAGTCCGGCTTTAAGCTCGACCAGTCGTTCGGCGCCGGTGACCATCATTACGGCTTAGTCTTTATACGGCCATGAGCAAATTCCAGATCATCCTCCTTAGCGTCTTCATCGTCTTCATCATCATAGGCGTGGTGGCTTTCGCTACTTTCAAAGGAAGCGGTTCAAGCTCACAAGCTTTGAGTATGACCGTCTGGGGCACTTTTCCGGCGGATATCATCGAAAAATACGTGGCCAATATAAATATGACTCTGGCCCAACCCATAACGGTACAGTACAAGCAGGAATCGGCGGCGAAATTCTCGCAGGATTTCGTCAAAGCTTTGGCCGTCGGCGCCGGTCCGGACGCCATATTGATACCATCCGACATATTATTGTCGCAAGAGAACAAACTGACACCCATACCATATGCCACTTTTCCATTGGGTACTTTTGAAAATACATACATACAAGAAGCGAACATATACGTATCCTCGAGCGGCATCCTGGCCATACCTTTCACCGTTGACCCGCTGGTCATGTATTGGAATCGTGACACGTTCAATGCCGCCGGCATCGCCACCTATCCTAAATATTGGGATGAATTCGACAGCCTCGTGCAGAAACTCACCGTGAAGGACGCAAACGGCAATGTCAGGAAATCAGCCGTGGCTCTTGGCGATTTCACTACGGTAGTCAATGCCCGCGAGATACTGGGCACACTCTTCATGCAGCTAGGCAATAATGTGACCGCGATAGGGAAGGACGGCACGTTGCAGAGCACTATAGGTATCAATACTTCCAATAGCATCACCACAGCCCTGCAATTCTTCACCAAGTTCGTCGATCCGACCAATGCCGATTATTCGTGGAACCGCGGTATGCAAGATTCCAAGACGGCTTTCTTGTCCGGCACTCTTGCCACTTACTTCGGCTTCGCTTCGGAGCTGTCAGATATCCAGACAAAAAATCCAAATTTGAACTTTGACGTCGCTCCTTTGCCCCAATTGAGGACCGGAGGCGTCAAGGCCACATACGGAAAGCTATATGGATTCTCTCTGGTGCGCGCTTCTTCGAATGCGAATACCGCTTACCAAGTCATATCCATCTTGACCCAGCCGGCCAATCTTTCGACCTTATCGCAGACCATGTACCTTCCGCCGGTCAGGACCGATCTCATTGCTCAGGGTTCTACCGACCAATACATCTCCATCTTTGACCAGGTCGCTCTAGTGGCCAAGACTTGGTTGGATGCCGATCCTGTCCAGTCCGCGCAGATATTCGGTAATCTAGTTGACTCTATCACCAGCGGGAGGGAGAATACCTTGCAGGCCATCCAGGATGCAGGCAATCAATATAACGCTCTTCTGCAACAGGCTACGCAATGAAATATATGAAAACATCGATTAAAATAAAATACGGCGTCGCTTTGATTTTCGCGTTATCGATGCTAATGCCGTCGTTGGCGGTTCCTTTGGCGGCATCGGCGCAAACCCTGACTTCGCCGACGGATAATGTGAATCTGAATGATTCCAAGTTAAAAATTATTGTGTGCGATGGCCCAGACCTATCGTCGCAGAAAAGCCTGTTAGATGCTGCAGAATACAAGTTAGGGCGTACTTATGTTCCATGTAATTTTAACGGCTTAATGCTCCAAATCCAACACCTTATAGACATCGCCATCGTCTTTGGCGTCGTGGTCGCCATCGGCCTGTTCTCTTATGCAGGCTACATGTATATTTCAGCCGGTATGCGAGGCGATTCCAATGCCCATAGCACGGCCTTGAACATCTTCCGCAAAGTCGGCATAGGGTTTATAATAATGCTGTCGGCTTGGTTCATAGTTTATCAGGTCATAATATGGCTGACGGGCAGTTCGCAGTTCGCGGTACTACTTGGAAAATAAGAAGATAATTAATTTCAATGAAATCTTATAAAATAATGAAAGCTACGGTTATCGGTTTAGCGATTGTCTTGGTTACGACTTTTGTGACGACTCCTGTTTGGGCTCAAGGTAGCGATACTAGTCTTACAGGACCAACGATAAATAACGATACTAGTCTTACAGGACCAGCTCCTAGTTCTAATAATAGTGGCACCTTCACCCTCCATAGCCCGCTAGATCCGAAAATCACCTCGGTTGGCGGCCTAGTACAGACCTTCATAGACGTTATCAGCTACATACTGATTCTTTTTGGCATACTTGCTCTCATGTGGACCGGCTTGCAATATGTTCTGGCCCAGGGCAATTCAGACAGGATAAAGGAGCTTCACAAAACGCTTTTAGCTATAGTCATAGGCATAGCCATTGTTATAGGTGCACGCGTCATCGTACAAGTAGTCATAAATACCTTGAAAGCAACGAATGTCATCAACAGTAGCACTCTGAATCAAGTGCAGAATGCCGCTACTGGGAATTAATTTAATATCTTATAAAAATTACCAACTAACATGAAAAATCTGATGAAGAATAAATATTTGATCGTTTCGGCCATAGCGCTCTTGCTTCCCAGCATGGCCCTAGCTACGACTACTACCAATCTGAACGGAGTCATCTCTCTCATCGCCAGCTATCTAAACAGTGCCCTGGCACTTCTCATGGGCGTGGCGACGATCATGTTCGTATTCTATGTCATCCGTTACTTCATCCAGCCCAATGTCGTCGAACGAGCGGAAGCTTCGAAATACATCATGTGGAGCCTTATAGGATTCTTCATCATCCTGTCATTCTGGGGCATAGTCAATATCCTCATATCCACTTTCGATTTTGGCCAGAACAGCCCGTCGTCATGGTCGAACTTCTCTAATATCTTTCCGAAATAAATTCCATGCAACAGCTCAACAACGTAAATGATTTGGTTCTGCGCATAGTGGGCATAGGCAATGTCGTAGTATATCTGCTCGTGGCTCTGGCTATCGTCTATATCATATACACGGTGGTACAGTATCTCATAAAGGGAAAGGAAGGCGATGAGACGCGTCGCGCGGCAGGCATGCAGATATTCTGGGGCATAGTCGGCTTGGCTATCATAGTCTCCCTATGGGGTATCGTGAATCTGGTGCTCAATACTTTCTGGACCAATACCAGCAGACCCGATCTGCCAAATGCTAATTTTGTCGCCAATAACCCAAATATAAATAATAGCGGATATGGAACAGGGGGCTCAAATGACACCTCGGCTCAATATAATGCCCAAATCAATCTTATTCACATTGGCAATTGATGTGGATCAATCAGAACATGCTATAATACCCCAGTCCGAATCAAATCTAATTATCAATTATCATTAACTAATTCACATGAAGAAATTACTCTCTCTGGTCGCATTTCTGGCTCCGTCTATAGCTCTGGCGCAGACCCAGACCATCACAGACGTCAACTCGTTGACGGCTAAGCTCGTAGGCATCGGTAACACCGTCATATATCTATTGGTCGCTCTGGCAGTCATATACATCATCTGGTATACCATCCAGTATTTCGTCAAAGGCAAAGATGATCCGACTGGAGGCTCTAACGCCAAATTCAGGGTTCTCTGGGGCATCGTAGGCTTGGCCATCATCCTCTCCATTTGGGGCCTTGTCGGCATTCTGACAAATACATTCCGCACCACACCGGCCAATCAACCTATTCCTAACCTAGGCAACGGCTACGGTACGGGAGGTGGCATCCCAGCAAATCAGATCCCTGTAGTCCAGTAAAGGCGTATTCAAATAGCATATGTTTTCTCTGGTGCCACAAGTTCAAGCGGCGGTTGACGCGACGGCTTTCGCCAATGTAGTCAATCCCATCATCACCAACATCGTAGATCCGGTGATAGAGCTCATGGCCGCCGTTGGCATCCTCATGTTCGTTTGGGGAGTGGCACAGATGATCATCAACGCCAATGATCCCGACGCCCGCGGCAGGGGACAGAAACACATGCTTTACGGTTCAATCGGTATGGTCATCATGCTGTGCGCTTGGGCTGTCGTGTACATCATATCTAATACGGTGAAGGGGTTTTGAAACTGGATAAAATGGGGTAATAAAAAAGCAGGCGGTGGGATTGAATCCCTCCGCCTGTTTGTGATTATTTTTCCGGATTAACCCGGATCCCGCGTATAGAGGAATTTTCCCGTAGTCTTTGGCTGACCTGGGAGTATCCTGTATCGGGCGATAGACCACATGTTGGTGTAATTGAACATGTTGGTACTCGTAGTGCTTTTGGGCGCATCTATCGGCGGAAACGTGTACATCTTGTTGGTGTCGTCGTCGATCATCACCTGATAGTTCACCCCCTTGGTCAGAGGGTGAGCATGCGAGATGATTGAGCCTGATACGTTCTTTATAGGCTCGTCCATCCATTCCTGGCTGAAGTCCACGATAGTGTCGCCGAAGCGCAGCTGTTCAGTCGCGACCAGTGTAGTTGGTTTTGGCTTCGCCGCCGCCAGAACGCATACGCATATCGCGAAGAACATCACGACCAGGATACAGATGCATCCAAGCACAGGAATCCATAGTTTTTTGCTTTTCATGTCTTGCTCCTTTCGTTTTGGTTTATTTGCCGCCAACGGGGACTTCTTCGAAGATTACGGGAGCCCGCCCTTTCCCTTTGGTGGGATCTCCGTCACCTACTTGCTCGTTCTGGATGCGTTGTATCTTACTGTCCCTGAGTAGACGAAGTTCGATCA
>Ga0182011_10005024_pt1 | contig 10467 bp, 10 predicted proteins | sample 711E1DmetaG_FD_120481 | JGI IMG/M metagenome (GOLD analysis project Ga0182011, IMG submission 120481) | Permafrost microbial communities from Stordalen Mire, Sweden - 711E1D metaG | ecosystem: Environmental > Terrestrial > Soil > Wetlands > Permafrost | place: Sweden: Stordalen | collected...
ATCTCCAACCGCCCCATTTCCATAAGGCACGACCTCCGGCCAGGTGATGTAGGCTACATCACATACCTGCACGGCATTCTGTATGCTCCGGAGCAAGGGTGGGATCACACCTTTGACGCCTATGTCGCCATTCCGCTGGCTGAGTTTGCCAGATCGCGCTTGCCAGGGCAGAGCATATGGATCGTTGAAGATGGCGAGAGGATTGTGGGGTCTGTGGCCATAGTGAAGTTCTCGGAGAGAGCGGGTCAGCTCCGCTGGCTGCTTCTGGACCCGGAGGTGAGGGGCCAGGGAATCGGGCGGAGGCTCGTAGAAGAGGCTCTGGATTTCTGTCGAGATGCGGGATACTCATCTGTCTTTCTCTGGACGGTGAATACGCTTCCCGTAGCCGCAAAGCTCTACCAATCCGTGGGATTCAGGAAGACCGAGGAGCTGACGCATGAGCTGTGGGGCAGAACTGTTACTGAAGTCAAGTATGAGTTGGCGCTGGAATGATTTATTGCCGGACTTTGGGGTTGTTCCATTTAAACTATAACCCGTCTCCACAATCCGTTCCATTCGCCCTAAACAGGTAGAACCTGGCCTCACCCGCATTAACCAATCGCCTGGCAAATCCGGGCAGCTCTGCCACCTCATCTTGCAGTGGCCGAACAAGGATATCCGCTCCCACCCGCGCTGCCACATCTCCCATAGCGATCTGCAGCTCCAGGGGAGGGCGGATGGAGTAGATCAGGCTCGCCCCCTGGTACAGCTCCATCCGGGGCGCGAATATGTCGTCCTTCTCGATGCGGAGGCTGCCCAGCTGCCATTCCTCTTTGTCCGTGAGCACCACTTCCAGGCCCCGAACCGACAAAAGCCGTGCTACTTCTAATACACGGCCCGCCCCCACCTCCACTATGCGGCCCGAGTAGTTTTGGCCTATGAACTCCGCCAGATCCTCCGCACCCCGTAATGATGACATTCAGACACCTAATAGCGTTTTGATCATTCTTCTTGATCATTCTTAAAACAGATGGAGACCTCTTCCCGAATCACCTGTCCGCAATTATTATTAACATATACTACAATTTGGTTATGAGCAAATGAAGGGGAATTTGGGATGGAATGCAATTTAGGGGAATCTTTGGAATTTTCGGAATGTTCTGACGATTTTGGCACGCCCAGGATCCTGGTCCTGGGCTGCGGAGGCGCGGGCAACAACACCGTGAGCCTACTCGTCAAGCTGGGCGTCAAAGGGGCAAAGACCGTGGCCATAAACACGGACAGCCAGCATCTAAAAGGGGCTTTGGCGGAAAAGAAGATTCTGATAGGACGAAAGCTCACCCGGGGCATGGGTGCGGGCGGGGACCCTATGGTAGGCAGAAAGGCGGCTCAGAGCGCAAAGCAGGAGCTGGAGGAGCTCATACGGGGGGCAGACCTGGTATTCGTCCTTGCCGGTATGGGCGGAGGCACAGGCACCGGATCGGCACCAGTGGTGGCCCAGCTGGCCAAAGAACTGGGTGCACTCGTGGTAGCCATGGTGACAACTCCCTTTCATGTGGAAAGGGCGCGACTCTTCGTGGCCGAGGAGGGGCTGGAGAACCTGCGAACCTATGCCGATACAACCATAGTTTTAGACAACAACCGCCTCCTGGAATGCGCTCCCCACCTGCCTCTCAAACAGGCGTTTTCCGTGGTCGATCAGATCATAGCCGAGATCATCCAGGGAATCTGCGAGACCCTGACCTCTCCCTCGCTCATCAACCTTGATTATGCAGACGTGCACACCATCATGAGCACCGGTGGACCCTCCTTCATGTTCGTAGGCGAAGGCAGCATGAAGAACAGCCCTGAGAAGATTGTGCGCTCGGCTCTCAAAAACCCGCTGCTGGACGTGGACTTTCGGGGCGCAAAAGCCTGCCTCCTGCACATGACCGGCGGGCCGGACATGACTCTGAAGGAAGCCGCAGCCATCGCCGGGGCTCTTACCCTGGACCTGGACCCGAGAGCGAATGTGATCTGGGGGGCAAGGATCAATCCCGAATTTGCGGGAAAGGTGAGGCTGATGGCTATAATCACGGGGGTGAAATCGGCGCAGGTTCTCGGCCCTGCAGAATTTCGGAGGGGAATAGTACAGGAAAGAATACCGGAAAGAATACTGGAAAGAGAAAAGCACATAGATCGGAAGCGCGCCATGATAGATGTGATCAAATGATTGATATATTATTCGAGATCCTGGCCCTGGTGATATCCGTTATCCTGGGAGTTATCACCATCTACGGCATCCGGCTTTACCTGGAGATCTGAACGGAATTCGACATTTTCTATTCAGAGATCGGGCAATGTTGGGATAATAGTACCGGCAGGAGGTTCGGGTGAGTGATCGGAAGGACAGATCGGGGCATGGGTCATCCTTCTGCGCTCACCTCAGTCTATTTTCAGCCCTGTCCTCTGGGCGTAACCCTATGGAACTTCCAGAGGCGATCCAGCTTCATAGTCGCGTCCACTCCCACTTTGGTGGTGATGCCGTCTTTGCTCCGCGGATCAAGCGTGCTGCCCCGTACATTGGGATAAAGCACGATGTCCTCATCCCCGCGCATGCGCGTGGCGATGGCATATTCCAGGTCCAGCGGATCGTGAATATCAATATCTGTGTCCACAACCAGTACATGCTTCAGTGAGCCGTGTGCCTGCATTGCGGCGTCGATTGCCCGTCGAGCATCAACTTCCGTCTCTTTCTCGATCTGCACCACGGCATGGAAGTAGCAGCACCCGCCATCCGTGAGCAGGACGTCCTTCACCTTAGCCACTTTGGAGACCGCCCTGTAAATGAGCGGCTCATAAGGCACCCCCATGAGCATCTTATGCTCGCCGCCCCCAGGCAGCAGCCCGTGATAGATGGGATCTTCGCGAGTCATCATCCTGGTTAGCCGGATGACCGGCTCCTGGCGGACGAGATCCTGGGTGCCGGTGATATCCACGAATGGCCCCTCTGCCGCTCTCTCGCCCGTAATGAAACCCTCCAGCACGATCTCTGCATGAGGAACATAGATGCCGTTCTCCAGGCGCATCAGCTCAACCGGCGCTCCGCGTAGGGCGGCTGCATACTGGAACTCCATCTCAGGGGGAACGCGAGTAGATGCGGCCATGAGCACCAGCGGGTCCACGCCAATGGCGATGGCCACGGGCACCTCCTCTCCGCGGGCCCAGGCCGCCTGGCAGAACTGATGAGTATGCCTGCCGGGAACGAGCCTTGCCGCCAGATGGTCTTTGTCTAGTTTCATCAGCCGGTGAACGCAGGCGTTGATCCGTCCCTCAAACTGAGTTACCACCACAGCCGACGTGATATAGGGCCCGCCGTCTCCCTGGAAGTGTGTCAGAATGGGCAGACGGAAGAGATCTGGCTCAGAGATACACTCCATGAAGGGAGATGAGTCCACCTCCCGGACAGGACCCTGGTAGCCAATTGTTGACAAACGGCGGACCATATCCCGGTCAGGAATGCCGAGAGCCCTGGCCAGAAGATCTCGCGTTCCGAGGATATTCAGGATGCATCTGCGGCCCGAGACATTGTCAAAGGATATGGGGCCCGCTCCCCAGGCCTGGTCCGTGACCTCCAATATGGGTGAAACGGGTTCATGCACATGCTTCATCAATCCATTCTCTTCCAGTTCTCCCAAAAAACCCCTGAAGCTCATATTTCTGCCTCTGCCCCTGCCCAAATCCTGAAAGCCATTTCTACGGCATCAATTTGCTAAACAATGTCGAGCTATTGCATCTCGCGCTTAATGGTCTTTTCTATTTCCGTTCTATTCCTTTTCCTTTCTATTCCTTTTCTATTTCTTTTCATTCATACGAGGAGCACGGCGATCAGGCCGCTCAAGAAGACTCCGTCGAAGGTCCCGGCTCCTCCGATGCTGGCCACGGGCGCCCCCAGATCGCGGATCTTGCCTAAATTCAGGATATCGGCACCCAAAAGCGTTCCCAGAGTTCCACCCACGTAGGCGATGAGGAAGATAAGGTCATGCGGTGCCCCCCATACATAGACAATCAAAATTGCCGCCAGAGCCGCACTCAAGGGAGGAAGAAGGGCAGGTGTGACGATCCCCAAACCCTGCACGGGTTTCGCCACCCGGTTGGTCAGGATGGCGACGAACGCGATCCCCGCCAGGGCATATGATAATGATGCCGGGAACCTTAAGACGAGCACGATGGATATCAGAGCTGGAATCACGGCTCCACCCACATTAATGGCCAGCAGAGTGTCGCAGCTCACGCTCTTTACTACAGGAATCCGGTATGGGACGCCAAAGGCCCGAACGTTTCGCTCTCGGACCATGGGAACGCTGCACTGCATATCTGTTATTGGTATGTTGATGCTGCTGCCCAGGAGCGACGCGAGCAGCACGAAGAGCGCCTGACCCCAGGTGAAGCCGATCTTGGTGAAGGCAGTCCTGGCCAGATCCAGGAAGAGAAAGCCCACCACCATGAAGAGCAAGAATGCCAGGAATAGCATGAGAAGCATACCCACCGGGCTGTAGACCAACCGATTATCCATCGAAAACCATTTCTCGCCTGAGGGTATAGTTTTTTCTACACGAGCCCAATTCGTTCCGTAAAGCATAATAACCCAAAAGGCGGCTCGTTCCACTTCAACGGGAGTTTAAGATGATTCGCGTCATATCCCTGGACATGGATGGTACCCTGGTCAAATCCAGGTTCGTGGACAAGGTCTGGATGGAAGGCATACCTCAGCTCTACGCCGAGAAGGCAGGCCTGGACTTTCCAGCTGCCAAAGAATACGTGATCGGTGAATACACTAAGATCGGCAGCGACCACCTGGAATGGTACGACCTCAAATACTGGATCGACAAGTTCGGCCTTACAATTGGCAAAGGTGAGCTGCTGGAGCTCTACGAGGACGAGATCGAGATCTACCCTGAGGTGCGGGAGGCGCTGGACCTCCTCGCGGAGAACTACGAGCTGGTGGTGACATCCAACGCTGCCCGCGAGTTCATCGATATAGAGCTGGACGGCCTGGAGGACTACTTCCGCGAGACATTCTCCGCCACCAGCGACTTTCGAGAGGTGAAGAAATCACCTCTGATCTACGGTGCCGTATGTGCCCATATGAAAGCGAAACCCATCGAGGTCCTGCATATCGGAGACCATTACAGCTACGACTACGAGTCCGCTCTCGATGCTGGCCTGGATGCGCTCTTCCTGGACCGCAAAGGCGAGCGCCAGGGCCGAGAGGTAGTGGGCGACCTGCGCGAGGCCGTGGAGCTGATTGACGGATTTTTGTGATATTCGCTTTTGATGCAGCACTCGCCCTGCGGATTTTTCCTTTTTAGACTTCCATATTTTTCCCGTCTATTATTTGGGTTCCACCCGCGATTACGAATACCATTCATCACAGTCCACAGGAGCGAACCCGGGAATTCGCAAAGAACCATCTATATACTTTGAACAAGATAATACAGTTGAGGCTTGATGTTTGATAGAGGGTTTGAAATTCGTTCCAACCACCTGCCCGTACTGCGGTACAGGATGCAGTTTTTATCTCGTGGTCAGTGATAATAAGGTTCTCGGCATAGAGCCGTGGCACAGCCCTCCCGTGAATGAGGGAAAACTCTGCCAGAAGGGAAGGTACGCCCACGAGTTTATCCATAGCATTGATCGCCTCACCAGGCCGCTGATAAAGAGGGACGGAGTCTTTGTTGAATCCACCTGGGAAGAAGCCCTTCGCTTGGTAGCGGAAAAGTTCAAATCCTATAAGCCGGAGGAGTTCGGCTGCCTTGCCTCTGCCAAAGCCTCGAACGAAGATAACTATATCATGCAAAAATTTGCCCGTGTGGTATTGAAGACCAACAGTGTAGACAACTGTGCCAGATTATGCCATTCTTCAACGGTAGCGGCGCTATCGGAGGTTTTCGGCTCGGGAGCTATGACCAACTCCATCCTGGATCTGGAGAAGGCTTCGTGCATATTTGTCATAGGAAGCAATACCTTTGAACAGCATCCGTTAATCGGCAGACGTTTGGTCATTGCCAGGAAGAAGGGGGCCAAGATCATCTATGCCGATCCCAGGCGCACACCGACGGCAAAACAGTCAGACCTCTGCCTTTCCATGTATTCCGGCACCGATGTGGCTTTGCTCAACGGACTCATGCACCATATCATAGAGAACGGCTGGCAGGATCAGGAATTCATTGAACGGAGAACAAAAGGCTTTGATTCACTGAAAAAAACGGTCATGTCGGATGACTACAACCTCAAGAAAGTATCAAATACTACAGGCATTCCTGAATCCGACCTGATTACGGCCTCTGAATGGATAGCAAAATCCAAACCCTGTGCCCTTATCTACTCCATGGGGATTACCCAGCACACCACTGGTGTAGACAACGTCAAGTCCGTTGCCAATTTGATGATGCTGACCGGCAATATCGGAAAACCGGGCAGCGGAGTCAATCCCCTCCGGGGGCAGAACAATGTCCAGGGAGCCTGCGATATGGGCTGTCTGCCGGATGTATATAGCGGCTATCAGAAGGTCACGGACGATATATCCCATAGAAAAATGATGAGTCTGTGGGGCGTGGATGAACTCGCCGGGAACGTGGGCTACACTGCAACCGAAGTGATCGACATCCTGGCAGAGGAGCCAGGCAGAATAAAGTGCCTGTACCTGATGGGCGAGAATCCCATGCTTTCAGACCCCGATCAGAATCATGTTCGAAAAGCTTTGGAGAATGTGGAATTCATGGTCTCCCAGGAGATCTTTCTCTCCGAGACGGCAGAGTTTGCGGATGTAGTCCTTCCAGCCGCCTGTTTTGCCGAAAAGAACGGAACCCATACCAATACGGAAAGGCGTGTGCAGAAGTGGAGGAAAGCCATAGATCCGCCAGGAGAGGCATGGCCGGACTGGCTCATCATCTGTGAGCTCGCTCGTCTCATGGGATTCGCTAAACAGTTCCCTTACAGTGATGCCAGTGAGATTTTCGACGAGATCGCCAGAGTCACGCCCTCTTATGGCGGAATGAGTTACGAAAGGCTGGAGCACCCTTACGCCCTGCAGTGGCCGTGTCCCGACAAGAATCACCCGGGGACGCCGATACTACATAAAGAGAAGTTCTCAACCGCGGACGGCCTGGGCATTTTTACGGCCGTGCACTGGCGACCGCAGGCAGAGGTCCCAGATTCCGAATATCCGCTCATCCTGACCACCGGCAGAAGCATCTGGCACTGGCATACCGGAACCATGACCCGCCGCTCGAAGACTCTGGACAATGAGGTTAAGACCGGCTGGGTGGAGATCCAGACGGACGACGCCAGCAGGCTTGGCATCAATGACGGAGAACTGGTCCGGGTCTCTTCCCGCAGGGGTGAAATCAAAATTCCTGCCAGGGTGACTGAAGATATCAAAGAAGGTGAGGTCTTCATACCGTTCCATTTCAAGGAGTGTGCCGCCAACATCCTGACCAACAATGCATTGGACTGCAGGGCATTGATTCCTGAATACAAAGCGTGTGCCGTAAAGGTAGAAAAGATTGGAGTGTGATGAAGTGTCCGCAAAAGGGGATCTGATTTACGTTCAGGCCAGCGATCCCGTGATCCAAAAAAATGGCGAATCGGGCGGTGCGGTCACGGCTCTTTTGAAGTTCGCCCTTGAGGAAGGCATTGTGGATGCGGTGCTCGCTGTCAAGAGAGGCATAGACGTGTACGATGCCTGGCCCGTCCTGATCACTGATCCGAAAGAGGTCCTGGAGACCGCGGGTTCCGTTTATGAGGGCACACTTCTTCTCTCTAAGTTTTTCGGGAAGTATCTGCGGGGCGCAAAAGAGATGAAGATTGCCGCAGCCCTCAAAGGTTGCGATGTGATGGGCATCTTTGAGCAGGCGAAGAGAGGGCAGCTCAACCTGGACAATTTGTTGATGATCGGCCTCAACTGCGGAGGAGCTACGACTCCCTCCACGATGAGGCGATTAGTCTCCGAGGTCTTTGAGGTTGATCCGGAGTCTGTGAAAAAGGATACCATGTATAAAGGGCATCTGTACATCACCTATGATGGCCCCAAGAATGGTCCGCAAAATGATTCAGAGAAAGATCTGCAGAAGGATTTCTCCATCCCCAAACTTGAGGAAGCCGGTTACGGCAGAAGAAGCAATTGCAGACGCTGCAAGATGAAGATTCCGAGACAGGCGGATCTCGCCTGCGGGCAGTGGGGTGTGAGGGAGGAGCTGATAGGAAAGTCCACCTTTGTTGAAGTATGCAGCCAGAGAGGAGCCGGGCTGATCGACAGGGCCCGGGAGGCCGGAGCCATAAGCACTGATATCCCTGACGCTTCATGCATCAAGGCCCGAAAGAGAAGTGAGGATGCAGTAATAAAATTGGCAGATAATTGGCGCGAGCGTGATTTTGCACCATTGCAGAGCCGGCGAGGGCTTCTCGCGATGATGATCGAAGAGACAGGTCGATGCATCAAATGCTACACCTGTGTAGAGGTATGCCCGGCCCTTTTCAATACCACTAAACCTTATATGACCGCGTTCCCGGGCAAGGTTCCACCAGAGTTTGCTTTCCACCTGCTCCGCTACGCACACGTTGCTGAATCCTGCATAGACTGTGGTCAGTGCGAGGAACTCTGTCCCATGGATATTCCCAATGCACTTTTCATGCACGCGATCGAGGCCGACCTTGAAGCTCTTTATGGTTATCATGCAGGCGAGGACATGTTACTACCAAAATTTGCGATTATGAAGGAACCCGAAATTTAAAGTTAGGAGCTACAGTCGATTTTGGCTTTTATGGCACCTGAAAGGAATAAATATGAGGTTGTAGGACGGTTCAGGCAGGTATGAATCGAAAAACTCAGCTAATTCTGGCGCTGGATGTTGCCTCCCGGGAAAGAGCCCTTATTCTGGCGGACCAGTTGAAGGACTACTTCGATGCCATCAAGATCGGCTACCCCCTCATCCTCCATGCAGGCTTGAAGATCGTCGAGGAGGTCAGCGCTCTTGCGCCCGTTATCGCTGACCTGAAAGTCGCAGACATTCCTAACACGAACCGGCTCATATGCGAGGCCGTGCTCGAGGTTGGAGCCTCTGCCATCATTGCTCAGGCCTTTCCAGGCAAAGACTCCCTAGTCGCCTGTGCCGATTGTGCTGCAAATTATGGTGCGGATCTATATGCCGTCATTGAGATGAGCCACCCTGGTGCCGAGCAATTCATGGCGCCCCTGGCTGAGAGAATGGCCCGGATGGCAGCGGAAGCCGGAGTCCACGGTGTGGTGGCCCCGGCCACTCGCCCGGATAGAATCAGGCTCATCCGGTCCGTCATCGGGAACAAGATCATCATCTCTCCGGGCGTAGGGGCCCAGGGAGGCTCGGCCCTATCGGCCCTGCAGGCAGGTGCGGATTATCTGATTGTGGGCAGATCGATCTATGATGCGGAGGACCCGGTGGCCAGTGCAGAGAGGGTGATCAGCGAGATTCACGAGAAGAGGCCGTTATGATTGTGGCAGAGTTCTCCGCCATCCCTATGGGCACAGGAACCAGCGCTTCCAAGTATGTGCAGGCGATTTATGAAATCTTGAGAGAATCCGGTGTTACGTTCGTTCCCGGCCCCATGTCTACAGCTATTGAGACGAACAGCTTTGAGCAGCTCTTCAAAGTGATAGAAAAGGCGAATAAAAAGCTGGCAGAGATGGGCGTGCAGCGAATAATAACCTCTGTTCATATCGATTACCGCCTGGATAAGGATATATCAATCGAGTCTAAACTGCATAAAAGCATTGAAAAATAAGACCCCCTTTCTGGAGCGATTCCCGGTAGTGCATCCGTTCAACTGAAAACCGTAATTGGTAGGTCAAACTTTGAGACTATGAGATTTTGTCCGCCAAATACGGATTCTAATTTAGCCCTTGGGTTAATCAGATGCACGACCGGATTCTCCAGACCATCAGCAAAAGCCAGTGGAGCAGCAAAGGCCATTCGCGAGCGATGGAAGAACGGAATGCTGTACATCATTGCAGTCAATGCACACCTTCTGGAAGGAGGCCGTAAAAGATGCATCGAGGCGTGGACGGATGACTATTATCAGCGTGCTCGTGAGCATGGAAGAGCTTGCTAGCGCTATTCGGAAGATGTTTTAGGCTTCCAAATGGGCGATATATGAATCGACTGAAATTATTGAGATCGAATTGATCGATTTGATTGAAATTCTCCCCAAAAATTGATTCAGAAAACCGAACGAAAGGTAAGAATAAATAGTACGAAACTAGTTAGATCACTAGGATTTATGTTAGCATGGATGTGTTGGAGATGATGGATGGGGAGGAAGGTTTCTGCGTGGCTATTGACCGAACGGTTCTGGCCAGCCTCCGGGAGCTGCAGGATGTTGGGGATCCCGACATAATTGCTGAGGTGGGCGGCCTTTTTGTCGAGCATTCGCCTGAAAAGATAAGAGCTATTTTGCAGGCTGTGGAAGATA
>Ga0182011_10005025_pt1 | contig 10466 bp, 8 predicted proteins | sample 711E1DmetaG_FD_120481 | JGI IMG/M metagenome (GOLD analysis project Ga0182011, IMG submission 120481) | Permafrost microbial communities from Stordalen Mire, Sweden - 711E1D metaG | ecosystem: Environmental > Terrestrial > Soil > Wetlands > Permafrost | place: Sweden: Stordalen | collected...
CAAGGCACGTTCAAACGCGACCGATTCCCTACCGCTCCAGGAGCCGGCAAGGGCGTCCAGATCGTGCTGCGCAGCTGCCGCGCGCCGCGGCGGCCTCCTGCCCGTCGCCTCCCCCAGCAAGGATATGACCGCGCTGCTCATGCTGACGCCATCGCGGACCGCCCGCTCACCGATCGCGCGCGCAACCGCAGGAGGCAGGTTCCTGACCGTGATGGCCTTCATGATTCACCCAGCATCGTCATGCCTCAGGGTGAGGCGTGCCGCAACCGCCCGTTGAGGGCGTCCCAATTTGACCGCCGCGATGCACCAGGCGTACAATTACACGCGATGCGTGGCAGGTCCTTGGCTCGGCAGCAGCGGTTGGTGCGTCTGCTCGACCAAGGTGATGAACTGTCGGTCCCCCAAGCCAGTGCCGAACGCAGATGCGCCCAGCGCATCTCGGCCCGGGAGAAGATTCGGGCCGCCCTGCCCGCCCCCCTCCTCACTCGTGCCGTGCTTGTCGGATCGCGGGCGTAGGCCGGACGGGAAAGGATGGGAACAGGTGACAAACAGCCGACAGCCGGAACGTCGCACACGGAAGGTCGTTGCCGATGGGATCTGAGCATCTGATTGCGCATGTGCGGCAGTTGGATGGCGAGGAACAGCCGCTCCAGGCTCACCTCGAAGGTGCCGCCGCCGTGGCCAGCCGCGCGGCTTCCAAGCTCGGACTCGGTCTGGCCGGGGAACTCCTCGGTCTGCTCCATGACCTCGGCAAGCACAGCAAGGAGTTCCAAGATTATCTTCGAACAGCGACGGGCACTCTCGATCCTGACGGGGACGAGGATCCCGGCGTGGCAGGCCCGAAGGGCAAAGTCGACCACTCGACCGCCGGCGCCCAACTGGTTTGGAAGGAGCTGTCCGCGTGCGGCCCGATTGGGCAGATTGTCGGCCAAGCCCTCAGCATCTGCTTAGCCTCACATCACTCTGGCCTGATCGATTGTCTCACCACGGGCAAAGGCGAAGGCACGCGGGATGATTTCACCAGGAGGATGGCAAAGGAAGATCGTCGGACGCACTTGCAAGAATCGCTCGGCAAGCTGGACGCCCCTATTCAACGGAGAATCGTCTCCTTGCTCCACGACCAAGCCCTGCTCGACCCCATCCGCGCGCTCCTCTTCAAGATCGGGGCGACGTCGCCGGAAGGGTCGGACAGGAGCCGAGTCGCGCAGTTCGAAATCGGTCTATTGGTACGATTCCTCTTCAGCTGCCTCATCGCCGGTGACCATCAGAACACCGCGGACTTCGAACGCCCGCACGCCGCCCGCGAACGTCAGGAAGGCCGATTCGTCCCCTGGCAGATTCTCGTGGACCGCATCGAGGCTCATCTGGCCACATTCCAGCTTCGCCATCGCATCGACGGCATTCGGCAAGAGGTCTCGCGGCACTGCCTGGAAGCCGCCTCCCGGTCGCCAGGGCTCTTTACGTTGACCGTCCCGACGGGCGGCGGAAAGACACTGGCCAGCTTGCGTTTCGCGCTCCATCACGCGCGCCTGCACAAGCTAGATCGCGTGCTCTACATTGTCCCATTCACCACCATCATCGACCAGAACGCCCAGGTCGCGCGGAAGATCCTCGAGCCTGAGGATCGCCCACAGGACGAGGGCTTGGTGGTACTTGAGCACCATTCGAACCTGGAACCGCTACGTCAGGGATGGAAGAACAAGGTTCTCACCGAAGACTGGGATGCCCCGGTTGTGTACACAACCAGCGTGCAGTTCCTAGAAGCGCTCTTCGGCGCAGGCACACGTGGTGCCCGACGTATGAACCAGCTGGCTCGGTCTGTGATCATCTTCGATGAGATCCAGAGTCTTCCCGTCAAATGCGTTCACCTTTTCAACAACGCAATCAATTTCCTCGTCGGACACTGCGGCAGCACAGTAGTCCTATGCACAGCCACCCAGCCGCTGCTTGCCGACGTCGACCCGAAAAAGGGTGCCGCCAAGCTGACCCCGAAGAGCGAGATCATCCCGGACGTGCAGGAGGTCTTCGCGCAGCTACGGCGAGTCGAGGTGAAAGACCAACGTCGGCCGGGAGGTTGGAACGCGGAGGAAATCGCCGCGCTGGCACAGGCCGAATCGGCGCGAGCGGGAAGTTGCCTGGTGGTGGTGAACACCAAGAAGGCGGCGAGGGCCGTGTTCGAGCGACTTAGCGGTTCTGCGCGGCCCTTGTACCATCTGAGCACCAGCATGTGCCCAGCGCACCGAAAAGAGTCTTTGAAGGCAGTTCGTGAGCATCTGGAGAATGGACGCGAGATCCTGTGCGTCAGCACGCAGTTGATCGAGGCTGGCGTGGACCTCGATTTTGGGTCGGTGATCCGGTTTGCGGCCGGCCTCGATTCAATCGCCCAGGCGGCCGGGCGGTGCAATCGCAATGGCGCACGCCCCCAGGGATTCGTCCACGTAGTAAATCCCGCGGATGAGTCGCTCTCTTCCCTGCGGGACATCGAAATCGGCCGCCAGAAGGCCGAGCGCGTGCTCGACGATTTCCGCGAGGACCCGGCTCGTTTCGACGATGATCTCCTTTGTCCCAAGGCGATGCGTTGGTTCTATAAGAATTACTTCTTTGCCCGGCAAGAGGAGATGGTCTACCCGATCAGCCGCGACGTCATAGGACGAGACGACAACTTGTTCAACCTCCTGTCCGACAATCCATTCGCCACGAATGACTTCCGGCGCTGCAACAAGGGCAAATCTCCCGAGATCTACTTTCGCCAGTCGTTCATGGCGGCAAACCGGGCATTCCAGGCCATCGATGCCCCAACCCAAGGCCTCGTCGTCCCGTATGGCAAGGAAGGTCAAGCCGTAGTCGCAGCACTGTGCGCGATGCCCGAGCTTGAACGCCAATTTCAGCTGCTCCGTGAAGCTCAGCAGTTCACGGTCAACGTGTTCCGGCACGAATTCAGCTGTCTTCGGGAGACTGGCGCGCTTCACGAAGCGCAGCCGCAAACCGAAATCTACTGTCTCAATGACCGCTACTACAGCAAGGACTTCGGGCTTTCCGCAGAGCCCGTTTCGCCAGGGGAGATCCTCTATGTCTAGCAAACCCAAGAACACGATCGAGTTCAGAACCTGGGGACGCTATGCCCTGTTCACTGATCCGCTGACCAAGATCGGCGGGGAGAAGTGCTCGTACCACATCCCCACGTACGAGGCCCTGAAAGGCATTGCCAAGTCGATCTACTGGAAGCCCACGATCATCTGGATAATAGACCAGGTTCGTGTGATGAAACGCATCCGCACCCAGACCAAGGGAACCAAGCCCCTGGAATATGGTGGAGGAAAGAGCACCCACACGCTGGCCATCTACACATTTCTGGCTGAGGTGGAATACCAGATTCAGGCGCACTTTGAGTGGAACACAGCCCAACCCGACTTGACTGGAGATAGGGTCGAGGGAAAGCACTTCGCCATCGCCCAGCGCATGCTTGAACGAGGTGGCCGTCAGGACATCTTCCTCGGCACCCGGGATTGCCAAGGCTATGTCGAGCCGTGCGAGTTCGGTTCAGGCACCGGAGAACTCGATGGTGCGGGCGATCTCAGCTTCGGTCTGATGTTTCACGGCTTCGACTACCCCGACGAAACCGGGGACCACAAGCTTCACGCGCGCTTCTGGAGACCCACGCTGACGAACGGCGCGCTGCGCTTTCCACGCCCCGAGGAGTGTACGATTCGCAAGTTCGTCCGCGACATGACCCCGAAACGCTTTGGCATCGGCGAGAACGTGAAACCGGTGTCCGCCGAAGCAGATGAATGGGGGGCGTAAAATGGCCTGGATGCAGAAGCTCTACGAAACCTACGAGAGATGCGCTGGCTCAAGTCTGCCAGATGCCAATGCCCTCCTGCCCATCGCGCACACCACCCAACAGGCGCACATCGAGATCGTGATTGATGATAGGGGGAACTTTCGTCGCGCCAGACTCATAGACAAGAACGAACCGGACCGCGACTGCGTTGTCCCAGCCACCGAAGATTCGGCTAGCAGATCTTCAAACGAAGCTCCCCACGCTCTCTGTGACAAGCTCCAGTATTGCGCTGCCGACTACGCAGCCTTTGGCGGGACGAAGAAGGCGTACTTCACCAGCTATGAGGGGCAGCTTGCCCGCTGGTGTCAATCGCCTTACACCCATCCGAAGGCGTCCGCGATTCTGGCTTACGTTCGAAAGAACCGCATTATCGCCGATCTTGCGGGAGCGAACGTCGTGGCCGAAAAGGACGGCAAGCTTGTTGTGTATGAGCGTCCTAATGACAAGGCCACTGCAAGAAAGACTGAAGTCGCGCCAATATTCAAACTCCTCGCAGCAAAGAAGGTCGGCAACCGAACTATCATTGATCAGGGCGATGCTTTCGTGCGGTGGCGTGTGGAAACGGCGAACGAAGTCGCTACCGGTACGTGGGAGGACGCCTCCCTAGCTCGCTCATGGCAAGACTTCTACGCTTCGGAGCAGTCGCTGGTGGGGATGTGCCAAGTCACCGGTCGCATCGCTTCTTTGGCCACGAAACACCCAAAGGGCCTGCGTAGTTCGAAGGACGGCGCAAAACTGATCTCATCCAATGACGATGAAGGATTCACCTATCGAGGCAGGTTTCACGATGCCTCCCAGGCAGTAGGCGTGTCATTCGAGGTCTCGCAGAAAGCACACAAGGCCCTACACTGGCTGATCAAGCGCAAGCAGGCATTTCACAACTCGGGTCAGGTATTCGTTTCCTGGTCGCCTGCTGGTCAGGCAATTCCCGATCTGTGGGCAAACACCATGAGCCTTCTTTCTGACGATCAGCCACAGGGCACGCCCGTACTTGAGACGACCTCGGCGCAAGTAGATGATGTCGGTCAGGGGTTCTCTCTGCGACTCCAACGAGCTATGGCCGGATACAGGTCGAATCTTGCAGACACGGATGGGGTTGTGGTGATGGGTCTGGATTCCGCAATGCCCGACAAAGGGGGGCTAGCCATAATCTTCTACCGCGAACTGAAGGGATCGGAATTCCTCGACCGCATTCACTCATGGCATGAAGGTCTTGCCTGGCGCCAGAACTTCGGAAGACAGCTCAAATTCATCGGTGCACCATCGCCCATGGACATCGCGCAGGTCGCGTATGGCCGCCGCCAAGGTGGGGGAGGATCCAACCCGAAGACCAGCACTGGGTATGGTGCGGATTCTGCGACTGACAGCGCGAACCTGAAAGTAGAAGAGAAGGTAGGGAAGGCTATATCTCAACGGCTCCTTCCCTGCATCATTGACGGGGTACCGCTTCCCGCCGACCTAGTCATGGCTTGTTGCCGTCGGGCCTCCAATCGTTCCGCGTTCAAACGGCTAAAGTCAGGAGCAGAACCAGATTGGGAGAAGTGCCTTGGCGTTGCGTGTGCCCTATACAAGGGATTCCATTCAGAAAGGAAGTATTCAATGGCTCTAGAAGAAGACAGGAAGACTCGTGACTACCTCTACGGCCGGCTGCTCGCAATAGCAGAGGAGATTGAGCGCATGGCGCTCCTTGTAGCGGATGAAAATCGCGACACGACGGCCGCACGGCTCATGCAGCGCTTTGCTGATCGCCCATACAGTACCTGGCGCACGATCGAACTCGCCTTGAGCCCGTACAGGTCGCGCCTCAGGAGTTCGCGGGCCGGATTTCTCTGGAACAAGGAGAAACTTCTCGATCAAGTGCTCGGCGCCTTCTCGCCGCAGGACGAGAAGGAAGCATTCATCAACGACCGCCCTCTCGCCGGTGAGTTTCTCCTTGGGTACCACTGTCAACGTCAGCAGTTCCGCCATGCGCCTGAGGACACCGATCCAACTTCCGTCGCCACAGAGTGATATCAAGGAGATCCAACATGCCAAGTCTTAGCAAAAAGATCGATTTCGCCCTCATCCTCCGTGTCCGCAACGCCAACCCCAACGGTGACCCACTGAACGGCAACCGTCCTCGCACCGACTATTCTGGCCTGGGAGAAATTAGCGATGTTTGCTTGAAGCGTAAGCTTCGTGATCGACTCATGGACCGCTACAAAGCCCTTCCAGAGGATCAAAGGACAGGACAGACGGTCCTTGTACAGTCAGATGATCGCAAACTTGATGAGGCCAAGAGCCTTCGTGAACGATCTGACAAGGTCGTCGGGAAGGAAAAGGATGCATCCGTACTGGCGACCCGGGCCTGTGAGTTCTGGATCGATGTTCGGTCGTTTGGTCATTTGTTCGCGTATGCGTCAGGCAAGAAGAACCAGGACAACACCGAAGGCGAAGACAGCGTTTCCAAAGGCATCCGTGGACCGGTCTCGATTCACTCTGCGTTCAGCAAAGAACCTGTCAGTGTGACGAGTACCCAGATCACCAAGAGCGTGAACGCAGAAGGAGATGGTTCCAAACGCAGCTCAGACACGATGGGTATGAAGCACCGTGTGGATAATGGCGTGTACGTCACGTACGGGGCCATGAACCCGCAACTTGCAGAACGAACCGGCTTTTCGGACGCGGACGCCGAAACGATCAAGAAAGTCCTGCCCAAGCTGTTCGAGAACGATGCATCATCGGCTCGCCCCGAAGGCAGCATGGAAGTGATGAAGCTGATCTGGTGGAAGCACAACTCCAAGGCCGGCCAGTATTCCTCCGCCAAAGTCCACCGCTCGCTTGAAGTGAACGCTGATGGCAGCTACACGCTTGCTCCCCTCGCCGGACTCGCGCCGGAAGAAATCAACGGGTTCTAGCCGGTTGCGTTCGGTTTCTCGGTAGCAGCAGTCTGGTATAGTCGGCCATGGAGGACGACGAACGTTTCGTCTCGATCTCCGCGATCGAGCACTGGAGTTTCTGTCGGCGCCAGTGTGGGCTGATCCATCTTGAGGGCCTCTGGGCGGAGAACGTCCTGACCGCCCAGGGACGGCAGCTACACGAACAGGTGGATCTGCCCGGACTGGAACAGCGGCCAGGACTCAAGAAGGCGCGCGCCCTGGCGCTCAGGTCGGATCGCCTGGCTCTCGTGGGCAAGGCCGACATGGTCGTGTTCTTCACCGAGCCGGGATATCCGCCGCCTGGCCGGCCCTTCCCGGTCGAGTACAAGCGCAGCGTGCGCAACAACTTCCGCCATGCCGAGCTGCAGCTCTGCGCGCAAGCCCTATGCCTGGAGGAAATGTTGCACGTATCGATCCCGGCGGGCGCGCTGTACTTCGGCGGTTCCCGGCGACGTCGCGAGGTGCCCTTCGACGCGCGCCTCCGGGAAGAAACAGAGGCCGTCGTGGCCGCGATCACATCCATGATGGTGTCGGGCCGCACGCCCGCTCCCGAGCCGGGGCCAAAGTGCGACCATTGCAGTCTGCGGGCACTGTGCATGCCGCTGCTGCCTGGGCCCGGACGGCTTGCGGAATATTTGCGGAAGATGTGAGCCATGGCGGTTCTGCTCAATACCCTGTATGTGACCACAGCGGACACCGCCCTTCTCAAAGAGGGAGAGACCGTCGTGGTGCGCGTCGCACGCGAACAGCGGCTTCGCGTCCCCCTGCACCACCTGGAATCCATCGTCTGCCTGGGTCCCGTCTACGTCAGCCCGGACCTCATGTGCATTTGCCTTGACCACGGCGTTGGCATCGCCTTCCTATCCGAGCACGGCCGCTTTCGCGGGCGCGTGGAGGGGACGACCCAGAACGGTGCCTTGCTGCGGCTTGACCAGGTGCGAGCGCACCTTGACGAGAAACGGAGTCTCGCAATCGCCAAGAGCATTGTGCAGGGCAAGGTCGCCAACCAGCGACATGTCTTGCAGCGGGCGGCACGAGAATCCCAGGGGGACGTAGCCGTGCGGCTCGGCGACGCCGCCCGTGCCCTGCGAATGGCGCAACCAGAGCGCATGGAGAGCCACGACCAAGTCCGAGGCTGTGAGGGTGAAGCGGCAGCACGGTACTTCGAAGTCTTCGGCGACATGGTGCGCCAGAAGAACGGCGACTTTCGCTGGACGGGCCGACAGCGCCGTCCTCCACGCGACCCGCTCAATTGCCTGCTGTCATTCGCCTACGCCCTGCTGATGAACGACTGTCTGTCAGCGCTGCAGGCCAACGGTCTCGACCCCGCCTTTGCCTTCCTGCACGCGTTCCGACCTGGCCGGCCGGGCCTGGCGCTCGACCTGATGGAACACCTCCGCCCTTTGGTAGCGGACCGGCTGGTACTGTCGCTGGTGAACAATCAGCAAGTTCGGCCGAACGATTTCCGCAAAACGGAAAGTGGTGCAGTCGAGTTGACAGACGAGGCGCGGAAGTTGGTGATCAGCAGCCACCAAGAACGCAAAGCAGCCACCATCGTTCATCCTTTGCTGGGGGAGGAGATTTGCTGGGGTTTGGTGCCCCACATCGAGGCACGCCTGCTCGCGCGGACTCTCCGCAACGACATGGACACATTCCCGCCCTTCCATCCGTCCGGTTGAAGTGGCGCCATGGTTGTGCTTGTCACATATGACGTCTCGACCGAGACGAAAGAAGGCCGGCGACGCCTCAGGCGAATTGCCAAAGCCTGCGAGAGCTACGGACAGCGCGTCCAGTTCTCCGTCTTCGAGTGCAACCTGCCCGATGCCCTTTGGGTCAAGCTGCGGGGGCAACTTCTCTCGCTTTTTTCCTCTGACGAAGATAGCCTTCGGTTCTACTTTCTGGGACAGGACGACCTCGCGCGGGCCGAACACCATGGCACCAAGCCGAGCATTGACTTCGACGGGTCACTCATCGTGTAACCCGCGCGGACCCAGAGCGGACACGAACCGCCTGGCCCCTCCGCGCCCGAGAGAAAGCTCTTTGAAAACCGAAGAATGTGAGTTTGGAACTTGCCTTCCTGCGCGCCGACACCGACAGTTCGCAGACCCTCCGCGCCCAACGACTCACAACCAGTTGAATTCCATTGTATTCTCAATGGGTGCGTCGCCCGGCTCCTCGGAGCCGGGCGTGGATTGAAACGTCAACATAAGGTTTTCTTGGAGGAATACGCGGGTCGCCCGGCTCCTCGGAGCCGGGCGTGGATTGAAACCTCAATCTCGCTCACGACCGTGACGAGCGCAAACGTCGCCCGGCTCCTCGGAGCCGGGCGTGGATTGAAACCCATATGCTGACGGCGGAACTTGTGGCTCCGCCGGTCGCCCGGCTCCTCGGAGCCGGGCGTGGATTGAAACGGCCTACGGGGCACTGAGGAGTACAGCGCCCTTGACGTCGCCCGGCTCCTCGGAGCCGGGCGTGGATTGAAACCTCAATAGCGCGACGAACAAGACGTTCCCCCAGGTCGCCCGGCTCCTCGGAGCCGGGCGTGGATTGAAACGCGTTCCCCCGGTGGGCAAGTCGTCGGTAGTAATGTCGCCCGGCTCCTCGGAGCCGGGCGTGGATTGAAACCCGCTCACCGTAATGGTTGAGCCGTCGTCCTGAGCGTCGCCCGGCTCCTCGGAGCCGGGCGTGGATTGAAACATATACGTGTCGAATTCTGCGTAGGACGTTGTCATGTCGCCCGGCTCCTCGGAGCCGGGCGTGGATTGAAACTGGTTTGCGTAGAGAGTAGCAAGTTCGCTCGAAGGTCGCCCGGCTCCTCGGAGCCGGGCGTGGATTGAAACTTGAGCGGAAGTCCCTCCGCCCAGCGCAGAATCGTGTCGCCCGGCTCCTCGGAGCCGGGCGTGGATTGAAACAAGTCGGTCCCATCCATGCCCTCGGGCACCGCCAAGTCGCCCGGCTCCTCGGAGCCGGGCGTGGATTGAAACCCGTAGTCGGCGCCGTATCTCTATTGCTATCTTAAGTCGCCCGGCTCCTCGGAGCCGGGCGTGGATTGAAACAAGCATGAAGCGGCAAAGTCACGCGAGAATATCGCGTCGCCCGGCTCCTCGGAGCCGGGCGTGGATTGAAACCGTCTTGCTTCTACGTCTATCTAGGATGGCCATGTCGCCCGGCTCCTCGGAGCCGGGCGTGGATTGAAACTGCCGGTTCGACGCGAGCGAGAAGAGTGTCTTGGTCGCCCGGCTCCTCGGAGCCGGGCGTGGATTGAAACCAGGCCCCAAGGCCGCTGCCGTACTCATTCTCGGTCGCCCGGCTCCTCGGAGCCGGGCGTGGATTGAAACTCGGATGGTATCCTCGTCGTCGTGCCCTGACGCAGTCGCCCGGCTCCTCGGAGCCGGGCGTGGATTGAAACGGGTCGACGCTGAAGCCCAAACGAACTAAAAGTGTCGCCCGGCTCCTCGGAGCCGGGCGTGGATTGAAACCGTTTTGCCTCACGGCATGCACCGCCTAGCTTGAGTCGCCCGGCTCCTCGGAGCCGGGCGTGGATTGAAACTGCAGTTCATGATGGTCGCGATGGGACCAGGGGGCCGTTCCCCGCGCGCGCGGGGATGAACCGATGGTGGGCACGATTCTGGCCGCGCCGGCCGCGCCGCCAGCACCGCAAAATCTCACGTAAAGCATGTCATTTTCTCCTTGACAGCTCGCTGAAC
>Ga0182011_10005027_pt1 | contig 10464 bp, 8 predicted proteins | sample 711E1DmetaG_FD_120481 | JGI IMG/M metagenome (GOLD analysis project Ga0182011, IMG submission 120481) | Permafrost microbial communities from Stordalen Mire, Sweden - 711E1D metaG | ecosystem: Environmental > Terrestrial > Soil > Wetlands > Permafrost | place: Sweden: Stordalen | collected...
CATCGTTCTGGCCTGCCTGGGGTACCTCGCGGTGGGCGACGCCGCGGCGGCCTTGGTGGGGAAGCGCTGGGGGCACATCCGTTACGGGGACAAGAGCCTGGAGGGAAGCGCCGCGTGTTTCCTGACCTGCTGGGTGGTGGGGATCTTCGTCCTGAATTCCCCCGGCGGCCGGGCGCCGGAGGCCGCGGTCGGGGCTTTCGCGGCGGCCCTCTTGGAGGGGCTGCCGCTTCCGTTCGACGATAATTTGTGGATCCCCGTGGCGTCCGGCCTGGTCTTGACCGCGCTCAGAGCCCGATGATCCGCACCGAGGGGCTCACCAAGCGGTTCGGACGGCTGACGGCGGTGGACGGCCTCACCCTCGAGGTGCCGCCCGGCGAGATCTTCGGCTTCCTGGGCCCCAACGGGGCGGGGAAGACGACGACCGTCAAGCTCCTGACGGGGCTCCTCCGGCCCACGTCGGGCCGGGCCTGGATCGGGGGCGTGGACGTCCAGGCGGAGCCCCGGCGGGCGCGGAAGCTCCTGGGCCTGGTCCCCGACGAGCCCTACGTCTATCCCCTGCTGACGGGGAAGGAGTTCCTCCGGTTCATCGGGGACCTGTACGAAGTGGACTTGACCTATCAGAAGCGCCGCATCCCGGAACTGTTGGAGATGTTCGAACTGGGCGGAGTGGGGGACGAATTGGTCGAGTCGTATTCCCACGGCATGCGGCAGAAGCTGGTGCTGGCCTCGGTCCTCCTTCACGGGCCCAAAGTCATCTTCCTGGATGAGCCGATGGTGGGCCTGGACCCCAAGAGCGCCCGGCTCGCCAAGGACATCTTCGGCGAATTGGCCCGGAAGGGCGTGGCGATGTTCCTGTGCACCCACGTCTTGGAGATCGCCGAACGGCTCTGCGGGAGGATCGGCATCGTCGAGAAAGGACGGATCACCCATCTGGGGACCGTCCAAGACCTGCGCCGGGCGGCGGGCGGCGGCGAGGGCGTCCTGGAGGACGTCTTTTTGTCCCTCACCGGCGGCACCCAATATCGGGAGATGCTCAAGTTCCTCGAATGATCGTCGCGCTGATCACCGCCGTCCTCTTTTTCCCCTGCCTGTCGAATTCCTTGCAATGGGACGATTTCGCCCTCCTGACCCGGCCCGAATTCGCGCGACCGTCCTGGTCGGCGATCAAATTCTTTTGGTCCACCACGTTTTTGGGCCACTACACGCCCTTGACGTGGATGAGCTGGGGCACCGACCGCTGGATGTGGGGAGGGACCCCGCTCGGATTTCACCTGACCAACCTGCTTCTGCACGCCGCGAACGCGGCGCTTGTCTCGCTATTGGCCCGAAGGGTTCTGCGGCGCTTTTGCTCGGCGTCCGACGAGGCGATGACGGCCGGCGCGGTCGCCGCGGCGCTCTTTTTCTCCCTGCACCCGTTGAGAGTTGAGACCGTCGCCTGGGTCACCGAGCGGCGGGGGCTTTTGAGCGCGTTCTTCGGGCTGGCCGCGGCCTTGGCCCACGAGAGGAACCGGGAAGCCCGAGCGAAACCTTGGGTGGCCCCCGCCCTGCTTTTGGCGGCGGTCTTGTCCAAAGAAACGGCCGTCATGTGGCCGCCCGCGCTGACGGTGTGGGCCTGGATCCGGGGGGGATCGGACGCCCGGGAACGAAGAGGACTCGCGATTTTGTGGGTGGTGGGAATGACGGGGGCGGTGACGGGTTTTTGGGCGGATCACCGCGACCACGTTCCCGTCTCCTGGGAAGAGTTCGGGCCGCACGCGCGGCTGGCCAACGCGCTCCGGGCATTTCCGTGGGCGGCGTTTAAGACGGCGTGGCCGTCGGGGCTCGCGCCCCTTTACCAGGTGAGGCCCGTGTCCCCAGGGCGTTGGGTGGAGGCCGGCGCGGGGGCTCTCTTGACGGCGGCGGCCGCGGCGGGACTTCGCCGGAAGTCCCCCTGGGCCGCGGCGTGGATCGTGCAGGTCTTGTTCCTGCTTCCGACATGCGGGATCTTCCAAAGCGGTCCTCAAGAAACGGCGGACCGCTACACCTACGCGGCCTGCCTTCCGTGGGCCTTTTTCGTCGGCGCCTGGGCGGCGCGGGTATTCGGGTCGGCGCGGGCGGGCCGTGCCTCGGGGACCGCCGCGTTGCTCGTCCTCTCCGCGTGGATCGGGGGCCTGGCCGGGATGTCCGTCCGTCAGCAGAAGTTCTGGCGGACGCCGGAAACCTTTTGGTCGCGCGTCACCGATGTTTCTCCCCACTCCGACTACGGGTGGACGTCCCTTGGCCAGGAGGTCGGCCGGGAAGGCCGGTGGGAGGAGGCCCTGGGCCTCTTCCGCCGGGCGCTCGCCTTGAACCCCACGTCCGCCCGGGCCATGTACGGCACGGGCGCGGCCTTGGACCGGCTGGGCCGCCGGGCGGAGGCGGAGCTTTATTACCGCCGGACCCTCGTCATAGATCCCGCGCACCCCAAGGCCGGGAAAGCCCTTGAATCTCTCCTGGCGAAGGGCCGCCCGTGAAGACGCTTCTGTTCGCCCGGATCCTCATGCTTAAAAACCGCCTGGCGCGGATGGGCTACGGGGACGTGCTCAAAGTCATCTTCTTCGGCGGGCTGGGGCTCGTTTTCCTGGGTTTCCTGCAATGGGGGTTCTTGAGGTTGGTTTGGGAGGTCAAGTCCGTCGAAATCGTCGGAAGCCTCCTCGTCGCCAAGCTCACGGCCATGGTGTTCCTGACGACGTTCGGCATGATCGTGTTCTCGTCCTGCCTGGCCTCGTTCGCGACCCTCTTTTTCGCGCGCGACCTGTCGCTCTTGATCCACGCGCCGGTCCCTTTTCGGACGGTGTTCCTGTTCAAGTCCTTGGAGACGGCTTTTTACTCGTCGTGGATGGTCGTCCTGGTCATGGTCCCCTTCTTCGTCGCCTACGGCCAAGCTTATGACTTGGGCGCGTCCTTCTTCTGGACCCTGAGCGCGCTTTCGGTCCCTTTCGTCCTCATCGCGGCCTACCTGGGCGTGGGCATCAGCCTCGTCCTCGTGTGTCTTTTCCCGTCGAGGCGGGTGCGGAATATTTTATGGGGCGTGGGGGCGGTGGTCGGGTGCGGGCTCTACGTGTTGGTTCGATGGCTATCGCCGGAAAAGCTAGTCCGGGCGGACGCCTTGGACGACGTGATCCAGTACGTGGCCCTCTTGGAGGCCCCGACGGCCCCCGCGCTTCCCTCGTGGTGGATGGCCCGCTCCGTGACGGCTTTCACGGCCGGGCGGTGGGGAGAGCTCCTCGGGCAGGCGGCGCTCTTGGCCGGCGCGGCCGCGATCATCGTCGGCGGTTTGGCCCTCTTCGCCGACCGCGCCTATTACCTCGGCTGGACCAACGCCCAGGAAACGCCCCGGCGGAGCGGCGGAAGGTCCTTGGGCCGGGAGTGGGCCTGGACGCCCCCCTTGGGCGCGCCCTTCCGGGCGATGATGGGAAAGGACTTTCTCCTGTTTTCCCGCGACCCAGCCCAGTGGACGCAACTCCTTTTGCTGGCGGCCCTGGCGGCCGTGTATCTCATCAGCGTTCACAACCTGCCCTTGGATTCAGTGTTCTTGAAGAACTTGATTTCCTTCTTGAACATCGGGATGGCGGGTTTCGTCCTGGCTTCTGTCGCGCTGCGGTTCGTTTATCCGGCGGTCAGCCTGGAGGGGAAATACTGGTGGGCGCTCCGCTCCTCGCCCCTGGGCGTCGGGACGATTCTATGGGGAAAGTTCTGGACGGGCCTGGCGCCCCTGGCCGTCCTGGGGGTGGGCTTGGTGTGGGCCTCGAACCTTCTGCTCGGAGTTTCACCGTTCTTCGTGAGGCTCTCCAACGCGACGCTCCTGGCCATGTCCGTCGTCTTGTGCGGGATGGGGACGGGGTTCGGCGCGCTATTCCCCCGCTTTCACGTCGAGAACGTGGCCGAGATCGAAAGCTCTCCCGGCGGGCTCCTCTTCATGGCGGCGGCCCTATTTTACGTCGGGGCGACCCTCGCTTTCGAGTCGGTCCTCGTTCGGCGGTTCTACCTGAACCGGGCCGGAGGATGGGGGGGAGAGGGCTTGTGGGCTTTGGCGGGGCTCGTCGTCCTCAACGTCCTGGCGTTCGTTCTTCCCTTCCGGGCCGGGCGGAGCCGGCTGGAGGCGATGGATGTTTAGTTCCGCCGTGTCCCAAGTCATCACCTCGGATAAGGTATATTTGCTGGATCGCGTCCGGCGGCCGGGTTCGGTTCTCATTGACCAAGTGGACGAGGGGCTCCGCCTCGTTTTGGGCCTGTAGGTCTCCCGCTCCCAACCCGAGGTTCCGCCGTCGGTTGGCCCCCCGAACCGGAAGTATTTTGGTTGACGTTGTTGTTTGTTTCGTATAGCATATTGTTATTCTTTATTATGGAGGAATGTATGTCAAATCCGGAGAAACTGAAGGCGCTCCAGGCCGCGTTGGCCCACATCGAGAAATCCTACGGGAAGGAGGCCGTCATGCGCCTGGGGGAGAAACACGCGCGGATCAAAGTGGAAATCATCCCCACGGGCGCGCTTCCTTTAGACATCGTTTTGGGGGTGGGGGGACTTCCGCGCGGGCGGGTTGTGGAGATTTTCGGGCCGGAGGCGTCGGGCAAGACCACGCTCTGCCTGTCCATCGTCGCGCAAGCCCAGAAAATGGGGGGCACCGCGGCCTACATAGACGCCGAGCACGCCATGGACCCCGACTACGCCAAAAGAATCGGCGTGGACGTCGACAACCTCCTCATCTCGCAGCCGGATTCGGGCGAGCAGGCCTTGGAGATCGTGGATCAATTGGTCCGGAGCAGCGCGATCGACGTCGTGGTGATCGATTCCGTGGCGGCCCTGGTTCCCCGGGCGGAAATCGAGGGCGAAATGGGCGACAGCCACGTGGGCCTTCAAGCCCGGCTCATGAGCCAGGCCCTCCGGAAGCTCACGGCCACAATCGCCAAGTCCAAGACCTGCGTCATCTTCATCAACCAGCTTCGGCTGAAGATCGGGGTCATGTACGGCAACCCCGAGACCACCCCGGGGGGCCTGGCCCTCAAGTTCTACTCGTCGGTGCGCCTGGACATCCGCCGGACCGAGTCCATCAAGGACGGGGAAAAGGTGATCGGCAACCGCGTCCGCGTCAAGGTCGTCAAGAACAAAATCGCCGCGCCTTTTCAGCAGGCCGAGTTTGAAATGATGTTCGGCCAGGGGATCGACGCCCAAGGGTGCGTATTGGACGTGGGAGTCAGCGCTGGGATCATCGAGAAGACGGGAACGTGGTTCCTTTACAAGACGGAGCGCCTGGGCCAAGGCCGCGACAACGCGAAGGCGTTCCTCAAAGCGAACCCCGCCATGTCCGAGGAGATCGAGAAAGCCGTCCGGGCCAAGTACCTCACCCCGGCGGAGGCCGCCCCGGACGCGTCCCCGGCGGAGTCCGTCGAAAAACCCGCCAAAGAAGCCAAAGAAAAGGAAAAAGCCAAAGCGGGAAAGTAACGTCATTGCGAGGAGCGCTTTTTGCGACGAAGCAATCCCCGGTTTCGGGAAAGAGAAAATGTTTTTCCGGAGTCCGAGCCAGGGGATTGCTTCGTCGGCCATCGGCCCCCTCGCAATGACGTCGTAAACGGATGCCATGAAACCCAGCCGCCCTTCGACTCCCGCCGGTCATCCTGAACTCCTCGACTTCCTGACCCATCTCCGGGTCGAGCGGGGGCTGGCCGCCAACACCCTCCTTTCCTATGGGTCGGACCTCCGAACCTACTTGTCGCACCTGGCCGGCCGGGGGATCGCCCCATCCGAGGTGCGTCCCTCCGATGTGTCGGAGTTTCTTTGGTCCCGCCGCAACGGGGGCTTGAAAGCCTCCAGCCTTTACCGCCTCTCCGAAGCCGTCAAGCAATTCCACCGGTTTCTCCGCCGGGAGGGCGGCCTCGCAACCGACCCGACGGAAAAAACCGCGACGCCCCGGCTGGGGGAGCGCCTGCCCCATGTCCTCTCCGTACGGGACGTGACGCGGCTCCTCAGTCATCCCGGCGACGGCAGCTTCCGCGACGCCCGGTTCAAGGTCATGCTCGAGCTCCTGTATGCGGCGGGCTTGCGGGTGAGCGAGTTGATTTCGCTGGAAGTCTCCCAGGTGGATTTGGACGAGGGCTTCGTCCGCGCGTTCGGCAAGGGGGGAAAGGAACGGCTGGTCCCCTTGAACGGCCGGGCGGTCGCCGCTGTCCGGGGTTTCCAGCGTCTCCGTCGGGAAAAAGGGACCGCGGCGGATAAGGTCCTTTTCGCCGGCCCCCGGGGAAAGCCCTTGAGCCGCGTGGCCTTCTGGGGAAAGCTCAAGAAATGGGCCCGAGCCGCCGGCGTTTTCGCGCCTTTGAGCCCGCACACGCTCCGGCATTCCTTTGCGACGCACTTGTTGGAAGGCGGCGCAGATTTGCGCAGCGTCCAGGAAATGCTGGGCCACGCCGACATTTCGACGACCCAGATCTACACCCACGTCGACCGGCGCCATCTGCGGGAGGCCCACCGGAAGTTCCATCCGAGGGGATGACCGAGGCGTGGGAGCCGAGGAAATGGTTGGAGGGCGCCAGCCCGAAAACCGAAAGTGATATAGTTTTCTCTTATGCCTAACGTCAGCGTTCTTGTCGTGGACGACGATTCGACCCAGGTCCAACTGCTCTACATGATCCTGTCGAAGTCGGGGTTTTGGGTGCGGAAAGCCGCCTCGGGCCAGGAAGCATTTGAGTCCATGAGAAACGATCCGCCGGATCTGGTCATTTCCGACGTGGACATGCCGGGCCTGGACGGTTTCCAACTCGCCTCGATGATGAGCATGGACGTCGTGCTCCGGAGCGTTCCCATCATCCTCATGTCCGGGCGGCGCGTGAGCCCCGAGGACCAGATCGCGGGCCTCACCGCCGGGTGCGACGACTACATTTTAAAACCCTTCCAGGCCAAGCAGCTCCTCGCCCACGTCGAGGCCGTCCTCCGCCGCCGGGAAATCGGCTTGGACGCCAACCCATTGACCCGGCTCCCCGGCAACACCTCGATCCTAAGACGGTTGGAGCGGATCATCTCTTCCGCCGCCCCCTTCGCCGCGCTCTACACCGACCTCAACAACTTCAAAGGTTTTAACGACCGCTACGGCTTCCTGAAGGGGGACGAGGTCATCAAGTTCACGGCGCAGACGCTCGTGCGAGCCGCGAAGGAGATCTCGGAAAACCGCGATTTCATCGGCCACGTGGGCGGGGACGACTTCGTTTTCGTCACCGTCCCGGACCGCATGTGGCCGCTGTCGGAACGCATCATCGAGCTGTTCGACGAGGGGATCAAGAATTTCTACGCGGACGAGGACCTTAAGCGCGGGTACATCGAAACCAAGGATCGCCAGGACAATCCCATCCGCGCGCCGATCATGGGCATCGCCATTGCCGTCGTCACCAACCAGAAGCGCAAGCTGACCCAGGTCGGCGAGATTTCCCAGATCGCCGCAGAGATCAAGCATTACCTCAAGACTCAAGGGGGAAGCCGTTTCTTGGTGGACAGGAGGACGGGGTGACGGAATTGGACAAGCTGACAGACGACGTCCGGAAATTGCGGGAGGCCCTGGCGCGCGTCATCGTGGGCCAGGACGCGGTCGTGGAGCAGATGCTGATCGCGCTCCTCGTGCGAGGGCACGCGCTCCTGGTCGGCGTTCCGGGCCTGGCCAAGACGCTCCTCGTCTCGACCCTCGCCCAGCTCCTGGACCTGAGCTTCGGCCGCATCCAGTTCACCCCGGACCTCATGCCGTCCGACGTGACGGGCACCGACATCCTTCAAGAGGATCCCGCCACCCGCGAGAGGCGCTTCGTCTTCGCCAAGGGGCCGGTGTTCGCCCACGTTCTCCTGGCCGATGAGGTGAACCGCACGCCTCCCAAGACCCAGGCGGCTTTATTGCAAGCGATGCAGGAGGGCCAAGTGACGGCCGCGGGGCGGACGTACCCGCTGCCCCATCCATTTTTCGTCTTGGCGACCCAGAATCCCATCGAGCAGGAAGGGACGTATCCCCTGCCCGAGGCTCAGTTGGATCGGTTCCTGTTTCAGATCAACGTGCCGTATCCATCGGAGGAGGAGGAGCGGCGAATCATCGTGCGGACGACGGGTGCTCCGCTCGGTCCCGCGGAGAAGATCCTGAAGGCGGAGGCATTGACGTCTTTTCAGGACATCGTCCGGCGCGTTCCCGTCGCGGAGAACGTGGTCGAGAAGGCCGTCGCGTTCGTCCGCCGGACCCGGCCCAAAGAACCGGAAGCGCCCGAGTTCATCCGAGAAAACGTGACGTGGGGGGCCGGCCCTCGCGCCGCGCAGGCTCTCGTCCTGGGCGCCAAGGCCCGCTGTTTGTTGGAGGGGCGCGGCACGCCCTCCTGGGACGACGTCGCCGCTCTGGCCGCCCCCGTGCTTCGCCACCGCTTGGTGCTGTCCTTCCGCGCCGAAGCCGACAACGTCACGGCGGACGACCTGGTCCGGCGCCTGCTGGCCTGACCACCCTTCCCCGATCGGGAGGACCCGTGCCCGACCCCTCCGTTTCCCTCCTGGACCCCATCCTCGTCGCGCGGTTGGCGACGATGGAGCTGTGCGCCCGCGCGGTGGTCGAGGGAACGCTCGCCGGGCGGCACCGCGGCCGGCGTCGCGGCCGCGCGCTGGAATACTCCGGCCACCGCCCCTACTCCCCCTCCGACGACGCCCGATGGATTGATTGGCGCGCTTATGCCCGCACGGACCGCTTCGTCGTGCGCGAAGCCGAGGAAGAAACCAACCGCCGGGTGTTCCTTCTCTTGGACGCTTCGGCCTCGATGGGATTTCACGGACCGGGCCGAATCACCAAACTCCGCTGCGGAGCGATCCTCCTGGCCGCGATGGCCTACGCCCTGATCCGCCAGGGAGAAGCCGTCGGCGTGGGAATCTTCGACGAGGGCTTGGGAGATTTCCTGGCCCCCCGCGCGGGGAAAGCCCATCTGTCCCTCGTCCTGGACCTATTGGATCGCGCCAAGCCGGCCGGTGGAACCCGCCTGGACGAGGCCCTGGACGAAGCGGCCGGACGGCTTCCGGGTCGGACATGGGTCATCCTGGCCGGCGATTTCTGGTCGGGGGCCTACGACCCGATGCCGGCCCTCCGGCGCCTGCGCGCCCGGCGGCACGAGGCCGCGGTCCTCATGCCCCTGGACCCGTTGGAGACGGACTTGGATTTGGAGGGCGATTTCCATTTTCGCGACGTGGAGACGGGCGAAGGCCTGAGGACGTCCGCGGGAGATTTGCGCGAGGCCTATCGGACACTGGCCGCCGGGCGCTTCGGCCGGCTGGAAAAGTCCCTGGCGTCCCTCCGAGTGCCCGCCGTGCGATGCATGACCGATCGCCCGCTCGACGAGAGCCTGCGCCGTTTCCTGGAAGCCGTGTCGTGAACCTTTCTTTCTTGATCCCCTGGGCGTTGGCCGCGCTGCCCTTGGCTTTGGCGCCTTGGTTCCTGCACCGGTGGTCCCTGTCCAAAGCCAAGCCCTACCCTTTCCCGACGCTCGAGCTGTTGCGGGCGGCGCTACGGGCCTCCTACGCCTCCTCGATCCTATCCCATCGAGTCCTTCTATTGCTACGCACGCTTCTCGTTCTGGCCCTGGTTTTTCTCGCCTCTCGGCCGGTCCTGCGATGGGGACGGGGGGCGGGCGGCGGCGGCCCCTTGACGACGGTCCTGCTCGTGGACGTCTCGGCGTCCATGGGGGCGCGGTTCGCGGGCCGGACGCGGTTGGAATGGGCCGTTCAAGAGGCGGGGTCTTTCCGTCCGGCGGCCGGGTCTTCGGACCGAGTCGGACTCGTCGCCTATTCGGACCGCGTCGAGGCCTCGATGCCGCCGACCGTCGATGGGGCGCGGTTTTCGGACCTCCTTCGGTCCCTCATCGTCACGGACCGACCGACGCGGCTGGAGGCGGCGCTGGAGGCCGCGATTCCCTGGGTGAACGGCCGGGGCGAGCGCGCGATCCTCGTGTTCACCGATGCGGCGAGCAATGGATGGCGCGGGCTGAAATCCGCGCTTCCCGAGGGAGTACGACTCGCCGTCGCCCGGGCGCCCGTTTTGGAGTCGAACGCGGGCGTGACGGGCGCGCGCCCGGCGGCCGACGCATCGGGGAGCGGCCGCCTTGAAGCGATGGGATGGGGAAATTCGGAGCCGGGAGCGAAGGGTTGGACTCTTAGCTGGGACGGCCGGCCCGCCGCTCAGGGGCGGATCGTGATCGGCCTGGGGCCATCCTCGACGGTGCTGCCCCTCGCAAACGTTCCGCCCTTGGCGAGGGGCGAGGCGTCTCTCGACCCGGACGGTTTTCCGGCCGACGACGTTTATTATTTATTGCCGCCGCCGGAGTCGCGGGTCGGCGTCCTGGTCGTGGACGGATCGCCGGCTTTGTCCCCAGCCGCCGACGAGACTTATTTCCTGACCCCCGTTTTGGAAGGCTTGGCGCGGGCGGGGGGGCGTTTCAAGATCATTCCGA
>Ga0182011_10005033_pt1 | contig 10456 bp, 12 predicted proteins | sample 711E1DmetaG_FD_120481 | JGI IMG/M metagenome (GOLD analysis project Ga0182011, IMG submission 120481) | Permafrost microbial communities from Stordalen Mire, Sweden - 711E1D metaG | ecosystem: Environmental > Terrestrial > Soil > Wetlands > Permafrost | place: Sweden: Stordalen | collected...
CTCGTCACCCTGCTGCGCCAAGAAATGGTCGACCACCCCGAAAACCCCCAATCCCTCGGCTTCCCACTCACCGACCGCGCCCTCACCCAGGCCGCCGACGCATAAAATGTAGAAACTCCAGAGTGCGGTAGCTGCTGCTACCGCACTCCACGGCCGGCTTCGCCGGCATGAAGGGCGCCCACATCGAACTCGCACCCACAAAAGACGCTCGCTTGCGGCTCCGCCGCGCTGCGCTATGTCGCTCGAAATTGGCGGGGTCCCGATTTGATCGGGCGGAAACTCGCACCAAAAAGCACAGAGGCATCTGATCGTTGCCTCGTGGTAAGGCGCGACCTCTGGGGCCCTTGGGCATATTGCCATCGCGGCTGTGCATGGCATGTTTTTCCTGTTAACCTGGGTTTGTGTCCACATCGCAAACGCCGTCGTTGCCAAAACCGAAAATGAATCAAAAACAAATTGACGCTCTTGCAGGGAAAATCTGGGACTACATGAGGTTGAACCAAAGGACCGCCCCGGCTGACTGCATCCTGGTGTGCGGCAGCCACGACCCGCGTGTGGCGGAATATGGCGCAGATTTGTTCTTGGGAAGACTGGCCCCCTTGATTGTTTTTTCCGGAAAGCGGGGGCAACTTACCGAGAGGTGGAGAACGACAGAGGCTGACAAGTTTGCGCAAATTGCCGTTCGAGCCGGAGTTCCAAAGGGGAAAATTCTTATCGAGCGAGAGGCAACAAATACCGGAGAGAATGTCCTGTTTACCAAGCGGCTTCTTGCAAAACGAGCTCTCAATCCTGGGAGGCTTATCGTTGTCCATAAGCCTTATATGGAACGGAGGACGTGGGCCACGTTCAGGAAAGTTTGGCCACAAAAGAGAATCATCGTAACGTCACCGCCGCTTTCGTTTGAAGATTATCCGAATCGATTGATTTCGAAGGACGATGTGATAGCCATCATGCTCGGTGATTTTCAGAAAATAAGGCTCTATGCCAAAGTGGGATTTCAGATTCCGCAGAGAATTCCAAGGAAGGTCATGGACTGTTACAGACAGTTAGTGAAGCTTGGCTATACGCAGCACCTTGTGAAGAAGGGTTCGAAAATCACCTCGATCTAGTCCTATACCCTGTTGCCCCCCTGTCATTCCGAGTGCTTCGCTGTCATTCTGAGCGAAGCGAAGAATCTCGCCCTGCCCGCTCAGGATAAACTCCGCGAGGAATCCCGCTCTGTTCTTTCTTCCACCCCGTCCCACCACTCACCTTGAGCTCCGCGCCGCTTCACATGAAAATAGCTCCTCTCCTCGGCTCAGGAGGGGTGGGGGTGGCGCGAACCAGACTGAACGCGCCGGCCAACCACCCCCTTCCCCCTCCTTAACTAAGGAGGGGAATCACGCGGAGGATCATGAAATCTGCGCTCCCCATGGCAGGTCGCTGGCCTAGGTCCGTCAAGTGACGGATTGACACATTGGCTCTTGACAGCGCCCCAGAGATTGTGTAGCCTATTAATGTGAGCACCTCAATCTCCGAGGAGTCCCTTTCCTCGATGACTTAATTCCCTGCCCTAAGGAGAAACCATGTCCTTACGCAAACCACCCCAACGTACGCCCAAGTGGCTCGCAGCCGCGCGCGACAATGCGCAGCATTCCACCGGACCGCGCACACCGGCGGGAAAGGCGAACACGAAGATGAATGCGCTCAAGCACGGCCGATACGCCGCGCTCGAAAACCACCAGCAAGTGATGCTGGCGCTGGGCGAAGACCCGGAAGAGTTCGAGTTCCTCAAGCAGGAGCTCATGACCTCCTTCGGTCCCGGAGATGCGCTCTGGAAGAATCAGATCGAAGACCTAGCCAAGCTTTACTGGCGCCGCGCCCGGCTGGAGCGCGCTCAAACGGGCGTGATGCGGCGCGCCTTGCAGGCGGTGGAAGACCGGCAACACCGCCGGCGGCTGGAGATGGCCGGCGCCACCTTCGGGGCCACGCAGCGCGAGATGCTGGATCTCTCCCTGCCGGAGCCCTCAGACCCAGACGTGCGGCTGAGAAGGATTCTTTCCTCGCTCGAAGTTATTCGAGAGCAAGCCAAGCAGCGCGCCTTCTGGCCTCGCCTCCACTCCGCACTCGAAAACCTTTACCAGAGTGGGATGGGCTGGCGAGCGGGGCGGATTTGCAGGCTGCTCCGCCTTTTCTGTGACCCCTCCGAGCTCCGCGAGCGACAGGAAGGAGAGGACCACCAGAAATCTCCCCGCGAAACAGCAGATTCCTCCGAACAGGCGGGCGAGCCGCAGTACAAGGAACTTCTCCGCTTGCTGGATGACGAACTCGCCAGCGTCCGGGAGGAATTCGAATACGCTGAAAAGGCGAACGAGGAGAAAGCCGCTATCGAGCGGGACGCCTGCCTCGCCCCGGATGGCGAGGCGTGCCGCATGATGCTGCGCCAAGAAGCTGCCCTGGACCGCTCGATTGACCGCAAGGTGAGGATATTGCTGAGCTTGCGCAAGGAGTATTCAGACTACAACCTGGCAGCAAGCATCGCTCCCGATGACGCCGCTGACCCGGAGTCGAATGAGATAAAGAAGATGCTGGGGATCGACATTGCGTCTGAGACTCCGGCAACTGAGAAAAGCGTGGGCACTCCAAAAATGGAGGAACAGAGCCGTAATGTGTATGAAAACAAAGGGGCGCTGTGGAAAACTTCGGAGCGAAGCAGGAATGTGCACGAAAAGACAGGTGCTTAACCTTCCGGAGGCGGAATGTCATTGAAAATACAGATGGTTAAGGCGAGTGGCGCGGCCCTGTATGAAGGGCTGTGGGGGGGGAATGAACTCTTCCCCAAATCATCCCGGCCGACGACGCCGGGCGCCTGGCGGCTTGTTTCGCGAGCGATCAGGCGCACGCCATTACCGGCGCGGAGATCCCCATTGATGCGGCGCCTGGGCTCAGCTCGAGAGCCGCGGTTGAGGAACCCTGCGCATAACTGCAATTGAGAAGGTCCAAGTCGTGTGCCTACGGAAGCCAGTTGACATATTCGTTATTTCCGGTATAATCGAACTATGAACACCATCGACGACACGGAACGAGTCATACGGTACGCGGACATGTTTGCCGCCATGGGGGCCGAGCCTCGCTTGCGCATCATGCAACTCCTGCTGAGCGCCCATCCGCAGGGATTGGTAGTGGGGGATATTCAGGACGAGCTAAACATCCCGGCTTCCACCCTCTCGCATCATCTCGACAAACTCAAGAACGAGGAGCTGGTCAAAGTGCGGCGCGAGGGGACATTCCTTTGGTACACGGCGAACACCGAGGCGCTCCAGGAGCTTCTTAACTTCCTCTATGCGGAGTGTTGCACCCGCAACAAAGTTGTTAAACCTGGAGATCTTGTTTTGATCGTGCAAGCTTCAAAGGGAAGCCACGAAAAGGAGAAGTAAATGAGCGCTGAAAATATCAAGGAAGTTGTAAGAGAGAAGTATGGGCAGGCGGCCCTGCGCGTGGTCCAGGGCCGGAGTTCCTGTTGCGGCACGGCTCCGGCTTTGGAAGGTTGCCCTGACCCCATCAGCTCTAACCTTTACGATGGCAGCCAAACCAGCCAAATCCCCGAGGAAGCCCTCCTCGCTTCGTTGGGGTGTGGAAACCCAACGGCGCTGGCCGAGCTGAAGCCCGGCGAAACGGTGCTCGACTTGGGATCAGGCGGGGGCATTGATGTGCTGTTGTCCGCCAAACGGGTGGGGCCAACCGGCAAGGCTTACGGCCTGGACATGACGGATGAGATGCTGGCGCTGGCCCGAGAAAATCAACGGAAGGCCGGAATTGAGAATGTGGAGTTTTTGAAGGGAGAAATCGAGAACATACCTCTGCCTGATAATTCCATTGATGTCATCATTTCAAATTGCGTCATCAACCTTTCCGCCGACAAGGACCAAGCGTTGCGAGAAGCGTTTCGCGTGCTCAAGCCGAATGGGCGATTCGCAGTTTCCGACATTGTGGTGCGCGGGGAAGTTCCCGCCGAGATTCGGCGCAGTATGGAGTTATGGGTGGGCTGCATGGCCGGGGCGCTAGAGGAAAGCGAATACCTCGCGAAACTCACCCAGGCAGGATTTGAGGTTGCCAGCATCGAGCCAACCCGAATTTACCGCGTTGAAGACGCGCGCGAATTGCTGTCGAGCAAGGGGATTGACGTGGCGGCGATTGCGCCTCTAGTCGATGGCAAGTTCATGAGCGCCTTCGTGCGGGCGAAAAAACCGCATGCGTCGTGATGTAGTGCTGGTTGGGAAGCTGAAAACACTGGTATTCCCAAACTTCTTGTCGGCGTGCGACGGATTTCTTCTCGAACCAGTAACGCCTCCGTGTCCTCCGTGACCAGGGAAGAACTTAACACAGAGGTCACTGAGATCCTCCGTGCTCTCTGTGTTGAGGCTTTGAAGGGCAGGAGAACACGGAGAAGCCCGCTTTGGTTGCGGCCACCGGGCCGTGCTGTGTTAATGCACTTCTGAGTGGGAAAGGCATCGAGATATGTCAGCGCATCTTACGCGAAGACTCTCCTTTCTTGATCGGTTTCTTACCGTATGGATTTTCCTTGCCATGGCGTTGGGCGTGGTATCCGGCTATCTATTGCCCACTCTCGTTCGGACCCTGACAGCCTTCCAGGTGGGCACAACTTCAGTTCCAATTGCAGCCGGTTTGATTCTTATGATGTACCCGCCCCTGGCAAAAGTCCGCTACGAGGAGCTTGGGGAAGTCTTCCGAAACAAACGCGTTTTGCTTCTTTCACTTGTGCAGAACTGGGTGATCGGCCCTGTTCTCATGTTCGTCCTCGCCGTTACCTTCTTGCGGAACCATCCCGATTACATGGTCGGTCTGATTATGATCGGACTGGCCCGTTGCATCGCGATGGTGATTGTGTGGAATGAACTTGCCAAGGGCGATACTGAATATGCCGCGGGACTTGTGGCCTTCAATTCGGTCTTCCAGGTTTTGTTTTACTCGGTTTATGCCTGGCTGTTCATCACCGTCCTGCCAACCTGGCTTGGTCTAAAAGGCGCAGTTGTAAATGTGTCCATGAAGCAGATTGCGCAGAGCGTCTTCTTCTATCTGGGGATTCCTTTCCTCGCCGGCATGATCACTCGCTATGCCCTGCTTCGCCTGCGTGGGCGGGAATGGTACGAGAGGAGGTTCATTCCCCGCATCAGTCCGCTTACGCTTGTCGCCCTGCTCTTCACGATTGTGGTGATGTTTTCCCTGAAGGGTGATTACATCATACATTTGCCGCTCGACGTTTTGCGGATCGCACTACCCCTGCTGATTTACTTCGTGGTGATGTTTCTGGTTTCCTTCTATATGGGCAGGAGGCTTGGAGCGGATTACTCCAAGACGGCCACCCTCTCCCTTACCGCCGCCAGCAACAATTTTGAGCTGGCCATTGCCGTGGCTGTGTCGGTGTTTGGAATCAATTCCGGGGCCGCCTTTGCAGCAGTCATCGGTCCGCTCGTCGAGGTGCCTGTGCTGATCGGACTGGTGGGAGTCGCTCTCCGCTTTCAGCGTTCTTACTTCACACCACTTCGCGAGGACGCCAAAGCAGGTCAACTGCTTCGTGGGTAACACCTTTCTCTGTGCTCCATTTCACCGCGCACGGCTTGTTAGGAAGTTATAGGGAAAGTTGGGGGGACGACAATGATTAAGCAAAGAGTGCTGTTTGTGTGTACTGAGAATTCTTGCCGCAGCCAAATGGCCGAAGGCTTCCTGCGACGGCACGCGGGAGACCGGTTCCAGGTGTTCAGTGGAGGCGCCCAGCCCGGAAAGCTGAATCCCTCCGCAGTCGATGTCATGAGCGAGGTCGGTATCGATATCTCGGGTCACTCCTCGAAAGATGTCGCCGAGTTCTTGGGGCAGAACTTTCATTACATCATCAGGGTCTGCGACAAAGTTAAGGAAATCTGTCCGGTGCTTCCGGGCGCGATCTGGTACCTTGACTGGAGCTTGGACGACCCTGCCTCAGCGAAGGGCACACCAACCGAGCGTCTGGCGGTGTTCCGTCGTGTCCGGGATGAAATTGAGGGGCGCGTTTTGGATTTCATTGCCAGAGAATCATAAGGAGGTATCCAATTAGAGTCCTTATCCTTTGCACGGGCAATTCGGCTCGCAGTCAAATGGCGGAAGGGTTACTGCGCCATGATGGGGGAAATGTCTACGAGGTCTTCAGTGCCGGCACCAATCCGAGTCACGTGCGACCCGAGGCTATCGCCGTGATGCGTGAGGTCGGAATCGACATTTCCGGTCACCGGTCCAAACCGGTGGACGAATTTGCAGGGCAGGATTTCGACTGCGTGATCACGGTCTGCGATAACGCGAGGCAGAGTTGCCCCATCTTCCCGGCGAAAACAAAACGCGTCCATTGGAGTATCGAAGACCCCGCCGCGGTGCAAGGCTCCGAAGAAGAGGTATCGACCGCCTTCCGCCGCGTCCGAGAAGAGCTGCGCGGGCGGCTTCAAGCCTTTGCTCAAGGCGAGGTGGACAAGCTATGTTGAAGGTGGAGCCAACATCCGACTATCCGCCCGAAGAGGGGCGCTATCTGCGCGGCAATGACTACTCGCCCGTCGCTGTCGCAGTCATCTTAATTTACGAGCAAGAAAAGATTCCGCCGGATATTGAGAACCTCGTCCGAGTTGGCCTGGAAAGTGGAGCTGCCCTCTCCGGCACTATCCAGACTGAAAACATCGGTATCGAAAAACTCATTTGCAACATCGTTGCCAACCCGAACATCAGGTATCTGGTGCTTTTTGGGCCGGAGTCGCCGGGACACTATACGGGCGATGCTCTCCTCATGCTGATCGAGAATGGGGTGGACGAGCGCCGGCGCATCATTGGTGCGCAGGCTCGGACCCCCTATCTCTTCAATCTGCCAATGAAGTTCATTGCCCGCTTTCGGCAACAGGTTCGCATCATTAATCTCCTGGACGAAGGCGACCCTGAATTGCTGCGCCGCGCAGTCCAGTGTTGCTTTCAAGAGGAGCCGACATCATTCCGAGACTACACCCTCTTTGATCCAGGAGCCTACCCTGAGGGACCGCTCTCAGGTCAAATCACCTGGCGGGTCACTCGCCCCCAGGCCGAACCAAAGGACGAAGGTGAACGGCAGCAGAAGGAGCGGCTCAGAGACTTGATGGCGCGCATGAAACGAGCAGCAGAAAAGAAGAGGCAGCGTGAGCAACCATGAGTAGAATCGGGGTCCCGGTGTAGGGGCATCCCACAGGACGGGGCCGTGCACCTACAAGATTCGTATCGGGACCACTGCAGTTTCGGGACTCAGGTTAATCGCACACTACTACTGCTCGATACGCCAATCAGCCGCCCGGGATGCCCGCCGTTTAGGTCTCAGCCGGCGACACTTGCTTTCCCCGGCGCACGAGGGCGACCACAATGACGCCCAGGATTGAGCCTATCACAACTGTAAAGCCGATCCACAGGGTCATCTGGGGAAGCACTCCGATGTAGAAGAACTTTGCAGCGAGCGTGTGTAGCGGGAAATTGGGCGGCGGCGCGTCGTAATGCGTCCCCCAACCCTGGCCGCCGTTCCCGCGCATAGCGAGGAACATCACGATCAGTACCGGGACGCGGGCCGCGAAGGCGTAAGCGAGCAAGCTGTTCCCCAAAGATCGCCAGCCGATACCGGGAATAAACGCGGCAACCAACATCACCAAAAACCCGACAGCGGTTAGAATCGAGGGGTGCGAGACCGTTCCAAATGCCAATACGCCACCTAGAACCAACACCACCAATCCACCCAGCGCCAATCCGATGGCCTTTCCTGCACTTGAGGGTCCGTCGCCGGCTCCAGCCAGCTTCAATGCGAAATAGGGACCGAAGATGATCGGCAGCCAGGAAATACCAACGATGGCGCCTCCCCCGCCTGCCGCCGCGCTGAACCAGGGTGTCGGCCAGTGCTCGAGTTCACCCACCAAACGCAGGATGGTAATACCCAGGGTAATCAAAGCCGGAATCGTGATCAGACTCGTGACGCAAACTGACTTTGTCTCTGTCATAAAAACCTCCTTTCGCTTTCGGTTTGTGGGATGCTCAAATGCTACCGCAACTCAGCGTCATTTGCACGCCCTTCTGTAGCACTCCTTCCTGTAGCAGTAGGGGCCTTCTTCTTCTCCTGCCGCGAAGAACAGATTCACCCCAGAGCGCACAGAGACCACAGAGAAAAGTACTTCTGCTCACGCGAGCCGGAATTACTCAGAATTCACCATTCAGAATTGCCCCAGCCCCTGACACCTGAAACCTGGCACCTGTAACCTGTTCTTCACCGCCAGAAGTAGGCCCACACGAGGTAGGAGACGCCGAGGATAAAAAGCAGGACATTGGCGGCGAGGAACAGCCGCTCATGGAAGCGCTTGTGGAGGCTGGCGCCCCAGGCGAGCACGCGCAAGGCAACAACCGACGCCCCGTAATAGCCAAAGAGGCCACCCACGAAGAAGGGAACAATGTGCCAGTAACCATGGAGGCGGCCTTCGGCGAGGATGGGGCCGGCGACGGTCATCCAGTAAATCCAGGTGCCGGGGGCGGTGAGTTCGGTGAGGGTTGCGGCGGTGACGCTGGCGTAAGTGAGCGTAGCAGAGTTGGCCATTTCGGCTTGGGTCTTACCCCTCAGGGCGTTGAGCGAGTAGCTGGCATACCCGATGAGCACCGTCCCGCCGACGTAAGCAACGTAGTGTGCAATGGATTGAGGAATGTAGTGGTAGAAGAAAAACGTCACCACCAGCATCGCTCCTTCGACGGCCACGGGCGGTCCGACGAGGATTAAGATGGCGCGAAGCCAGCGGTTGAGCGCAACTTGGGTGAGGGCGATGAAATGCAGCGGACAGGGAATCATCCCTCCCACAATTCCTATCCCGGCGCCCAGAAGTAACAGATCCATAATTAGTCCATTGGGCGTAGTCAGTCGCCAGCCTTCAAGACTTCAGCTATCAGCGTACTGCCTTCCGGCTCGCGCGGGGCACCCGCTCCCACTTTCCGCCCCGCCTCGAGACGCCGGTCCACTCAGCTTACGGCCCGCTACGCACCCAACGACACAAGTCTGCGCAAAAGCCTAAATTTATACCCCCAGCCGAATCCTCAGCACAAGCAAATAACAGGAAATGCAGCGCCCAGGGGACGAAAGGTCTTGGGAATTTTCAGGAAACTCAACATTTGGGCCGCCCACCAGCCTGTGCTAGACTCGTGTGGCGACAATCCCACGATGCCGCGCGTGCAGATGTTTACCCCGAACCCACTTTCGCCTTATGCGCTGGCGAAGCTGGCCGGAGTGAATGGTGATTAGTTAATGGTGAATTGCGGACGCCGAGTCTGCTTTGCACACTGCGCCCAGGGGTTCTGACTGTCGCGCTTCGTCCATTTAGAATTGACTATTCAGAATTTACTATTCAGGAGGATAATACTGTTCAGATGGATACAATCGAGACTGTCCGTCAGGGTGTTTCGGCCGACCGTGCAAAGGTGGCGCTGTTTGATTTTGATGGCACACTTTCCCTGATTCGCACCGGCTGGGTGGACGTCATGGTCCCCATGATGGTCGAAATCCTGGCGGAACTGAAGACCGGGGAGAAGGAAGAAGATTTACGGACACTCGTGGACGATTTCGTGGCGCGTCTCACGGGCGAACAGACCATCTACCAGATGATCGAATTGACGCACCAGGTGGAGAAGAGAGGTGGCCAACCGCTGTCGCCTCTCGAATACAAGCGCATTTATAACGATCGTCTGATGCAGAAAATTCAGCACCGCAGAGAAGAGCTGCGCCGCGCAAAAGTCTCTTCCGAACAATACCTCGTTCCCGGAACTCGCACTTTCCTGGAGAGCATGCGAGGGCGGGGACTGAAACTCTATTGCGCCAGTGGCACGGATGAGGCATTCACAGTTGAGGAAGCCCGCTTGCTGGAAATTGACCACTATTTTGACGGCCGCATTTACGGCGCCCGCGAAGATTACGAGAGCTTTTCGAAGGAGATCCTGATCCGCAAGATGGTTTCTTCCATGGAGTGCCGCGGGGAAGAGCTGATTGGATTCGGCGACGGGTACGTTGAAATCAAGAACGTCAAAGACGCCGGAGGTATCGCAGTGGGGGTGGCCAGCGATGAACCGGAATGTGGAGTCGTAAACCAGTGGAAGCGGGAACGGCTGGTCAAAGTGGGCGCAGATTTCATCATTCCGAATTTCCTTTGCGCGGAACAGCTTTCCGAGGTTTTGTTTCCTAATTACAACCTTTCGTAGCTGCGATGACACTTTCGGATCGAAGTTATGCGGACCCCCTCACCCCCCAGCCCCTCTCCCCCAAGGGGGAGAGGGGCTGGGGGGCATAGGCGCTAGAATAAGGCGCCATTTCCGTCCCGCGAAGCGGGAAACTGTGAGTAGCCGTAGGTGGAAACCTACGGAAAGAGAAGCCAAACGAACATTCCGGCCCTGGAGGGGCCGA